>WNGI01001866.1_pt1 | contig 17957 bp, 14 predicted proteins | sample 5400621 | NCBI WGS metagenome assembly WNGI01 (sample SAMN13153374, study PRJNA577476) | soil metagenome | isolation source: 20 cm soil or saprolite under Garry oak tree replicate 1 | place: USA:California | collected 2016-06-15
GCGGACGCCGCACTCTGAAGATCAAAGTACCGTTCTGCCAGAGCGCCAGGTAACCGAACGGAGCGCTATTGAGATTGATCGTGTAGCGAACCCGGCTTTGTTCCGGAGTGGAGGAGCTGATGCTGTTGAAGTACGAGTCGCCCGGCTCCGCCATCATCGAGACTACGGGCGCGCCGGTAACGCCGTACAGCAGGAGCGAGATGGTCCGATCTGTTTCCTCGACGAGATACGGCGGTGGCGGTCCCGTCATGGGGATTGCCACGTCGATCCAATCGGCGCCAGGCTCGATGCGAATCCCTTCGATTCGCCGTATGGGAGCAGTCGTGTCGCCGACGAACTTCCCGGGCGTAATGGTCGAGATGTTGTGCGCCTGGAGCTCACTGCGAAGAACCCATGCCTCCTGCGTCGAATCGAGCTGGATGCGCACGAAATCATCGCCGCTCGCCTTGATCGCACCGGTGATCTTCACAACGGTGCGGGGGAAGAGGAACCACTTGTATTCCTGTCCGTTCCCCGGAGCGGGGCGTGCGATCGTCACTCGGTCGGTATCATCCACGGTCGACCCGGGGGCGCCGAGCATGACATAGACATTTCCTTGAACCGGTAGGGCCGTGTCCGGCGATGGAACTGGTTGCAGTGTATCGCCGACCAGCTTGTTTCGGTGTGTGGTGTCTGGCAGAGCCGGAATCCTGACTGGCAACACGAGGCGGGCGCTCTCGATCCCGTTCCTCGCGAGCAGCTCGTAGTGCGGAGCGCTATCGGGTGGAACTGGGAGCCAGCCCATGAACGCTCCATTCGGCCAGACCGGCACCGCGACTCCGTTGATGCGAAGCGCGGCGCCTCCTGTTCCAACGCTGCCGAATATGAAATTCGAATCGCGAACGGTGAGGAGCTGTTCGGGCTTGGGGTACGCGACATTGATCTGGAGCGGGCCGTGCACCTCGGGAACCGGTGGCAGCTTCGGACTCGAGGCAGGAGGAATCGGCGCGGGAACGAGCGGCGGAACGATCACTGGAACAGGAGCGGCCGCGGATGGACCGGTCGCGGGACCGCACGACGCGGCCGCCATCACGACGCAACAGGTAAAAACCCCATAAGTCAAACCTTTCATCGTCGAATTCCAGGTTGCAAGTGCAATGCGGTATAAGTCTTTGTAATACGCATGGGTAGTGCCCCCATTGTATTCGTTTCACTATCTTTTGTCGCACCCGGGACGCTCGCTTCTCCCGTGACCGCAGACTACGCTCCTTTCGAGCCAAAATTGATTGCAGAAATTTTCGGGATCTCGAATGTCGGCCTGATCAGGCATGACAATCAGGATTCCTTTTTGATTGCGAATCTGGAGACCGGCGACATCGCGACGATGAGCGCGCCAGCTCTGGTTTCCGTCCACACCGCGCCATTCATCCTCATTGTCGCCGACGGCGTCGGCGGAGCGGCTTCTGGTGCACTCGCCAGCTCCATAGCGACCGAGACGATTCTCAGCGAGCTCCACCGCTGGTGGCACAAAGTCCCCAAGCGCACGCCCGAATCGGTCGAGTCCGCACTCAAGCGCGGAATCGACGTCGCGAACAGGGCGATCTATCAAACAGCAAACACATCGCCCGAGCACCATGGCATGGGCACGACGACGACGCTCGCGCTCGTGCTCGATGGCGAGGCTTTCATAGCGCAGGTGGGCGACAGCCGGGCCTATCTGGTTCGCAAGGGTGCCGCCAAGCAGCTGACCAAGGATCAGTCATTCGTGCAGCGACTGATCGACGCCGGCCGCATGACAGCGAAGGAGGCGGCGCAAAGCGAGCACCGCAACATCATTCTCCAGGCGCTCGGCCCCGAGGAGAAAGTCGTCACGGATTTCTATCGCGTTAAGCTGGACAACGACGATATCCTCGTGCTCTGTAGTGACGGCCTGTCGAACCAGGTATCGCCCGAGGAGATCGGACGCATCGCTCGAGGCGCGGGACGGCCGGAAGAGATCTGCAAGGCGCTCATCGAAGAAGCGATGCATACTGGTGCACCCGACAACGTGACCGTGGTCACGGCGCGTCTTCGCACCCCTGAAGAGAACTATCGCCGCGGCGGAAAGGGCTAAGCAATCTTCGCTGGTACGGTTTCCCCGGTGTGAGCCGCCGCGCCGATCGGAACATCGAGCGACCAGGGTGCGATGAACGGTAGCAGCAGCAGCGGCGGAATAGCCATCGCGACCGTCAGGAGAAAGAATCCCGGCCACCCCAGAGATTCCGCAATCTTTCCGGCTGGAGCGACGAGTATGTCCCTGCTTGCGGCCATGAGGCTCGAGAGCAGCGCGAACTGAGTGGCGGTAAAGCGCTTGTTGCACATACTCATCAAGTAGGCAGTCATTCCCCCTGTGACGAGACCGAGACCGAAGTTCTCGGTAATGATGGCAGCCACCATGAATGCGTGGTTCTTTCCCGAGAGTGACAGGCCGTAGTACGTGAGATTGCTCAGGCCCTGGAAAACAACGAATATCCAGAGGGAGCGATTGATTCCAAGGCTTCCCATCACCGCGCCCGCGACGACGACGCCGACGATCGTGGCAACTACGCCGACGCCGAGGAAGACTGCACCCACCTCGCTCTGGGAAAAACCCGCCTGGAGGAGAAACGGGGTCGTCATGCTGCCTGCAAGACTGTCCGAGTATTTGTAGGCGACGATAAAAAGCAGGACCAGCAGCGCTCGCAGCACGCCGACGCGTTGAAAGAAATCGGCGAACGGGAGCACGACAGCTTCCACCAGAGTTCTTGGCGGAGCATCGTTCAAAACCGGCTCGGGTGCGACGAACGTTGTGACGATACCAACGATCATCAGCATCGAAAGGATGAGATACACCATCGGCCACGGCAGTCGATCGGCCAGAAAAAAGGCGAGGGCACCGGTGGTGATCATTGCGATGCGGTAGCCCATCACGAACACCGCGGCGCCGGCGCCCATTTCGCGATCTCGAAGAACGTCGGTGCGATATGCGTCGAGCGAGATATCCTGCGACGCGCTGAAGAAGGCGATCGCGATCGCATTGATCGCCAGCATCTTCAGTCCGGTGCGAGGGTCATGCAGCGACATTGCCGCGATCACGAGGAGCAACAGCACCTGCGTTATGAACACCCATCCACGACGGCGACCGAGGAACGGCGGGACGTACCGATCCATCAAGGGAGCCCACACGAACTTGAGCGAATACGGCAGCGTGACGAGACTGAAGAAGCCGATCGTGGCGAGATCGACTTTCGCCGTAGTCATCCACGCCTGGAGAGTCTTGCTGGTAAGATAGAACGGCAGTCCCGACGAGAAGCCAAGGAAGAGAAGCACCGCCATCTTCGGCTGCCCGAAGATTCGAAGGGCTGACGTTTTCGTGGTGCTCTCGCTCATTCGGTTACCCTCCAAGTCGACTATCCTGCGGCCTTCGCGCTCTTCTCCGCGCTATTGGCTGCCACTTCGCGCAGCAGCACGCGTGCGGCTGCGCGTTGCATTACCGCTTCCCCGCCCCACGCGCATAGAATCGGAGCGTCAGTTTCCAGTTCGTTCGCAAGCCGCGGATGGCTGAATTGCACGATGAGGCGATCTCCGGACTTAGCCGCTTCCAGCGTCTTCTGCACCATTTCCTTGGCCGATGACGAATAACCGGGCCTGCCCTTCCAGGCCCGGATGTCACCAAAAAGCGCAATCACGGTGGCACCCGTGGCGACTGCTGCATCGCCATTCAGGATCACGTCGATTCCGCCTGTGCGCAAAGCCGAGATGAGAGGATCGCGCGAGGGAGCTGGATATGGTCCGCCGAGATCATCATCCACGACGACCAGATGCCATGGCTGTTCAAGTCGCGGGATCTTTCCGCGAACCATGTGCACCACCTGCTCGGCGAGCTGAATGGCCCATCCGCTTTCGTCGCGTCCAACACGACTCGTGTCCCGCGAGAGCGATGCCCACCGCGCCCATCTTCGCCGGCGCTCAATCGACTGGTGTATCCGGTCTGCGTCGAGCCGTTTGTCGTCGATCGCCTTTTGTATCGCCCGCTCGGATTCGACGATGTTCGCCGTATAAAGCAGACAGTCGCATCCGGCGTCGAGCGCGCGGACCACCGCCTCCGCTTCTCCGTCCCCCAGCACGCCCTCCATGATCAGGGCGTCGGTGACCACGAGACCCGTGAACTGGAGCTCGTTGCGGAGAAGCTTGGTCAGGATTTCGCGCGAAAGCGTCGCGGGCGCGCCACTCGGATCGAGCGCTGGAAACGCCACGTGCGCCGTCATTATCGACGCAACTCCGCGCTCGATCGCGCGGCGGAATGGAACGAGATCCGTGGCGTGCATCGCCTCCGCCGACTCATCGACACGGGGCAGCGCCTTGTGCGAGTCGATGGTCGTACGCCCATGTCCCGGAAAATGTTTTGCGCACGCGAGCACGCCTTCCGCCTGACACGCGTCAATCCAGGCCGCCGCGTATTCACCGACCCGATCCGGGTCGCTCCCGAACGATCGTGTTCCGATGATCGGATTGTTCGGCTCGACATCGAGATCGCAGTCCGGGGCGTATATCCAGTTGATTCCCAGCTCGCGGGCCTCGGCCGCGGTCACGGCGGCCGCGCGGCGCACCGCCTGGACGTCCTGCAGCGAAGCGATCGCCGCCAGCGGAGGCAACGCGGTCTCTCCCGGGAATTGCTGCCCGGCTCCGCGCTCCAGGTCCGCGCCGAGCAGGAGCGGAATTCGCGACTTGGAGTGAAGACTCTCCGTCAGTACCGCGACCTGCTCCGAGGGACCGCCGAAGAGAATGAAGCCGCCGACACCGAGCTTCAGCGCCAGCTCGATCGCATCTCGCTCGCCCTCGTAGCCCCGCGACGCATCCCAGCGGATGGCCGGATAAAAGAGCTCAGCGATCTCGCTCATGCCGGCGTGCGCTTGCCCAGCACCCGCGGACCGCGCGCGCCAGTGGCGGTGGGAACGTTTCCGGGCCGTTTTGTCACGTGCAGATATCCAAGCAATGCAAAGGCCACCGCCTCCTTCGCCTCTCCGTCGAAATACACTTCGTCGAAATGGCGAACAACTATCGGCGCCGCGGCCTTCTCGATTGCGGCGAACAATGCGGGATTCTTCGCGCCTCCTCCGGAGACGAGTACCTCACGGACGGGCTCCACAATGAATCGCTTGTATGCGTCGCGGACGCTTTCTGCCGTCAGCTGGACGGCGGTTGCGATGATATCTTCGTCGCTGGCGCCGGTGGAGTGTGCGGTCGCTATCAGTCTCTGGACATAGTCGGAGTTGAAGAGCTCGCGTCCGGTTGACTTCGGCGGAGCCGCGCTGAAATAGGGATGCTTCAACAGCTCGGCCACTATTCGCATGTTGGGCTTTCCCGCGCGCGCCAGCTTCCCGTCCACGTCGTAAGGAAGATTGGGCCGGAGAGCCCGGGTTACTCCATCGATCACAGCAACGCCGGGTCCGGTGTCGAATGCCCGGACGCCCTCAATCTGACCGCGTGGCGGCACGATCGTGATGTTGCCGATGCCGCCCAGATTCTGGAGCCCTCGCCAGTCCGACTGCGATGAGAAGAGCATCGCGTCGGCGATCGGGACGAGAGGCGCGCCCTGTCCGCCCGCCGCGACATCGCGCACACGAAAGTCGCTGATCACGTCGATGCCGGTTCGCTCGGCGATGACGGCCGCTTCTCCGGACTGCCAGGTGGAGTGGCCGGGGTCATGCCAGATCGTCTGCCCGTGCGACGCGATCGCCGCGATATCGTCGCGCGCGATGCCCGCTTCGGCCATCACCTCTATCGCGGCATCGGCCAGCCACCCTCCCAAATCGAAATTGAGGCGACAATACTCGGACGGAGTGCCAGCGCCGAGCGCGGCCGTCAGCCGGGTGCGCTGAGCGCTGGAATAGGCACGCGATGTATGGGCGAGGAGATCGACATCGATCCGACCGTCGCTCGCGTCGCGAAAGCGCGCCACAGCGGCACTGATTCCGTCGAGCGAAGTTCCCGACATCAAGCCGACGACCACGCCGGAGGTCACGCTACGATCCTTTGACAGGAGGCGGCGCATCCTTCGTCACGCGCCGGACGACCCCCCCATTTTGGGCGAGGAGCTTCTCCGCCTGCTCGCGCGACACTCCCCTCTTCTGCATGACGATCGCAAGCTTCACGCTTTTGCCGGCACGCTCGAGGAGCCTGGTCGCCTCCTCTCGCGACACTCCGCAGACTTCCATCACGATCCGCTGACTCCGGTCGATCAGTTTGTTGTTCGTCGCGCGCAAATCGACCATCAGATTGCCGTAGGTCTTCCCCAGTCTGATCATCGCGCCGGTAGTTATCGTGTTGAGCACGAGCTTGGTCGCCGTGCCCGCCTTCATGCGCGTCGAGCCGGTGACGACCTCCGGGCCCACGATGGGAAGCATCGTGACGTCGACTTTCGCTACGAGATCGGTCGGCGGAGGTGAGCAAGCGAGGATTCCTGTTTTGGCGCCGAGCGCGCCGGCGCGCTCGAGAGCCGCGCGCACGTAGGGCGTGGTGCCCGAAGCCGCGATCCCGATTACGAAGTCCTTTTCGTTAACGCCGTGCTCATCCATCGCGAGCGCGCCGTTCTTGACGACATCCTCCGCTCCTTCCTGTGAGCGTGTCAGGGCCGGCAGTCCGCCGGCGATAATGCCCTGCACCATTTCCGGTTTTGTGCCGAACGTTGGCGGACACTCGCTTGCGTCGAGCACTCCCAGTCGTCCCGAGGTACCGGCACCGACGTAAAACAATCGTCCTCCGGAGCGAAACGTTGCTTCGGCCAGCTCGATTGCGCGGGCGATCTGGTCGCGCTGTGTCGCCACAACCTCGGGAACACTTCGATCTTCGGCGTTTATCATGTCTACGATCTCGAGGGGTGACGCGAGATCGATCGAGACGGTACGCGGGTTGCGGCGTTCCGTTTCGCGAGGGTCCAACATCAATGCGCTGCCGAGCGGTGAGTCACGACCAAACTTACCCGACGGCTTGCGCGTATTGCAAGACAACTTGGAGCAACATGATGAGACGTTTTTCTCTGGCGTTATTGACATTGATGTTCGGCGCGGGAACGTTGAACGCGCAGATGCCGCGGCGGCCGAGCGCGTACACGAACAATCCGGACTATTGGATTACTGTCGGCGTTGCCGGATTTCAACCAAACGTCGTCAACGATGGCGTGACCGCGAGTAAATGGGACTTTGGCAACTCCACCGACTTTCAGTATCGCGGGTCCATCGAGAAAGGAGGAAGTAACGGCGCGTCATTCGGCCTTTCCGGAAGCTGGGCGCACGTTCCTTTCGTGTATTCGTCGACCGGTGTGGGGGTTGGGCCGACCGGCGGAATTCAATGTGCGAGCTGCGATGCTCATCTCGACATGATGACACTTATCGCAACTTTTCACTCCGGAGCAGGAATCGGCCTCCATCAGGTGCTGGAGCTTAATGGAGGAGTCGTAGCCTACAGGAATCTGAAGCGCGATTCCGATGGTGCCAAACTGGCTCCGAGCGGCGGAAATATCGATCCGCTGTTTGCCCTTGGATACGGTTTTGGCTACGGCCTTAGTGACCGGACAAACCTCGATCTCGTCTGGGACTATTTTGCATTCGCGATCCACGAGAGAAAGGGGTTGTCCAATGGCACCAGCAACACGAACCGGATGCCAGGGTTGCGGGTTTCGCTTCGGATGGGATTCGGCGGAACCGCGCGCCGCAAGTAGGAACTGCGCGAGGGACGGCGATTCCGCGCGCGCGTCCGCCGAGGTGACACGCGGGGCGCGGGGCGGATAGAATTCATGCTGGCACGCTTCGGAGATCCGCTCTGAAAAAGAAATTTATTCTCGCGACGGCGGTCGTAGCAGGATCCGCTTGGCTCGTAGCCGCGGCGCCTTCATGGCGCCAGGTAGTCGACCCCTCAATGCCGAAGCGCGTTCCCGCCGTGTTCCCGGCTGGATGGCGTTTTCCTGCCGGCGCTCGCCCGACATTCGCTCCGCACGCAATCGTCGCCAGCAACAATCGGCTGGCCGCCGAGGTTGGCGCCGAAGTGATGAAGCATGGCGGGAATGCCGTCGATGGCGCGGTTGCTACCGGCTTCGCGCTCGCCGTCACGTTCCCCGAGGCGGGAAATCTCGGCGGTGGCGGCTACATGGTGATACGAATGGCGGACGGTCGCGCCGATGCCCTCGACTATCGTGAGACAGCCCCACTTGCCGCAACGCGCGACATGTACGTTGGCGCCAACGGCAAGCTCACTGGAGAGAGCACGATCGGACCGAAGGCGTCGGGCGTGCCGGGCGCCGTCGCCGGAATGATCGAAGCGCATCGCAAGTACGGTGCGCTGCCCCTCTCGAGAGTGCTCGCACCGGCGATACGCCTCGCCTCGGAGGGGTTCATCGTCGACTCGACGCTTTTCGGTTCGCTCTCCGGCGAGAAGTATCGAATCAGCGGCTTCGCCGGAAAATCGGTTTTTCTCCCCAACGGCTCACCGCCCCGGATCGGATCTCGACTGGTCCAACCGCAACTTGCGCGCACCCTCAGATTGATCGCTGATTCGGGCGCACGGGTTTTCTACCGCGGCAGCATCGCCGACTCGATCGCGGCCGAGATGCAGCGAAGCGGCGGCCTGATCACGAAGGCAGACCTCGCACGCTACAGGCCGCTTTGGCGCCAGCCGATACGAAGCAGCTATCGTGGCTACGCGCTGCTCTCGATGCCTCCGTCTTCCTCCGGCGGAACCACGGTGACCGAGATGTTGAACATTCTGGAAGCGTACGGGCCGGTGACAGCGTTCGGGAGCGTGGAAAGGATCCACGCGCTCGCCTCGGCGTCACAGCGCGCGTTCATCGACCGCAACTCGAAACTCGGCGATCCCGCGTATGTCAAGGTTCCCCTCGACCAGCTCACCAGCAAGGTTTACGCGAAGGCGATGGCGAAAACCATCTCGCGCGATCACGCCGATCCGACCACTCAACTCGCCTCGAAGCCACGTGAGGGAAACGAGACAACGCACTACTCCGTTGTGGATCGCGCTGGAAACGCCGTCGCGACAACGACGACGCTGAACGATCTGTACGGATCCGGAGTCTTCGTGAGCGGGGCCGGCTTTTTTCTCAATGACGAGATGGACGACTTCACTTCGCAGCCCGGCACTCCCAACATGTACGGGCTGATCCAGGGTGCCGCCAACTCGATCGCGCCGGGCAAGCGGATGCTGAGCGCGATGTCCCCGACGATCGTCCTCGATCCGTGGGGCCACCTTCTGCTCGTCACTGGCGCGCGCGGCGGCCCAAGGATCATCTCCGCAACGTCGCAGATCATTCTCGATGTGATCGACTACCGAATGTCGCTGGCGGACGCGATGAGTGCGCCACGAATACATCACCAGTCGCTACCCGATTCAATACGCGTGGAGAAGGGTGGCTTCGAGCCGTCGGTGCTGGCGCGGCTGAGGCAGATGGGGCATCACGTCTACGAGCAGAGCGGGATCGCCTCGGCGGCGTCCATCATGCGGGTGAGGGGCGGCTATGAAGGCATGGACGACCCGCGCTCGCACGGCGGAGCAGTGGGGTTCTAGGACGCAAAAAAACCCGGCGTGATCACTTCACGCCGGGTTTTTTTTGCTACCGCCAGGGCTCTCTCAGATGTTGACCTGAGTTGACGAGTTGAGCGTAGCGGTAATGCGGCTGCCCGAGTTGACGCAGCCTTCATAGTTTGCCGTGGCAGCGGCAGCTCCAGCTCCGGCAGCGGCTCCAACGGCTCCGCCGATTACCGTGGCTTTCGTGCTGTGCCCAAGAATCTGTCCGGCGATAGCGCCAATTGCCGCGCCACCGACGACCTTCTGCACATCTTTGCCCTTCGGCTGGTTCTTCACTTTGCTGACATCAGCGTAGCTCGTCGTGGCGCTGACCGGATATGTGTGTCCGCCGAAGTTGACCGAGACGACGCGGAAGCCCATCACCACGTTGTCGTTGGCGTTCTCACTACGCTTGAGCTCGGTTACTTCAACGGTCGCCGTCGCGCCGGCAGGGATCACCGCGCCATTCGAGCCGGTCACGGCATTGGTCACGCTCGCGCTGAAGCGATCGCCGATATGGTTGGTATTCGTGCAGACCTTGGAACCTGACGCAAGGTTGAGCGTAGCACCCGCTGGAATCGTTCCGACTTTGGCCGCCGTTCCCGCGCTGGTGCGGGTCACGGTGTTGCCACTCGAGGTGACCGATGTCGTTGGCTTCTTGGTGGTCGTGGTCGGCGTGCGGGTAGTGCTGCGCGTAGTAGTAGTAGTCGTCTTCGTAGTCGTGCTCGGCGCCGGATTGGCTGCCGTGCCGGCTGGAACGTCGGTGAGCGCGGGCTGCGCGCTGGTGTCTCTATTCGCGAGCTGAATGTCCTTATTCAGCGCCGAATCCGCTGCGGCGGTGTCGTCCTTCTTCGAGCACGCACCTGCGAATAGCGCGAGCGAGAGTGCGAGCGACGCACTAAACCGGGGAATATATTGAGCCATTAAGCCTCCTCCATCGTGTGATGATCGCCTGGTTTTTAACCAAGCTCATGAGTAACTATGGACGGCAATCCATATGCCAACTTTGAAGAATCTTCGCACCGCTGCGCCATATTACAAGCCGTACTGGAAGTCCTTTACGCTCGGCCTTCTTATCGTCCTGGCGTCGTCGGCGATCACGAGCGTCATACCCTGGGTGCTGCGACGGGCAATCGACGCCATCGGCGTTGGCGCGCCGATGAGCACGATCTGGAAGCTGAGCGGCCTCATCATCCTTGCCGCTATCGTCGGCGGCGCGTTCAGATACTGGATGCGCGAGCTGATGAACGGCGTCAGCCGCTGGATGGAGTACGACCTGCGCAACGATCTCTTCACACATCTGGAGACGCTCGACGCGGCGTACTTTGCACAGACCCGTACGGGCGACATCATGGCTCGCCTCACCAATGATCTGAGCGCCGTTCGGATGGCGGTCGGCCCGGCGGTGATGTACCTCGCCAACACGATCACGGGCGGTGTGTTCGCGCTGTACTTCATGCTTCGGATCGATGTGAAGCTGGCCCTGCTCGCGCTGTTGCCGACGATCTTCCTGCCAGTGCTCACGATAAAAATGGGAAAGGCGATTCACGATCGATTCGAGGCGGTGCAGGAGCATTTCTCGACGCTGACCACCAGGGCGCAGGAGAATCTCTCTGGCGCGCGGATCGTCCGAGCCTACCGTCAGGAAGCAGCCGAGATAGCGCGGTTCGGCGCGATCAACGATCAGTACCTCGCGCTCAACATGTCTCTCGTCAGACTGTGGGGGACTCTGAACCCGCTGTTCGCTTTTTTCGGAGGGCTCGGCGCGGTGATCGTTCTTGGAGCGGGCGGAGCGCTCACGATCAAGGGCACTATTTCCGTGGGCTCCTTCGTGGCGTTCGGCATGTACCTCACCATGCTCACGTGGCCGATGATCGCGCTCGGCTGGGTCGTCAACCTCTTTCAGCGCGGCGATGCATCGATGGCGCGCCTCGCCGAGATTCTCGATGTTGGGCCGACCATCATTGCCGAAGAGCCGCATCAACAGCTGCCGCCGACAAAATCGGGTCGCGCCATAGAGTTTCGAAATGTCGGATTCCATTATCCGTCCGACGCGCCGGGCGAGCCGCGATGGGTCCTGCGCAACGTGAGCTTCAGCGTCCCGGCGGGAGCCACGTTCGGAGTGGTTGGGGCAACCGGGAGCGGGAAGAGCGCTCTCATAGATCTGATCCCGCGACTGTACGATCCGCAGGAAGGCGAGATTCTCATTGATGGAGTCGCGACGAAGAACGTTGCTCCGGCGGAGCTGCGCGAGGACATCGGATTCGTGCCCCAGGAAAGTCTTCTCTTCAGCGACACTATCGGATCGAACCTTTCCTACGGAACGAGCGGCATGACTCAGACCGGGGAATGGGCGGCGGGTGTCGCGCAGCTGGATGCGACGATCGACACCTTTCCCGGCCGCTACGAGACCATTCTCGGCGAGCGCGGAATAAATCTGTCCGGCGGTCAGAAGCAGCGCGCGACGCTCGCGCGGGCGCTGGCGAGAAAGCCGAGCATCGTGCTCCTCGACGACGCATTGTCGGCGGTCGACACGCACACCGAGGCAGAGATTCTCAGGGCGTTGCGTGAAGCTCTCGCGGGCCGAACGGCGCTCATCGCGTCGCACCGCATAAGCGCGATCCGAGATGCTTCGTGGATCATCGTGCTCGAGAAGGGATCCGTGGTCGAGCAGGGGCGGCACCCGGAGTTGATGGCGCTGCGTGGACGCTACTGGTCGCTGCTGCGGCGCCAACAGCTGCTCGACGCCGTGGAGTCGGATGCGTTGGCAACGGATGTGACGGCGAGTACAATATGAGCATGTCCGACCGTGTCGGCTCCGCTCCGAACAAACGCCTTAAAGCACTCCAAGCCCAGGCCGAAGAGGCGCAGCGCACGATCGACGAGCTACGTGCGCGCGACGCTCTAAAGACCCAGTTTCTCTCCAACGTCTCGCACGATCTCCGCACACCACTCGCCGCCATCATCACGCACGCCGAGATACTGCGCGACGGGATGCTGGGCGAGCTGAATCAAAAGCAGCGGGACAGCGTTGCCGGAATCGTGAACGGCGGCCAGCAGCTGATCGACATGATCGACGAGATTCTCACCTACGTGCGCAGCGCGAGCGACCAGGTCATTCTCGCCCGCTCCGACTTCAACATCACGGAGCTGGTCGACCAGGTTCGGGCACTGAATCAGGCACTGGCGGCGAAAAAACACCTTACAATCGAGCGGCTCAACGGCGACGATCTCCCGGCAGTTTACGCGGATCGTGACAAGGTGAAACACGTGCTGGGCAATCTGATCGGGAACGCGATCAAGTTCACATCGGATGGCGGACGTATCTGGATCGGATTCTCCCGGCGCGGGCGTGAGAGAGAGCAGCTCGTGGTGGAAGTCGGCGACACCGGACGCGGAATCGCGCGCGATCACTACGAGCTCGTGTTCCGCGAATTCGCGCAGGTCGATGCATCACCTTCGCGTCCACACCATGGAACCGGCCTCGGCCTCGCCATTGCGCGCAATCTGGTCGAGCTGCATTCCGGGACCATTTGGGTCGAGAGCGAGCTTGGCAAAGGAAGCAGGTTCTTTTTCACGCTGCCGCTCAACCCTGCGCGCGACTAAGTGCCAGCGCGCATTCTGATCGTGGAAGACAGTCCACTCGTCACGGATGCGTTTCGCGTCCTCTTCACCGCGGCCGGCTACGAGGTGGACTCTGCGACGACCGTAGCGGAGGCGATCGAGCAAGCCACGTCGGCACCGGTCGACATGATGTTGCTCGATCTTTCCCTGCCCGATGGAAACGGACTGGAGATCCTGAAAGTTCTTCGCAAGCGCGGCTCGCTTCCCCGATCTACGCTGGCGATGACGGGCCACAACGATTTGGCTTCGCGTCGCAGCTGCCTCGAGGCCGGTTGCGCGGATGTACTCCTCAAGCCTGTCCCAATCGCCGAGCTCTTACGTCAGATAGAACACCACCTGGCTTAGCGGAACGCCGCGCGCGTCCCCGCGCCGGACCACTCCTCAAGCGATACTACCGCGCCAAGTACCGCCTGTTCGCGCGAGAGAAGCGTCCGCGTCCACCGCAGCGTGGGCTCATCATGCTTCAGATCGATGCCCTCGCTTACTCCGATCTCCGGCGCGCCCTCGAACTGGGTCTTTGTCCGACGATCTCGCGACTAATGCGCGAAGGATTCGCGCTCAGGCGCTGGTTCTGCGGACTCCCATCGGCGACGCCGTATTGTCAGGCCGGGATGTTCCACGGCGAGAACGGCGGGATTCCGGCGTTTCGATTCTACGACAAGGCAGCGCGCAAGGTTATCACCTGCAATGCACCGCACGGAGTGCAGAACATCCGCGATCGCATTCATTCCCCGGGCGCGCTCGCGGGCGGATCGAGCTACGTCAACCTTCTGGACGGAGATGCGCAGACCGTCGCCTTCACCGTCGCCACGCGTGACAAGATGTCCGTCTACCGACGGCTCGGTGGAACCCGTATGGCACTCCTCATGGTGCTGCACCCGATCCGCATGGCGCGCATGGTCCTTCAGGGAGCATTCGAGTGGTTGCTCGAGGAGTGGGAGCGGGCCCGTGGCGAGCTGGCCGGCAGGGTGACGCACTCCGAAGGCATCTTTCCATTCATACGCATCCTCAGCAACGTCGTCGTACGCGAGCTGCAGACGATGGCGATTCTGCTCGACGTCTATCTGGGCGTTCCCATCATCTACAGCACTTTCATGCAATACGACGAGCTGGCGCACCATTTCGGGCCGTCGAGCAAACAGGCGCTGGTCGACTTGCGTCGCACGGATGCACGCATCGCCGAGATCTGGAGAATGGCGCAGCTGGCAGGGGGACGGGGTTACGATCTCGTCATTCTCTCCGACCACGGAATGACGCCGGCGTTGAGCTATCGCGTGAAGTACGGGGAGTCGCTCGGCGTGACGGTGCAGCGAATTCTCGATCAGACGCGCCTGCAGGGCGCGCAGCCGCCGCGTGCATTGGCCAGCTACGCCGAGGACACCGAGTACTCGGACATCGGCCCGGGAGTCGTCGAGGCAGTCGCACAGCTGACACCGGTCTCGTTTGGTGCCAGAAATGCGATTCGCAAATTCCGCGACTGGCTGAGAAGTCGTTACGGTTTGCGCGAGATCATTTTCCCGGAGAAATACCGCGTCGACAGGACGAACGATGTCGTGGTCACGTATAGCTCTTGCCTGGCACTGGTGTATTTCGCGGCGACGGAGCGGCGGCTCACGCTCGAGCAAATCACGGCCGATGCGCGGTGGGCCAGGCTCCACGAGCAGCTCGTCGCACATCCGGGCATCGGCCTTGTGGCCACTGTCTCGGGCGGCGGAGTGAATCTGGCGGGCAAGCCCGGACGCGCCACTCTACGCGACGGTGAGCTCCGGGTGATCTCCGGAGAGAATCCGCTCGAGATTTTCGGCACCGAGCCGTATGTGCTGCGAGCGGTGGAGTCGCTGCTGGCGCAGCCGAATGCCGGTGATTGTGTTTTATTCGGCTCTTTCGACGGGTACGACATCATCTCCTTCGACGATCAGGTCGGCGCGCACGGCTCGGCCGGTGGCGATCAGGTCTATCCTTTCATTATCTCGCCCGAGAGGCTCGGCCTCGCCGCTGAATCGCTCGAGGACGCGCGCGACATTCACCGCACGGTGCTGGCCCGCTACGCCGCCGCTAATGCCGAGAATGCTCCCCCATCGGCCGCGCGCTTGACGCCCGCTGTGCCGCGCGCCGCTGTATGAGCCGCTTTAGTGCGTCCGGCTATTCTCCGGTGCGGCGGATAGGATCCTCTTCGGCCGCTACGCTCGCTTGGTCGGAGCCCCTAACAACGCTCCCTCGCTCTGCTCGGTCGCGGGTCTCCTCCTCGCGCTCGCTTTGCAAAGCGGCCTACGAGGACCCTATCCACCTTCCCACGAAGTGCGACACACACTGAAGCATCTCATTCGCGCCTCGCACGCGACTCACGTTCGTCCGCGCGGCCGCCGCGGTACTTCTGCGCGGGAGCACGCCGAGCGAAGCTCGGGATCACCGTGCTCCCCACGGGGGCGAACCGCGGACAAACTGCGGACGAAACTTCTGACGAGACCGCCAACGCCGCGGCGCACACTCCGCTGCAGTTACGAATCTGTGCAGGGAGGTGAGGGTGTCCTCGTAGGCGCTTTGCAAAGCGAGCGCCAGGAGGAGACCCGCGACTGAGCGGAGCGAAGGAGTGCTGTTAGGGGCTCCGACCAAGCGAGCGTAGCGCCGGAGAGGATACCCTCACCGACCACGCGCAGAGATGCCAGTCTAAGCGCGTGCTTCGCTACGGCGCGACGGCGCCTTCGACGATCGCTTTGAACGCACTGGCCGAGATCTTTTCCGGCTCGAATGGCTCACCCGCGCGCTTCATGACCCCTTTGCAGACTTGATCGAGAGTCACCAGCGGCGCGTCGGCCTCGGCTTGGACTTCGACCTCCCACTTTCCGCGGTCGGGTCCCTTGAGAGTGTGCCGATATCTGGCGGTAAAGACCGTGTGGCGATGCACGATGATCTCGCGATCCTCTTCCTCGATTGGCAGGAATTCATCGCCTGCGCTCTCGCTTAAAGCTTCAGGCGGCTCGTCAGGCTCGTGCAAGTGCTGGGGCTCGGGCGGCAGTGGAATCGCGGCAACGACGGCCACTCCGGTCTCCACGCCAGACTGCCGCAGCGGCGGAAACAATCTCACTTCATCCACCGCGTTGACGCCGATGCGGTCGGCGATTTCGCGCAAAAATCTCTCGGTAGTCTCGATCACGCTGGCGCCTTCGAAGTTTGGCCCGCTGCCCGCTCTGCCTTCCTGTCTGTGAGCTCACGCTCTACGTAGAGCTTCAGAATGTGCATGAAATCCTGCGCATTCGTCACCACTCCGAACGCCTGGTGGGTACCGCGATCCTTCAACTTGCTCACCACGAATTCCGACGAGTCGACGCAGATGGTGGGAAGCTCGCGCATCGATCCATCCTTCTCCGTAACGAACGCCGGCAGCATGTTGCCCGTGGCTATCGCGTGCAGCGCAGTCGCGATCAGAACCGCCATGGTGGCTCGTGTCGTGTGCCGCTTCATCGCGTCCTGTGCCGCGAGTGTATCGGTAATCACCTCGGGAAGCGGGCCATCGTCGCGAATCGAGCCCGTGAGGACGTAGGGAATCCCCTGCCGCACGAGCGCGTGCATGATCCCATCCTTGATCACGCCCTGCTCTACCGCGCGGGCAATGGATCCTGCCGCTCTCACCTTGTTGATCGCGCGCATGTGGAGGCCGTGGCCGCCCGTCGTCGCCTCGCCGGTTCGGGTCATTCCGAGGGTGGTTCCGAATATCGAAGCCTCGATGTCATGCACGGCCACGGCGTTTCCCGCGAGGAGCGCCGACACGAAACCGTTTTCGATGAACCAGACCATGTCCGCGCGCGCGCGCGAATGTACCAGTGCCGGCCCCGTTACCCAGATGGGGTAGCCGCCGCGATCGCGTTCTTCGATGAGGATGTGCGCCATCAACGCGTAGTCGATCGGCTTCTCGCGCGACACCTCGCTCGTCATGAACTTGAACTCGCCTTCCTCGTCGCCGAGGAAGGAGCCAGTGTGAACGTAGATGCCTTCGCTTCCGTCTTCCGCGCTGCCGACTGCCACCAGGTCGCCTTTCTTCAGCTTTCGCCCTTCCCTGATCCAGAGCTCGTCGTCGTCTAGCACGAGCGACGCGTCCATCCTCGGCTCGCGCGGCATGCGCCACGCACCCTTGATGCGAACGTAGGTCGGAAGATTCGTCGTCGAGAAAAAGTTCTCGGGGAGTACGCCGTCGGCCGGAGCCGCGACGAACTTCGCGTCAGGAGCGCTGGCCAGTGCCGGTGAATGGAAGTCGGGATGCCTTAGATTTGTCACCCCGTAAAGATAAACGTAAAGCTGCGAACTGCGGACTAACCACTGAGGACTGCGGACCAACGGCAATTGCGAACCGCAGACTAGCTGCGGATTGGGAGACTAACTGCGGATTGAGGACGCACTACGGAGCGAGGGCCGATTAGAAACTTCGAGCTTCCGCTTCTAGTCCGTAGTTCGTAGTTAGTGTCCCAATCCGCAGTCAGTCTGCGATCCGTAGTAACAGTTGGCTCGCAGTCCTCAGCCGCTAGTCCGCATTTCGCAGCCGGTTAGTGAAAACCTAGAGTAGGGCGACGGGATCCCTATCTAGAGTCACGCGGAGTTGGGCGGTGGTGGGTACGTCGAACCGCTCCATGAAGTATCGGCTCACGCGCGTGAGCTCGCCGGGATGCTCGGACTTGAGTAGCAAGTGCCAGCGCCAGCGGTTCTTGATTCTCTCGATGGGACACGGGGCGGGTCCCACTACCGTCACTTCGTCTCCGGCGCGTGTGGCA
>WNGI01009416.1_pt1 | contig 17952 bp, 17 predicted proteins | sample 5400621 | NCBI WGS metagenome assembly WNGI01 (sample SAMN13153374, study PRJNA577476) | soil metagenome | isolation source: 20 cm soil or saprolite under Garry oak tree replicate 1 | place: USA:California | collected 2016-06-15
CTTATGCCTGCGCGCACCGGCTCGATGAAGCGGAGGCGCAAGCGCGCAGAACCCTGGAGATCGATCCGCGCTTTTTCCTGGCGCACTATTATCTTGGCGGTGTGCGACAGGCCAAAGGGCAGCTGCCTGAGGCGATTTCGGAATTTCGACAAGCGTTCGATTTGAACGGCGATTCTTATTCCCTCGCCATGCTCGGTCAAGCATATGCGCGCACGGGAAACAAAGCGGAGGCGCAAAAAATTCTGGCGCGATTGAACGAAGAAGCGAAGTCACGCCACGTCGCGCCATACGCGTGGGCGCTGCTCTATCTCGGGCTGGGCGACAAAAACCGTGCCCTCGATGAATTGGAGACAGCGTATCAACGAGGCGACACGAATTACTTATTTGTGCTCAAGGTCGATCCATTGTTCGACGATCTGCGCGGTCAGCCGCGGTTTGATGCGCTGGTGCAGAAGATCGTTGGCGGGAAGCAGTGAACATAGACAATTTCTTTGCCGAACTGAAGCGGCGCAACGTTTACAAGGTGGCGGTCGCCTACATCGTCGCCGGATGGGCTCTCGCTCAAGGCATCGCACAGGTGTTGCCCGTGTTCGATTCTCCAAACTGGCTGATCCGATTGCTTGTCGTGCTCATCGTACTCGGCCTGCCCATCGCCCTGGCGATGGCTTGGGCCTTCGAGTCGACACCGGAAGGTATCAAACGCACTGAAGAAGTGGATGCCATGCCGGCAGAACGCGCGCGCGCAAAGCGCGCATGGATTTATGTGGCAATTGTCGGCGGCCTTTTGTCCATCGGATTATTTTTTGTCGGCCGCTACACCGCCATAACAAAACAAAATCCAGGGAGCTCGACGAAATCAATTGCGGTCCTGCCATTCGAAAATCTAAGCGACGACAAACAAAACACCTACTTCGCCGACGGGGTGCAGGATCAAATCCTTACCAATCTTGCCAAGGTTTCCGATCTAAAGGTCATTAGTCACACCAGCGCGCGCCAATACAAGAGTGGTATCCAACGCAACTTGCGCGAGATCGGTCACCAACTCGGCGTCGCTTATATTGTTGAAGGCTCGGTGCAACGCGCTGGGGATCGACTTCGCATTAATGCGCAGTTAATTGACGCCCGGACCGATACTCATATCTGGGCGGAGACTTACGACCGGACCGCGGCCGATTTGTTTGCCATCCAGAGTGAGCTTGCCGAATCGATTGTCGCTCAGCTTAAAGCAACGCTTTCGCCCGAACAAAAAGCCGAGATCGAAGAACGCCCGACTGAGGATTTGGTCGCATTTGACCTTTATCTTCAAGCAAAGCAAATCGTCGATAGCTATCTGATCGCTGAAGACGTTCGAGCGGCATTACTCAAAGCGCTGCAATCCTTAGATGAGGCGATCAAACGCGACGAAAAGTTTGTCGCCGCCTATTGTTATGCGGCGCGGGCGAACGATCTACTCTACTTTTTCGATCTCGATCCCACCCGGGATCGCATTCTTCTGGCCGAGACCGCGGTCAACGCCGCTCTCCGTCTCCGGCCCGACTCAGCGGAAGCGCACTTTGCCATGGCTGATTTTCTGTTCCGCTGCCACCGGGACTATGATCACGCGCTCGAAGAACTGGCCATCGCGCGTCCCGGTCTGCCGAACAGCACGCCTTTCTTTATTCTTTCAGGTTATATCAATCGACGCCGTAACCATTGGCCCGAGGCCGAGAGAGATTTTTCCACCGCAGTCGCCCTCGATCCGAGAAATCCCAACGCTTACAACTTGCTGGCCGATACTTACGTGCTGCAACGGAGATTTCCTGAAGCGGTGCAGATCTACGAGCGTGTCATGGATGCAGGTGAGCGGACGCCTATTGTTCAGTTCCGGCAAGCCTTGGCTATTTTCAACGGGACCGCCAACTCAAAACCGTTGCGTGAAGTGCTGGCCAAATCGCCGGACATGGACGTCGCCGGTGGACAAACTCCTGTTCGGGTGTTGTTCGCCTTGATCGACGGCGATTACGCTGAAGCGGACCGGGTTCTCGCCGCGTCACCACGGCAAGACTTCCAAGACATCGACTTCAGCTTCTACTTTCCAAAGGCCTGGTTTGAGGGCCTGGTCGCGCGGACAAAAGGCGATTCGGGACGTGCCATCGCTGCTTACTCGGCCGCGCGCACGATTTTGGAGCAGAGATTGGTTGTAAAACCGGAACACGCGCGGACGATTGCGGTCCTCGCTCAAGTCGACGCAGCTCTGGGTCGAAAAGAATTGGCGGTCCGGGAAGCAGAACATGCCGTCGAGCTGATGCCAATTTCGCGAGATATTTACGATGGCGTGTTGGTGCTCGAAGGGCTGGCGCAGGTCTACACCTGGAGCAATGAACGCGATCGCGCGATCGAATTATTGCAAAAGCTGGTGAAAATGCCGGGCTACATCAATTACGCGCGACTCAAACTACATCCGATGTGGAATCCGCTACGTGGCGATCCGCGTTTCGAAGCGATCGTGGCATCGCTCGCGCCCAAGTAAACTCTTCGTGATGGTCAGCGAACGCAAAGAACAAATCGGACTGGAGATGGTGCACGTCCTTTTGATCGACATCAAACTCTTCCGGCACAACTGGCAGTGATTCCGAGGAATTTCTTCAGCGAACTGAAGCGGCGCAATATTTACCGCGCCGCGGTCCTCTATGGAATGGGCGCGTGGCTGTTGGCCCAGATCGCGACGCAAATTTTTCCGTTCTTCAATGTCCCAAATTCGGCGGTGCGCTTCGTCATCGTCGCGCTCATCCTTGGGTTCCCTATCGCCATGGTGCTGTCGTGGCTCTTCGAATTGACGCCGGAAGGAGTTGTTCGCACCGAAGATGTCGATGTTGCAACTCAACGCGCATTTGGTCGAAAGATCGACTTTGGCATCATTGGGGTGCTCCTCCTTGTGATCGTGATGCTGATTTATCAACGGCTCCCGTTCCGCAGCGAAAGCGGCGAAGCGATTCCAGAGAAGAGTATCGCGGTTTTGCCTTTCGCCAATTTCAGCGACGACAAGGAGAACGCGTTTTTCGCCGATGGCATCCAGGATGATATCCTGACCAGCCTGGCGCAGATCGGCGGACTGCGGGTGATCAGCCGGTCATCGGTGATTCAATTTCGCGATACGGCGGTGCGTAACCTGCGCGAGATCGGCAAAACCCTTGGAGTAGCGAACGTGCTGGAGGGAAGTGTGCGGCGGGCAGGTGATCGTGTGGTCATTAACGTGCAACTGATCGACGCGTTGCACGACCGGCATCTCTGGGCGAATCACTACGATCGCCCGCTCGTCGATTCGTTGGGCTTGCAAGGCGAACTGGCCGCCGAAATTGCCGACGCTCTGCGGGTTGCTTTAAATCCCGAGGAGAAAGCGCGGGTCGAGAAAAAACCCACCAACAACGCGGACGCCTATGTTTTGTATCTGCGTGCGAACCAAATTGAACGTAATCCCGATACCTTGCTCGAGGATTACAAGAAAGCGGAGGAGCTTTACCTCGACGCGATCGCGCTCGACCCGAAGTTTGCGCTGGCCCACGCCCGACTCGCTTCCACCCGCGCAGCGATTTTCCACTACTTTGAACCGCTTGACAGTTGGAAGGCGGGCGCGCGCGCCGAAGCCGAGATGGCCCTGCGATTGCAAGAAAACCTGGCGGAAGCGCACCTCGCGCTCGGTCACTGCATTTACTGGATCGACCAGGATTATGATCGTGCGCTGGCCGAGTTCGATATCGCTGGGCGTTTGGCGCCGAACAACAGCGAGGTAGGCGGGTTGGTCGCCGCGATCAAACGGCGGCAGGGAAAGTGGCAGGAGTCGCTCCAAACCTACGAGAGGATCAATAAGCTCGATCCGCAAAACCCGAACGTCGTCCGGAATCTACTCTTCACGCAGACAGCTTTGCGCCACTGGTCCGAGGCGGCGCAGACGGCGGAGCGGATGCGAGCGATGGCGCCGGCGTCGCTCGTCGCAAAGATCCAAAGCGGTTACGTCGATTTCTGGTGGAAAGGCGACACGCATTTGCTGAAGTCGCTGCTTAATGAAATCCCAGCCGGTCTCGATCCAGACGGCGCGATTGCGAGCGTTCGTTGGGAGGTGGCGATGATCGAGCGCGATTACGCCGGTGCCCAACGCGTGCTCGAGGCTTCGCCGCTCAACAAATTTTCCTACACCAACGCCGGATCGACACCGAAAAGTTTTTTTCATGGCTGCATCGCTCTCGCGCAAGGCGATGTTGCCAGCGCGCAAAAGTTTTTCGATGCCGCTCGGACCAATTTCGAAGACGCGGTCAAAGAGTCGCCCAACAGCGCGGACCGCCATGCGAACCTGGGATGGTTTTACGCTTTCATGGGACGCAAAGAGGACGCAATCCGCGAAGGCCGGCGTGCGGTCGAGTTGAAGCCCGAGTCGAAAGACGCGGTCGATGGCGCGATCATGAATTGTTATCTCGCGCTCATCTATGTGCGGGTTGGTGAAAATGATCTCGCCATTCCCCTGATCGAGCGCTTGCTCAAAACCCCGGGCGCGGTCGACAGCGTTGATTATAGCATCACCGTCAACGATCTGAAATATCGGTGGGAATGGGACCCGATCCGCAACGATCCGCGGTTCCAGAAGCTCATCGCGCAGACAGCGCCATGAATCCGAAGAGATTCGTCCGCGGTTCGACAGCCTCCGCTCCGATCCGCGCTTCGCCGAACTCGTGTGCCGCAGTAAAGCTGTTTTCGTTGGCTCGCCGTAAGATTTGCTTCCGGCTTACTGCTAGTCACCGATTAGCGTCTTCAACTCATACTCGTTCTTCGATTCTCGATGCTCGATGCCGAACCCTGAAGCTTCTTCCAACTTCAGCGTTCGGTTGTTCGCTTTGCTTAAAACTTAACACTTAAAGCTTAAACTGATTGCTTTAAGTTTTTGTACATACCTCGCCGTCGCGTTGAAGAAGCTTTTCGCACTCCTCTGAACCCTGAACCTGAATCCTGAATCCTGAACCGTATCTACTCTTTATCGTAAACAGCCTTGGCGCTAAACTTCTTCCCCTGCTCGTCTGTCCCGTTAATCGTGACGGTGCGCGATTTGCCATCCGCCGACACGGTGATCTTGCCCGTCCACATTGTCTTACCATCCTTCATCGCGGTAATGTCGTTCGTCCGATCGTTGACCACTTTGTAAGAGACGGAGTTATAAGGCAGATTTCCTTTCGCCGGATAAGCTGTCCCATCGAACTTACCGAGCCAGACACTGTGGGTCGGTTTCCCGTCATTGCCGACGCCGTCCACCGTCACTTTGATTTTGTCCTTCTGCTCTGTGTAAGCGACCATTGTGTTCCTGCCCATCCCTGGCGGGAACTTCGACTTCGCCTCATTGAGCTTCCACTTGCCCAGGTGAGGGTTGGCCGCGAAACAGGCGCCTGCCGCCATAAACGACAGAGCCAAAACCATTACCGCAATTCGAGTTTTCATCATCCAGCGATTCCGCCGGAATTGCCGGTTGGCGTCAACACCAATTCGAGCGCCTGGCGCGCTGGCGTTGGACCGAGTTGCTCGTTATTACCAGATACTTGTTTTTGTTCTTTCGTCGGTTTTCCGCGCTCGCTAGTAAAGCCATTGTGGAACGAATTCATGTGAAAGGAGTGCCAGCATGCTGATTTTATGCGGGAGCGGCCAAGCTGCGCATACAGGTTTGGGGACGAAGGCACGCGTCGCGCAGGTTCTCACAAAAATATTTCTTTGTCTTCTTATCCTCGGCGTCTCGTCGAATGCGCCGGAGGCCGTGCTGGCCGCCGACCCGATCAAACCCGACCAAGCTTTGGAGACGCGCATTCAGGGTCTGATCCCGGATCTTGAGCGTTACATCACGAGCGGAACGAAGGCCTTCGATGTGCCCGGGTTGGCGATCGGAATCGTCGCGAATGACAAGCTCGTTTATGGGAAAGGCTTCGGAGTTCGCGCCAAGGACAGTGGCGGCAGAGTTGATACCCGGACCGTTTTTCAGATCGGCTCGACCACCAAAGCGTTTCTCGCCACGACCATCGCCATGATGGTCGATCGCGGCCGGTTAAAATGGGACGAAAGGGTGATTGATCTCTATCCGGATTTCCAGTTGAAAGACCCCTGGGTCACGCGCGAATTCCGTGTGTTCGACCTGATCGCGCAACGCTCCGGCTTACCGCCTTACGCTAACGACATGCTGGGAATATTCGGCGCCGGCGAGACCGAAATGATTCGCTCCCTGCGCTACGTCGACCCGGTTTCAAGTTTCCGTTCGACGTTCGCCTATACCAACATCACGCATCTCCTGGCTGGTCGCGTCGTGGCGAAGGCAGCCGGCGCTTTGGATTGGAACACATTTCTGCGCCAGGAATTGCTCGAACCCCTCGGCATGAAGGATTCATCCTACACCGCCGAGGCCATCGCCGCTGCATCTAATCATGCCGAAGGCTACCGCTGGGTCCCTGAGGGCACCGTTGCGGTCCCCTTCACACAACTCTTCCCTTACGACTTCGGCGGCGCGGGCGACATCAATTCCACCGTCGAGGATACTGCGCGCTGGGTCCGGTTCCAACTCTCCAACGGCACGTTCGAGGGCCGACGAGTTGTCTCGCCGGAGAATCTGGCGCAGACGCGCATCCCTAAAGTCGCGCTGAACGACAAAGTCTTCTATGCGCTCGGCTGGATCGTCCAGCAAACGCCGAAGGGCAACGTTATTTGGCACAATGGCGGGACAACGAGCTTCGGCGCATATATCGGCTTCGTTCCCGAGATAGGGGCCGGCGTTACGGTCCTTACTAACGAAACCAATGTCGGTTTTCCTGATGCGGTCGGGCTATGGGTCCTCGATCGGCTCCTTGGCAATCCTTCCGTCGATCACGTGGCGAAGGCGTTTGAAGCCGCGAAGGCGAAGTACGAAAGCACGCGAAAGCAGTTCGCCAGGCCCGACAAGCCGCAGCCCTCCCCGACGCTCGCGCCACTTGCCGGCAACTTCTCGAACACGAGCTTCGGCAAGGCTGTGGTGCGGCCCGAACGCGATGCGTTGATGATCGAACTTCAGACTACGGGCGCTCAGTTCAGGCTTGAACCATGGGACGGCGACGTCTTCGCGGTCCGTCTGGTGCCGAGCGGACGGTTCGCCGCCGTGGCCAAGAACCTTGGCGACGAACCGAATGGATTGGCGCAATTCCAGACGGACGCTGCCGGCAAGCGCAATGTGCTGCGCATAACCCTTGAGGACGGACAGGCGTATGATTTCCGACGCGAAGCAAATTAGGGTGACTCCATTGCGCGAAGAAGATTTATCTAGAGCCGCTGGCGCCCAGCATCATAGGTTCAAGCGCAGTGGCGGAAGAGAGAATCAAAGCTGCGCTTGGAAATCGCCGCGCGCGTTCTATTCAGCCGACATTGTCGATTGCCATTGACACTAACTCCGAAGCTGGTTTTGATCAGTAGTATGAGAACTAAATGCGTCTTCACTACTTGTTTTGGCCTCCTTTCGCTGGCACTTGTCATCACATCTTCAGCAGCTGATACCAAAGCCATCGAACAAGCTCTTCGTGACGCTGATGCCGCCTGGTCGAAAGCCGCGGGAAGCAAAGACCTCGACAAAATTGTCTCCTACTATTCCGATGACGCCACGGTATTGGCTCCGAACGCGTCGGCTGCAACAACAAAGGAGGCAATCAGGAAGATTTGGCAGGATATGCTCGCCACCCCCGGCTTCGTCATTAGTTGGAAAGCGACCAAAGTAGAAGTAGCGAAATCGGGCGACCTTGGTTTCGTCAGTGGCACCTATGAAGTGACCATGAACGATGCCAGCGGAAAGCCGGTCAACGATCACGGCAAATACGTTGAGGTGTGGGAAAAGAAGGCCGATGGGAAGTGGAAGTGTGGGACGGACACCTGGAACTCCGACCTTCCAGCGTCAGCGACGGCTTCCGCCGAAAGCAAATAAAGCAAAGTGACTAGTGAGAAGTGACGAGCGGGAAGTCTGGGGACCCACATCCAGGCCAACGATTCGATCCTAGTTGCTTCTTCTCATCTCTCTGCCTTCCTTTCCTATGGTTGCTGGACCGGAGGCGCGGCCGCGCTCCCGACGAATGCTTCACACGCAGACATCCGGGGCTGCTTTGGTCGCCAAAGTGAGCAGGCACCTCCACAAGGGTTTCATCCGTCAGGACTCATTCAGCCTTCAAGCGGGGATTTACGCTCCAGTACAGCGCTCGAGTCCCTGCTGGTATCGCGCTTTCGTTTTGGTTCTGTCGTTGTTTGCCAGCGCCATTCCGAAGCCAATCGAATGCTCCGGCCCCGCCTCCCGTCCAGCGCAACTTGATTCCTAAACCCATACCGTCAGCCAACGGCTCAGACGCCGTCGTTTTTTTGATGTCCAGCGTAGCTAGTGTGCCCAATAGACCAGCCACTTGCGTTCTCCTGAGCCGTGGCTGGGCTTGTTCTCGTTAGACTTTAGAGCTTGCCGGTGGCCGACGCTGTTTAATAATCTCATTATATTCAGAGGAGGTAAACATATGGTCAAAACAGCATTGCTCGTTCGTTTAGAAGCGAAATCCGGAAAAGAGGCGGAGATTGAAAGTTTTTTGCGCAGCGGGCTTCCGATCGTCGAGGAAGAGCCCGCGACGGTGGCGTGGTTCGGAATACGCCTTGGGGCGACAACGTTCGGCATCTTCGACGCCTTTCCGGATGAGGCAGGGCGGCAGGCGCACCTGTCGGGAAAAGTCGCGGCAGCGTTGATGGCAAAAGCCTCAGAGCTTCTCGCGACACCGCCCGTCATCGAGAAGGTCGACGTTCTTGCGGCGAAGCTTCCCTAATAAATAAAAGCCTAACTAGAGGATGCAGCCTACCGTTTGCCGGCGTGATGCCCATTTCACTTTGTGAATACACGTGTAGCGGCATCCACGCTCGCTCTCGCCAGCGGTGGTTGATCTCTTTCTCATTAAGCGAGAGGAAGCGATAGCCGGAAAGCCTGATGAACCAGGCGATTGCTGGTGGTGCCATTCGGGGCAGTTGGTGGGGCCATCCGAAAGGAAAAGAGATCTTTCGTGCGGTAAGGGCGATTGGTGCGAGTCCCGACGTCCTCGTTTGCAAGCTGGTTGAAGGCAAGATTACATACGTGCATCGGCGTCTGTGGCCTGCATTGATCAAGCTTGCCTCCCGATTCCAAAAAGAACAGCTGGCTAAAGTATGGGACGAGCACACTCGCACCGGGGCACACCAGTCGAAACGAGAACATTTTCCAAGCTGGGTACCGTCTGAGGTCATGAAGGAGGCTGAGGCACTCTCTGTCGCCGAGGCCGAGAAGATTCTCTCGCCCTGGCTAGCATTGGGTAGAAACGCACGAGAAAGGTGTGCGAAGGAGCGCCCCGCGCTCGTCTACCCACGCCGCTAATTTCTGACGTCTGTCTTTTCTCACTTCTCACCTCTCACTTCTCACTTCTCACTTGTATCGTCTGACCTCTGATCGCTGACGTCGACCATGCACCATTACACACTCTGGCACGCTCTGATCGGAGGAATCCTGATCGGTCTCGCCAGCCTGCTCGCGACCGTGCTAAGCGGAAAAATCCCAGGTATCTCCGGTGTTTTCGGTCGCCTTTTGGTGTCGGCGACACCCGATAAGCCTTGGCGCGCGGTATTCCTTTTCGGCTTGACTGGGGGCGCCGCGCTGAGTTTTGCGCTTTGGCAAAGCGCCGCCCTTTTTCGGCCGATGCGCCCGATCGTTGTCATGGCGACTGCCGGTTTGCTCGTCGGATTTGGCACCCGTCTCGGGGGCGGCTGCACCAGCGGTCACGGCGTTTGCGGCGTCGGGATGGGCGCAAAGGATTCAATCACAGCAACACTCATCTTCATGGTGACCGCGATGGTAACCGTCTTCATCTATAATAGAGTGGCCTTATGAAGGCAGGAAAATTGGTTCTGTTTTTCGTGGCCGGCGGCCTTTTCGGGACGGGGCTAGCTGTTTCGGGGATGACCGATCCGGCGCGGGTAATCGGATTTCTCGATGTCTTCGGCGCATGGGACCCGGCATTGCTCTTCGTCATGGCCGGAGCGGTTGGCGTGTATGGACTGGGAATGCTGATCCTATGGACTGGGAATGCTGATCCTATGCCGCGTCAAAAATCGGAACTTGAAGCTGCCGTCTCCTACGTCGTCGCCGATTGACCGTCCGCTAGTAATCGGGGCCGCGATTTTCGGCGTAGGCTGGGGCCTGGGCGGGTTTTGTCCTGGACCTGCGCTCGCCAATCTGGGCGCGCTCCGAATCGAAGCATTGCTTTTCGTCGCCACGATGGCGATCGGCATGGTCCTGGCCCAAAGATTTTTCGGAGCCGACCGATAGCGAGCCAGAGGTCAGAGGTCAGAGAGCAGCCACCTTCGCGCAAGGCTACGGCGCGCCGGGGGAGGTCAGCAGTGGACGTTCGATGTTCGGTGTTCAGTGTTCGGTGTTGGATGTTTGCTGTCGGCGGTGACGATCGATAGTCTGGTTGTTGGCGAACAGCACGCTTCACTTCCAGGATGAAATCTCCAGTTGTCACCCCCTCGCCCGGTCACAAAATCAAACTTTCAAAAATTGGTCCTGACGACACGGGCGGGCACACCAAGGAAGAAGCGCTGCAACGCGCTTGCGAGCTCCGCGAAAAAATCTACGAACTGCAAGAAATCTTGTACGCGGAACGTCGGCGAAGTCTGTTGCTCGTTTTTCAAGCGATGGACACGGGCGGGAAAGATGGCGCAATTAATGATCTTTGCGCCGGTCTGAACCCCGGCGGCCTCGAAGTCAGGAGCTTTAAAACTCCCTCAGCGGAGGACCTGGATCACGATTTTCTCTGGCGCGTCCACAAGGCCACGCCAGGAAAGGGGATGATCGGTGTCTGGAATCGCTCGCATTATGAAGACGTGCTGATTGTGCGGGTGCACAAACTTGTTCCAAAAAAAGTTTGGAAAGCCCGTTACGATCACATCAATCGCTTCGAAGAAATCTTATCGGAAAACGGCACAACGATCGTGAAGTTCATGCTTCACATTTCGAAAGACGAGCAGAAGAAACGGCTGCAATCACGGCTCGATCGTCCCGACAAATGGTGGAAGTTTAATCCAAACGATATCGCGGAGCGCGCGCGCTGGAGCGATTATCAAAAAGCCTACCAGGATGCCGTTAACAATTGCTCGACCAAATGTGCGCCCTGGTATGTTGTACCTGCGAACCATAAATGGGCGCGCAACCTTGCCTTAGCTGAGGTCGTCCTGCGCACCCTCAAAGAGATGGATCCGCGTTATCCCAAGCTTTCCTTCGATCCTAAGACGATCAAAATCAAGTAAAACGCCTAACGAGACTTGGGCGAGGCTGAATTCTCGTGTGTGTTCAGTTTGACGTGCTATATCCCATTTCATTAACACCTCGCTTCAGCGAGGTGCATGGCCGAATCTACCGGCATAACCGCTTTAGCGGTTTACTTGTTCACTGACAAAAACCGCTGAAGCGGTTGTGGCTCGCTCAGGCGTCGTTAACGCCCAGCTAAAGCAGGGTGTTAATGAGAGCGTCAGTCGACGCTAAGCACCCTCTCCGACTGGGAGAGGATAGCGTGAGAGCTTATGCAACAAGAAATTGGCGGCCACTATCTAAGCGTGGCCATTCTTGACGTGAGGCTCCAGAAATTTGCGGATGGCGGGCGCTGCCATGGCGCCGACCTGTCGCGTTACTTCCAGGCCATCTTTAAATAACGCCATTGTTGGAATCGCGTTGATGCGGAAACGGTGTGCCAGATTTTGCGCGCTTTCCGTATTGACTTTTGCGACCACCCATTTCCCCGCGCCTTCCCGCGCGACCTTGTTGAGTTCGGGCGCGACCATCCTGCACGGGCCGCACCATGGCGCCCAAAAATCCACCAATACGGGAAGAGCAGATCGTGTGGTTAAGGCATCGAAAGCGAGGTCGCTTGCCACATCTATCGGTTCGCCCGGTGCGGTTAGTTCGGTGCCGCACTTCCCGCAGCGCCCGGTTCCACCCAGCTTGTCGTATTTCAGCCGATTGCGTTGGCCACAATTCGGACAAGTCACCAATACGCCGTGATCATCCAGTTGTGTCGGGTTCATCTAAAAGTTTATCGTCCCAACCTACGTCTGTTGGTCGCCATCTGCTATGGGAAATAATTGGGACAGCCGCCTCCGCGCAAGGCTACGGCGCGCCGGGGAGCTCAGCGTTCGATGTTCGATGTTGGATGTTCGGCGTTGGGCGCTTGCTGCTAGAGAAATCTAAGATCATGATCACGAGGCATGAGCACGAGTCGGACGGGTGGTTTCTATGCCTTAAACTCTGGCGTCTGTCCTCTGTCCTCTGATTTCTGATCTCTAGGCTTATGAGAGCTATTCGATTGATCCAACTCGGGAAACCGCTGGAAGATGCCGAGGTTTCGTTTCCAGAAATCGGTCCGTCCGAAGTCCTGGTTCGCGTCGCGGCCTGCGGGATTTGTCACTCCGACGCGCACTATCGCGCCGGCATCTCTCCGATTGATTCCTTACCTGTTACTCTCGGGCATGAAGTAGCTGGGCATGTGGAAACCGTGGGCAGAGAGGTCCACCATATTTCGCCGAAAGACCGCGTATATGTGCACTATCTGGTCAGCTGCGGTTCTTGTGATTTTTGCCGCCGCGGTCACGAACAATTCTGCCGCAAAGGGCAAATGATTGGAAAGCATCGCGATGGGGGCTACGCCGAGTTCATCAAGGTCCCTGCTCGAAATGTTTTTGTCCTTCCTGACGAGATCCCATTCGAGCACGGCGCAATCATGATGTGCTCTTCGGCAACTGCGCTTCATGCCTTGAACAAGGCGCGCCTTAAATCTGATGGGTCGGTCGCTATTTTCGGGTTCGGCGGACTGGGATTTTCAGCCTTGCAGCTGGCCAGAGCCTTCGGCTGCCATGAGGTATACGTCGTCGATATCAACCCGGCCAAACTCGATTCCATTGCAACGTTTGGCGGCATTCCGATTGATGCCACCGCGGGAGATCCCGTTGAGCAAATTCGAGAAGCAACCGACGGAAAAGGAGTGGATGTCTCGATCGAAGTGGTTGGCTCTGCCATTACCATGGGGCAGGCAGTCCGATGCCTGGGCGTTTTCGGCCGCGCTGCGCTCGTCGGTTTAACCGCGGAAACAATGTCCGTTCTTCCATACTCTGAGGTCATCAACAAGGAAGTCGAGATCATCGGCGTTTCCGATCACCTGGCGTCCGAATTGCCATTGCTGATACAATTCGCGCGCAACGGGAAACTCTGTTTTCCAGAAAGCACGTTGCGCTCAGTCGGTCTTGACGCTGTGCAGATCAATGCGGCCCTGGATGAGGTTGAAAAATCCAGCGATCACATCAGAACAGTGATTGTTCCAACGACAACAAACTGATTTACCTAGAGGCAGAAGAATCAGAATTTAAAGTGAACTTCACGCCACGGTTTTTTCGTTTCGGAGCCGTTTGCGCCCTGCTCACTGCGCTAACGACACTTGTTGTGCACGTCATGCCGAACCTCTGGAGCGATGCAAAGTCGTTCGAACAACAAGTGGAACTACGGCTGAATCCATTATACCTGACAAACCGCTGGGTAGTGCTCCTTCACTGCGCGCTCGTCATCGTGTCGATGTTCGCTCTTGGATTACCGGCGATGAGGCGTGCACCCGGGGCGGTGATTTTCGGCTTCCTTGCGTTCGCCTGTTTCGGTTTCACCGAGATTCTCCGCACCGCAATCTCAATTTTTGCGATCAACAGAAACTGGCGTGCCGTTTATGCCAGCGCCGTTGATCCGGCAATACGCGAGCGCTTCCGCGCATTTATCGAGTCTTACAGCGGCGTGAACGACGCACTCTTCTTCATTTTTTATACCGCATTCACCGTCGGGCTGATCTGTTACGGAATCGCGTTTCTGCGCGCGAATGGCGCCATGTCGCAACTTGGGATCCTGTTTACGGTGTGGGCTCTGCTTAACCTGCCGGGCTGGATCGACGCCGTCATTGGCACCGAATTGCCGGGCCGCTACTTTGAATGGGTGGGGCCAGTATTTCAACCCCTCGCGCGAACATGGATCGGAATCTGGCTGTGGAAGAACGCTGGATGGGCGGCCGCTTCCGTGGCGCAATCCTCGCAAGCACTTAATTCTCTTCGCGCGTAACTTGCAAACCGCGGCTGACGCAGCCGTCGCCGATCGCGAGCACCGTCTGCGGATATCAAATTGAACTGACGCGAATTGAACAGCCTTCATGATAAGACTTTCTAAATTTTAGCGCCCAGTTTTAGCGCCCAGTTTTCGAACGTAAAATTTGCCGAGTTAGCATTTGCAACAAAGCATTTATCTCCTCTCCTGAATCATGACTAAACAAGGGACCACGGTCGCCGCTCCGAGTGACTTCACCGTTGGAGAAGAAACCCCGAATCTTGTACCGGAGGTTCATTCCATTCGAGGCAACGTCGCTGAGGCGCTCGTCATCAAGAACGGAAATCTGTTCTTCCTGAGTGAGCCCGATGGCACTGTTCCGTTGGCCCCGGGACATGGATTCGGCCTCTACTACCACGATTGCCGGTTTCTCAACGGCTATGAGCTCAGAATCTGCGGGAAGAAACCGGAAATGCTGGTCCGCAATGCCGATCGCGGATTCATGGCCACGCTTGGACTGTCCAATCCGGACGTGGAAGTGAAGGGGAAGCCGCTACCGAAACATTCGGTTGAGATTCGTTGGGAGCGGGTCGTTTCCGCTGAAGATTTGGCACTCGTCGATACGCTTTTGCTGCAAAACCTGACAAGCGATTCGATTAGCTTTTCTCTTGAATTCCAATTCCAGGCGGCGTTCGAAGACATCTTCGCCATTCGTGGATTTTTCCAGGGTAAACATGGAACGCGGCATCCGCCGGTTTGGGAAAACAGCGTGTTGTCCTTCCGTTATGACGGCGCTGATGAGATCGAGCGGGAAATCGCGATCGATTTTTCTCCGCTCCCCGACGGAATGCTCCGGAATATTGCCAGCTATCAAGTCGAACTTGCACCGAGAGGATCTCGGCAAGTGCGTGTGTCCCTGAACGTTTCCACTTCTGAGCCGCGGAAGCGAGCTGCCCGCCGTCCCACTGGAATCAGATTGGAAGAAAGCCTGGAGCGGGCGGGTAGCTGGCGGGAGCAAGCAACAAAAGTTCACACCAACAGTCTTCTTTTAAGTCGTGTCATGGACCGTTCTCTGAGTGATTTGAGAATGCTGCGCTGTACATTGGATGGCGGCGCCAGCTATTTCGCGGCCGGAGTGCCATGGTTCGTGGCTTTGTTCGGCCGCGACAGCATCATCACCGCGTTACAGACGCTGGCTTACGATCTAAGCATCGCCGAGCACACCATCCGTTTGCTGGCCAAATATCAGGGCAAAGAACTAAACCCGTGGCGAGAGGAGGAGCCCGGCAAGATTCTGCACGAGTTGCGCGTAGGAGAAATGGCGCACCTAGGGGAGATACCTCACACGCCTTACTACGGGACCGTTGACGCCACGCCGCTCTGGCTGGTTCTCGTGGGAAAACATGCTACCTGGAGCGGTGAGACGCGGTTGTTTGATGAGCTGCGCCCGCAGATCGAAGCAGCCCTTAACTGGATCGAACAATATGGGAACGCAGATGGAGATGGGTATGTAAAGTATGACTGCAAAATCGAGAAGGGCCTCGCGAATCAGGGCTGGAAGGATTCCGGCGACGGGATCGTAAATGCCGACGGTTCATTGGCCGAGCCTCCAATCGCTTTGGTCGAGGTGCAAGGCTACGTCTATCAGGCGAAGATCGAGATGGCAGCGCTTTTTCGTCGCGTGGGCGAGGACAAACGAGCGTCCGCGCTGGAAGAGCAAGCCGACCGCTTGCGCGAGCGTTTCGATCGCGATTTTTGGGTCGACGACGGCTACTACGCCCTCGCACTGGAACAAGGCAATCGTCAGGCTGCGGTTCTCTCCTCTAACACCGGGCACGCGCTCTGGTCCGGAATCGCTCAACCAGAACGCGCCGGCAAGATCGCCGAATGGTTGCTCTCTGATGAAATGTTCAATGGCTGGGGAGTGCGCACCCTGACGAGCGCCGCTCTTCGTTATAATCCGCTTGGGTATCATCTGGGAACGGTTTGGCCGCATGATAATTCTCTGATCGCGGCCGGCTTTAAGCGCTATGGCCTTGATCACGAGGCGCTCAAGATCATAAGCGGTCTCATCGAAGCCGCCGTTCACTTTCAATCCTATCGCTTACCAGAACTCTTTGGTGGTTTTGCCCAACAAGATTACGGCATTCCTGTCTCCTACCCCGTGGCATGTCAGCCGCAGGCCTGGTCCGCCGGTGCAGTTCCTTATCTTCTTACTGCCGTGCTGGGACTGGAGGGAGATGGATTTGAATCTAAACTACGAATCGTGCGCCCAATGTTGCCCGAGAACGTCAATCAAGTAGAAGTTCACGGCCTGCGGGTAGGCCAGGGCTCAGTCGATTTACGATTTACACGCTCAGGAGACCACGTCGCTGCGAAAATTCAGCAGATGAAGGGAAAAATGGAGGTCATCGTGCAATTATGAAAATCGCTCAGGTAGCTCCGCTCTATGAAAGCGTCCCGCCACACGGTTACGGCGGAACGGAACGCGTTGTCTCTTATTTAACGGAAGAGCTCGTGCGGCTGGGGGAAGAGGTTACACTTTTCGCCAGCGGCGACTCCAAGACAGCCGCGCACCTGATTCCAATCTCTCCGCGCTCGCTCCGATTGGGCAAAGCAGTGGACTCACTTGCTCATCATATCGTCCTGCTCGAGGAGGTCTTTCAGCGCATCGACCAATTCGACGTTGTTCATTTCCATATCGACTATCTTCATTTCCCGCTGTCGCGTCGTGCTTCGTTTCCGCATGTGACCACATTGCACGGCCGGCTCGACTTGCCCGATCTACCGCCGGTTTACAACGAGTTTCCCGATATGCCTGTTGTCTCCATTTCGCATTCGCAGCGCCGCCCACTGCCGCAAGCTCAATGGGTAGGGACGGTTTACCATGGGCTACCGCCCGATTCCTTCGACTTCCAGGAAAAGCCGGAAGACTATTTGCTCTTTCTTGGGCGGATTTCGCCGGAAAAACGAGTAGACCGTGCCATCGAGATCGCCCGGCGAACTGGCCGCAAGCTCAAAATCGCGGCCAAGATCGACCGTGTCGATCGCTACTACTTCAACAAACACATCAAGCATCTGCTGAACGAACCCTTCATTGAGTTCGTCGGCGAAGTTCGACTTGCGGAAAAAAACAAACTGCTCGGCGGCGCCTTCGCTTTTCTGTTTCCCATCGATTGGCCGGAGCCGTTCGGGTTAGTAATGATTGAGGCCCTTGCCTGCGGGACGCCGGTGATCGGTTTTCCGTCCGGTTCCGTCCCCGAAATTATTGTTGAAGGAGAGACAGGTTTTATCGTCGAGGATATCGATCGCGCGGTGGAAGCGGTGGGGAAAATTGAGCAAATCAGTCGTGCGCGCTGCCGCCGCGAATTCGAAGAGAGATTCACCGATCGTCATATGGCCGAGGATTACATCCGGATTTACCAGCAATTGCTCAGCCGGTCATCGACTCAAGTTGCAGCCTAGATTTGCCCGAATAAAGGTAAAGGCAACCACGGAAGAACCTGTGTCAACCGAACGATCAAGAAAAACAAGCAAACGGACCGTTGCAAACCCGGACAAAGGCGATCGAAGTGACACCAAACGTGGCGGAAGCGTCGTCGAGCGCATTGTGCGAAAGCTGACCGGCGGGCTAGGCGCTGGAAGACCAGACTATCAAACTTCGCATAGCGATTATGCCAACGTGCTAGAGCCGGATTACTGCAAAGCGCGACTACTAGAAATCGGGGTCGGGAGAAGATTTTGGGAATCCAATCCTTCTCCCGAAAATGCTCACACTTTCTACGAGCGAGTGGTCCAACCGTTGCGAC
>WNGI01003294.1_pt1 | contig 17947 bp, 24 predicted proteins | sample 5400621 | NCBI WGS metagenome assembly WNGI01 (sample SAMN13153374, study PRJNA577476) | soil metagenome | isolation source: 20 cm soil or saprolite under Garry oak tree replicate 1 | place: USA:California | collected 2016-06-15
ACTCGGAGACGTGCCAGGCCTACTCCTAGTACATCATCACTTGATTCTCGTTTCGAACCCCTCAGGGCTGAAAGAGCGCTCTTGAACGTCGAGTTAATCTTCTGCACCGCGGGCATCTTGCGGAGGGAAAGGACGCTCATCTTGCCTGGACGAGTTATTTGATACAAAAGTAGACACCTTCAAGATGCTGCTCATTTTGATTTTAAGGAATATAATAAAGTCTGGCCACACTGTGGGACCTACCTGTTGGAAAATATTTCATCATCATAGTTAGAACTGTTCAAGGAGCCTTATCATCTCTCATTAATATTGATTGAACAATGTTGGATAACAAATATCTAAAGCTGAGCATAAAGTAGCGAATCACTAAAAATGTGACGACTCCTGATAGATCAATCATTGTTTCTCTCATATTTTTACTCATTTCGCACCTGTGTTAATGAATGATTCCCATCGCTTTGCTATTTCTTCCGTTTGCCTTCCACTGATGACTGCTTCAAATTTTTTGACTAGGAATGAAGGGTAAATCGTCCGAAGCGACAATGTCATAATCCATTTGATGCAAATTTTAAGTCCTTTCTTCTGTTTTACGAAGTATGCATATGAGGGGCATTGGACCTCTATGTTTCCTGCCATGTATAGCATTTTCACCCCATGGTAGCGAGAATCAATTGTATCTTGAACATATTGCCGAGACCATCTCTTTAAGAATTCGACAGGAAGTGAACCACATGGGTGAGAAACTGCAACTACGTCATTGTACTATTCCTTAGTACATCATTGACTATACTTACCAATGCGGTTCTCCGCCTTAATTTTCGCTAACATTCGTTTTGCAGCACGCCTGGTATATCGTCGATGTGTCGCTTCTTTGGATCTGCGACCTCTCTGTCTATCTATTTTACTGTTAGCATCCCCACAATTCATTGGATTATAGGCCTCACCAGACCCACGACGTGGCTGTGCCAGCGGTGTTGGAGGTGACGCCTTTTCAGCTATAGCCTTTTCCATTTTCAGTCGTTTCAACCGTTCTCTAGCTCTCTTGTTTTGTGCGGCTCTTCCCTTCGGAGAGCGAAGGTGTGCAGTTTTGATCCCAGTGTTCGAGATCATGGTGTACGGCGGAACGCGTTTAGGGTTATGTCTAAATTTAGATATGTGAGAATACATTTCTCTATTCTCACGGATTAAGCGTCCTCCTCTCCATACGGATGCGGCTTCGAGTGAACGCGTTCGAGCCTATGGAGAGAAATTGGGGTCCCCGATCTCGCATTAAGTGATGATCGGTATAATACTGATGAAATTTTCTTATTTTAGCATCATTTTAGCCCAACTATTGGACATGTCTTAGGCGTGCCGCCCAATATCCTGAAAACTCGTTTGAATCTGGACCACCCAGCCTTGTTGCTTCGTTATAGACTCTACACAAGATTCGTCAACTTAATATCACTCTCCGCAACACAACCATGGCTTCATCAAGCGCTCAAGGGGATCCCCTTCACTGCTCGCTGATACCCGCCCGGTCCTGGTTCTTCACCTTGACCGCCAATGCGTTGGTTGATTGAATTTCTCCATGCTGTCTCTCGGAACTCCAGGTGCGTTCTATTTCTTCTATTCGAATCCCAACTGACTTATTCCCCTTGTTTTATTTACATCACTGCAGAGTCGAGATACACAAGTCGTCGTCTTCCGCCATCTCCTACCCATCATTCACCAGAGTTCATATCATTGGCGCTCCCATCAATCCAACCCAACCCTCTTTTTCCAATCTGTTTTTCTGGTCATGAACCGCACAGCTTACCTATCGCTCATCAAACGCGAAACCAAGGAGAGTCTACCTCCAGTCTATGTCACTGTAAGTCAAATATTCGGCACTGGCCACCCCTCCTAATGCTAACAACCCTGTCTTTTTTTTTCTTTTTTTTTTCTTTTTTTAGCTCTATGGTGGCACCCGCGTCTGGTTCCTTTGACAATAAAATTGGAAATTCAGGTTTTCGTTGTAATCCCAAAAGTGCGTTCCCTTTGTTCTCATCGAATTTTAACTGACTTGTGACATTTTTTTTCGTCGCCGGGCAGTAAATGTATCCAAGCAGGCCACTCTTATCTCTCGTTTCGGCGAAACCATCAAGAACATATCGTTCTTCATAAGCGTTGTATGGTCGCTGGGCGAGACGTTCATGCTCGTCCTGCTTGTGTATCAATGAACGGTGTATGCTCGTCCGAGTCCCTCGCCGTGCGTTCTCTTCCGTATTTCTACAAAAGATTCTCACTATTTTTCAAGTGATTCTCCACCAGCATTGCTTCATCACGCGACGTCAAAACAGCACTGGCTCCACATTTCCAATTCCTAAGCGCAAACAGTCCACTCTCGTTTCCTACCAGGCTCATCCAAATCACCCCGGGTTGCGACACTCCAGGTTCAGGATCTCCTCTCTTGCATCGCCCGACAGCTTATGCCGCCCAGCGCATGAGGGATCCCAGGCTTTTCTCATCCACGTAGTTGCAGTTTCGACAGCTCTCGCGCTATGGTATCGCGAGCGGTAGCCATTCCTCCTGCCGCCAATCCAAAGTATCACAGTTACTCAAGGGATGTAGTTTATGTCAAGGATAAGGACAAGGACAAGTCCAGGATACCATCCGGTATCACAAGTATCAACTCAAGCATGTCTTAGGCCTTCAACCCAAACGTGATATCCAAGCATGCAATCCTCACCTGCGTCGTTTCACCGTCGCTCGCTTTCTGAATTCTCTGGCAAACTCCCTGCCATCGTTTCACGTCCTGCATCCTCGTTCTACCTCCACACCCTCTGGCAACCCCACCAACTCCGTACCTCACCACCGCACCGCGTTCCTTTTACGCCCGCGCACCCTCTGGCAACCCCCTTCGGTGTTGTTCCATATCACCGCACCACCTTCTGCTTCCTCTACCTTCGTTCTACCCCCACGCACCCTCTAGCCAACACCTCCCGCACGCTCTCCGACCTGGAAACCCATGGGCTTCGTTTCACCCCGCGCTCCCTTTGGCGATCCTCGCTGGCGTCGTTGCACCCTCACTCACCATCTGGCAACCCCTACCGGGCTGGCTTGTTCCTTCCACATTCCCACCTGTACCCAGGTTCTCCCTCCTTTACCCTCTGCCTCCCGAATCCTCTGGCAGCCCCACACGCACCGTTCTATCCCTACGCACCCTCTGACAACCCCACCGGCGTCGTCCCATCTCACCTCGTTCCCACCTAGACCCTTTGCCTCTCGGAACACCTGCAGCATGGTGACGAGCGTGACGTTGTAGCTTTAAAAATTTAATGGACGACTGACCTATCGTCTTGTACGTTCCCTCTTTTCGCCAACCCTAACCCTAACGTCATCCCTCATCGTATAGTCCGTCCTATTTCACCGGCCCTGTTTTGGGACGCTTCCACCGTGGATGAACCGTAGGCTCTGTGCGATCAGTCATCTCTTCTATCTGCTCAACGTCACTAGGGCGCATCGGTGAGAGAGGGCGCGTCGATGAGAAAGAGTTTGACGAATGAATGTACAACGGAAGGTTCATCATGAATGGCTCATTGAATCCAAGCTCACGAATCCTATTAAGAGGACAACAAATACCTGTAGCATGGTGCTTTAATGGACAACTGACCTACCATCTCACTTGCTCTCTCTTTTAGCCAACCCTAACCCTAACACCATCTACGTCGTTTCAACCGCCCTGTTTCCAGTAAACATCGAACGCTTCCGCCGTAGATGCGCCGTAGGTTCTGGATGAACATTGGCTCTGAACAGTCACTCAGTGGTCATTCATGGACGACGTTCAGAATGACAAAAGCATTTCACCGCTAGTACCGCAACGGTACCCGTTCCCTTTTAACCACCACCATCTCATTGGTGTTTCCCCTTTTCTTCCTAGGCGTCTGGTCTACGTCTACGGTCCACCGGACGTCGCTTCTTTCGACTATCGTTCTTTCCATTAAACACCGCGCTCACCACCGTGACCACCATCTTTTTGGTGTCTTCCCAGCCTTCCTCTCCTGGACCCACCCAGCTTACCCATTGCCTCTGAGCCACCTCGTTGTTCCAGGTCCGCCACCCACTACGCTAACCATCTCCTACACTCACGAGAATGCTGCTTCCCCGACGCCCTCCGTAATTTTGCCTTCTTGTCCTACTGCCCGAAGGAACACCGTACCACCATCGATGTGCTTGTCACATTGTACATGCCATACCGACGCTCCCCCCATGAAGATGAACATGGGAATCCCAAATACCACACCATCTCCCATCATGGCGTGGCCATGACGGTTAAATACAAGACAGCCATTTACATCAACAAACGACTTGGATGCCGAATTTACCTGCATCACCCTGACACCTAACGCTCCCTACACCAACGCATGCCTAACATGCGAAACAATCGGCATCACCTTCCCCATCCATGAAACATACCTCCCGGATTCCTGAGGCGACGCCCTCCATGCTAAATTCACGATCCAAACGCCTCCCATTTTTGGCACGTACACACGTGCTGGCTACTCTACCTCTTCCGGTCGTACCCCAAAAGCCGCCGACTAGCCTGCCTTCTCCAGTCGTACCTCAACAGCCGTCGCCTTCACCCTCAGTCATTGAATCAATGGCTTCAATACCAACACCATTAACCACATCAACCCCCGCACTGATCTCTCTCCCAACCGCAGTCGTTGAGTTACCTCCGACTGAACCAATAACTTCAATAGCACCGACTTCAATATCGTCAGCCCCCGCGCTGAACTCTCTCCTAACCCTGGTCCTTGAACCCCCTCTGTCCGAACCTGCGGCCCTTGGGCCTGCCTTGTCACATCTGGTTGCATTACACGCTACGCCAACATCGCGTCTACCGCACTAGACGCCGTATGATTACACTCAGTGATCCGTCACTGAACCTTGTTCCAAATCCCGGGTGTTGCCCACCTGCCATACTCCTTCGGGAGCGTCCCTTTGGATATTCACTGAGTTGCCTGGTATGTAGGTGGATTTTTTGTGTCGCACCCCTTTCTTTGTCAAATCGTTTGTACTCGTGAGATTACTTTGTGGTCCCGCTCATAATATAACAAAGTAGATGGACCAACTAACAGTGCATCCCACCTGTCGATAACCCGAGTTTTCTGTCCAGGCACCTACTTGCGAACTTGCTGAGGCTAGGAGACGGGGCAAGCGCGTCCCTCTCATTTCTTCTTGATACACTGGTTAATTTTCTCGTATTCCCCTTGCAACAAATCATTGGCCTCATTGCCTGCCGTCGAAAACATGAATTGTACATATATCTAAACATCCTCGGTGCCTGACCATATGTCACTTGTGTTGCACACTGGAGACTGTTATTTTCCTGTTTTGTAGTTGAATATAATCATCCGAACTTTTCTATTGCGTGCTTCTAGCTGGCTACTGATGCTCTAGCATCTAATATGGTTGTTCATTTAACTGCCGAAATCGGCGAGCTATTGCTTTATCCGATACCATTTTGAACGTTTGTGCGCCCTTTCTGTACGAAAACGCTTCTTGAAAATCATCATCGGTGATATATGCTTTCCTCGCTGCATCAGTGTCCGCTTTTTCTGCGTCCTTCCTCTTTTTGGCCAACCCAACCAAAATCTGTGACGGTGTGCATCTTTTTCCATCCACAGACCATCTTTCCCAAAATCCCTGTGCACCTGATGATGCATGTAGTACCCGTACCCTCCAAGCACCCGTACCCGTGACCCGCGCGGGTTTGCCAAACCCGAGCCAATCCCTAGGCTCGGCTAAAGGGGGTCGGTGAACAAAAACGGAGATGGCTGATGGGGTTGCCGGGAAGCGCGATTGCTGACTAACATGGTAGGTAGGCTGTTCACACAGGTATGGTGCTCATGATTGAGTGATCACTCGTAATCGAGGCGTTTTTAGGGTTCTTGTCCAACATACACATGATTACGGATTTACGAGAGAAGTTCAAAATTACTGATATGGGTGAACCTAGCAAGATCGTCAACATCCAATAAAGGCACAGGGGAAGTAACAATGGAGCACTATTGCTGGAAAACCAGGGACAGGTCTCAATCTCTGAGCAGCAGAGAAACCGGGGGTGAAGACTCCTGACTTGAGGTCTGCTGCTCGCTCTGCTACTAGGTGATGTAGGGCGATGTAGACAATTTGACAGTGATACACCGCGCAGTGTTCTTGTTAACGATGAGGTTAAAGCTAAGGTTGTATTTGCAATGGTTTCAGAGAAGATGGACCCGGAGGCGGCAGTGGCGGTCTCTTGATCCCCATTGGCGCAGGTGGCAGACAACAAGGGGTGTTGGGTGATGATACGCCGTTTCCTAGATACCAAGGATACAAAGTCCACGGGAAATATGCGTAAGCATGTTACATCATGCTGGGATAAAGCAGCACTCGATGCTGCTGATAGCGCGGCGAAGCTGGTGACGTTCGCACGAAAATTGTGGGTGTGAAGCTGAAAGACGGGTCAATCACGGCTTCGTTCGAAAAAAGGGAAAGGGAAAGCGGACTTACTCAAATCGGCCTCTTACATGCGTTGAGATGAAAGCCGAGCTTGTCCGATGGGTATGCGTAAACTTGCGGCCATTTGATATCGTCAATGACAAAGGATTTGGCATCGTGATGAAAACGGGACAGCCAGAGTTGTATATACCGTCACCGGCCACAATTTCTCGAGAAGTTCGGCTGATCTTCACACGGACGCGGCAGAGAATTGCTAAAATGCTGAACGTGAGTCAATTGTTCCATCAGTAAATGAACGCAGCTTACCGCATTAAATCAAAGGAACATGATGGCCGACTGAGTTTTACTACTGATGCGTGGACATCACCTAACCACCGGGCCTAAGTTGCATTGTTTGTTCACTTGGAAAAGGACGGTGCAGCTCTATCCGCGATTTTAGATATTATCGAACTTCCAGAGGTGCGGTGCTTACTTTATGACCCGTTCTTCACTCTTAACCCGTCCTCATCTAGTCCCATTCAGGCGCAAATCTTGCAGCCGCACTTGCAAAGATTCTGGATGAGTTTAAACTATCAAAAAAGGTCAGTAGCTGAATCATACAATAAACAGGAAGAAATGACACATCGTACTATAGATTCTGTGTTTCACTTGCAAAAGCAAATGACAAGATGATTGATGAATTAAAGAAGGTGTTACCAGAGTATGCTGGGTGGTCAACGCATGCCCGGTGCTTTCTACACATGACGAATCTGATTGCAAAGTCTTTACTTCGAGCTTTTGACATTAAAAAGGAAAAGAAAACGATGGAGGAAGATGGAGATGACCGTGATGAGCTTGAAAAGCAGATTGAAGAGCTGAGTGAAGGCTTGGAGCGGGACGAGCAGGCGATGATCGCTGATGCCCAGGGTAGCAACAATAAGGAGGGGCTCGACGACATTGAAGGCTTGATTGACCTGTCCGAGGAAATGGATCCCAGGGAGTCCATGAAGAGTGTACTCGCCCCGTAGCATTAGTGCTTGCGAACATGTGAAGATAATTATTTGCCTGAGTCCTATCGAGCCTGATCGCACATCGTAGCTCTGCAAACTGGCCTTTAAGACCAACAACTTGACCACTATCATTTTGCCCGCCTGGTATGAAGCGTTGGAAAGCCCAAAATTGAAACGACATTGTATTGTATACCGCGTGACGTCCAGATGCGCTGGAATTCTACCTATGACATGCTGTCATTTGCGCTGGAGTACGAAAAGGCAGTCAAGCGCATGACACAGACATGGGATCTGGCCCTGCGCACGTACGAATTAAGCCCCAAGGAGTGGAAGTTGGCACAGCAGTTGTTATGTCGGAAAATCCAGGAACCAATTGTGATCGGTGAGCAATTTTGATGGCATCATGATTGGATCAAAATTATGAGCGATGGTCGCGATCGGATCGTGAAGTTTAGTAGGTCTCGTCTGTGTAGTTGTAATCAACATGTAAACATCCTCCACTCCTTTCAATGCTATCTGTATAGGTCCCTTGAGCAGCCTATCTTGTTAATGAAGCAAAGGGATCGTAAAAACCGGTAATCACAATCATCGTATGCTATGATCATATTCGATCGTAATCCCAATCCTGGATCACCTTGATCACGTGGATCACGCACTGGTGGCATTGTCCCAGTCGAAGAGGAAGAGGAAGTAAAATTCACTTAATTGCTACCTACTACACCGAGTTTTGTATAAGTATTGATGCGTGTACTGACGTTCAATCCATATTGTAACATTGAGCTTTGTTTTTGTTCTTTGACGATGCATCAGCCACTTGGCAAGTATGGGCCGCCACTTCGTGCGGCAGGTCCGAGGCCTTTTCTTACATTCTTATTACTAGCCTTAACATTCTCCAGATATATCGGATCGTCTTCATCTGTTTCAGTGAGGAAGAGGGCGAAAGCGGACCCGTACTAGTAGCTACAGCGGGCAGCTGTGACGTGGCAGTGCCCATGTTTGGCACAGCGTGCCAAGTCGCGCCTCGGCAACCGGCTATTCGGTTTACCGAATCTTAACGGCGCGTTACAAATGGCCAGCCAAATTGCGCTTATAAGACCGAAGCCTTCGTTACACTACGGCCTCGGAAAAGCGGCCTTAGCGGTGTAAAGAACAGAGTTCGTCGTTCCGAGCGTAGACTATACCGCAGTTGCCGCTTCTCGACACTGATAGCGCTTAAAGATTGGTCGATACGTGGGGTTCGTTCAGTACCTCAGTAACTCTGCTGCTTCTGCATGTACGCGTCCCGCACTGCGCCGAGAGCTGGGAGAAAATCAGATGATCGTGGGGCGAAGAAGCATTCGGAGGTGGAGGGCTCTCGGTAAAGTAAGGAAAGTCTACGCCGTGTCATCTGATGGATATTTCCCTAAGAGAATCGGATGGGGTGATGGTGATGCGGCGGCGGCATGCCTTAGGGGCTCGTGTATGTGTTAGCTATGCCATAGCACTCAGGCATTGGCAAAGGGCCCGGGGCGAATGATCCGTGAAAAGGTTGCGCAGGCAACTATCTTTGTCCCAACGTTCAAGGACCTCCCTGAAGCTTACTGGGATAAACTTTAGTGATATCAGATAGACTTAAGACTACCCGGTAACAGCCTGAACAGTAGTCTTAGTCTAATACTATAAGGACAATGATGCGTTGATAGGATTAGTCTAAGAACATGCTCAGTTTGTACGCTAACATTCAACTGTCATAGACTGAGCCTACGATAGATTTCAAACATTTTAGAACACACTGAGTACTAGACATAGTAGCCGAGCCTATGATAGATTTTAAATACCATCTGAGACTATGGGTTGACTTGAACTACGTAAATAAGCAGCCTATAGTGATAGGCTCTAGTATCTACACAGAAGGTCACGGTTAAACATTGTCTAGTGATAAATATTAAACTCACCGAGTTATCGGACGTTTGTTTACATGCTTGTTCTTGTATCCATCGGCATGCAACCTGGTTATAATGATTAGCTGATAAAGGGCGTTATAAAAAGGGACTGCTTACCTATCGGACGCGCGCTTCCCAGGCTCTGGCAGCGGAATCTTGTTTTTTTTGGATGGGGGCTCGACATTAGGCGGAACACGTTCTTGACGCTTGCACTTGACAGGTTGTGCAGTCGATGTAACATTTGGTGGTAGTTTAGTCAAATTTGGCGTAATGACAGCCTTTTTTGCATGGCGCTTGCGCTGTGCTTTCGGTGGCTGCTCCTGTTCTGTGGTAAGTGTAACTGCTGGACTGTCAGGGGTATTAGACACCGCAGAAAGGGCTGAAGCGATCGCAAACGCCATTTGTTTGTCCGTCAGGCAATGTTGGTGGGGACCTTCGGTTGGGGTGGAGGATGGTACTGTCAGGCTGGCGTTTTGTAACGTGTTGATTGGGGCCGCTGTTGGGTTGGTTATCTCTTCCATGTCACTACCATTATCAGGTGTGATCAGTAAGCGCCAAGCACAGTCTCAGAGTCATCATCAACGTTACAATCAGCCTGGCCGGGAATATAAACAATATGTTTGTTTGTGCCTCGCTCCGGTGCAGAGTCCTCAATGATGGGAGCCGTAGCCACACGGCCGTCTTTGGCTACGCATTTCGTGAGAACAGCGTGTTGAATTAAATTATTAATAGACTTACAAGGCAACGCTGAGGATACGAAACCTCGGAAACGATCGCAAAGATCTTTTTGAATATCTGGTATGTGCGTCCCGAAGTTTCTGACCTGATGCTCCGAAGATACAGTAGAGCTAGAATATATTATCAAATATCAAGTAAACCTGGCACGAGAGCAAATGCATACCTGAAGGTAACTATTTCTGCGTTTTCATCTTGGTATGCGCCAAGAACGAAGAAAAGTGAAAACACTGTTGCCGTGTCCGCCCCAATCCCACCCGCAAAGTCTCTTGAGTGCAATAGCCGTGTTGGTGGCAATATCCTTCTGCGATCTAATTACGGCGGTTAATACAGAGAATGAAATAAATATATAGATCAGATCTCACGCGTATATCTCCGATTCATCAGGAGGGCCACGAGCTTTCATGTTGAACGTCTTCGCCTCCTCTTCATACTTGGCTTGTGTCTCTTCATCAGCGTCATCATACATCTCATTTCGTATACGGTAGTAAATCTGTAAATTATCCTTCGATGACGCAACCGTCCTTTCACAGGCTCCCCCGTGCAGCCGGCTACACTAATAGTTTTACGAATCATGAGAAAGTGTCCATGTGGTTTGTCTTCATCCCTAAGAAGCTCGTGTATCCCTAGAGATACAACAGGCTAAGACTTTTGTTGGCGTTTTGTCCGTTACCTTGCTTGCAAGGTTTATTCGTTGTGAACTTTTCTCTCAAAATAAAACCAGGTTACATATTCAGAGGGCCACTGATCGGAAATGTGAATGTATCCCCTAGCCGCCACCGGGGATCATGGATTGATCTTTAACGAGATAGTTAGTATATGGTATACGTTGGGCTTCAATGATCAGTCACCTCCCCATTGACTTGGGACTTCTTTGGGTAACGAATCACCGCACTACCCACATCATCATGTCACGGTCACATGTCATGCACACTTATACCCATGTACGCTGCCTGTGATGTTCAAGTGATGGCTGCTCCCGCTCCTGCCCCTGCCCCCGCTCCAGACTTTGATCGGATCCAACAAGAATGGGACACAGTCTCCCAATCATCCCGCCACATTAACGACGAGCTTTCACTCCTTCCGCCTTTTTTGGCCCAATTCAACAGACAAGAGGACCTACGACAGCGACTGGATCAGCATCTTGAGCAGGTGAGAAGCAACTGGAGGAGAATAACCAATATCCTTACATTAACCAGGTGCTGCGGGCTTTGGACCGCATGGAGGAGAACTCCTTTCGTCGAGCAAGCAACATCCACCTTGGATTTGCTGACCGGCTGTCTATACCCACCCGCCGCACTGGGCAGGAGGTCAACCTAGGAGTCGGTTACTGGTCTAGTGGCGTTTGCATTGACAAGATTGCGGATGCGACCCGTAAGTCCATCATTGCTCCCCAAGCCTGCCGCTGACAGGGTTCATCTACAGTTGAGCAGATGAACGATTTGATTAATAGAATGGGATTAAATTTGCCACCGGGAGCAGCACTTTTGCCAGATAAGAAAGTAAGTCTAGCATCCTCCTCCATACCCTTTTCTAAGCTAGTATGGGTTAGAAATATGTAAGGAAGTATCTCGGGATTCATACTCATTAGTAGTGCGTTGAAGTATGACGGATACAACCTCGGACTCCGGCATATCTGGCGCGTGCATATGGACTTGCCATATCCTCTCGGATATGTATTTCTTCACCTCTTGTTTCTTATCATGTACCTAGCTTGATTGTATTCCAATTCCAATAGGTACATCTACAATATATATAGATCTCGTTTGTATTCCACTGATCAGGAAAAACGGAATTACCTTGCTTGCAAGGTTTATTCGTGTCGAACTTTTATGCCAAAATACGACCAAATAACCCGGCTTCCTCCTTCACGGCCGCCGTGTCTGCCGCTTAGCCCCTCGGCTTTATCATCGAGACCGTGCCGCCATTGTGCTCCACCCGCTCTTTGGCCGTCAGAGCTTCCCGCCCTCGCTTTGAATGTAGGAGTCCAAGATCGTAGAGAGCATTCAATATTCAGGCCCCATCCCGATACAATGGTCGGAAATTTTACGGATCGTTCTGACCTTCGCTGTCGTCGCCGTCTCTGGTGGCCTCCACCTCTTGTCTGGGTTCCACCATCCTAGGTTCTCGTCCCGTCGCTTCGCCCCTTCACTCGCAATCTGATAACGTTTCAGGAGACATGTCGGCCCCCTCCACTTCCTCGCGCGAAGAGTCGTACAATCGCCTTTCAGCGATGCACGTGAAAACCCTCGTCACTATGCCTCCCACTTTTGTGGACTTCCATCCACTGATCGCCAATACAAGCATGAGCTCGTATTGTGGATTCTCCAGAACTCGTCTCAACAAATTCTAAACGTGATCCTGTCATTTGCAGCGGCAAGAGATGTACAGGACGATCGTAACCGTCGAAAACGAGTCCGGGAGTCTGTCGACGTCGAAGATTCCGAGCGGGATGCCATCCGTGTACGGGAAGACCAGCCTCCGAACCCCTCAGTATTTCTCGAACTTCCGTCAGACGTGGAGATCAAGAGCTGCTATCGTGCCTTCTACGAATCCACTTCCAACGCGCGCCTCCGATCCGGCGTTTGTGGTGTATGTGGGAGAAGGGCCTTTTATGACTCGGATCAATTAAAATGGTTCTCGCTACAGCGGATCCCCAACAGACATCGTCTGGTTCCTTCTGTCCCTCACCCCGCACATCAATTGTACTTCGACCTGCTTCTCGAACCAACCGCAACTCAAAACACGCCCGAGGGTTTTTGTTCAAATTTGTCGTCACTGCATTGGAGAGTTGAAGTCTGGAGAACGTACTCATCCCCCTAGGAGGTCCCTGGCTAACAAGCTTTGGATAGGGGAGGTTCCCGAGGTCTTGAAACGGTTGAGCTTTCCAGAACACTTACTCATCGCTCTGGTCTATCCCAGAGTTTTCGTGTTTAAATTATTTCCGAGACGATTGAACAATCGGTACTTTGGAGGTGACAACCCCACCCTCCAACGCGCCATGCGCGGCAACGTCTGCAGCTACGAGCTTGATGCCCCTGGCATCGCCGACATGGTCCTGGGCAATTTGATGCCACGCCGTCCTTCGGTACTTGCGTCAGTGATTCAAATCACGTTGTTTGGACAGCGACATTTACCCGATAACTGGATGCGCAACCTGTTTCGCATGCGACGCCGATATATTTGGGAAGCCCTCGTATGGTTGAAGGCAAACAATCCGTTTTACCAAAGTGTCAACATTTCGTCAGTCAACCTGGACTCGCTTCCTATAGACGGGGTCCCGTCCGAATTAATGACGATTGCCCGTCGACTGGACGATCTGGATGTCATACGTGACCTGAATGATTCTTATGTCCCAGACGAGGACGACGAAATGGGTAAGCTCTGTTCCCTCCGTTTTACTTCTGATCCTTACCATTGCGCAGAGGAAGGCGACGACGATCCGGACACCTCTTCAGACGATGACTCGGACCGTGGGGACGATGATCCCGCGTCCTGTACGGCAAGCCTCCTTTCCCTCACCGATCTCATTTCCATAACCTTGGTCTCTAGTGCCTCCCGAGGTGTTTCCTATTCAAATATCGGGCGCGATTGACACAGATCTAAGATCCGTATCGTCCTCCGAACTCTTGCGGAACGGCCTGTCCAACTTGTGCCCCAATTCACGAGAGCCCCCTTATGCCGTCCGGCACGGAATGCGGCCAGTCTCGGATTTCCCAAACTGCGAAGGGAAATCCAACAGCTCCCGCTCTCCGACCGTAACCTCACATCATCTGTTCGAAAGGGCGTTTCCCTGCCTGTTCCCTTATGGCGAGGGTGGCTTGGAATCACCACGTCCTGTGCCGATTTCATTCCAGGAGCATGTCAAATGGTGTCTTCTCTATCACGACAGGAGATTTCGTACGAACGAGACCTTTCCATTTGTCGCCTTCAGAATCTTACGAAAGCCTGAAGCTCTGATGTCTGCCCGTCTCCAAATGAGGCGTTCGACGTTTCAACGGGACGCCCGAATCCTATCCTCCATAGATGTTGCACACTTGGACCAGGCTCAAGCCGAGGAATCAAGGGGTCAACCTATTTCGGACCCCGTTATACGTTTGCTGTACAAATACCTTTATGCGGCGGCTGGAAGAGTTGTTGGCACCGACCAGAGAAGATATCAGTTAAGAAGTAAAATTCGTTCCATGTCCCTCGCCCTCAATCCCCCCTCTCCCTGTGGATTACCATCAACCCGTGTGATCTGCATGATCCGATTGCTCAAGTACTTGCCGGGGTGGATATAGATATGGACCAGTTCCTCGCCACGACGGGTCCTAATAAGGAGGAAAGAGCCATCAACATCGCAAACGATCCTTTCGCTTCCGCCTTGTTCTTCAGGACCATCATCACCCTCGTGCTTGAAACCTTGTTCGGCATCCACGCTACCGGGCGGAAAATCACTCGACAGAAGGGAGTATTTGGCTATGTGAATGGTAGAGCTCAGTGATTAACGTGACATTTAGTCACATGTCAATTTCACGCATGTTATGAACATGTTAGTAACAGGTTACTAACCAGCGTCTCCGCTGGGGGGTGTTACTTATATGTTAGAAATAATGTACTCCAGCTCAGATGGTTTAGCATATCTGGTGGGGATAGTAATGCTTTGCTACGTCGATTTTGTTGTTTGAGCACACAACAAGCCTGAGAGCGCCCGGGCTGGATATAGGTGGAAGTTCCCACGCGATAACACCTCGTCCACCTAACGTCGACCGACCAGTATGTCAGTCATCAAGGCTACACTTGCACTTGCTAACACACAGACAGTCGTATAATATTTTTTAACTTATTTAGGAACAATATTGGGCCACATAACGTCGTCCCGACACGCTATCATTACCCTAGGTCCTCAACTAACTCTACCCTAAGGCCGGGCCTACCTGTTGACCAGTAACATTGCCTGCGCTGCTCCCATTATCACCAATCCTCCATGGACTGGTTTGAATACCTTAAAACACTCTTTGATCTCCTTCCCGACACCTTCCCATCACCTCAAGTATCGGATTCCGAGTTTTCTCGGCTCGACCCTTTTGAGCTCGAGCCAAATCTCCTCACGCGGACTAAAGGCGATGTCCCCGAGGCCGTCTCACAGCATCTTCACGCTATCTTCTATTCAGATGGCAAAATCAGCATCACAGAACGTGGCCCTGTGATTAGCACCGTCGTACCAGTGCTAAAAACTTACTTGGAAGAGTTTCCGCACCATCACAAACTTTTGCGATGGCGAGAGCATCTGATCAAGGCACTTGAAGGCATTCTCCGGGAACATGGGATCGCAGTGGTGCAGGTGCGTCACTTAGTATTGCTATCAATAGATCTGCAATCTCATCAATTACCGCAATCAGGACCCTGCTTTGATGAATGCCTTTCCTAATACAAACGGCATCAATAGAGAGGAATCAAAAGCCATTCCAAGAAAACGTAGAAGGGATAATAGCGATGACGACGAAACCGGCGATGTTGAGAGTCGAGAGAAGGTTAGTTGTGCCTGATCTGGCATTGTCAGCCCCGTGATGATAACGATACACAGCCCGCTCGCGCGCTATTAAAAGAATTGATTGTCAAGCCGCACAAACCTGCGGGGCGAGGAAAGCCTGGTGACCCAATCATCGAGAAACTCTCAATTAAGTATGTACACAAGGATACCAGCAAACCTTGCTATTCTTGTATCGCTGTAGACGACGGTTGTAAATTCCTCCGATCTGGCAACGCGCAAAAGGACCGTGTCGTTAAACATGCCGCTCACTGTGACCATGTTAGCAAAGAGCTCAAACAGCTGGTTGATTCCACAGCAGCACAGTCATCCCTGGGCGCAAAACTTGGATCAAATTCACAGGCTCAGGTCGATGTAGCTTCGGCAGCCTATCTTGAATCTGCTACTGCGGGGCTGGGCGGCAAGATGCACAGTGCGAGATACCCACATTACTTAACCTGGGTGACTGTTGTCATCACGTTCAACTCACTGTTAAGGATATCAATCACATTGGAGAGTTCCGAGAGGTAATGTATGGTTTCCTGGATAACCGAACCTTGCTGATATTGAGACCAATACTACTAGTTCATCAAGACATTGAAAGCCGCAATCAGATTCTTTACAACGTCTAATTTCTCTTCAGCTCACCTCAAAAACGCACGCCAGGATGTTGGGCTTGGCCAAGGGCTTATCAAGATTGGTAAAACCGATTCGTTACACACTGGTCGGCCTCTGTCGCCCTTGAGAAAAACTTGGAGTTAATCAAGGGGCTCATTCACGATGGGACGATAAAGCCAAAGGTGTGTACCCTCCGCAACTCCGCTGAGTCCTGACTAAATCGTGATTCTGATTAACTTGTTTGAATAGGACAAAATGATACGGGAACTCTTTATACAGAACGCACCGTATCGCAAGTTTCAATCAATCCTCGCCATTTACATTGAGATTATTGAACCGCTTGCACGGGCGTTATGGTCCTTGGAATCCCCACATGCAAATGCAGCGGATGTCTATATTTTCTGGCTTGCAATCGCAGCAAAGCTTAGAAAACTTTTTTCTAAGGGTGAAGCCATTACAGGAATAACGCCAGGCATATCAAAAGCGGTGTCTACCATCGTATCTCAGCGTTTCAAAGCATTTGTCAATGAGTCACCGACAGATATCTACTTTACTGCCTTTTTTTTACATCCAAGTGCGTCGGCGTCAGTTAAACTGATCTTTAAGCTTCTCCACTGATCTTTACTGTTTATACAACATTTAGGCTATGCTACATCAGACGCATTGCTGTGTCCCGCATCTGTATCACATACTATACGTATCCCAGCCACCCAGATCCAACCATTGCCAGCGGATGTCCCATATCCCAGCGCTTTTCAAACGTGCGAAGGAATATTTGAAGAAGATGCTGCGTGATGAAGCTGAATACTATAAAGCAAACCTGACAATGCAACCATCGCCGATTGGCCAGATCATCAGCAAGCTTGGAGAGAAAGTTGTCGTCGAGAAGTTCCGGATACAGATCCTAGCCTATGCACGACGAGAATACCCATTCCAAGGGCTGATTAATGGCTTGAACGGAGAGGCTGGGAACATTCTCACATGGTGGAGAGATTTTTCGTCTCACCCCCTTGCGCAAATTCTCGCAGTAAGTGTGACGGACATGTCAAGAAATCTGTACTTATTTGCCAAAATGTAGCTTCTCGCTACCAAAATATTTTCGACACTTGTAAACTCAATGCCTGATGAAAGAACCGGCTCACGGCTCACTTGGCTCAATTCACCCACCCGTTCAAGTCCTCATGTGGAGACATTGATAAACATGATTCAGGTAGGGCAATGGTATGGCTCTCATGTCGTAAGTTTCATCCTGCACTGCCTTCGCCGTTCAGCTATTAATTTCAGTCAGACAGAGATTCCGCGCAAACGCATTCGTAAACCGACGGTCTCATTCATTGATGTCAATCGAGAATTTGCCAATCGGAGCCCGAGCAGAAGCTTGGACTCTGGCAACATTCAAGTTGACATGATTGACCATGACGACGATTCAGATTCAGATACCGACGAAGCCGACACTGAAGATAATTTGATTCAACCAATACTAGATGGACTCGAAGCGCTTGATATTGATACTGACTCGGATATCAATATCAACTCTGAATTCTTGTCTCAGTTCCTCACCGAGGGTGGTTCCCCAACCCAGAACTCTCAAACAACAGCAATAGCTGCAACTGGTGACGAGAACCCCTCGAATGAAGGAGCCAACTGGGATTCTGACTAGATTCATCCGTTTTTAACATCTTAAAAAATATTTAACATTGTTA
>WNGI01005219.1_pt1 | contig 17945 bp, 18 predicted proteins | sample 5400621 | NCBI WGS metagenome assembly WNGI01 (sample SAMN13153374, study PRJNA577476) | soil metagenome | isolation source: 20 cm soil or saprolite under Garry oak tree replicate 1 | place: USA:California | collected 2016-06-15
CGATCCAGGTGGAGGGCGCCTCACCGGCACTCGCAGTCGAGGTGCGTGCAGAGCTTCGCTCGTTCGACGGGCGCAGCCTCGTCGCGGTGAACGGCGACGCGGTCGAGCAACGTGTGGACGGCCTCGCGGCCGTGCGGGCCTCCGTGGTCGACCGCTCCTTCCCGCACACCCTCCGGATTCGCGTCCTGCCGGAGCTGCCGGTCGCGGTGCTCAGGCGAGGGCCGGAGTCCTGGCTCGTGTCTGCCCGGGGACGTGTCATCGCGACGATCCCACTCAGAACGCGGCACGACCTTCCGCGCATCTGGCTCCCGACCCGCACCGAGATCGCGAAAGGCGCCTTTCTCGCCAACGAGCCCGGGGCGCTCGCGGCGCGGTCACTCGCCGCGTTCGTCGGCAGCGGCTTCTCCGGCCGGATCGCATTCGTGCGCGCGCTCGACGGTCAGATCACCCTCGGACTGCACGGTGGGCTCGAGATCCGGTTGGGCGCGCCGATCGACCTGCCTCTGAAGATCGCGATCGCGCGGGGCATCCTTCCGACGTTCGCGCTGCCTCGCGCCGGGGGCCCGGACTATCTGGACATCACCGTCCCCGAGCGCCCAGTCGCGGGCCGCAACCCTCAACCCTCAGGTTGACCTTGACGGTTCTCCGCGTTGACACCCCGGTATCGGGAGCGTACCCTGCTGCGAAGGAGGCGCTCGACAGCCCCAACGCTTTAGTCCAGCTTGAGGTCGAGCCATCTTCAGTCTCATGAGCCAAACAGGGAATTACCTCGCGGTCCTCAAGGTCGTCGGCGTCGGCGGCGGAGGCACGAACGCGGTGAATCGCATGGTGGACGCCGGGCTTTCCGGCGTCGAGTTCATCGCCGTGAACACCGACGCGCAGGCATTGATGATGACGGACGCCGACGTGAAGATTCAGGTGGGCGCGCAGGCGACGCGCGGGCTTGGCGCAGGCGCAGACCCGGAGATCGGATTGGCCGCCGCGCAGGAGAGCCGCGACGAGCTCAAGGAGGCGCTGAAGGGCGCGGACATGGTCTTCATCACAGCAGGTGAAGGCGGCGGTACCGGCACGGGGGGCGCTCCGATCGTTGCGGAGCTCGGCCAGGAGATCGGCGCGCTGACCGTCGGCGTCGTCACGCGGCCGTTCGCGTTCGAGGGTCGCAAGCGTGCGGATCAGGCGGAGCGTGGCATCGACCAGTTGCGCGACCGCGTCGACACGCTGATCGTGATCGAGAACGACCGGCTGCTGCAGGTCGTCGAGCGGCAGACCTCGGTCGTCGACGCGTTCCGGATGGCCGACGACATCCTGCGCCAGGGTGTCCAGGGGATCACCGATCTGATCACGGAGCCGGGTCTCGTGAATCTGGATTTCGCGGACGTCAGGACGATCATGCGCGACGCCGGCTCGGCCTTGATGGGCATCGGCCGCGCATCGGGTGAGAACCGCGCGGCGGAGGCTGCGCGGATAGCCGTCTCCTCTCCGCTGCTCGAGGCGTCGATCGAAGGGGCGACCGGGATCCTGCTCAACATCACCGGTGGTTCCGACATCGGCCTCTTCGAGGTCAACGAGGCAGCCGAGGTCGTCACGGGCGCCGCGGACCAGAACGCCAACGTCATCTTCGGCGCCGTTATCGACGACTCACTCAGCGAAGAGGTCCAGGTCACTGTCATCGCGACCGGGTTCGGCGGCCAGAGTCGCCGCCGCAGCCGCCGCAGGGAGTCCAGTCCCGAAGCACCGCTGCCGGCGACGGCCGCGACCGAGGGGTTCGACGTCTCGCACGACGTGCTCGACGTGCCTTCGTTCCTCCGCGACGACTAAAACCGCCAAACGGGTTTAGGACCGACGCGGCCCGGTTATCTGACGGATGCCCTCTTGGGGTTCATCCTCCCTGGTTGGCCCCTTGACCCGGTCCGCCGCTCCGGCTGCGCCTTTTGAGGACACAGCCGGAGCGGCACCTTTCCGACGCTCGTTAGCATCGTTGGGCGATGGCCCAGATGCTCCTGAAGACGCCGCTCCACGATCGCCACGTGGCGCTCGGAGCGCGAATGGTGCCGTTCGCGGGCTGGGAGATGCCCGTTCAGTACGAAGGAGTCATCCCGGAGCATCGGGCGGTCCGGGCTGACTGCGGCGCCTTCGACGTGTCGCACATGGGCGAATTCGAGGTCGAGGGCCCTCGCGCCACCGAGCTCTTGCAGACGTTGCTCTCAAACGACCTCGAAAAGATCGGGCCGGGCGAGGCGCAGTACGCCCTCTTGACGAACGACCGCGGTGGGATCATCGACGACCTGATCGCCTACCGCCTCGAGCCGTTCCGGTATTTGCTGATCGTGAACGCCGCGAACCGGGAGGTGGACTTCGGCTGGCTCAAGGAGCGGGAGATCCGCGGCTCCGACGTGCGCGATGCCTCTGACGAGTACGCGCTGCTCGCGGTCCAGGGGCCCGGCGCGATCGAGCGGCTGGATCTGCCCGAGGCCAAGCAGTTCACGTTCGCCAAGGGAACGATCGACGGAATTCAGTGCATGGTGAACCGCACCGGCTACACGGGTGAAGCGGGTTGCGAGATCCTTGTCATGGCAGAGGACGCCGCTGCTCTTTGGGACCGCGTGCTCGCCCGCGGCGCCGTCCCGTGTGGACTCGGAGCGCGCGACACGCTGCGGCTCGAAGCCTCCCTGCCGTTGCACGGGAACGACATCACGCCCGATACGGACGCGATCTCCGCCGGGCTCGGCTGGTGCTGCGCACTCGACAAGGAGTTTTCCGGTGCCCCCGAGCTACGCGAGCTCAAGGCTTGCGGCCCTGAGCGCAAGCTCGTCTCCTTTGTGCTCGAGGAGAAGGGGGTGCCGAGACAGGGCATGGCGATCGCGGGCGGCGGCGAAGTCACGTCAGGCACGCATTCACCGATGCTCGAACGCGGCATCGGGATGGGGTACGTCCCCGCAGACTTCGCGGCGCCGGGCACGGAGCTGGTCATCGACGTCCGCGGAAAATCGCGACGCGCCCGAGTCGTCAAGAGACCGATCTACAAGCGAGAGGAGTAACGCCAGTTGGCCGCCAGCGAGACCTATCCCGACGAGCTGAAGTACCACTCCGAACACGACTGGGCCCGCATCGACGGGGACGAGGCCGTGCTCGGCATCACCTGGTTCGCGCAGGACGCGCTCGGAGAGCTCGTCCACTACGAGCCGCCGAATGAAGGCGACACGATCGCGAAGGATTCGGCCTACGGCGAGGTGCTCGAGGTGAACGCGAAAGTGATCGAGGAGCCCGAGACCGTCAACGACGATCCGTACGGCGAAGGGTGGCTGATCCGCATTCGGCTGACGAACCCCTCGGAGACCGACTCGCTGCTCGATGTCGACGCCTACAAGCAAGTCGTCGCAGAATCTTGAGTTGAGCTACCTCTCGCTGACCAAGCGGGACCGCGACGAGATGCTCGCGACGATCGGGGTCTCCTCCGTCGAGGAGCTGTTCCGCGACATTCCCGAGGGCGTGCGCTTCGGGCGCGAGCTCGACTTGGAGCCACCGCTCTCCGAGCAAGAGCTCTCGCGCCACCTCGAGGAGCTCGCGGCGCAGAATGTCGACACGAGCAAGGAGCTCTCGTTCCTCGGCGCCGGCATCTACGACCATTACGTGCCGGCCGTCGTCGACACCGTGCTCCAGCGTGGCGAGCTGCTCACGGCGTACACGCCGTACCAGCCGGAGATGAGCCAGGGCGTGCTCCAGGCGATCTTCGAGTACCAGACCGTGATCTGCGAGCTGACCGGGATGGACGTCTCGAACGCCTCGGGCTATGACGGCACGACCGTCGCAGCCGACGCTTGCTACATGGCGAAGCACGCGACGGGACGGACGAAGGTCGTGGTGACCGAGGCGACGAGCCCGCAGGTGCGGCAGGTCGTCAAGACGTACGCGCCGGGTTTCGGGCTCGAGATCGTCGAGGTGCCTCATCGCGGTGGTGTGACCGACCCTGATGAGCTTCGCCGGGCGGCGACGGATGCGGCGTGCGTGGTCTTCCAGCAGCCGAACTTCTTCGGCTGCCTCGAGCCGGCACCGGACCTAGCCGCCGCTGCGAACGACGCGGAGGCCATCGCGATCGCGCACGTCGACCCGATCTCTCTCGGCGTGCTCGAAGCACCCGGTGTGTACGGCTGCGGCATGGCGATCGGTGAAGGCCAGGGCGCGGGCAACTACCAGTCCTTCGCCGGGCCCCATTACGGCTTCCTCGCTGCGCGGAGCGAGTTCATCCGCCGCATGCCGGGCCGGATCGTCGGCGAGACGCTGGACGCCGCGGGAGAGCGCGGCTATGTCCTGACCCTGCAGACCCGCGAGCAACACATCCGTCGCGAGAAGGCCACCTCCAACATCACGACGAACCAGACGCTGCTGGCGCTCGGCGGCCTCGTGCATCTTTCGTGGCTGGGCCCGCAGGGATTGCGTGAGCTGGGGGAGACCTGCATGAGCCTCGCCGAGTACGCGAAGAGCAGGCTGACGGCGGCTGGGCTCGAGCTCGTGTTTCCTGAACGGGCAACATTCAAGGAGTTTGCCGTTCGCACCGGACGGAGCGCGAAAGATGCGATCCGCGCGGCCCGCGAAGCCGGCGTGCACCCTGGCTATGCGATCGGCCGTGACTATGAAGGGCTCGACGACGCGCTCCTTGTCGCAGTCACCGAGCGCCGCTCGCCCGCGGACATCGATCGGCTCGTTGAGGCGCTGGCATCGTGAAGCTGATCTTCGAGAAGTCGCAGCCGGGCCGGCGCGGCGGAGAGCTGCCGCGCTACGACGTTCCGCCCGCCAAGGTGCCGGACGAGTTGCGCCGCCAGGTCTCGCCGCGGCTGCCCGAGCTCGCCGAGCCCGAGATCGTCCGGCACTTCACGGAGCTCTCGACACGCAACTTCGGTATTGACACGGGCTTCTACCCGCTCGGCTCCTGCACGATGAAGTACAACCCGCGCGTCAACGAGCGGCTGGTGATGTTGCCGGGCTTCCGGGATCTCCATCCCTATCAGGACGAGGACGCGATCCAGGGCGCGCTCGAGCTGATGTGGCGGCTGCAGGAGATCCTGATCGAGGTGTCAGGCCTGCACGCGTGCTCGCTGCAGCCGGCCGCGGGCTCGCAGGGGGAGCTGACGGGCCTGATGCTTATGCGCGCCTACTTCGCCGATCGCGGCGAGGCTGATCAACGCGACACGATCATCACCGCCGATACAGCGCACGGCACGAATCCCGCCAGCGTGACGATGGCTGGGTACAAGCTCGCGAAGGTCCAGACCGACGCCCGCGGCAACGTCGACGTCGCGCACCTGCGCGAGTTGGTGAACGAGCGGACCGCCGGGCTCATGCTGACGAACCCGTCGACCCTTGGGCTCTTCGACGAGAACATCGAGGAGATCGCGCAGATCTTCCACGAGGTGGGCGCCCTCCTCTACTACGACGGCGCCAACCTGAACGCCGTCTGCGGCATTTCGAGGCCCGGCGACATGGGTTTCGACATCGTGCACATCAACCTGCACAAGACCTTTTCGCAACCGCACGGCGGCGGCGGCCCGGGCGGCGGGCCGATTGTAGTTCGAGACACGCTCGAGCAGTTCTTGCCCGTCCCGGCCGTGGTCGCAGACGGCGAGGGGTTCCGCCTCGACTACGACCGTCCGAGATCGATCGGGAAAGTGCGCGGCTTCACAGGCCCGTTCGGCGTGTTCGTTCGCTCGTACGCGTACATCCGCTCCTACGGCCCACGCCTCCGCGAGATGTCGGAGACCGCCGTTCTGAACGCCAACTACTTGCTTGCCTTGCTGAGAGAGGCATACGACCTCCCGTACGACCGTCTCGCGATGCACGAGTTCGTCCTGAGCGCCCGCTCACTGAAGCGCAAGCACGGCATCTCGGCGCTCGACGTCGCGAAACGGCTGATGGACTACGGCTTCCATCCGCCGACGATCTACTTTCCGCTCGTCGTTCCCGAGGCGCTGATGATCGAGCCGACCGAGACCGAGGCGAAGGAGACACTGGACGAGTTCGCGGAGGCGATGCTCGCCATCGTGCGCGAAGCGGAGGAGGATCCCGAGGTCCTGCGCGACGCGCCGCACGGACGGCCCGTACGCCGGCTCGACGAGGTGCTTGCCGCGAAGCGAGGGATCGTGAAGTACGGGTTCGAGAACCATCCCGATCTCGGCAGCGAGCCCGCCGCGCCGCGGCAGTTCGAAGCGCAAAAAGGCGCTTAGGCCTAAGCGGCGAGCGGCAGGCTCAGCTGCCTGAGCCCGAGCCGTTCGAACACGAGCTCGACCTCGAGCGCCACTGCCGCGAACTGGTCCGCGGGCCAGATGTGTGCGTCGTCTTCGGCCTGCAGCTTTTCGAGTCGCCGGTTGAGCGCGCGGTCCTCGGATCGGAGCAAAACCGTCTGCGCGTAGGAGCGGGCCCAGAGCTCGTGCACCGATTGGAAGTAGCGCTGGCGCGAGTAGCCACCGGGGAGCAGGCGCTTCTCGAGCAGCGCCGCAGCGTCGCGCCAGGGTGCGAACGCCGGGTGCACCGCCGACGCCCACGAGCGTGTCTTGCGGTCGTAGAAGATCTGGTGGTCGAGCAGGTGACCGAGCTCGTGCAGGAACCCGAGCGCCGAGCGCCCGCCGACGCGCGAGACGCGCAGGTCGATTGGATCACGCAGGCGAAAGCGGTAAGCGCCGGCCTCGGTGATCGTCGCAGTAGGACGCACCGGCACCGGTGAGAGATCGGAGCGCAGTCCGTGCAACTGAGAGGCTGCCGCGAGCGCGCGTTGGAGCTCAGCAGTCAAAGGGCTTCGGCGTGGTAGAGCAACGACCTCTTCCAACGAACGCAGGCGAAGCTTTCCCTCGCGGGCGACACACTCGGGGTAGCGGCGTTGTCCCATTGGTAAATCTTCGGTACTGCGTCGGACGGACTTGAGCTGCGTGTCATGCTTCGGAGCGTGAGAGTGCGTCGTACGCTTCTCGTTTGCATCGCCGTTTCCTTCGCGGCGATCGATCTCATGCACAAGGCATTCGCGGCGGCGGAGTTTCATCACGCGCGCACGCCGTTCATCGCAGTGATCATTGCCGCGGTGATTGCGGCACTCGTCGTGCTCGTGCCGTACGTCCCATCGAATGCAGCCGCATGTGGCGCGGGCATCGCGTGCGGCGGCGCACTCGGAAATCTCGTCTCGCTGCTCGCATGGTCGCAAGGCGTGCCCGACCCGCTCGTCGTCGCGGGCTCGCTGCACGGCGTCGCCTTCAATCTCGCCGATCTGTTCGCGATCACGGGCGACGCGCTGCTGCTCAGCGCGGTCACCTTGCACGGGGTCCGACACCGCGCCAGGCTGCGGGAGAGCGTCTAAGAGCTAGAGGTCTGGTGTGAAATTCGGCCGACGTCGGGGGCGCTCCAGACCAAGCCGGGCAGTGCGGTCGTTCGCGGTGCGTAGCGGAGCTACGTGCCGCGGGCGAGCGTGCTGATCCGGCGCCGTGTCTGGGGCGTCATCCGGCCCGGCGGAATTTCGCACCAGGCCTCTGTTCAGTAGAGATCTTCGAGGTCGTCGACGATCGGCTCTTCATCGCGACGACGCCGGACGACTTCGGCGATTGCGAGCAAAAGCGGTACGGCGATCGCTGCCGCCAGGCTCGTCCAGGCGAGTGCGAACCAGGCGATGATGATCGCGCCCACGCCGAAGCGCTGCCCTACCGGGTCGTGCCGCAGGAAGCTCATGAGCACGGCTGCTTCCTTCATTGTTTGGCTCCTCCCTTCAAGGCCAGGATCGGCCGCCTGAGGGGGATCCTCTATCCCTCACTCGCGTAATGCCTGCCCCAGTAGCAAGACTGTAGGGAGGAAGCCGAAGAGGGAGAAATGATGACGAAAGTCCAAAAGACCGAGGAGCAGTGGCGCGCCGAGCTGGATCCGGAGCAGTACCGCGTCCTGCGCCAAAAGGGCACGGAGGCGCCGTTCTCGGGCGAGTACGACCATACGTTCGAGCCGGGCACGTATCACTGTGCCGGCTGCGGCACGGAGCTCTTCCGCTCCGAGACGAAGTACGACTCGGGTTGCGGTTGGCCGGCGTTCTACGCCCCCGCCGGCGAGGAGGCCGTCGAGGAGGAGACGGACACCACCCACGGGATGGTGCGTACCGAGGTGATGTGCTCGAATTGCGGAGGCCACCTCGGACACGTTTTCCCGGACGGACCGGCTCCGACCGGGACGCGTTACTGCATCAACTCGGCAGCACTCAAACTGGAGGAGGAGTAGTGGAGAAGAAGGCAACGTTCGGCGCCGGCTGTTTCTGGGGCGTCGAGGCCGCGTTCCGGCAGCTCGAGGGCGTGACGCGAACGCGCGTCGGCTACTCGGGTGGGACGATGGAGAATCCGACGTACGAGGACGTTTGCTCCCACACGACGGGACACGCCGAGGTCGTCGAGGTCACATACGACCCCGATCGCATCTCCTACGAGCAGCTGCTCGACGTCTTCTGGGCGAAGCACGACCCGACGCAGTTGAATCGACAGGGCTGGGACATCGGCGACAACTACCGCTCCGCGATCTTCTTCAACGACGAGGAGCAGCACGAGGCTGCTTTGAAGTCGAAGGCAGGAGAGCAGCGGAACTGGGGCGCGCCGATCGTGACGCAGATCGAGCCTGCGCAGGCGTTCTACGAGGCGGAGGACTACCACCAGCAGTACCTCGAGAAGCGTGGCCGGTCGAGTTGCACTCCGGCGCTGAAGCAGGCGTCGGTCGCGAGCTAGAGCTACGGATCAGAGAGGCCGCGGCGAGTGTCGCGGCCTCGCCGTGCAGGCGTAGCTCTACGCCGCAGGCGGCAAGGGGGCGCCGCCGCTTCCCTGAATGCTGAGCGCACAACGCGGCTCGTGCTTTTCGGCGAGGCGCAGGAGCAGCCCGTGCAGGGTCGCCCGTTCCTTCTCGCCGAGCGGATCGAGGAACTCGTCCTCGATCTCTTTCGAGAGCGCACGTAGCCGCTTCAGCGTGCGCTTCCCGTCCGGCGTCAGACCGACCAGATGCCGACGGCGGTCGTCGGGATCGCGACGGCGCTCGATGAGCCCCCGCTCCTCGAGCTCGTCGAGCAGTCCCACGAGCTGGCCGCGGTCGTACCCCAGCGCGTCGGCGATCGAACCCTGCGTCTCGGCCGACCTCTCATCCAGCACGAGCAGGATCGCGTGGTGATACGGATGGAGTCCAGTCCCCTCATAGGCCTTCATCGACCCTTCTTTCGCGGCGAACCCCAGCCGCTTGAGGAGGAACGTTGCGGATGCAACGAGCTCCTCGGGAAGCTGAGGCACGGGGCGCGGCTGTGTCTCCGGGCTTGTGGCGTTCATGCGAACAGAGTAGCGCGTCCAATCGTTGTTGTGCTATAACGTTGAAAACACCAACTGTTTTGGAGGTCAACTACGTGAATACTGGCACGAAGACTGAGCGCCGCTGGAGTGCGCTTGCTCTCATCGTCACCGCACAATTCATGGTCATTCTCGACGTCGCCATCGTCAACGTCGCACTGCCCTCGATCAAGACAGATCTCAATTTTTCACAGCCGAACCTCCAGTGGGTCATCTCGGCGTACGCGATCCTGTTCGGCGGAGCGCTGCTCCTCGGCGGGAGGCTCGCTGACCTGCTCGGCCGCCGGAGACTGTTCGTCGCCGGTCTCGCCGTGTTCACTGCAAGCTCCCTGCTGTGCGGTCTCGCCTGGTCGGAGGGCTCGCTGATCGCGTTTCGTGCGCTGCAAGGGCTTGGGGGAGCGATGCTTGCCCCGGCCGCACTCTCGCTGCTGATGACGACGTTCGCCGAGGGGCGGGAACGCAATCTCGCGCTCGGGATTTACGGTGCCGCCTCTGGAAGCGGTGCCGCAGCCGGCGTCCTGCTCGGCGGCGTACTCACGTCGTACTTGAGCTGGTCGTGGGTCTTCTTCATCAACGTTCCGGTCGGCGTCGCGGCAATCGTGCTCGCGCCTGTGCTGCTGCAGGAGAGCCGAGCTGAGCTGGCGCACCGTCACTTCGACTTTCCCGGCGCTGCATCCATCACCGCCGGTCTGATGCTGCTCGTCTACGCGATGACGCGGGCGACGACCGACGGTTGGGGCGCCGGCACGACGATCGGGCTGCTTGCGGGCGCCACAGCCCTGGTGCTTGCGTTCATTGCGATCGAGTTGCGGTCACCCTCACCGCTCCTGCCGCTCCGGATCTTCCGCGTGCGCTCGCTCACGGGGGCGAACGCGGCGATGGCGATCGTCGGCTCGGTCGCGTTCTCCGAGTTCTTTCTGTTGACGCTCTATCTTCAGGACGTCCTGCATTACTCCGCAATGCAGAGCGGCGCCGCGTTCGTCGCCTTCGCAGGGACGGTCGTCGTGACTTCGAACATCGCCCAGGTCGTCGTCGGTCGCTTCGGTGTGAGGTCGACGCTCACCGCCGGGCTGCTTGCGTCCGCCGTGTCGGTTGGAGCGCTCACGCGGCTTCCGGTCGACGGGCACTACTTCTGGGATCTCTTTCCGTGGTTCGTGCTCGGCGGTGCCGGGATGGGTCTCTCGTTCGTACCGGTGACGATCGCAAGTCTCACCGGAGTCGAGCGCTCTGATGCCGGTGTCGCTTCGGGACTGATCAACACCAGCCGCCAGATTGGGGGCGCGATTGGCCTCGCCGCAGTGAGTGCGATCGCCGCCACCTCGACGAGCAACTACGCGCAGGTCCACGCGGCCGTCACGGCCTCGAGCGGCGTGGCGCTCGCCCACGGCTTCCAGACTGCTCTGTACGTACTCACGGGATTGCTGGTCATCGGCGTGCTGATTGGCGTCGCGCTCGTCAAGCCGACTCCGGCGCAGCGCGCGGACGCGAGGTTCGACGACGGCGAAGTGATCGCGTTCGAGGAAGCAGCCTGATGTCCGCCGCAGACGGCTTGGGCGACGGCTTTCGCAAGCTCGACGACCTCGTCCTGCACTTGAAGGGCTTGGTACTGGTACGCGAGCTCCGCGAACGGCGTGGCGCGGACGAGGGCGAGCTCCTCATGTACGGCGCGGAGATCGATCGCGTGCGCGGCCAGCTTGCGAGGCTCGCCAGGGCTGGGGACTACGACCGGCCCGGCATGGCGGCAAGCTGACCACACGCGGCTTGGATGTCACGCCCGCGCGTGAGCCTCACGGTCGACGGCAAGCGTGCGCGATCGAGCGCCGCCTTGAAGGCCGCGATCGCCTTCGACGTGGAGCCGTCGTAGATCCCGGTCGGGTTGTACGGGATCAGGTTCACCTTGAAGACCTTCGGGTCGAGTAGGTCCGCGAGTGCGCGCGCTTGCTCGACGCGGTCGTTGACGCCGCGCAGCATCACGTATTCGACGAAGACCTTTCGGCGGCGGAGCGCGAAGTAGCGCGTGCACTCCGCGAGGACTTCGTCGAGGGGATAGCGGTCGTTCACGGGCATCAGCTCGCCGCGCAGCTCGCCGGTCGGCGCGTGCAACGAGAACGCCAGCCGGATCGGTTCCTCGACCTCGTCGACGAAGCGGCGGAGGCCGGGGAGCCACCCGACGGTGGAGATCGTCGTGCGTCGCCAGGTGATTCCCAGGTCGGGCAGCGCCCGCGCGGCTTCGAGCACCGAATCGAGGTTCAGCATTGGCTCACCCATGCCCATGAAGACCGCGTGGTCGACGGGCTCGATGCGGCGGAAGTGCAAGGCCTGATCCAGGATCTCGGAAGTGCAACGCCTGATCCAGGATCTCGGATGACGTCAGATTCCGGCCGAAGCGCATCTGGCCGGTGGCGCAGAACGTGCACGTGAGCGGGCAGCCTGATTGCGACGACACGCACACCGAGCGGCGGCCGTCGCGGTAGCGCATCAGCACCGCCTCCACCGGATGGCCGTCATGTGTTCGGAACAACGCCTTCACGGTCCCGTCGCTCGCTCTGGCCTCTTCAACAAGCTCGAGCGTGGAGAACGGCACCTCGCGTTCCAGGCGACGCCGCAGCGCATTGGGAAGGTTCGTCATCTGCTCGTAGCCGGTGGCACCGCGCGCAGCCCACTCCCAGACCTGACCGGCGCGGTACGCCGGCTCGCCGCGTTCGCTCAGATGCCGTTGCAACAACGCACGATCCACGTTGGCCAGGGTAGCGTTGCTCATGGCTCCTCCTCGACAGCCGTGGTGGGCCGGCGGCGTTCTCTACCAGGCGTATCCGAGATCGTTCGCGGACTCGAACGACGACGGCATCGGGGACCTCGTTGGGCTTCATGGACGGCTGGACTATCTCCACTGGCTCGGCGTCGACGGCATCTGGCTCAATCCGACCTTCCCCTCGCCGAACCGCGACTGGGGCTATGACGTCTCGGACTATTTCGGCGTCCACCCGGACCTCGGGACGCTCGAGGACCTCGACGCGCTGATCGCCGCCGCGGGAGAGCTCGGGATCCGGATCCTGCTCGACCTCGTTCCTGCCCACACGAGCGACCAGCACGAATGGTTCCTGGAGTCACGCTCGTCGAGAGAATCGCCCCGGCGGCCCTGGTACATCTGGCGGAACGGCGCAGACGAGCAGGACGGCGTGTTCGGCGGCAAGGCGTGGACCTACGACGAACCAACGGGGCAGTACTACCACCACCTCTTTCTGCCCCAACAGCCAGACCTCAACTGGATGCAGCCGGACGTGCGGGACGCCTTCGACGAGATCCTGCGCTTCTGGTTCGACCGCGGCGTAGCCGGATTCCGAATCGACGTCGTGCACGAGCTCGTCAAAGATCCGCCAAGTCAGTCGAATCGCCCCGAGATCCACGGCGTCCTGCGGCGCTGGCGGGCGCTCGCAGACGCTTGCGACCCGGAGCGGTTGCTTCTCGGCGAGACCTGGGTGCTGGACCTCGACGAGCTTGCGAGTTTCTACGGCCAAGCGGACGAGCTGCAGCTCGGCTTCAACTTCCCATTCATGTTCGCCGGGCTGGAAGCGACGGCACTCGCTGATGTGGTCAAGCGCACGGAGGGCGTGTTACCCGCCGGCTCCTTGCCCGTGTGGGCGCTGTCGAGTCACGACGTCGTCAGGTTTCCGACCAGGATCTGCGACGAGGACGACGCGAAGGTCCGGTGTGCGCTCCTCGCTTTGCTGACCCTCCGGGGGACCTCGGTCCTCTACTACGGGGACGAGCTCGGCATGCGGCAGGTCGACATCGTGCCCGATCGCGTGCTCGACGTGGACGGTCGCGACGGCGCGCGGACGCCGATGCATTGGGGTGACGGCGAGTGGCGCAATCCGTGGCTTCCGCTCGGTGCCGAACTCGCAAGTGTGGCCGAGCAGCGAGCCGACTCAGGGTCGGTGCTCAGCTTCTGCCGCGAGGCGATCGCGCTTCGGGGCAGCCGCGACGATCTAGTTGCCGGCGCCTACACGCCCTTGACGAGCGAGGCGGGAGTCTGGGCGTGGCGGCGTGGACAAGGGACAGCGGTTGCGATCAACCTGACCGATTCTCCGTCCGACCCGGCTCTCGAGGGGGACGTGCTCCTCTCGACGAAAGGTCGCGACGATCCTTCGCGGCTCGAGCCGTGGGAGGGGGTGGTGGTCGCGCTTACTTAGAGCACGAAGGCGAGTGGCGCCAGGCGTCCTGAATCGTCGAGCGCTCGCCGACCACGAGGTCGACGCCGCGCCCGAGCACTCGCTCGAGCACCTCGATGTCGACGTCGGCGGGATCGGCGGCGGCGACCTCGATGCGTCCCGAGTCCAGGAAGCGGACCGGGACGACGAACATGCGCCGCGCAACCTCGAGCGGCAAGAGAGCTGCCGCCCTCGGGTCGAGGGGGTGACGGACCAGATCGACATACCGCAGGCCGGCCTGCTCCGCGAGGGCGGAGGCGAGCTCGGGCTCGAAGAGCCAGCCCCGGGCAAGGAGGGTCTCGCCGAGGCGCATGCCCGTGATCTTGACCTCCGCGAGCGCAGCGTCGAGCTGCTCGTGCGACACCCAGCCCTTTTGCACGAGGATCGACCCGAGCATCGGGCGTACCTCGTGCTCGAAGTACCCGTGATCCAGGCGAAGCGGCGCGGCCGATCCCGAGGCGAGCCTGAGGCCGCCGCCGATGTGGCGCTTGTCAGAGGGATTCATCTGCACACCTTCCGGGTCAATCATCGGCCTCGGAAAGGATTGTGATGATCACCCGCGGGGGTGACCAATTGAAACCTGCAAAATAGGCAGGTGATCGATCTCCGCTCCGATACCTTGACCCAGCCCTCGCAAGCGATGCGCGACGCGATCGCGAACGCCGCAGTCGGTGACGAGCAAAAGCGTGAGGATCCGACCGTCAACGAGCTCGAGCGTCGAGGTGCCGAGTTCCTGGGTCACGAGGAGGCGGTCTTTCTCCCGACCGCGACGATGGCCAATCAGATCGCGCTGAACATCCTCGGCCGGCCGGGCGATGCCCTGCTCGTCGAGCGGCACGCCCACATCATGCTGTCGGAGCTGGGCGGGCCGGCCGCGCACTCAGGTCTGCTGACCATCGGACTCGAGGGGACCAACGGCCGGTTCTCGCCGGACCACGTCGTGGCCGAGATCCGCGATCGGACGAGTGTGCACGTCGCGCCGACCCGGGTCGTCACGATCGAGAACACGCACAACAGCTCAGGAGGCCGCGTCTGGCCGCTCGACGAGGTCGACGCGATCGTGGCAACCTGTCGCGAACAGGACCTCGCCGTGCACCTCGACGGTGCGCGGCTCGTCAACGCCGCGGTTGCCACCGGCGTCGACTCTGCAAGGATCGGGCGCGGTTTCGACACGGTGACCCTGTGCTTCTCCAAGGGCCTTGGCTGTCCGCTCGGAGCGTTGATCGCGGGGTCGGCGGAGCTGATGGCGCAGGCTCGTCGCGGCAAGCACTACTTCGGGGGCGCGATGCGCCAGGCTGGGATCGTGGCGGCCGCGGCCCTCTATGCGCTCGACCACCACGTCGACCGCATCGCGGACGACCATGCCCGCGCCCGGCGCCTCGGCGAGGGGCTTGCCGCTGCGGGCGTGAGTGTCGATCTCGAGCAGGTGGAGACCAATTTCGTCCAGATCGACGTTGGCCCTGACCGCGCTGGCGCCATCGAGCGCATGAAGGAACGTGGTGTGCTCGTCTCGACGACCGTGCACCCAACGGTTGTCCGCGCAGTCACGCACCTGGACATCTCCGACGACGACGTCGACGCGGCGATCGAAGCGATTCCCGCCGCGCTCGGTGCTACTCGTACTGAAGTGCCTCTAGAACGTTGAGCCTGGCGGCGCGGCGCGCCGGGAAGATCGCCGCGATGATTCCGACGATGATCGAGGCGACCCCGAAGATGACCAGCTGACCCGCCGGGATCGAGAGCACGATGAAGTCCACACGAGCGATCAGTAGGGCAGCGAGAACAATGCCGAGCACGATCCCGATCAAAGCGCCGATCAGCGCCGTGATCACGCTCTCGTGTCGAATCATTCGCCGGACCTGGCGACGTGTCATCCCGACTGCGCGCAGCATTCCGATCTCGCGAGTGCGTTCGAAGACGGTCAGTACCAGCGTGTTGACGATGCCGAACAGACTCACGATCACGGAAAGCGCGAGTAGCACGTAGAGGATGTTGAGCACGGAACTGAGTCCCGAAATCTGGTTGTCGATGAACTTCTGGCGCGTTGCTGCCTTTGCGTTCGGGAACGCCTTGAGGGTTTGATCGAGGGCAGCCCTGTTCGCGTCCGTCTGGCCTCCCTTCATGAGGACGAAGGAGTAGAGATTCTCCGGATGAGCGACGAAGCGGTCGAAGGTCGCGGCAGAGATGGTCACGCTGCCGAAGGGCGAGCCGCCCGTCGGCGGGTCGAAGATCCCCCTTAGAACGAACGTCTTCTGGGCTCCCGTCGCGAAGGTCAGGGGAATCGCCGAACCGGCGTGAAGATGGTGGCTCTTCGCGTAGTCCTTGTCGACAAACGCGCCGTCCGCACCCAGGGTGGCAAGCACGGCGCCGGATCCCTGGGTCCAGTCGAGCTGAAACATCTGGCTCGAGGCCGGATTCACGGCGGTGATCGTGCTCGTGTGGTTGAACGCCCTCGCCTGGCCCGCGCGGACGTTTCCGATCGCGGTTACGCCCGGCGTCTTGGCGACGGCTTCCGCGGCGGCAACCGGAATGGGGGAGAAGTTGTTCTGAGCGGTGATTGCATAGTCGGCGTTCTTCCAGATCTTGTCGACCGAGCTCTTGAAGCTCGTGACGATCCCTGCTGCCAGCATCGACACGAGCGTCACGAGGGCAAGGCCGATCATCAGGGCCGAAGCAGTTGACGCAGTTCGTTGCGGATTTCTTTGGGCGTTCTCGCGGGCGAGCGTTCCGGCGGTTCCACCGATCTTCGTCGCCGGCCAGCCGAGTGCTCCCGCGAGTGGCGTTACGAGCCTGACGGATAGGAGCGCTATTCCGAAGAAGACGAGCAGCGCGCCGCCGAGCATGAAGAGGAGGATGCCGGCCGTTCCGAGTCCGGGTGCAAACAGGCCCCAGAGCAGGCCGCCGAAGCCGAGCACCGTCAGCAGTATGGATGCCGGCAGGCGGAAACGCGCATAGCGTGATTCCGGCAGTGTGGCGCCTTCGCGGACGGCCGCGATCGGCGGCACGCGCGTGGCACGCAGGGCCGGCCGAAGGCTGGCGACGAGCGTGACGATGATGCCGACCGCGAGCGACACGAGAACGGTCCTGGTCTCGAAGGTCAGCCCGTTGTTGGGGAGCGTGAACCCGACCACGTCAAAGAGCTTGAAGAGGCCTTTTGCGAGGGCGAGCCCGGCGAAAAGCCCGATCACGGCGGCCAGCGCTCCGATGACAAGTGCCTCGATGATGATCGACCGCAGAAGCTGACGACGCGAGGCGCCGAGGGTTCGCAGGGTCGCGAGCTCGCGCGTCCGCTGCGCAATCGTGATCGAGAGCGAGTTCGCGATCACGAAGCTGCCGACGAAGAGAGCGACGCCCCCGAAACCGAGTAGGAACTTCTGGAGGAAGGAGATGAACGAGTTCGTGTCCTTGCTGTCCTCGTGCGCCTGCCCCTGACCGGTCCGCACCTGCGTGTCGGCCGGGAGGACGCCGTGAATCTGTTGCAACAGTTGGTTGGTGGCGACGTTCGGCTTCGATGCGACGGCGATCTCGTCGAGCTTTCCGGGCTTGCCAAAGAGTTGTTGTGCGGTCGGCAGAGAGAAGCCGGCAAGAGTGGCGCCGCCGATCGTCCCGACCGAGCCGAACTTCACGATTCCCGACAGGCGTAGGCGCTGAACAGTCCCGATGGCCTGGACACCGATCAGTTGGCCGATCTTGAAGTGTTCTTTGCCGGCCGTGGACTTGTCGATCACGACCTCTTTGCCCTGCGGCCAGGTGCCCGTGACCAGCGTGAGTGGGTTGAAGGGCGAGTCACCCCTGGCGATGCTGAAGCCGAGATTCGGCGCGCCGCCATAGACGATCGCCTTGCCGTCTTTGCCGATCAGCTGAGCCTGGCCGTTGACGCTGCCATCGGCGAGGCGGACGTCTGGAAGGGCGCGGACCTTCTGGAGCAGCGACTCGTCGAAGGCCGGGGCCGTTACCCCGTTTCCCTCTGCGATCTTGAAAGCAGCCTTGCCGCTGATGACGGCGTCGGATCCTTTACGGCTCTCCGTGAAGATCGACCCGAAGGCCTTGTCGATGGAGTCGGTGAGGACGTACGTACCGCTCACCGTGGCGACTCCGAGGACGATCGCAAATGCCGAGAGGACCGTCCGCAGCTTGCGGCCGAGCAGTGCTTTGAGAGCGAAACGGGTCACGCGCTGTCGAGCTGCTCCATCTCATCGACGATCTCGTGCGCGGAAAGATCTTTCGACTCGCGGACGATGAGCCCGTCCGCCAGGAACAGGACGCGGTCGGCGATCGCTGCGGCGCGCGCCTCATGCGTCACCATCACGATCGTCTGCTCGAGCTCTTTGACCGATCGGTTGAGAACCTCGAGAATCTCGCCGCTCGTCTTCGAGTCGAGGTTGCCCGTGGGCTCGTC
>WNGI01001869.1_pt1 | contig 17944 bp, 22 predicted proteins | sample 5400621 | NCBI WGS metagenome assembly WNGI01 (sample SAMN13153374, study PRJNA577476) | soil metagenome | isolation source: 20 cm soil or saprolite under Garry oak tree replicate 1 | place: USA:California | collected 2016-06-15
GATCACGTCGTCCTCTGCTGGATGAACCCCTGCGGCCATTGCCGCGAATGTGGCCGCGGCCGTCCCGTCCACTGCGAGGTGGCGCTGCAGACGATGATGATGGGCGGCACGTACGACGGCGCACCGCGCTTCAAGGTGAAGGGCTCGGGCATGGACATGCCGCACTGGGTGGGGTCCTTCGCCGAGGAGACCGTCATTCCCGAGACGGGATGCGTGAAGATCCGGAGCGACGCGCCGCTCGACAAGGCCTGTCTCGTCGGTTGCGGCGTGATGACCGGCGTCGGGGCCGTCATCAATACGGCGAAGGTGGAGCCCGGCGCGTCGGTGGCCGTGTTCGGCGCGGGCGGCGTGGGGCTCAACGTCATCCAGGGCGCCGTGCTCGCGGGCGCGGAGAAGATCATCGCCGTCGATCTGCTCGACAACAAGCTGAAGCTCGCGAAGGAATTCGGCGCGACGCACACCGTCAGCGCCGCCAAGGGCGATCCCGAGGCCGGCATCCGCGAGCTCACCGACGGCCGCGGCGTCGATTACGCGTTCGAGGTCATCGGCAATCCGAAGGTGATCGCGCAGGCGTACGCGTGCCTCAGGCGCGCCGGCAAGTGCGTCGTCGTCGGCGCGCCACCGTTCGGCTCGGAGCTGACCGTCCCCGCGTTCCCGTTCTCCATGGAGGAGAAGTGGCTGATCGGCTCGTTCTACGGGTCGGCGCAGTTCCACCACGACATGCCGCGCCTGATCGACCTCTACATGGCCGGACGCTTGAAGCTCGACCAGCTGGTCACGCGGAAGTTCAAGCTGGCGGACATCAACGCCGCCATGGACGCGATGGACAAGGGCGAGGTCGCGCGCGGCGTGATCGCGTACTGAGCGGCGCGAAGGCGCGTCCGGAATCGCCGGGCGGGCCTTACCCCGGGCCGCTCGGGTGGAGGGTACAGACGCAACGGCACCTACAGTGAGGAGACGCTGTACCCGTCCCTCGTCAGGATGACCCGCTTCCTTCGCCCCTCTGCCCGGAGCCCGGCCGCCACCTGCTGCTTGTCGAGCATGTCGCGGAGCTCATCCGCGAAGCGGGCCGGGTCGGCGTCATGCAGATCGTCAACGAACGTGGTCGGAAGCGTCAGGCCGGCGACCCGCGTGCCCGTCTCGTCATCTACCCGGAAGGTGTGCCCGTGGTACGGCTTGTCGTTGAAGTCCGCGATGTCGCGGCCCGGGAACTCGTGCTCGAGGTACTGACGGACAACCTCGATCGCCACTTGCTGGTGCTCCATGTCGCGTCCTCCTCCGATGATCGCCAGGGAAACGGCGACGCCCGAGCCCGATCACGCCAGGCCAGAAGGCCTGTCGGTCGGCCGTCATTCGCCATCTCTTGCCACAAGAGGGTGTGGTGGTGCCAGCCGCGATCGGCACGCCGGTGACCTCCTGGCCCGCCTCATCTCGCGCGCGGCCGAGCCGTTCTGCCAGGCGCGTCGACGCGCACTCAACGAGGGTCTCCTCACAAATTGCTGCGACTCCAGCAGCGCACGGAGGCTCATCGCGGCGCCTCGCTACATAGTGATGCTGCGAAATCGCCGCCGGAGGGCGGAAAGGGGTGCAATCGTCACCGGAGAAGGGGACGCAACGATCCGGTTGCGCCCCCTTTTGTCTTAGCTACTGTACGTGACGTCGACCTTGACCGCCTTGGCTTCAGGAGCCTTCGCGAACGTTACGTCAAGCACACCATCCTTGTACGCGGCCTTGATCGTGGCGCGGCCTACATCGCTCGGAAGCCTGAAGGCCCGATGGATCCGGCCGTGATGACGTTCGGCGCGATGAACCCGCGCGTCCTTATCCTTGCCCCACGCGGGCTCGTTGCGCTCGGCATTGATCACGAGCGTCTCGTCCTCGACCTTCACTTCAAGCGAGTCGCTCTTCAAACCGGGCAGGTCGACGCTGAAGCGGTACCCATCGCGATCTTCGACCACGTCGACTGGCGGTGAAATCGGCTCGAGCTCGCTCGCGAGCCCATTCAAGAGACCATTAACGCTGTCAAGCAACCATCTACTATTCCCTAAGCGATTGTCAATCAACAACTCCATTCGGGATCACCTTTCCAGCCTGTGGGGTCCACGGGCTTCAACCTCTTCTTGCTACCAGCCCAACGTAAGCACGAACGGCGGATCGTCAAGTGGGTTTCAGTGCGCGGCGCCTGCCTCATCAAGCGTCCGTTCGCGGAGGTCAGGTCACCGCCAGGCTGGACACGGTGGCCGCTGCCGTGCCACCTGTCCCGAGGGCTTGAGGATGACCTACGCCGTCGAGTGCGTCCACTGCCAGGAGACCCTGCTGGCGACGGCGCGGATCGGGGACGCCGAGGCACGTACTGTCGCAGAGCACCTCGACACGCATCACCCCACGGTGCTCGACACGGCGGTTGACTTCGACGACCCGGGCCTGGCGGAGATATTCCGCCACGTCCGGGTGACGCATCGCTGAAGCACCGGGCGAGCACGAGCAGCGGCGAGACCCGAGGCGCTCGAGCGCCTGAGCCGAACGAAGTTGACCGCGTCGACCGTGCCTGGAATGGATCGCCACCTATGGTACACATGTCGCGTTCCCGGAGGACTCCGTGATGAAGGACGAGATGAAGACCGCGCTCGAGACGGCCATGGACGAATTCGACCGGAAGAGGTCGGACGCGGCCAAGCGCCAGGAGGCGACGAAGACGAAGGAAACGGAGTTCTCCCGCAGCGTGGAGCGTCTCTTCAACGAGGTCATCCGGCCTGCGATGGAGGAGGTCGAGAATACGCTCGGGAAGCGGAACCACGACTGCAAGATCATCGAGGAGAAGCAGACGGGGACGACCGACGTGCAGCAGCACGCGGCGCAAATCAGCCTGACGATCAAACCAGCCCCGCCGACAGGCGGCGGCTACACGATGATGGCCTCCCGAACGATCTGCTTCGCCGTGGTCCGGCCTGAGGGCAAGATCGTCGTCGGCACGACCAGCTCTCTGCCCGTACGTCAGGTCGAGGGTGTGCGCCGGTCGTATGAACCCAGCAAGCTCACCCCCGCGGAGGTGGAGATGCAGCTCGTCACCTTCGTGAAGGAGGTGTTCGCGTAGCTCCGGGTGCGCGACCCATAGGGTAGCCGTGCGGGGCCGGGAGCGTACGGCTACGGTCTCCGGCAACACTGGTGCGTGCCGAGAGGCGGAGTCGAGCGATCACCCGCGCACTGCTGTTCAGCGCCTGCGAAGGGGCCCGGCAATGACGGCCTGCGTTACGCGGGTGCGAAGTGCGCCGTCAGCCGATGGCCCCCGCCTTACAGCGGGTGTAGGGTGCGTCTACTCCCTGATGCGCTCGCGAGCGGCTCGCACGGGCGGACCACCGAGCGGCGCACGCGGCGCCCAGCCAGTCAGGTTCACCGGGCCCGAAAGGGAGTCCCATGAAACCCCATCTGGGCTTCATCGTCATGGCATTGGTCTGGTCAGTGCCCCTTGCGTGGTACGCCATCTGGTACGTGCGGCGTACCGAACGACAAGCACGCCGCCGTCTTCAGATAGCGGTCGATCAGATCAACACGGACACCCGCCGTTCCACGGTCGCCCACGTGAGCCGCGAGCGGCTCGCCAACGCCAGTGACGGGGGGCCTCGGCCGTTGATCTGGGGACGGTCGGCTGAAACCCCACACGCAGCCCAGTGACCGGCTTACTGATCCTCGACAGCCAACCGCCCCACGAGCGCAAAGGCACACGAGGCGCATAGCGAGCGCCGGAGGGAGACAGAGTCATGGCGGCGAAGTTGGTACTGTTCAGCGCGGATGCGCGGGCCAAGGTGCTGCGCGGCGTTAACATCCTCGCCGATGCGGTCACGGTGACGCTGGGGCCGCGTGGGCGAAACGTGGTGCTCGAGAAGTCGTGGGGCGCCCCCACCGTCACCAAGGACGGCGTGACGGTCGCGAAGGAGATCGAGCTCGCCGACAAGTTCGAGAACATGGGCGCGCAGATGGTGAAGGAGGTCGCCTCCAAGACCTCCGACGTGGCAGGCGACGGCACCACGACGGCCACCGTGCTGGCGCGTGCCCTTTTCAGCGAGGGCGCCAAGCTGGTGGCGGCCGGCCACGACCCGACGAGTCTCAAGCGTGGCGTCGACAGGGCCGTCGCGGCGGTGGTCGAGGAGCTGAAGAAGCTCTCCAAGTCGACCAAGGGCAAGGCCGAGATCGCTCAGGTTGGCATCGTGTCGGCCAACGGCGACCGCACCATCGGCGACTTGATCGCGGAGGCGATGGAGAAGGTTGGCAAGGAGGGCGTGATCACGGTCGAGGAGGCCAAGGGCCTCGAGACGACGCTCGACGTGGTCGAGGGCATGCAGTTCGACCGCGGGTACCTGTCTCCCTACTTCGTCACCGACCCCGACCGCATGGAGGCCGTCCTCGAGGACGCCTACATCCTGATCCACGAGAAGAAGATCTCCGCGATGAAGGACCTGCTGCCGCTGCTCGAGCAGGTCGCACGATCGGGCAAGCCGCTCCTCGTGATCGCCGAGGAGGTCGAGGGCGAGGCGCTGGCGACGCTCGTCGTGAACAAGATCCGCGGCACGTTCGCCTGCTGCGCGGTCAAGGCGCCTGGCTTCGGCGACCGCCGGAAGGCAATGGTCGAGGACATCGCGATCCTCTCCGGCGGTCGTCTGATCGCCGAGGAGCTCGGCCTGAAGCTCGAGAACGTCGCCCTCAAGGACCTCGGGCGCTGCAAGCGCGTGGTGGTCGACAAGGACAACACGACGCTCATCGACGGGGCCGGCAAGCGGGCGGACATCGAGGCCCGCATCAAGCAGATCCGGGCACAGATCGAGGACACCACCTCGGACTACGACCGCGAAAAGCTCCAGGAGCGGCTCGCCAAGCTGGTAGGCGGCGTGGCCGTGATCCGCGTCGGCGCGGCGACCGAGGTCGAGATGAAGGAGAAGAAGGCCCGCGTCGAGGATGCCATGCACGCCACGCGCGCCGCGGTGGAGGAGGGCATCGTGGCAGGCGGCGGCATAGCGCTGCTACGGGCGCGGAGCGCGCTCGACACGCTCAAGCTCGACGGGGAAGAGCGGGCGGGCGTCAACATCGTACGGCGGGCACTCGAGGAGCCGCTGCGCTGGATCGCCCGGAACGCGGGGCAGGACGGCGCGGTGGTGCTCGAGAAGGTGCGCGAGGCCAAGGGCGCCTTCGGGTTCAACGCGGCGACCGAGGAGTACGAGGACCTGATCAAGGCGGGCATCATCGACCCGACCAAGGTGGTGCGGACGGCGCTCCAGAATGCGGCGTCGGTCGCGGGGCTCCTCCTCACCATCGAGGCGATGGTGGCCGAGAAGCCGAAGGACGAGAAGCTGGCCGCAACCCCGTCGATGCCGCACGGCGCCGAGGACTTCTGAGGAGGTGGTGGTTCGCAGGCCCGCCGCTTCCCGCGGCGGGCAACGGCCTGCCGATCCTCTCAAGGGCTCGATCAGCGCTTCTGGATATTCGTCCCCGCCGGCGCGCAATCTCTGGGTACCTCGTCCGCATGACGAGCATCCGTCTTCCGCTGTCGGAGGGGGCTGGCGCCGATGGGTGGCGCATTGGGCGTCCTGATCGCAGCTTCTGAACGTGCGAGCCCGGGGCTCCTGGCCCTACGGACGATTGTGATTTTGTCGCGCTTGCCTGTGCGAGAAGCGGGGACCGGCCCCTGGTCCTGATCGGTGGAGGCGATCCTCTCCGGGGTCATCCCATGGGAAGCCCCGACGTCGGGGAGCGCAAACACCGGAATCGTTTGCAGCTCCCTGCGCAGACGGCGGGCATCCAGTCCGAGCGCTTCGCAAAGGTTTTCGAAGCTGAACGACCACGTGCGATCCCCGCTCGCTACGTAGGCGCTCGCCTTCCGGCGATCATGTCGGGCGATCGGCTTTCTGTAGCCCCTCGCTCGCCAGTAGGCCGAGCCCCCACAGTCATCCACGACCGTCTGCAGCACGGCCGCCATCAGCCGCCTGTGTGGCTCGACCAGGTGCGAGTCGGCACGACGAAGGTACTGCGTCGGGAGCATGACGTGGATCATCGGGGTATCGCGCCTCTCGGTTCGGCAGGCGCAGCGAGCCGCGAAGGGCTGACCACTTCCGGGTCGCCCGTGCGCCGCGCGTCCCGGGCGATCGCCTGCTTGGGGAACGTCATCACGAGCGCGCCATCGGCGTCGTAGTAGGCGCTCGATGGCTCCTCGACCACGCGGGCAGGAAGGCGGAAGGGTTGCGAAAGACGGATCGCCCGGCCGTCGGCGTTGCGTGCCCGCACTATTGCTTTGCGGCCCATGAATCGAATCTCGACGGAGCCGGGCTCGACATCTCCCAACGCCCGGATGCACAGGCGAACGACGTCCGGCGTCTCGCTGACGGAGGTTGTGAGCACCGCGGACGCAGGTCGAGCGCTGCGCTCGTCGGGCCCGGCGCTCGAATCGGCGGCACTCGCGCCTGACGACGTCAGGAGACCGAACAGGACGAACGCACCGGCCATGCGAGCCACGAGGCAGGTGGCGGTGACTGGGACGGGGCTTTCCGTGGGCGCACGGCATGCGCTCGGACGCGAGACGATCCACTTGCGGAGGGACACGAGCCTCGTCGTGGGGCTCGCGGTTGTCTGCCGGACGCAGGGTGCGTCGTTCCGGGGCGCGCTCGTAAGAGCCGTGTGCGGGCGTACCGAGGGACGCCAACCAACTACACCCGCTGTCGCGTGGACGCCAGCGGCCTTCGGTCAGCGTCGTCGGTTTGACGCGGCGACCTCTCAGGGAGTAGTCGCAACGTCGAGCCCGTTCTCAGCCTCGCAGCGCGACGGTGGTAGGGCACGTCGCCCCTTCCCACGTGTGCTCGGCGCGGACTCCAAAGGGGACCGCGATGCGTTACGAGGACACGATCGAGATCAGGGGCGTCACCGTCATCGGGCAGACAGAGGTCGCGCTGCTCTGCCAGATGGGGAATCAGCAGCGCTGGATCGCCCAGACGGAGTTCCGGCCGGGCAGCACTGTCGGCCGCGAGGGTGATGTAGGGATCGTCGTCCTGAAACGGCCGTTCGCCGTCGCACAGGGCCTGGTCCCGTTCCAGGGGTTTCATGCCTGATCTGCTGACAACGATCTGCCAACCCGGAATCTGCAAGGTAAACATGGCTGCGATCCCCGGGAGCGGCTCGTCGACGTCGACGAGCCGCATCTCGTCTACGCCGTGCGGTCCCCTTTCGTCGACAGGAACGGCTTCAGAATGTCGATCGGCACCGGGAAGATGGTCGTCGAGTTGTTCTCTGAAGCGATCTCCACGAGGGTCTGCAGGAAGCGGAGCTGGAGGGCGATCGGCTCCTTCGCCATGATCGCGGCGGCATCGGAGAGCCGCTGCGCCGCCTGGTATTCGCCCTCGGCGGCGATGACCTTGGCGCGCCGCTCGCGCTCGGCCTCAGCCTGGTGGGCCATCACCCGTCGCATCCCCTCGGGCAGGTCGATGAACTTGATCGCCACCTGCACCACCTTGATCCCCCACGGTTCGGTGTGCTGGTCGATGATCGACTGCAAGTGCGCGTTGATCTTCTCCCGCTCGACGAGGAGCTGGTCGAGCTCCACCTCGCCGCACATGCTCCGCAGCGTGGTCTGCGCATTCTGGGACGTGGCGAAGAGGTAGTTCTCCACCGCGACGACGGCCCGGTTGGGATCGACCACCCGGAAGTAGAGGACCGCGTTCACCTTCAACGAAACGTTGTCCTTGGTGATCACGTCTTGCGACGGGATGTCCATCGTGATCGTACGCAGGTCGATGCGGAGCGCCTTCTCGATCCCCGGGATCACGTAGATAATCCCCGGCCCGCGCGCCCCGACGAGCCGCCCCAGCCGGAAGACGACCGCGCGCTCGTACTCGCGCAGGACCTTGAGCCCGCTCAGCACGAACGTCGCCAAGATGGCCATTGCGGCCCATGCACCAAGCATCGCGGCCTCCCTTCAGCGGCTCTCGCGTGGGGCGCGACGCTCCCGCAGCAGGATCCGGCAGACGCTGACAAGAACGCCCTCTATCTCCGCGGGGCTGTCGTGGAAGCAGACCACGCCCGGGTAGTGGATCAGCTTGCGATCAAGTAGCGGATTGGTCATCCGTGGGCTGCTGCGGCTCGGACTGTTCCTGCGGTAGCGAGGGCATGGGCGCCGGCGGAGGCGGTGCGCCTTCGTCCTCCATCTCGCGTTCGTCTTGTTCCACTCGGTCGATCACGAAGTCACCGATAAACGGCGCAGTAATGACTCCGCGGACATCGTGATGGACAGATCGAATGGGAGATCGATGAGGCTCTCCGACGCGCAACGTGAGGGCTCGTCGGCCACACCGATGGGCCACCGAGCGTGTTCCCCTTCTGGGCCGAATTCCGCGAGAGGCAACGCAGGGGAACGCGCGCTGTCTCGTGTCGGCTGAACCCCTACACGTAGGCCAGTGATCGGCTTACTAGTCCTCGAAGTGACAGTTGAGCGAACAGTTACACAAGGAGGCACAGTGTGGTTTGTTGTCCGGCCCTCTCTCGCAGCTCGTCACGTTCTGACAGATGCAGCGGCAAGGCGGCTGAAGGTTGGGCCGAAGGGGAGGCAGGATCGCCTCGCAGCGTTTGATGCTCATCTGTTCGTCGCAGCTTTGCTGGGCAGCCAACGACGCCGTCGTGACAAGCAACATTTCCATGAGAGCAAAGTGCACGAGGCGCATAGCCAGCACCTCCCCAAGGCGGTTGCGAACAAAGTAGCGCGTAGGCTAGGCGCCCAGGCCGGGTGCCGTCAAGCGCGTGTTGCGAGGGTCGTGGTTCAGTTTCGACCCGACCAAGGTGGTGCGGACGGCGCTCCAGAATGCGGCGTCGGTCGCGGGGCTCCTCCTCACCATCGAGGCGATGGTGGCCGAGAAGTGGAGCGACGTCGACCTCGACACGCGAACCCTGCTCGTACGCCGGACGATCGACGAGCCCGAAGGGCGGGAAGCCAGCCCGTTGCCGCTCGGTCGCGAGGCGACGGCCGCGCTGCGGGACCTCGCGGCTGCGGGCGCCTAACTCCGGGGCGTCCGGGCGCGATTGCGGGCGCGACGGTTGCGTGAACCCGCGGCCGCCTGCCGCCCGCCCTTCAGAGCGGCCAGGAAGGCGTCGCCGGGCCGCGTGTTGAGTACGTCGGCCGCCGTCGCCCAGCCGCGACGCGCCTGGTCGACGCCGTACTGGCGCGGAAATGCCAGGTGCTTCACGCTGTGCGCGTCGGAGTCGATGACGATCGGCACGCCCGCCTGCACCGCCTTCCGGACGTGCTCGTCCTTCAGATCCAGACGATCCGGGTACGCATCGAGCTCGAGGACGGTGCCGGTCTCCCTGGCGGTCGCGATGATCGCGTCCATGTCGACGTCGTAGGCCTCGCGCTTCTGAATTTTCCGTCCGGTCGGGTGGAACAGGATGTCGGCGTTGGGATTTCGCATCGCGCGGACGATGCGCCGGGTCATCTCGGCACGGGGCAGGTCGAAGTGCGAGTGCACGGCAATGCCGACGACGTCGAGCGCCGCGAGCGTCTCGTCGTCGATGTCGAGCATGCCGTCCTTGTCGATGTTGACCTCGGCGCCTCTGAGGACCCGGATGCCGCCGAGGCGCGCGTTCAGGCCGTCGATCTCGGCCATCTGTTTCCGGAGCTTCGTCTCGTCGGACCCACCGGTCATGGTGAGGCCCTGGGTGTGATCGGTAATGGCGATGTATTCCAGACCGAGCCGCTTGGCCTCCCGCGCCATCGCCTCCATCGAATCCGCGCCGTCGGTCCAGTCCGTCTGCGTCTGGAGGTCGCCGCGGAGTGCCCCGGGCTCGATCAGCTGCGGCAGTGCGCCCGAGCGCGCCGCCTCGATCTCTCCCTGGTCTTCGCGCAGCTCGGGCGGGACATAGGCCAGGCCGAGGCGCGCGTATATCTCTTCTTCGGTGCGGCCGGCGAGGCGACGCGCTCCGCGGAAGAGCCCGTACTCGTTGAGCTTCAATCTCTGCTTGATGGCGAGCTGGCGGAGCGCCACGTTGTGGCTCTTGCTGCCCGTGAAGTAGCAGAGCGCCGCGCCGAAGCTCTCGGCGGGAACGACGCGCAGGTCCACCTGCAGGCCGCCGGCGAGCTTCACGCTCGATTTGGTGCGGCCCTGCCCGAGCACGCGCTCGACCTGCGGCAGGGTCACGAAGGCCTGCACGACGGCGTCGCCCTTCCGCGCCACGACGAGCAGGTCGGCGTCGCCGATCGTCTCCTTGCGCCGTCGGACTGAACCGGCGACCGCCACGCGCTCGACGCCGGGCAGGCGGGCGAGCGCAGCCGCGATCTGCTCGACGATGGGCAGCGTGACGGCCAGCGGCTGGCGACCACCGGTCGTGCGGAGGAAGGCGAGCGCCTTCAGCATCTTCTGCTCGCTGCGCTCGCCGAAGTGCGGCAGGCTACGCACTTTGCCGGCGCGGACGGCGGCTTCGAGGTCCTCCACGGTGCGGACGGCGAGCTTCTCGTAGAGCACCTTGACCGCCTTCGGACCGATGCCCTCGATCGCGGTCAGCGTCGCGAGCTCCACCGGCATGCGGGCGTGATACTGCTCGCGGAGGGCGCACTTGCCGGTCTTGATGAGCTCCTCGAGCTTGTCCGCCATCGACGCGCCGATGCCGGGGATGGCGCGCAGGGCCTTCGCGCCGCCGTCGCGGTAGACCTCCGCAAGCGGCCGGTCGTACGACTCGATCGCGAGCGCGGCCTTCTCGTAGGCGCGCGGTTTGAACGGCACGTCCTCCATCTCGAGGTACGCGGCGAGGTCGCGAAAGCAGCGCGCGAGCTCGACGTTCCGCATGGCTCGGTGCTTACCGCGTCATCGTGGGCCCTGCCAGCCGGACCGGCAGGGTATGCCGCGGGGGCGGCACGATGTGCCGGGTCGCGGAAGCGAGCGGCCGCGCGCCCGCGCGTCGGCGACGCGGCACCGGGGTTGCAGAGTGTCGCGTGGTTTCGATCGCCCACGACGTCATCGGCGCACCCACCCCGGGAGTCTCCGGTGTTTCGCCGCGCGCGGTGCCGCACGGCCCGCACTTCGGAACGATGCTCCGCGACGCGCTCGGCCACGTGCCGCCGCACGCTCCGGGGCGGGTCGGCCCGACTGTGCCGAAGCCCGCACAGCTCGACGCTCCGGCTAAGGTGTCTCCCCGCCGGCCGGCGCATGCCCCGCACGCCACCGGCCCGCTGCGCGATGCCATTCGCCGCGCGTCGGCGAGCGTCGGCGTCGACCCGGCGCTGTCGCTCGGCGTCGCACGTGCCGAGTCGAACTTCGATCCGCACGCGCGCAGCAGCGACGGGCTGAGCGTCGGGACGTTCCAGATGACCCACGGGACGGCGGCGGAGATGCGCCGGAAGATCGCTGCCCATGCCGTGGCGCGGCCGGCCGGAACGGACGACGTCGCGCTCGGCGTCGGCTACCTGCGCTACCTGCACGACCTCTTCGGGCGTACCGCGCGGCTTGCCCACGGTCGCACGACGGTGCCGGTCGCCGACGCCGGCGAGCGACGCCTCTTTGCGGTGGCCGCGTTCAACGCCGGCGAGGGCCGCGTCGCCGAGGCTCAGGCCCGCACCCGCGCGGCGGGCGGCGATCCGACGCGCTTCGCCGACGTCCGCCCCTTTCTGCCCTCGATCACGCGGGCGTACGTGGGCCGCGTCGCGGGCTACGCGGCCGCCTCGCCGCCGGACGCCGTGTAGCGACGGCTACGCCGGCACCAGCGGCTCGCCCGGCTGCGCCGGCGCGAGGTCGCCGAGGAAATCCAAAAGGTAGCCGTTCACGAGCTCGGGCTGCTCCTGCTGTACCCAGTGACCCGAGAGCGGCACGTACTTGATGTCGAACGGCCCGCGAAAGAGCGGCTCCATGCCGAGCGTCAGCTCCTTCCCGAGCGCGACGTCGGCCTCGCCCCAGACGAGCAGGGTCGGTGCCGTGATCTTCGGCCAGTCCTCGAGCGTCCGCCGCACGGCCGCCGGCGGGCGGTCGCCGTAGACGAAGCGGCTCAGCCAGTCCGGCCACACGCCGGCCGCATCCGGGCTGCGAAACGCCGCCCGGTAGTAGTTGACGGCGCTTCGCATGGCGCCGGGACGGCTGACCGCGTCGCGGAGATGGCCGAGGTCCTGCGTCGTGATGGCGTCCTGCCGAACCGCGGAGCGGCGGATCGCGCTGCCGACGGCCCAGCCGTGCCCGGCGCGAAGGACGGCCTCCGGCAACCACGGCAGCTGGAAGAAGAACATGTACCAGCTGCGCGCGAGCTGACGGCCGTTCGCCCGCAGGTGCTGCGCGAAGATCGCCGGGTGCGGACAGTTGAGCACGACGAGCCGCCGCGTCGCCTCCGGGTGGTCCATCGCGAAGGTCCACGCGATGGCACCCCCCCAGTCGTGTCCGACGATCGCCGCTTCCCGCTCGCCGAAGGCCTCGATCAGCCCGCGCACGTCGGCGACCAGCTCGGGCAGCGCGTAGGCCGCGATCCCCTCGGGCTTGTCGCTCTCGTTGTAGCCGCGCAGGTCCGGCGCGACGACGCGAAAACGTGGCGCGAGCGCCGCGATCTGGTGACGCCACGAATACCAGCACTCCGGAAAGCCGTGCAGGAGGATGACGAGCGGCCCGTCGCCGTCGACGGCACAGTGCAGCCGGACGCCGTTCGTCTCGACGAAACGGTGCTCCACCGCCATCCCGCTCGCATAGCGAGGGGCCGGCGCGCGTGTCAAATCATCGACCCGAGACTTCGTCTCGGGTCGGCCGGACACCGAGAATGAGCCGCGGTGATCCGTGCGAACGCCGTGCGGCGGCCGGCAAAGCCGGCGCCGCAAAACTCTTCGGACAGCGAGTGCGTCTGGACACACAGGTGCATTCGCACCGTGCTCTCCGAGTCGGGCGTGCCTGTTCTGTCGCGCCGGCTTTGCCGGCCGCGGCATAGCCCTATGCCCCGGCGCCGGCAACCGTCAAGAAGAAAAGCTCGCCAGGCGGCGTTTGACTCGAAGGCTCGTTCCGTACGAGGAGCCCGACGGGGAGGGTCCGCGATGAAGCTCGAATTCGTCCGCTACGAGAAGCGCGACCACGTCGCTGTCGTCACCATCAACCGGCCGGAAGTCATGAACGCGCTGCACCCGCCGGCCAACGAGGAGCTGTCGCGTGTGTGGGACGACGTCGCCGACGACCCCGACGTCCGGGTCGCGATTCTCACCGGCGCCGGCGATCGCGCCTTCTCCGCCGGCAACGACCTCAAGTGGACGGCGCAGCACGGCGTGCCGCGCATGCCGAAAGGCGGGTTCGGCGGGCTCGTCGCGCGCGACGACCTGTGGAAGCCGCTGATCGCCGCCGTCAACGGCGTCGCCCTCGGCGGTGGCCTCGAGATCGCGCTTGCCTGCGACATCATCGTGGCCGGGGAGACGGCGCGCTTGGGCCTTCCCGAGCCGCGCGTCGGTCTCATGGCCGCGGCGGGCGGCGTCCATCGGCTGCCGCGTCACGTCCCCTTGAAGCTCGCGATGGGTCTGATCCTGACGGGACGCCAGATCCCTGCGGCGGAGGCGGCCCGGATCGGTCTCGTCAACGAGGTCGTCCCGCAGGCGACGCTGATGGAGACGGCCGAACGCTGGGCCCGGGAGATCCTCGAGTGCTCGCCGTTCGCCGTCCAGGCCTCCAAGCAGGCCGCGCTCCAGGGGCTCGGCCGGCCGCTCGCGGAGGCGATGGCGGCGCAGTACCCGCTCGTGCAGCGGCTCTTCACGAGCGAGGACGTCGTCGAGGGGCCGCGCGCGTTCGCCGAGAAGCGGAAGCCCGTCTGGAAGGGGCGGTGAGCCTCAGTCGCCCTTGGCGCGCGACAGGTACGCGCCCGACTCCGTGTCGACGCGGATCACCTCGCCCTCGCCGATGAAGTTGGGCACCTGGACGACGAGCCCGGTCTCGGTCTTCGCCGGCTTCAGCACGTTCGTCACGGTGGCGCTCTTGAGACCGGGTGCCGTCTCGACGACCTTCAGGTCGACGGTCTTCGGCAGGTTCACGCCCATCGGCTTCCCGTCGTGGAACTCCACCTGGATGCGGGAGTTCGGGGTGAGGTAGCTCACGGCATCGCCGAGGAGGTCGACCTCGAGCGCGATCTGGTCGTAGGTCTCGGTGTTCATGAAGTGATACTGCGCCTCGCTCTCGTAGAGGAACTCCATGTCGTGCTGCTCGAGCGTCACGCGCTCGACCTTGTCTTCCGAGCGGAACCGGTTCTCCGTCTGCGTGCCGCTGCGCAGGTTCCGGAGCTTGGTCTGGACCATGCCGCGCCAGTTCCCGGGCGTCACGTGAACGACGTTCATCACGCGCCAGAGGTCTTTGTTGTGCTCGACGGTCATGCCCACGCGGAGCTGCGTGGCCGGGATCAACATGGTTCGAAGCTATCACCCGGTCCGCGGAGGCGCAACGAACGCACGGATTCGCGACGTCGTGCTCACGGCTTGGGCGCCATGACGACCAGCAGAGCGAGGCGCTCGGGACCAGGATTGCGGACGCCATGTTCCTCGCCGGCGGGTGCGCACACCAGGTCGCCCGGCGCGACGGCATGCTCCTCGTTGCCGACGCGGATCTGGCCGGTCCCGGCGACGACGTAGTAGAGCTTGTCGCCCACACCGTGCCGGTGCGCCGTCTGTTCCTGACCCGGCTCGAGGCAATACGCGTCGCAGAAGAGGTTCGGCGTGTCGACGAGCCCGACCTTCCGCATCTTGTCGGGCGAGTAGGCGAGGAGCGCGGGCACGTGTCGCACGTTCATGGGATGCCTCCTATGCGCGGCGGAGACGGGCGAGCTCGGTCGCGAGCTCGTGCGCCGCACGGGTGGTGCGCTCCTCGGCCTCGTCACGGTCGGTGCCGCGCGCGGTGATGCGGACGCGGAGGTCGCAGCCGGGCGCGAACTCGGTCGGCAGCGACTTCAGGTACACGCCGGGTACGACCTCCATCGCGTGCGCCGCGGCGAGCGTGATGACGGATTCGTCGCCGCAGCCGGTCGGGACCTCGCGCTCGACGACGTACGCCGGCGCTGCGAGCCGCGGCCGGACCATGGGCAGCGCGTTCTCGAAAACCTCGCGCATCTCGGCGGGAACGCCGGGGAGCGCGAGCACCGTGAAGTCCCCGTCGGTCGCGAGCACGCCGGGTGCGGTCCCGACGGGGTTGTCGACGGGCTCCGCGCGGTCGGGCAGGATGGCCATCTTCCGGCGCGGCACGGTGAGCGTGCCGTCATCCACCGCGCCCGCAGCCGCCAGCTCCGCGTAGCGTCGCGCGACGAAGGCGAGCGCCGCCGGATGCTCGACGAGCGCAACTCCGATCGCTGCGGCCACCCCCGCCAGCGTGCGGTCGTCGAACGTCGGACCGAGGCCGCCCGTCGTGACGACGAGCGACGCGCCACGCTGGCGGGCATCGCGGATCTCGCGCGCCACGAGCGCCGGGTCGTCGTCGACCGCGACGATGCGCTCGATCCATGCGCCGAGTGCTCCGAGCCTAGTTGCGATCCATGCCGAGTTGGTATCCACCGTGCGACCGGTGAGGAGCTCCCGGCCGACGGCCACGATCTCGGTGCGCGTGCCCGATTCGGACGACATACGGCGCTCGGCCGCCGCGCTGGCGCGCGACCGGACGTCCGGCGCGGCGGCGCTCGCGTGCCGGGCTGCCCGGTTGCTCCGTGCGGCGGCGCGCGATGATGGCAAGACGCTCGCGAGTTGGCAACGAGCTGTGCGCGCGGCGGGCGTGGCGGTGGTGCGCGCGCAGCCTGCGATGGGGTCGCTGCTGAACGTCGCGGATCTGGTGTTTCGTGCGGCGCAGCGGCCGACGACGGCGGCGGACGGCGGTGCGGCGGTACGCGCCGTGCTGGATGCGTACCTGGCGACGCGCGAAGCCGCGGCGGGCGCCGCCGCGGCTCGCCTGGCGTCGTGTCTGCGGCCTCGCGCCGCCTGCCTCACGCTGTCGTCGTCGGCGGTGGCGGCGCGGGCGTTCGTGGTCGCGCACCGCGCCGGCCGTCTCGCGCGGCTCGTGGTCGCCGAGAGCCGCCCGGGACGCGAGGGCGTGAAGCTCGCCGCCCGCCTGGCGGCCGCCGGCATCCCCGTCGTCGTGATCGTCGACGCGCTGGCGCCGGCGTGGGTCGAGCGGATCGACGCGGTCGTCGTCGGCGCCGACGCCGTCACCCCGTGGGCGGTCTGGAACAAGTGCGGGACGCTCGCCCTCGCGCTCGCCGCCCGCGCGGCCCGTCGGCGCTGTCTCGTCGTCACGACCGCAGATCGTCTCGTGCCGGCGGGGCTCGCGCGCCGGCTCCGCGTCCCCGATGTCGAGCCGGGAGCCGTGCTCGAGCGCCGTGACGTCGAGGTCGTGAACCAGCTCTTCGATCGGACGCCGCTCGATCTCGTGACGCGCGTCGTGACCGAGGAGGCGTCGCGCACACCCGCGGCCGTCAGGGCCTGGCTCGCGCGCCGCCGCGCCGCGACCTGGTGGCGAACGATCAGCGCGTGAGACCGACGCCGACCCACGCGGTCCACGCCGCGAGGGCCAGCCCGAGCCAGGCGCCGCCCCGCATCCGGCGGATCATGCCCGCCTGCGCGGCGGCGTCGACCGGCAGCTGACCGAGCTCGGCACGCACGAGGCGATGCGCGAGCCCGAACGACACGTACGTGGCGACGAGGATGAGCGCGAACGTCAGCGAGAGCTTGCCAACGAGACGCCAGAGCAGGCGGGCGAACTCGTGGCCGAGGAGCGCCTTCCACTCGGTGAGCGACGAAGCGCCGGAGATCACGAGGACGCCGAGCGCACCGACCGAGAGCACGTTGTACGGCCGGAGGCCGCGCGCGAGGACACGGCGCTGGAGCGCGGGATCCGTGACCATCTCGGCGGCCGGCAGCAGCTGCAGCGCGAGGCCGAGCGTCGTCCCGAAGTAGGTCGCGAGAGCGAGGAGGTGGATCCAGCGGGTGAGGGCCTCCATGCGGGGCGGCCGTAGCCCGCGATCCCGTCGATTGCAAACGGCGCGCCCCTTGACGAGGGGGCGCCGCCCACTAAGCTGCCGCGAATGCTGCGGACCCAGGACCTCCGGATCGTCAAGACGGAGCCGCTCGTGCCGCCCGTCGCGCTGAAGCGCGAGCTCGCGGCATCCGACGCGGTGTACGAGGTCGTCGTCCGGGCGCGGACGACCGTGCGCGACGTCCTCGCCGGGCGTGATCGCCGCCTGCTGGCCGTCGTCGGCCCCTGCTCGATTCACGACCCGGAGGCGGCCCTCGACTACGCGCGGCGCCTGCGCGCGCTCGCCGAGCGCGTCGCGCCGAAGCTCTTCGTCCTCATGCGGGTGTATTTCGAGAAGCCGCGGAGCACGATCGGCTGGAAGGGCCTCATCAACGACCCGCATCTCGACGGGACGCACGACATGGCACTCGGACTGCGGCTGGCACGGCGGCTCCTGATCGACATCAACGGGCTGGGACTCGGGGCGGCGACCGAGCTCCTCGATCCCGTGACCCCGCAATATCTCGCGGACCTGGTCTCGTGGGCGGCGATCGGCGCGCGCACCACCGAGAGCCAGACCCACCGCGAGATGGCGAGCGGGCTCTCGATGCCGGTCGGCTTCAAGAACAACACCGACGGCAACCAGCAGGTCGCGATCAACGCGCTGCAATCGGCGCGGCATCCGCACGCCTTCGTCGGCATCAACCAGGAGGGCATGACGTCGGTCGTCCACACGCAGGGAAACCCCGACTGCCACATCATCCTGCGCGGCGGCCGGACGCCGAACTACGACCGCGCGAGCATCGAGGCCTGCGAGCGTCTGCTTGCGACCGCCGACGTGCCACTCCGCATCCTCGTCGACTGCAGCCACGCGCAGACCGGCAAGGACTACAGCCGGCAGCCCGAGGTGCTGGCGGAGATCGTCGCGCAGGTGGGCGCCGGCAGTCGCTCGATCATGGGCTTCATGCTCGAGAGCAACCTCGCCGGCG
>WNGI01004317.1_pt1 | contig 17940 bp, 21 predicted proteins | sample 5400621 | NCBI WGS metagenome assembly WNGI01 (sample SAMN13153374, study PRJNA577476) | soil metagenome | isolation source: 20 cm soil or saprolite under Garry oak tree replicate 1 | place: USA:California | collected 2016-06-15
TCGATCGGATTGCGCAGGGCATGTCGGGCCTCATGTCCATCAACGGCGAGGAGGACGGGCCGCCGCTGGTCGTGCCGATCCCGATCGCCGACATCGGGACCGGGATGTTCACGCTGATCGGGATCCTCGCGGCGCTCGCGTACCGCGAGCGGACGGGCGAAGGCCAGGCCGTGGACGCCTCGCTCCTCGAGACGCCGATCGCCTGGTCCGTCTACGAGGCCGCCGCGTTCTTCGCGACCGGCGAGGTGCCGAGGCGTCTCGGCCAGGGCCACCGCACCAACGCGCCGTACCAAGCCTTCCGCACCGCCGACGGCTGGATCAACCTCGGCGGCGGCTCACAGCAGTTCTGGCAGGACATCTGCGCGGTCCTCGAGGTGAAGCAGCTCGGCGACGACCCGCGGTTCGCGACGCCCGCGCTGCGTGTCCGGCACCGGAAGGAGCTCGAGGCGCTGCTCCAGCCGCGGTTCCTGACGGCGCCGACCTCGGTGTGGCTCGAGAAGTTCGAGGCGGTCGGCGTTCCCGCGGGGCCGATCCTCGGTTACGACCAGGTCTTCGCCGACCCGCACATCAAGGCGCGCGAGATGGCGGTCGAGGTGGACCACGCCAAGGCCGGTCGGACGCGCGTATTGGGCGTCCCGTTCAAGCTCTCGACGACGCCCGGCGCCGTGCGCCGGCCGGCGCCGACCCTCGGCCAGCACACCGACGAGATCCTCGGCGAACTCGGCTACGAGGCGGCGGCGATCGCGGACCTCCGCGCCCGGAAGGTCGTCTAGGCGCGCTCCTACCAGTGGAAGGAGACGCCCGCCGTGAGGTGGTGGCCGGTCAGCTGGGTCCGGTCGCGGGCTGTTTCCGTGACCGGCACGCCCCCAAAAACCGTCCCCGGGACCGTGAAATTGAACTCGAACGTCTGCGTCTTCACGAACTTGTACTCGGCGAAGAGGCCGATGTTGCGCGTGATGAGCACGCGGATGCCCCCGAGAAACTGCCCTCCGAGCCGCGTGTCGGTGTCATGGATGTCCTTGTTCACGTCGAGGGGCGTGGTCGTGGTCGAGAGCTTCGCGATGAAGGCGCCGAGCCCCGCGCCCACGTAGGGCTGGAAGCGGCCGCGCGGAAAGTCCTCGCTCATCCCCAGCGGGTACCGGTAGAGGGCGTTGAGCGCGACGGTCGTCACTTCGATGTCGGAGCGCACGACGCGGAGATCGCCGTTGAAGGGAGCGCCGAGGATCGTGCCCGAGAACTGAGCCCTCTGCGCGTCTACGTCAGACTTGAAGTGATACGCCTCGAGCTCGAGCCCGAAGTTCCCGTCGAGGACGCGCGGCTCGAAGAAGTAGCCGAGCTTGCCGCCGTGGACCGGTGCGGTGCCGATACGGAGGTCCTTGATGGTGCCGTCCGCCGCGGACAGGGCGCCGAGGTTCAACTTCTCCTGGAGATCGCTGTTCTCGGTGAACGCCGCGCCAGTGAAGAGGGCCCCGTACGGCTCGCCAGCTGCGATGGCGGGGACGGCCAGGGCGAGGACGGCGGCCGCGCCGAGGACCCACCATCCAATCCCGCCTTCGAACTCCCGCGCTCCAGCGTCCATGACGAATGTGGTCCTGTTGAGGTTCGTTGCGCGACGTTCGCGCCAATCGGTGCGCGCCCTCGGGCAATGCTCCGCGTGCTCTCTTCGATGGAAGCACAAGCGATCTCTGGACTCAAGAATTTAAACGAGACGGTCGAAGGGAGCCTCGACGGCCTAGTCGCGAAACTCGGCGTCGAGGATCTCGCGGATGAAGCGGTCGAGCGAGACGGGATAGAAGCGCACGTCCGGCGAGACGATCACCCCCGTGTTGATGACCTCCCGCTGCGTCAGCTCCTCCAGGACGCGCTCGAGGTGATCCTGCGGATCGCGCTCCTGGCGGCGGATCTTCAGGTCCTCACTCTCGAGCGCCACGCGCGAGGCGTAGCGGAAGCTGAAGACGCGGGCCACGAGCCGCCGGTCCATCAGCTCGGTCTCGCCGAAGATCTCGCCGTAGGTGGGCCCGTCGCGGCCGCCGGGCGCGACCACGAGCCGCGGCGAGACCTTGATGCGCCCCCGCACCTCCACCGCCCGGCTCGGCCGCTCACGCTCCTGGCCGACGAGGATGTAGGGCAGCACGTGGTAGCCGGTGATGATCCCGGTCAGCGGCTTGCGCACCACCCGCGTCGCCTCGAAAACGTGCCGGAGGAACTCCAGATCTTGCCACTCCTCGCTCATAGGGTGTAGTTTACCTGGAGTCGATGGACACCCGCCCCGATACCGCGAGCGCGTCGCGCGCCTGGGAGCAGGCGTGGGTCCACCACTGCGAGCGCTGCGACGAGCAGATGGAGGAGACCCACTGCAAGATCGTCTGCCCGAATTGCGGAATGACGAGGGATTGTAGCGATCCCTGAGCCGCGCGCCCCGCTCCCCTAGATCACCGCGATCGCCTCGACCTCGATCATCCAGTCCGGGTGCGCCAGCGCCACCACCTGCACGAGCGTCGAGGCGGGGAGCCTCCCGGCGAAGACCTCCTGCCGGATGGTCGTGAAGTCCGCGCGATAGCGGATGTCGGTCACGTAGCTGTTGATCTTCACGATGCTCTGCACGGAGCCGCCCGCGGCCTTCACCTGCGCCACGACCGAGCGGAACACCTCGCGCGCCTGCGCCTTGAAGTCGCCCGGATACGCGGCGCCGCCCTTCTTGTCGTAGGGCACCTGGCCCGCGACGAACACGAGGGTCTGGGCGCCGCTCACCCGGATCGCCTGACTGTACGTCGGCGGGTCGTACACGCTCTTCGCCGCGATCTTCTCGATCTTCGCCATGGGATCTCCCTTCGTCGTCGGATGCGCGCTAGAGTAGCGGATCGTCAGGGCGTCTCCTCGCGTGGCGCCGCCGGGGGCCGGGGGGCGCCGCCCGGGGCCGGCGACCAGTCCACGGGCGCGATGTCGTGCATGTCCGGCTCGAGCTGGAGCGTGTCGGCGATCTTCGTGTAGCTCGAGAACATCTGGGTCACGCCGAGGATCTCCATGACCCCGCGGGCGCCCACGCCGCAGCGGCGCATCTCGGCCAGGTGGAACTCCGTGCCGAAGGCCGACCGCGTGGTCACCGAGACCGCGAACGCGAGCCCCTCCTTGAACCGGCGCGTGAGGCGGCAGTCGGCGAAGGCCCGGCGGGTCAAGGCCCAGACCTCGGCCAGATAGCCCGCGTCGCCGGCGAGCCGCAGGAACGGCAGGGGCACCGCGCGGCTGTAGAAGGCGCGGATCTCGGCGTAGACCGCCTCGGCGTCGGCGCTCGTCTCGGCGCTCTCGAGCGAGCCGAGCGGCGAGTCGGCGACGACGTTCAGCGCGTTCGTGATCCCGACCAGGAGCGCGGCCTCGTACCAGAGCGCGTCGCTCGTCAGTCCCTGCAGCTTCCCGGCCGCAGTGTGGCCGTGCACTCAGTAGGCGCAGGCGTTGACGCCGCTCACGACCGTCGCGACCATCTCCTTGTCGGCGCGGCTCCATTCACCGGGCGCCATCGCGCGCTTCATCGCGCGCCCGTGCGGCCCGCCGAACTCCGGGTCCCACGCCATCACGCGGCTCATCGCCGACGGCTGCTTGAAGTCGTGGTTGAACCACGCCTTCGACAGCTGCCAGGCGCGCTCCTCGACCACCCGCGCGTCGCTCATTCACGCGTGCAGGATGTAGCGGCCCGGCCAGCCGGCGACCTCGCAGCCGGCGCGGAGCGCCTTGGTCGCGTCGAGCCGGCTCACCGCGCGCTCCACCTCTTCTGGGCGGAGTGAGAACAGGCGCGCGAGGATGCGCTCGGTCGTGTAGACGGCGCCGCGCACGTAGCGCTCGATCACCCGCTCGACCGCGATCTCCCTCCGCATCCTGCGGCCCTCCGCCGTCGCCTCTGGCAGCCACGCCTCGAGCAGGTCCCAGCGGTACGAGAACGTCGGCTCGTACCGCTCCTCGGTCTTCACCACCCAGAGCCCCTGCTGCAGCTCGGCCATCGCGCGCTCGAACTCGCGGGTCTTCGACGGCTCCAGCATGAACGTGTTCGCGCGGAGCCCGCGCGTGTACTGCGGATGCTCGCGCGCGAGCGCGTCCATGAGCCGCCGCGCCGTGTGTGACAGGCGCCCGGCCGCGTACTCCTCCCGGTAGTCACGCGCGCGCTGCCGGCCCCGCGCGAGCGCGTAGAAGGCCGGGAACACATCGAGCGCCACGAGGACCGGCCGGCTCCGGAGGAGCTTGCCGTAGTAGACGAGCTTCTTCGCCGGCAGCGAATCCTTGAGCTCCCACGTGAGCCCGATGCCCATGTCGTGGTGCGAGCGCCGCGGCCAGCGCGGGCTCTCGCGGCCGACCACCGCCTCCCAGAGGCACGCCACGCCCTCCGGGAAGCGGTAGAAGGTCGAGCACACGGCGACCTCCTCCACGAACGCGAGCGCCGCGCGCTCGCTCCGCAGCCGCAGCGCGGGGAGCCGCCGGAACGCGCGGCCGCGCCGGCGCTGCAGGATCTCGGCGGTCACGTCAGCCGTGCCGACCCGTGCCAGAGGCACCTCCTCTTGGAGGCGGAGTGTACGTCAGACCGGACGCTCGAAACAGTACTCACGGGTCTGGTTCGGGTCGTTCGGCAGCGTGCGCTCGCCGGTCTGGCGGAAGTCGATGCGCCGGTACAGGCGGTGCGCCTGCTCGAAGCGCGTGTCCGACCAGAGGACGAGGCGCGCGACGGCGCTCATGCGACACCACGCGAGGACCTCCTCGACCAGCCCCCGGCCCGTGCCCCGTCCGCGCAGGGGGGCGTCGAGGTACAGCCGGTGGAGCTCGGCGGTCGTGCCGTCGAGGCGCTCGACGCCCACCGAGCCGACGATCGAGCCCGCCTGTCGCACGACGAAGAAGGCGCCGCGCGGAGGCTCGTAGTGGCGCTCGAACGCCAGGAGGTCCGGAACTTCCACGGGCGGATCGAACACGAAGCCATACTCGGCGTACACGCGGCCGATGAGGGCGATCACGCCCGGCACGTCCGCGCGGTCGGCCGGCGCGATGACGGGTCCCGCCCCGGTCACCGCGGGCTCAGCGCGGACGGTCGGACATCTTGACGGAGAGCACACGCAGCCGATCGAGCGTGCCCGGCGAGAGGCGCGCGGCGAATCCTGCCGGATCGGACTGCGCTCGGTCGAGAGTCTCGTTCATCCTCGCGACGTCGCCGCCCGAATTTCGCACAAGGTCCTTGAAGATCTCGGCGACGAGCTCGTAGAACTCCTGCGTGAGCTGCGGGGAAGCGCCCGCCAGTCCCTGGACCTGCGTATCGACGCCGACCGCCTGCGGCCTGGCCGCGATCGCCGCCTCGCGTAGCGCCGGGTCGCGCAGCATCCGGAGCGTCGCGCCGAGCGCCTCACCGCTGGCCGGGTCGAGCGTCTGCGCGGCGAGCGGCGCCGCCGACAGGAGAAGGACGAGGGCCAGCACCAGGCGGGAGTCCATGCGACTTATTGACCATCTTTCGGGCTGTGTTGTAAAGTGCGCCGCATGAAAAAGACGCCGAAGCGGAAGGCCGCGCCCCGGAAGAAGACCGTCGCGAAGAAGCCCGCGGCCAGGAAGCAAGGGCCGGTGACCTACGAGCCCAAGCCGCTCGTGACGACCGGCAGGGCGCCGTTCCGCTACCCGCCCCAGTAGCCTGAACAGGCTCCTCCCGCACCTCCTCCCCGGCGGCCTCCTGCTGGTGGGCGTCGCCGTGGCGCGGCACTCCACCTCGTTCATGGAGTCGGCCGCCCCGCTGGTGCCCGCCGCAGCCTGGGTGGTGTTCGGCGCGGGCGCGCTCCTCGGCTGGCGCTTCCGCCGGAGCGAGCTCGTCCTGGCCCTCGTCATCCTCTTCGCGGCCGAGCGCGCGCTCTTCGTGTACGCCCCCGCGAGCGGCGGCGGCGCGACGCGCACGGTCTTCACCGCGCTGGCGCTCCTGGTCCCGCTCGACCTGGCCGCGCTCGCCTGGCTGACCCAGCGCGGGATCGGCGTGTGGGTGGTCGCCGCGCTGGCGGCGGAGCCGCTGGCGGTCGTGCTATTCCTGCGCCCGGAGCTCGCGGACGTCGGCGCGGCGCTCGACGGCGGCCGCCTCGGCGGGCTGGGCGCCGCGTGGCTGCCGCTCTCGCCGCCGGTGCTCGTCACCTTCGCCCTCGCGATCGCCGCGACGGTGGGGCGCTTCCTCCTGCGCCGGACCATCATTCAGTCGAGCTTCGTCTGGGCGGTGGCGGCGACGTGCCTCGCCTTCGCCGCGGGCGGCGGCGGGCCGGCGGCGAGCCTCTCCCTCGCCGCGGCCGGCCTCGTCCTCGTCGTATCGCTCGTCGAGACCTCGCACCGGATGGCCTACGAGGACGAGCTCACCGGCCTCCCCGGGCGCCGCGCGCTCGACGAAGCGCTCGGGCGGCTCGGCGGCCAGTACGCGATCGCCATGGTGGATATCGACCACTTCAAGCGCTTCAACGACGAGCACGGCCACGACGTCGGCGACCAGCTGCTGCGGAAGATCGGCGTCGCGCTGGAAATGGTGGGCGGCGGCGGACGCGCCTACCGTTACGGCGGCGAGGAGTTCGCCGTGCTCTTCCCGGCAAGCACGGTCGCGGAGGCGCTCCCGCACCTCGAGGCGGTCCGGAGGGCGATCGAGCACTCGCACTTCACGCTGCGCGGTCGCATCCGTCCGGCGACGAAGCCGAAGCGGCCGGTGCCGGTCTCGGGGCGCCGACGCCTCGCCGTCACGGTCAGCATCGGCGTCGCCGGGCCGCACGGGGGCACCGCCACGCCCGAGGGCGTGATCCGGGCCGCCGACGAGACCCTCTATCGCGCGAAAGGCGCCGGGCGGAACCGCACCTACGCCGCCGGGTAGAGGCGCCGGTCGACGCCCGGCGACGACCCACCCTCGGGCCGGTCGTCGCGCGTCACGCCTTGACTGGCGCACCCGGCTTTGCGAAGCTCGACATCCAATCCCGCAGCCGAAAGGACGCGTGTGCGCGCATCGTACCTTGCCGCCCTCAGCCTCCTCCCCGCCCTCGTCGTGGGCCACGCCCCCGCGGGCGCCGAGGTGCGGGTGTTCGTCACCAACGAGAAATCGGACGACGTCACCGTGATCGACGCGTCGACCCGCAAGGTCGTCGCGACGATCCCGGTCGGCAAGCGCCCGCGCGGCGTGGCGGTGAGCCCCGACGGGCGCCGCGTCTACGTCTCCAACAGCAACTCGGACACCGTCAGCGTCATCGATGCCCGGTCGCTGACGGTGCTGCGCAGCGTGGCGGCGGGCCTCGATCCAGAGGGACTGACCTTCGGCAAGGCGGGCACCGCGCTCTACGTGGTCAACGAGAACGAGCTGTCGGTCACCGTCCTCGACGCCACCTCGCTGGCGGTCACGCGGAAGATCGCGGTCGGCAAGGAGCCCGAGACGGCGGTGGCGTCGCCGGATGGGCGATGGATCGCGGTGTCCAACGAGACGTCCGACGACGTCCACCTCATCGACTCGGCGAGCGACACCGTCGTCAAGCGGATCCCCGTGCCGAAGAACCCGCGCGGCATGCGGTTCACGGCGGACTCGCGGCACCTCTGGGTGGCGAGCGAGCAGGCGCACGTGGTCTCCGTGATCGACATGACGCAGATGGCGGTCGTGCGGTCGGCGCCGACCGGCGGCGCTCGTCCCGTCGACGTCATGCTGACGCCGGACGGCTCACGCGCGTACGTGTCCCACGGCCAGTCCGGCGACGTCCGGGTGCTGGACACGGCCTCGCTGAGCCTGCTCGCGACGATCCCGGTCGGGCCGCGGACCTGGTGGATGGCCCTCGCGCCGGACGGCAGGCTGCTCTACGCGACGGTCGGGCGGGCGGGCGAGGTGGCGGTGATCGACACGCAGTCGAACGCGGTCGTCGCGCGCATTCCCTGCGGCGCGCTTCCGTGGGGTGTCGCGATCGCCGACGTTCACTGACGCGGGCGGACGTCTCTCAGACGAGGAACCGGAACCACCGGCCCGCCCGGTCGTCGCGCCACGCCAGGATCCAGCCGTCGATGCCCCACGCCCGGCCCGCGCGGGCGAAGAGAAAGATGAGCATCGACGTCACGAGGAGCACGTGGAAGCCCTGCTGCCCGAAGCTCATCCACTGGGTCGCCAGGCCGTAGTTGAGGCAGAGGGCGAGCCCGACGAGCGCCGAGAGGCCGATCAACAGGCCCAGGATCAGCCCGATCCCCACCGCCGCCTCGCCGTACGCCTGGAGCGTCGCGAAGACCCGGCTGTTCGGCGTGACGGTTCCTTCCAGGAAGTCCTTGTACCAGGCGACGGGGTTGCCGGCGGCGAACTCGGCGACCCGCTTGGGATGAAAGCCGAGAAAACGCGGCGAGACCGCGGGGTACGGCACGATCTCCCAGAGCCACTCGATCCCGAGCTTCGTCCAAACCGCCTTCACGAACCACGCGCCGACGACAATGCGCAGCACGGCGATCCACGTTTGGGGTGCGATCATGGGCGCCACTACAATACGCCGCCGCGGTCCTTGTCAACTTCTCCCGCGCGCCGGACGCCGGGGCCGACGGGCGCTAGCTGAGGCCCCAGGCAAACACCCGGGTCGGCGCCACCTCGACCACGACAGAGTCGGACGGGTCGAGCGCCGCCTCGCGCGCGTACTGCGGATACTTCCGGTAGAGCCGCGCGCGGATCTTCCTGAACCTCGGCCCCCGCGCGATCAGCCTCGCCTTGCCCTGGATCATCACGCCCTTGAGGTGCGCCCAGTCCTCCGCGTAGAGGTCCACCGTCAGCGCCAGACGCGGGTTCTCGGCGAGGTTCAGCGCCTTCCGGCCGTCGTTCGCCGAGGCGAAGTAGATCTTGCCGTCCGCCACGACCTGGCACACGGGCACGAGGTGCGGCATCCCGCGGGCCCCGACGGTGGCGACACGGCAGACGCGCTCGCGGTCGATCAGTCGGGCGACCTTCTTCGTCATCCGCATCGGCGTGGCTCCCTTTTATCGGGGTCCGCGAGGCCGGCGTGAACCGTGGGTGGCCTGAGACAGGTGCGCGTCGCTCATTCCTCACCTGGATCGACCGCCGAACCTCAGGATCGCGTCGATCACCGCCGCCGGCTGCTCCTCGGGGATGAAGTGCCCCGAGTCCGACACCGCGTGGCCCTCGACACTGGCCGCGCACCGCGCCCTCCAGACGGAGAGCATATCGGCGGCCTGCGCCGTCCGCCCCGCGCCCCAGAGGACGAGCGTCGGCACGCCGATCTTCTTGTCGCGGTCGGCGCCGTCATGCTCGAGGTCCACCGTCGCGCCCGCGCGGTAGTCCTCGAAGCCCGCGCGCATCGCGCCGGGCTGGCGGAAGCATCGGACATATTCTTGGACCGCCTCCTCCTCGATCGCGGCCGGATTCAGCGCCCACGCCCGGTACATGTACCGGAGGTAGACCTCCTCGCGCCCGGCCGTGAGCGCCTCCGGTAGGTCCGGCACCTGGTGGAAGAGCCAGTGCCAGCGCGCGCGGGCGCTCGTCTGGTCCAGCCCTGCGAACACGTCGTAGGTCGGCGCGATGTCGAGCAGCACCAGGCGCGCGAGGAGCGTCGGGTGGTCGAGGGCGAAGCGATGGGCGACGCGCGCGCCGCGGTCGTGCCCGACGAGCAGCGCGGGCCCGAGCCCGAGCGCCGTGACGACGTCGGCGACATCGGCGGCCATCGTGCGCTTGTCGTAGCCGCCGCGCGGCCGGTCCGAGTCGCCGTAGCCGCGGAGGTCCGGCGCCACGACGGTGAACCGCTCGGCGAGCGCCGGCATCACCTTGCGCCACATGTGGCCCGTCTGCGGGTAGCCGTGCAGCAGCACCAGGCCCGGGCCCTGCCCGAGCCGCCGGTAGTGGATGCGCACGTGGTCGCGCGTGGTCACGACGCTTCGGATCATGCGTAGAGCCGTCCTTTCTGCAGCCGCCGGTGGCACAGGAAGAGGGTCAGCTCGACCGCCCGCACGCGGACGCCGAGGCGTCGCGCGTGGCGCCGGAGCTCGGCGAGATACTCGAGCCAGTCGCCCGGGCCGAACCCGCGCCCCCCGGGCTTGCGCCTCACCGTGCCGAGCCTCCACAGGAGCTGCCAGGCGCGGATGTCGAGGACCCCGTAGCGCCGGGGGTCCACGAGGGTCAGGATCGCCGAGGCCGTCGGCACGCTCACGCCCCGGAGCCCGGTGAGGAGCTCGAGGCGCCGCCGCTCACTCCGAGTCGCGAGGACCGCGCGCGACACGCGCCGGACGGCGGCGGTCGAGTTCGCCTCGCAGTGACGGATCGCGCGCGGGCTCTTCCAGCGGCACATGCTGAGAAACTCGGCCCGCGTGAAGCTGCCGCGACGCTTCACCGGACGCAGGCGCGCCATGAGCGCGGCCGTCTCCGGCCCCTCCCCGCGGACGAGCTCGCGGCGGAGCAGGGCCGCCACGCTCGCATAGGGCACGCGCCTCTGCCCCATCGCGTCACCGCCGTGGTGCGGGGTCGCCGGCGCCGCGGAACGCGGCCAGCACGCGCTCGGCCGTCACCGGCTGCTCGGTGAGCATCGCGCCGAACGGGGCGAGCGCATCGTTGACGGCGTTCAGGATCGCCGCGGGTGCGCCCGCCGTCCCGCCCTCGCCCGCGCCCTTGTAGCCGCCCGCGATGCCCGGCGCCGGCGTTTCGAGGTGATGGACCTCGATCGGGGGCAGATCGGCCGCGGTCGGCACCGCATAGTCCATCAGCGTCGTGGTGAGGAGCTGCCCCGCCGCGTCGTAGACGCAGCGCTCCCAGAGCGCGCCGCCGATCCCCTGCGCGACGCCGCCCTGCACCTGGCCGTCGACGAGCGCCGGGTTCACGAGGCGGCCGCAGTCGTCCACCGCGAGGTACCTCCGCACGCTCACGCGCCCCGTCTCGGTGTCGAGCTCCACCACCGCAAGGTGGGCCCCGTTGGTGAAGGTCCAGGCCCCGGGGTTCGTGTAGTGGACCGTGGCCTCGAGGCTCGGCTCCACGCCGCGGAGCTCGTTCGAGCGGAAGTGGACGGTCCGCGCGAGGTCGCCGAGCGCGAGCGCCTTGTCGGTGCCGCGGACGGTCGCCCGCCCGCCGCCCAGCTCGACGTCCGCCGCGTGGGCCTCGAGCAGGGCGGCCGCCACGCGGGTCACGCGCTCGCGGAGCGCCTTGCCGGCCAGGAGCGTCGCGCTGCCACCGATCGGCATGCCGCGGCTCGCCCACGTCCCGCCGCCGTACGGCACGACCGCGGTGTCCCCCGAGACGACGGCGACGGACTCGACGGGCACGCCGAGCTCGTCGGCGACGATCTGGGCGAGCGCGGTGCGCGTGCCCTGGCCCTGGTCGGTGAGCCCCGTGAGCACGGTGACGGCTCCCGAGGGCTCCAGGCGCACCGTCGTCCCCTCCTGGCCCGAGATCGGCGCCCCGCCGATCCCGTAGAACTGGGCGCCCGGCCCCGTCAGCTCGACGAAGCACGCGAGCCCGATGCCGACCGCGCGCCCCGCCGCGCGCGCGCGGCGCTGCTCGCGCCGCAGGTCCTCGTACCCCGCCCGCAGCAGGAGCGTCTCGAGGGCCGCGTGGTAGCTTCCGCTGTCGTAGACGTTGCCCGTGACGGATGTGAACGGGAACTCGTCGGGGCGCACGAGGTTCCGCCGCCGCACCTCGGCGGGGTCGAGCCCGAGATCGCGTGCGATCAGCTCGACCATGCTCTCCGTCACCGCCGTCGCGATCGGATGGCCGACCGCGCGGTACTGGGAGGTGATCCCCTTGTTCTGCGCGACCACCCGGAGCCTCGCCTCGTAGTGGCGCAGCCGGTACGGCCCGGGCAGGAGGCGCAGGACCTGGCCGCCCTCCACCACGCTCGAGCGCGGGTAGGCGGAGTAGGGCCCGACCGCGGCCGTGATCTCCGCGCGCATGGCGGTGAGCGTCCCGTCGGCGTCCGCGGCGACCTCGATCGCGACGGTCTGCTCGCGCGCGTGGATGTCCGCGAGGAACGACTCGCGCCGCGTCGCGACCCACTTCACGGGCCGGCCGAGCACGAGCGCGAGGGCGCACGCCGCGAGGTCGTCCTGGTAGACGTGGATCTTGATCCCGAAGCTCCCGCCCACGTCGGGTGCGACGACGCGCACGCGCTGCTCGGGCAGGCCGAAGAGGTCGCTGACGATCGCCTGCATCATGTGCGGGACCTGGGAGGAGATCCAGAGCGTGAGCGCGCGCGTCGCGGGCTCGTAGTCGGCGACGAGGCTCCGCGGCTCGATGGGCACGCCGGTGTGGCGACCGATCCTGAACGTCCGTCGCCAGGTCCGGGAGGCCGAGGCAAAGGCGCGCGCCGGGTCGCCGCCGGCGAGCCGCGTCTCGTAGATGACGTTGTCGCCGAGCTCGCCGTGGATCAGGGGCGCGCCGGGCGCGAGCGCCGCCTCGGGATCGAGGACGGCCGGGAGCGCCTCGTACTCGACGCGGACCAGCGCGGCGGCGTCCTCGGCCGCGGCGCGGGACGCCGCCGCGAGCGCGACGACGGGCTCGCCGACGTAGCGCGCGCGCTCGACGGCCAGCGGCAGCATCGCGCCCGTCTTCATCCCCTGGTAATGGAGGAGCACGCCCCGGTACGGCCGGCAGAGCCGGCGCGCCTCCTCCCCGGTCAGCACGCGGGCCACGCCCGGCGCCCGGCGGGCGCGCGCCACGTCCACGCGCACGAGGCGCGCGTGGGCGTGGACGCTCCGGACGAAGGCGACGTGGACCATGCGGGGCAGGGTTACGTCGTCCACGTATCGCCCGCGCCCCGTGAGGATCCGTGGGTCGTCGGGGCGCTTCATCCGCGAGCCGACGTGCGGCACGCGCGGGAGTCTAGCACGTTGACACGACGTTCATTGACAGCGGCGCGTCCGCCTCCTATGATCGCGCCCATTCTGGCCAAGGAGGCGTCCATGCATCGACGCTCGTTCCTCGTGACCGGCACCGCCGCGGCGGCCGGTCTCGCGTTCCCCGCCGTCCTGCGCGCGCAGGGCGGCGACACGATCAAGATCGGCTTCCCGGGGCCCACGACCGGTCCCTTCGGCGCCCTCGCCAAGGATCAGCAGCAGGGCGCGGTCGTGGCGATGGAGGAGATCAACGCCAAGGGCGGCGTCCTCGGCCGGAAGCTCGAGGTGCTCTTCCGCGACGACCAGCTCAAGCCGGCCGTCGGCGCCCAGCGCACGAAGGAGCTGATCGAGAACGAGAAGTGCGAGTTCATCGTCGGCGGCCTCGCCGCCCACGTCCAGATGGCGATCAACGAGCAGACCAAGAAGGCGGGGAAGCTGTTCATCTCCGTGAGCCAGTCGGATGAGATCAGCGCCAAGCCGGACGCCGGCCCGCTCACGTTCCACGAGGCGCTCAACCCGACGATCACCGGCCGCGCGGTGGCGGCCTGGATCGCGCAGAACCTGGGCAAGAAGTGGTGGATCGTCTACGCGGACTACGCGTGGGGGAAGCAGAACAACGCCGTCTTCACCGAGGTCGTCAAGAAGCAGGGCGGCACCGTGCTCGGCTCGACGCCGTACCCGCTCGGCAACGCCGAGTTCTCCGCGCATCTGCCGAAGATCGTGGCGGCGAAGCCCGAAGTGCTGGTCGCGGTCACGCCGGGCGCAGACGACATCGCCTTCCTCAAGCAGGCCGCCAGCTTCGGCTTGAAGAAGGAGATGAAGATCGCGCAGCCGCTCCACTGGCTTCCCTATCTGAAGGAAGGCGGCCCCGACCTCTACGCCGACATCTACGCCGGGATCAACTTCTCCTGGCAGCTCGAGGACTCGATTCCCGAGGCGAAGAACTACGTCAGCCTCTACCGCAAGAAGTACAACGAGCCGCCCGGCGACTACGGCGCCTACGCCTACAGCGCGATCCACGAGGTCGCGCGCGGCATCGCGCTGGCGAAGGCCGTCAACTCTGACGCCGTGGCCGCAGCGCTGATCGCGAATCCGGCCTACAACCACTACAAGGGCAAGCAGTGGTGGCGCGCCTGCGACCGCAAATCGTTCCAGGACCTCTGGATCGTCAAGGGGCGCGACCGCTCCAAGATGAAGGGTGACTGGGACTTCCTCGACATCGTGCAGAGGGTGGCGGCCAGCGAGGAGCTCGACCGGACCTGCAAGGAGAAGGGCTTCGCGTAGCTGATGGCCGACCTGACGCTGGCGACGCTGGCGGCGCAGGTCTTCACGGGCCTCGTGCTCGGGATGATCCTGGTGCTGCTGGCGATCGGGCTCAGCCTGATCTTCGGGCTGATGACCGTGGTGAACTTCGCCCACGGCTCGCTCTACATGCTCGGCGCCTACTTCGGATTCTTCCTCGTCGCGTCTACGAAGAGCTTCTGGCTCGCCCTCGTCGTGGCGCCGCTGCTCGTCGGCGTTTTCGGTCTCCTGATGGAGCGCTTCCTCGTGCGTCGGCTCTACGGGCGGTCGATCGACGACCCGCTGCTGCTCACCTTCGGGCTCTCGCTCGTCCTGGTCGAGGCCGTGCGGCTCGTCTGGGGCAAGATCGGTCTCACGCTCGATCCGCCGCCCGCGCTCGCGGGCGCCGTCAACCTCGGCTTCACATACTTCCCGCTCTACCGCCTCTTCGTCATCGGCGTCACCGTCGTCGTGCTCGTCGCACTGCTCCTCTTCCTCGAGAAGACCAACGTCGGCCTCATCATCCGTGCCGGCTCGCGCGATCCGGTCATGGTCCGGGCGCTCGGCTTCGACCTCGGGCGCGTCTGGCTCCTCGTCTTCGGCATCGGCACCGCGCTCGCGGGCCTGGCCGGCATCCTCGCCGGCCCGATGCGCGGCGTCTACGCCGAGATGGGCGTGACGATCGTCATCGAGTCGTTCGTCGTCGTGGTCGTGGGCGGCATGGGGAGCCTGCCGGGCGCGATCGTCGCCGGCCTCGTCATCGGGCAGGTCGTGAGCCTCACGACGCTCTTCGCGCCAAAGTTCGCCGAGATCATGGTGTTCATCGTGATGGCGCTCGTCCTCCTCGTCCGGCCGAGCGGACTCTTCGGCGAAGCCGGCCTGATGGAATGAGGGCGCTCATGGGCTGGATCGCCGGGCACCCCGTCCTCGCGTTCCTCGTCGTCTTCGCCGTCTTCCCCTTTCTGGTTCCCTACAAGGCGCTCGCGACGCAAGTGCTGATCTACGGCCTCTTCGCGCTCGGCTTCAACCTGCTCTACGGCTACACCGGTCTCCTGTCGTTCGGCCACGCGGCCTACTGGGGGCTCGGCGCCTACGGCACCGGCATCGCGCTCGCCAAGCTCCAGGTGGGCTCGCTCTGGCTCGCGCTCCTCGCCGGGCCCGCCCTCGCGGTGGTGGGCGGCGTGGTGATCGGCTTCTTATGCCTGCGGCGCCGCGGCATCTACTTCGCCATGCTCACCCTCGCCTTCGCACAGCTCCTTTATTTCGTCGGCTTCCACCTGGCCGACGTGACGGGCGGTGACGACGGCCTCCGCGGGATCAGCGTCCCGCCGCTGGTGCTCCCGGGGGTGCGGATCCCGCTCGACACCTCGCTCGCCTTCTACTACTTCGCCTTCGCGCTCGTCGCGCTCGCGGTCGCCGGGCTCAAGCGCATCCTCGACTCGCCCTTCGGCGCCGTGCTCCAGGCCATCCGCGAGAACAGCGACCGCGCCGTCGCCTGCGGCTACGACGCGACCCGCGTCAAGCACCTCTCGTTCGTGTTCTCGGCGCTCTTCGCGGGGCTCGCGGGCGCGCTCGACGCCCTCCGACTCAACGTGGTGCCGATCGAGTCGCTCTACTGGAGCACCTCGGGACAGGTCGTGATCATGACGCTGCTGGGCGGCGCCGGCACCTTCTTCGGCCCGTTCGTCGGCGCGGCGACGTGGCTCGTGCTCGAGGACCGCCTCGCCGTGTTCACCGAGTCCTGGCCCCTCGTGGTCGGCGCGATCTTCATGGCGTTCGTCCTCTTCCTGCCGAAGGGTATCTGGGGCACGCTGCTCGCGCGACTCGGACCTTGAGCGGTCGTTAGGGGACTCGGCGCCCGGGGTTGAACCCCTCCTCCAGGGCCATCACGAGCCCGACCGTGTCGAGCGAATCCGCCCAAGCCCAGATCGTCGGCGAACCTGGCCTCGGGGTCGGCGAAATCGCCATTCGGAAAATCCCACAGCGGGTCGGCAGCCCTTCGTGGTGGTTTCGCGTCGCGGGCCGTGCCGGCGAGATGAACGAGACGGCGCTTACCCTTACCGGTCCCGGTAGGTCTCCGCCGCGTCGAGGGGCTCGAAGCCGAGAACCCGGCGCGCGTGGTCGAGGTCGCGATAGCTCCACCGGTTGTTCGACACGGCGAAAAAGACGTCGAAGCGGACGGAGTCGGGCGCCGCGAGGCACAGATCGAGCATCCGAGCGATATCGCGCTGGCTACACCAGACCGAGAAGTCGCGCGGGGCGCGCGGTCGATCCTCGGCGGTGACGCGACCGATGCGCACGCAAATCACCGAGAGCCCGTGGTCGTCGGCGTAGTGACGGGCGAGGGCCTCACCCCACACCTTGCTCACGCCGTAGAGGCCCGCCGGACGCACCGGGGTCTCGTGGGTGAGCATCGTCCACGCGGGTGGCCCGTCGTAATGGCCATCCGCGAGCGCACGGTACGGCATCTCTCGCTCGTAGCCGCTCACCGTTGCGCCGCTCGACGCGTACACCACGCGCCGAACCCCGGCGCGGCGCGACGCTTCGAAGACGTTGTATGTGCCGACGACGTTGGCGCGGAGGATCTCGTCGAACGGCGCGCGCGCGTGCCGACGCTCGCCGCCAGATGGACGACGGCGTGCACGCCGTCGAACGCCGGCTGGATCGCGTCGAGGTCGGCGACGTCGGCCTGGTGGCAGGGGACGCCCTCGACCGCCCGGCGGTTCAGGGCACGCAACTCGTACCGTCCGGCGAGATGCTTTCGGACCGCGCCGCCGATGAGCCCGCTCATTCCCGTCACGAGCACGGTTGGCCCGGGCATCGGTGGCACGGCGTTAGGCGATCGCGGCGTGAACCAGGTTCGAGACGCGCTCGAGTCGCGCCGAGTGCCAGGGGTCGGGCAGGCGGCTGTTCGTGAGGTACGCGAACGACACGCCCGAGTCCGGGTCGCCCCAGCAGTACGACGACCCGACGCCGCCGTGGCCGACGACGCGCGGTGAGCCGAGCGAGCCGAGCCCGCGGATCGTGTCGGTGGTGCCGCGCGCGTGCGGGCCGAGGCCGCGGTGCATCGGCATGCCCATGTAGCCGTCCACGCGGTCGCCGGTGAAGTTCCGCGTGACGTACGCCACCGTGCGCGGCGCGAGGAGGCGCACACCGTCGAGCGTGCCGCCGTGGACCAGCATCTGGTAGAAGGCGGCCATCGCCCGGGCGGTGCCGTAGCCGCCGCCCCCCGGCGTGCCGGCGCGCCGGAACTCCGCGTTGTTCTCGTCGGCGCGCTTGACGTGACCCCGGCCATCCGGTGTGGGCTCGTGCATGTCGACGGCGCGCGCGTGCTCGCGGTCGGGAAGCCCCACGTAGAGGTCGCGGCCGAGGCCGAGCGGCTCGATCACCTGGTCGCGGATGAACACGCGGTAGTCGGTCTTCGTCAGGGCCTCGATGAGGGCGGCCGCGGTCCAGTGGGCCGCGCGGCCGTGGTAGTGGACGCGCGAGCCCGGCGTCCACTCGAGCGTGAAGCCGCACACGGTCCGGCGCAGCAGCTCGTGGTCCTCCCAGGCCGCCTTCGGCACGTCGCCGTTCGGGAAGCCCGCCTGGTGCGTGAGGAGCTGGATCAGCGTGATCTCGCCCTTGCCGTGGGCCTCGAAGCCCGGCAGGTGCTCGGCGACCCTGTCGGTGAACGCGAGCGCGCCGCGCTCGACCAGGAGCCAGACGGCGCAGGCGGTGAGGACCTTGGTGTTCGAGTAGAGGAGCCAGAGCGTGTCGTCGCTCGCGGCGGCGCGGGCGGGCTCGAGCCGCGCGTCGCCGAGCGTCCACACGCCGGCGAGCTTGCCGTGCCGGGCGACG
>WNGI01005172.1_pt1 | contig 17939 bp, 16 predicted proteins | sample 5400621 | NCBI WGS metagenome assembly WNGI01 (sample SAMN13153374, study PRJNA577476) | soil metagenome | isolation source: 20 cm soil or saprolite under Garry oak tree replicate 1 | place: USA:California | collected 2016-06-15
CAAGAGCGGCCTCCCCAGGCACAATTCCTTCTCGGTCAGGACCCCGGCTGGCCGAAAGCTCCCGACGAACATCAAACTGTCGGCCCGTCGTATGTATCGCGTTGGCGCCAACTTGTCAAGCCAACTGACCGGCCCGCCGATGGTTGAGAGCTTATCCACAATCTGTAATTGCACGGCGTGGCGCGGCTACCAAGGCGCTCGCCGATCAGGGAAACGAGCGCGGCGAAGGCTCAGCCTTTCCGCATGCGAGGAGGCGAAGTCGATTCGACGGCTCACGCGACTGGAAGTTCGAGAGCAGAACAACGCAAGGCTCTCCTCCTCGCTAAGGATCCGGGCGCTGCGGATGCTGTAGAGCTCTACATCGGGCCAAAAGTCCTGCTTTTTCCGCCGCCTCCTCGCGGCAGGGTGCGCCGGTATTCCCGTTTCTTGAGAGCCTGTTTCACCGCCACGGATGACCGTTCGTGCTCGTCACCGCCTTCGTCCATGCAATTGGTGATGCAGAGCCGGCGAGGGCCAGCGCCTCCGATGAGTCCAGGTAGGTCTGGATGGAACGTCGATGACGATGCCCTTGTCGAGAACTCGATCAAGAACCTCGACCTGGCTGCCGGTCGGGCTGGTTCTCTCGACAACCACGCCGCACTCTCCTCATACGCCGATAGGGAAATCACACCAACACCGTGCAAGCCCGTTGCCACACGTGGGTGACGATCTTTCAAGAGCCTGAACGTTTGCTGTGGGCAAGACTTTGCCCAAAGTGGGCTGCCTTCAAGGGCATCTGGATACGGTGGTGTGAGCGGGGCGAGGAGACCTCGTCCGGCAAGATCACTGTAGCCGAGCTCGCCGAGAGATTCCGCAAGCACTACAAAGCGATCGTCAAAGCGATCGTCTCTAGGACTCCTTGGGTCACCTGCCTCCTCTGCCTGGCGCCGCGCTGTGACGGATGTGCTGCTCGGGGTCCTTCCGCGACTCGGGCGAGGAGGCGCTTCTTGGCCTTCCGCGTGAGACGTTCGTCGTCGAGCAGCGCCTTGTTTCGCTGCACGAGCCCGAGGTCGCGGCGGCTGTCCAGCGTCCCCGGCCGGTCAGGCGGCCGGCGCGGGAATCAACGCGCAAGCGCGACTGCCGTCGAAGGGGCACGCGACCGTCGACGGCGTCGAGCCGCGCTTCAGCGTGAACGTGCAGCCGTGCTCGCAGCGGGCGGCGAGGGCGCGGATGCGACGGGTGGGCCCGCTGCGCTGACCGCTGCGGCGTGGCGTCAGCACAGCAGTCCGTGACCGTGACGCCGGCACGGCTGGCCGCGCCGCCGTCGGGGTCTCGGCGAAAGTCGCAGAAAACTTCAAGTAGGTCGGTATCGACGCCACCACGACCCTCGCCTCCACGCCAATGACCTGGATTCCCGCGATAGAAACACGCACCCCGGCGTCTATCACCAACCCTTTCTCGAGGACCCGGTCGAGAACCTCGACAAAGCAGCCGTGCGCGCTGGTTCTCTCGACGACCACACTCCACTCTCCTCGGAGGGCTCGCTATGAGCCGACGTCCTGTTAGCAAGCCCCTTTTGGCAAGCCCCTTGCCACACGCGGGTCACGATCTTTTCGGGGGCTTTCACGGTTTCCTGCGGGCAAGACTTTGCCCAAAATGGCTGACCTTCAAGGGCATCAGAATGCCGTGCTCTGAGGCGGGTCAAGCTCTGTGGGGAGTGAAGATGCAGGCGCACGAGACTTCCCGGTGTGCTGCCATGCGCAACCCTGGTTCGCGCCGGTATCCACGAGCGCGTTGGCAAATGAGGGGGATGTCCGGGCCCGGCACCCGCGACGGCTTCGACCGCCACGACATCCTACCGACGCGACCACGCGGTCAAACTCCTAGAGGTGACGCGCCAAGTTCGACCAGGGTTCAGAGCGAACCGACGCATCGCGCTCGGAATCACGAAGCGCGCTACATCCCGCCGTCTCTGATCAGTTGAGCGTTCCCATTTGATCAAGGCCCACAGGAAGGGCGGCCCCGGCCGCTCCGGCGTTACTCGTCCTCCCTTGCCATGTTCCCCCTCAGCGCCAGAACGATCGACATGAGGTCGGTTTCATCCCGTCTGTGTCTTCAAGCGCTCTTTCGTGCCTGGCGGCGTGCTGTCGGCACCGCCGAGAGGAGGGCAATCTTCCGCGCGAGATCCTTGATCTGCTTCTGGAGGTCATCGGGGACGTCGTTCCGTGATCGGGGAGAGAAATGACGATCGTCCTTCCACCAGTCGAGCCCGATCTCCCGCGCCTTGTCGATGGAGCAGATGATCAGCCGGATGCGGATTGTGAGGAGCTCGACTTCGGCGACCGCGATGCGAATGTCGCCGGCGATGGAAAGTCCCTTGTCGAGCACGCGGTCGAGAACATCGACGATGCTACTGGCGCCATGACCTGCGGTTCTCTCTACGAGCATTCTCTTCCCTTCCGGCGGACGGAGGCTGTGCAGCAACGTTGGTGCCTCACCAGTGTGTCGCAGTATCGGCAACTTGAACGGGAGGTGGTGAAAGGTTTACCCATGACAGACTTCACATCCTGAACACCTCGTGGCGACCGGGAAGTCCATCTCGCTTCGAACGGCGCCGAGGGAATTGGCGATGGCCCGCGCCGAGCATCCCGATCGCTTGTCGACGACAGTCGAGATCTATACGATCACGGGAGCCGCTTCTGTGATGGCGGTCGCGGCTCTCTCATGCGTCGGCCGCGTTGGTTCACGCGTGACGAATATCTCGCAGTACACGTCTCCACGGCAGGTGCAGGCTCGCTCCTCGACTCGCACTGGTATTGCCGACAGACTGAGGACGCCCTCCACGGAGCCGAGAAAGCGCTGGCAGAAGGGCGCGGCCGACGGCAAATCGTGAATGCGCAGAATCGCGCCCGCCGGGCAAGCCTCGATCACCTCGAGCCAGCCCGCGTCGAAGAAGGTCCGCCAGAGCGTCCCGCAGAATCGCAGGGCTTTCGTGGGCTCGCTGACCGCGATCCCTACCCAGAGAGCTCGCATGTGGCTACCACCGTAGAAACCCATCTTCCTGTAGAAGGTGGGATCCCCCGGCGCAAGGACGGCCTTTGCCGTCTCCATGTATGCGACGAGGTCTTCCAGAGGCGTCCAGGAGGTCTCGCGCGCCTCGCTCAGCGAGGGCCGCGGCACTGGCAGCATCTGGAGCACCATGGTGTGGGCCGCGGGGCTGTAATGCTCGCGGATGAAGTCGAACGTGTTCAGCACGAACGTCCCGCGCACCGAAGGCGTTTCCAACACTTCCATTTAGGCGCCGGACGCCCACCCGTCAATCAGGGGAAAACCCGCAAGCTCTGGTAGGGAAATCCCTCATGCACGGCACTCCAGTCACTGTGCGAGTCTTGGCCCGTTCAGTAACTGCGCCGCCGGTCGACGACGTGATGGAGCGGTCTGCCGGCGAGGTAGCGGGTGGGATTCGCGTTGAACACGCTCGCCAGCTCCTCGGGGACTCGACGTGACGATCCGGGCAGCAAGCCGAGCATACCGATGTTGACGCAATCCGACGTCGTGCCGTTGACCGCCTGCGGCGCGTTTCGGGGGCCAGGACATGGACCACGCCCAGAACGTCTTCGAAAGCCCGGGGACATCCACGACCTACACCAATGCCCCAACGGTGGGCTGGACGCGTCAACTGACGCCGCTCGTCACCCTCAGTTTGCAAGCCGGGCTCCAATTTTCCACTGACGGCAGCGTTGGCGCGTACGCGAACGCATCTCTTTCGTATGAATACAAGGTGGCCGATCGGCTGGTGAGGGCCTCGGTGGCGTACGTACACTCCGAGGGCTTCGTGGTCGGACAGGCGGGCCCGACGACAACCGATACCTTCTCGAGCAGTATCGCTTTCTCGCCCTCCCGATCCCTGCTGGTGAGCGTAGGAACAACGACCTCGAGGTTCTCAGCGGGCACGAGCTCGAGCAGTACGAGCGCCGCGAGCAGTGCGACGAGCAGTATATCGAGTACGACGACGTACGGGGCGACGGCGAACGCTTCGTATCAGATCTTCAGCTGGCTCACCGCGCGGACCAGCTATAGCTTTTCGTATCAGGAACAGAGTGCCGGCAATATCCCCCACAACGTGGTTCTGGTCGGTCTCGACATCAGTTATCCGTTTCGCTTCGACCGGCGATCACTGTCCCGGCAGGGCCTTCAACCGTTCAGCCGCGTTCGCAGCGTAGTCAGACGTTCGCGGATGCGGCGGAGCGCGTCGCTGTAGACGTGATCGCGCAGCCCGAACTGGAGCTGCTCGGTGCCCTTACGCGACTCGGCGAGCAGGCGCTTCTTGGCGCCTCCAGGGTCAGGCGCTCGTCGCTGCACGCGCAAGGGCCGGTGCAGCGTGAGCGCGTGACCGCAGGCGCTCTGCTCGCGCTCGGGCGCCAGCACGTGAACCTCGCCCAGATCGGCGAGCGCCGAGGCGAGGGCCGCGAGCCCGGCCGCGTGGACGCCGTCGTCGTTGGCGACGAGGAGAAGGGCCATCAGATCCGCGGGGGAAAAAGTTGGTCGGGGCGAGAGGATTTGAACCTCCGACCCCAGGACCCCCAGTCCTGTGCGCTACCGGGCTGCGCCACGCCCCGACCTAACCAAATCAAGTGTTTGGCACTCGGGATTCTATCACCGAGGGGCGGAATGTGCCGCCCCTACTTACAGAATCGCCGGACCACCAGACTAACCGCGCAATGGATGGGGATGAATGAACGGCGTGTACGCGGGCGGCGGCGTGAGGAAGAAGTCACGGTTGACCTGAATGAAAGTCTCACATCCGGCTTGCAGAACGATGCGCGCACTGGCGCCGTTAGGGACGGTATTGTTCCAGATGTAGAGACTCCGGATTTGATCGGGCAAGGGATAGAGACCAACGCAGCCGCCTTCATTGGTGAGGAGTAGATCGTTTGTCACGTTGAACGAGAAGCGGTTGCTGAAAATCACCCCGTCGCCCCCACGAGGAGCGACCCCGGCGTAGCGGGGCACCGCGTTGTCCACCGTGTTGCCGTAGATTTCATACTGACGCGAGCCACGCGGCCAGACGCCTCGTCCATGGGCATCGATGGCCGCGGCATTTTCGCGGTTGTCGATGATGGTATTGAACCGGAAGACGTAGCGCGAGCCGTTGTTCGAGGCCACGGCATGCCGGTTGCGGGTAAACGTGTTGTCCTCGATGAAGACGCTCTGCGCCGTACCGAGCCTCAGCGGGGGCCAGGTGCCGCTGCCGTACACGACAACACCGTAGCCCAGGGCTCCGCGTACGGGATCGAGGTAGTACATGTCCGTGAACGTGTTCAGGTAGATGACGCCTCGGGTGACGATGGGATCGCCGTGGATTTCGATTCCTCGGGAGAGATTTTGGAAAGCCACATTATGGATCCGGAAGTCCACCGCGTCCGTAAGACCGAGGCCCATGTCCTGATACACGTTCGGGTCGGTATCGAAGGTGCCATCGAGCGTGAGATTCCGCATCTCGAAGCCGGTGACTCCCGTGACCTGGAACATGATGAGCGCAGCACCCGCCTGACGACGGAGCGTCGTCAGGCCTACGCCCTGACCTTCCAATATGATCGGCTTGGTGATGACGACGGTCGTACCCCAGGCCGTAAACGCGCAGGAGGGTAAGGTCACCGTTCCCCCAATGGGAGCAGCGTCCACCGCGCGTTGGACATCGATTGGCGAACAGCTTGCCACGGTGTGCGGCCGGGCCCGTCCGGCGCTCGTTACCGAGACAAAGCCGAGGATGGAGACCAGCACGGCAAGCGCTGCGCTGATGCGAAGGAGATCTTTTTTCATCCGAAAACGCTACGAGACCTCTGGATGAGGCGCCATATATCGCGGGATATATATTTCTATTGCCTGAGATACAGGACGAGCGGCTGGGTGACCTGGTGGGGCGGAGGAGTTCTGTGCGCTACCGGGCCCTCAACCGTTCAGTCGCGTTCGCAGCGTAGTCAGACGTTCGCGGATGCGGCGGAGCGCGTCGCTGTAGACGTGATCGCGGAGCCCGAACTGGAGCTGCTCGGTGCCCTTACGCGACTCGGCGAGCAGGCGCTTCTTGGCACCCTCCAGGGTCAGGCGCTCGTCGTAGAGAAGCGTCTTGATCCGCTGCACGAGCTCGAGGTCGCGTCGGCGGTAGACACGCTGCCCCGCCGGGTTCTTCTTGGGCCGCAGGAGCTTGAACTCCGACTCCCAGTAGCGGAGGACGTACGCGGGCACGCCCGTGATGGACTCCACCTCGCCGATGCGATAGTAGAGCCGCTCGGCGCCGTTCGCGGTCAGCTCGACTGTGTGCTGTTGATCCGTTGCTTGAGCCCCTTCGATGGCTTGAACGTGAGCACCTTGCGGGCGGTGATCTCGATGGAGTCGCCCGTCTGAGGATTGCGTCCGCGCCGCGACGCTTTGCGCCGGATGCGGAAGTGGCCAAATCCGACGATCTTCACGTCTTCGCTCTTCTCGAAGCACCGGAAGATGATGTCGAACACCGACTCCACGACGGACGCTGATTGCCGCTTGGACAGTCCGTGATTCGCGACGGCGTTGATCAGATCGTTCTTCGTCACAGCGTCCCCTCACCTCCCTCCGATCGCTACGAGCCTCCTCGCCCGATGAACGGCTTGTAGCCCTTCCCCTCCAGCTCCTTCAGGGTGGCCAACGCGGCGGCGCGATCGGCGAGGCCCCCGACGCGCACACGATACAGGGTGTCGCCCGAGGACGCGCTGGCGGCGGCGCTCGCGGCCGAGGTGTCCGGGGCGCGCTCACCACCGGCCCGCCGCACCTGGACCTTGAGGCCGTCGGTGGCGAGATCGCGCGAGAGCGCCACCGCGTCGCGCAGTGGCAAGCTCGGCTTGACCACGACGCCACCGGCGACGGCGTCGGCGGCGAGGCCCTTGGCCGAGAGCTTGGTGGCCAGCTCACTCGGTGCCGAGCCGGAGACGAAGACGTTGTAGCGATCACCCGCGCCCGCGGTATCGGCCGACGCGGACGGTATCGCACCACCGCCGCCGTCCTTGACCGATTCGACGACCGTGTAGTTTTGCTCGCGCAGTCGGGCGGCCACCGCCTTCGCGGTCGCCAGATTCTTGTAGGCGCCCACCTGGACCCAGTACGAACCGTCCGTGCTCTTGCTCGCGGCAGCCGACGGTTTCGGCGCGGCCTTCGGGGCCGCGGGCTTCGTCGGATCGACGGCCATCGTCATCTTCGGCGTGTCGGTCCCCGGCTTCACGGTGCTCGTCGCCGGCTTCCTGGCTTCGACGGGCTTCGGGGTCTCGACGGGCTTGCCGGTGATGGCGGCGGGAGCGGGCGGCGTGACGACGGGCCCCGGTGACGTCTCTGCGCGCGGCGCCGACGGGGGCGGGAGCGACGGCGACGTTGCCGCTGGCTCGGGCGCCACCGGTGCGACGGGTGCTGCGGCTGGACGCGGAGGCGCCGATGCGGTCTTCTTCACCACCGGCGGGTTCACGATGTCCAGCACGTACGGCACGGCGACGGCCGCGATGACGCCGAGGACGAGAATGACGATCAGGGCGCGGAACCACAAGGCCGAGAAGATGCTGCGGGGCGGCTCTTCGTCGTAAATGTGCTCGGGTCCGTCCATTTCAGCCATGCGCGTCATCTTAGCATGGACGTTGGGCTTTTCCGGCCATCTAACGCGCGCGGGGCAAACTGGACCTCGCCCATCCAGGCTTCCGCCGCCGAGCTCGTGTCGTTGGCGTCCGTCATGAAGGCCACCATGCCGACACGCGGCGGCCGGGTCTTGAAGAGCGTGACGTAATCGTCGTGAACGTTGCGCTGGTAGTGCACCCACGAGCCCACCTGCGCCGTTCCCGATTCCACGACGATGATCTTGACGTTCGGCGCCTTGGCGCTCGTGACGACGGATCCCACCGGTGCGGTCGTGTCCCACACGTAGCCGACGACGTCGCTGTTCAGCGTCGCGGCCGGCCATCGCGGGAACACGACGTAGAGCTGCGCGGCCTGATCGTCGGTCGGGCCGTGGCGGACGTCGCCGCGCGACGGCAACCGCACAGCCTTCCACGACCACGAGAGCATCGGCGCGCGCTCGACGTCCACCACGACGTCGCGATAGAGCAGGAACGACGTGGCGTCGCTGCGCAGTCGGATGGCGGCGCCCCCCTCGGCGCGCACCAGCTCGACGTCGGCCTTGCCGGCGAATTCCTTCACCTCCCAGCCTTTCGGAACACCGGGGGCGGGCAGGCGTGACGGAATCTCGTCGGCGACGGGAACGAGCAGCTTGCCCTCGGCGTCCGGGCTCAACATGCGTCGCTTCACTGCGACCGGTGCCATCACGGGCACGTCCGTCCGCATCAGCCCGGGCAGTGGCGGCAGCGGGAACGGGCGGGTCGGGAGCCGCTCGGCTCCGATGCCGAGATAGAACGCGCGATGTGTAGGGCTCGAGACGAGGATGACGAGCGCGACGAGCACGACCAGGCCGAACAGGGCGGCCAGCCCCTGCACACTCGGCCGCCGGCGCCTCACGAGCGACGCGCTCCGGGACGACGGGCCTTCGGCCCGACCGCTCTGCGAAAGGCCAGCCGGATCGGCGAGCCGGCGAAGCCGAACGCGTGGCGCAGCGACTTCAGCAGGTAGCGCTCGTAGGAGAAGTGAACGTCGCCGGGGCGGTTCACACGCAGCGCGAACGTCGGCGGCTCCACGCTGACCTGCGTCGCCGACTGCAGCGTGAGCGGCACGCCGCCGATGCTCACCGGCCGCCGGGTCAACGCCTCCTGGAGCGTCGCCGTGATCTCCTGGGACGACACCCGGTGGCGCGCCTCGGCCGCCGCGTCGTCGATGGCGGTGAACAGATCGGGGAGGCCGTCGCCCTGCACCGCCGACGTGAAGCAGATCGACGCGTAGTCGAGGAACGGCAGACGATCGCGCACCTGATCGACGACCTCGGCCTTCCTCACCATGCCGCGGGGCACCAGGTCCCACTTGTTCACCGCGATCACCGTGGCCCGGCCGGCCTCGTGGGCGTACCCCGCGATGTGGGCGTCCTGCGCGGTCAGGCCTTCGCTCGAATCGATGACGAGGACGGCCACCTGGCACCGCTCGAGACTCTTGAGCGCCATGACGACCGCCAGCTTCTCGAGCGGCTCGTTGACGCGGCCCTTGCGCCGGATGCCCGCGGTGTCGATCAGCACGTACGGGCGGCCGTCGCGCGTGAACGGCGTGTCCACCGCGTCACGCGTGGTACCGGGCTCGGTGTGCACGAGGACGCGCTCGTCGCCGACCATGGCGTTGACGAGCGACGACTTGCCCACGTTGGGGCGCCCGATGATCGCGATGCGCGTGCGCTCGACCGGGCGCTCGGCCACGTCCGGCTTGGGTGAGAGCTCGCGGACGCGCTCGAGCATCTCGGCCACGCCACGGCCGTGCTCGGCCGAGACGGCGAGGGGCTCGCCGAAGCCGAGGCGGTAGAGCTCACCGAGGGCGCCTTCCTGGCCGCCCGCGTCGACCTTGTTGGCGATGAGCACCACCGGACGTCCGGCGCGGCGGAGGATCTGAGCGATCTCAACATCGAGCCCGGTCGCGCCCTCTCGCGCGTCGACGACGAAGAGGATGACGTCGGCCTCGTCGACGGCCACCAGCACCTGACGCCGCACGCCCTCGACGAGCGGCTCGACGGACGAGGGATCGAACCCGCCCGTGTCGATCACCGTCGCCTGCCAGCGCTCGAACTCCACGCGGCCGTAGAGCCGGTCGCGCGTCACGCCGGGCACGTCGCGCACCAGGGCCTGCCGGCGCCCGACGAGCCGGTTGAAGAGCGACGACTTTCCAACATTCGGCCGGCCGACGATGGCGAGGGTCGGCCGGAGCTGCGTGGTCTGCACGGCGGCCTATCCCAGCAGCGCTCGCAGCAGAGCGCGAGCGGACGGCTCGACGACGCGGACGGGAACACCGAGGTCCCGGGCAAGATCGGCCGGGGTGACGTCGTCGAGGAAGACGCCGTCGCCGTCACGCACCGCCACGGCGGGGACGAGCACCTCGTCACCGAGGCGATCGAGGCCGGCGAGGTGACGCTGGATGTCCTGCCCGGTCAGGAGTCCCGCCACCGTGATCGTGCGGCCGAAGAAATCGTTCGGGACGGATACGACGTGCGCGTCCACGCCGCGCGAGACCAGCGGCGAGAGCCAGCGCTCGAGGCGCGGTCCGTAGAGCGCTCCGGTCACGACGGTGACCTTGCGCAGCGTTCGCGCCGGACCGACGCGCCCAAGCGCGCGGCCGAGCTCGTCCTCGAAGCGGCGCACCAGGCCGATGCCGTCCTCGGCCACGGGGAATCCCTCGTAGGCGTCGGCCTCGGGGAGCGGGGCCTGGGCCTGGAGATAGATCTCGTCGGCGGCGAAGACGAAGCGACTCCCCAGCGTCGCGAGGCAGCGCTGTTGCCACTGCTCGATCGTCACCACGAGGCGTCGAGCCTCATCCGCGGTCAGCAGTCGGAGCTCGGGCAGCCGCTCGCGGTGCCGCGTGAGCCCGACCGGCACGATGGCCGTGGTCGTCACGTGCGGATGCAGTCGCTCGAGATCGACGACCGTGCGCGCGAGGTGCCCGCCGTCGTTCCAGTCGGGGCACAGCACGATCTGGGCGTGCATCCGGATCCCGGCTCGGGCGAGCCGTTCCATCCGCGGCAGGATCTCGGCACCGTGCCGCGGACGGCCGAGGAGCGCGTGGCGGAGGGACGGATCGGTCGCATGTACGGAGATGTAGAGCGGCGACAGCCGTTGCGCCTCGATGCGCTCGAGGGCCGCCTCGTCCAGGTCGGACAGCGTGATGTAGTTGCCGTGCAGGAACGACAGCCGGAAGTCGTCGTCCTTGACGTAGAGGCTCGTGCGCAGGCCGCGCGGATTCTGATGGATGAAGCAGAAGACGCACTTGTTGGCGCACGTCGCGATGTCGCGCGGCCGCGGCGGAACGAGCTCGAGGCCGAGGTCACTCCCCTGGCGGGTCACCTGAACGCGGCGAGCGTGGTCGTCGCGCTCGACGGTCAGCCGCAGTCGATCGTCGGCCGCGTAGAACTGGAAGTCGATGGCATCGCGGAGCGGCGTGCCGTTGATGGCGACGATCCGGTCACCCGCGTAGAGCCCGGCCGCGGCCGCCGGCGAGCGCCGCCGCACCGAGGCAACGACGACCCCCTCGGCGCCGCCGTTACCCGCGGAACAGGGTGGACTCATGCTCCTCGTGCTCGGCGGTGTGCGCGGTGTTCAGGAAACGCATCCCCTGCACGATGTACTGGAGTCCGGAGACCACCGTGAAGACGGCGGCAACCCACACGATGGGCTTGGGCGAGAGCGGGAGCTGGAACCACCGCGCGCCCAGGCCGGCCAGGACGGTGAGGATCTGGAAGAAGGTCGCCGCCTTGCCCACCCACGTCGGCCGTGGATAGATCCGGACGCCGACCATGTGGACGATGAGCGCACCGACGAGGAGCATGGCGTCGCGCGTGATGACGACGGCCGTGATCCAGAAGGGCAGCGCCTTGAGATAGGTCAGCGTCACGAACGAGGCCATGAGCAGCATCTTGTCGGCCATGGGATCGAGGAAGGCGCCGAGACGGCTCTCGATGCCCTGGTAGCGCGCGACCCAGCCGTCGAGGAGATCGGTGAGCGCCGCGATCGAGAAGACGAGGAGCGCCCAGCCCGGCTTGCGGTCGACGAGGAGCGTCACGAAGACCGGGATCAGAAGGATCCACCTCGAGTTCGACGTGGGCGTCCTGGTCGTTCCGGTTGAGGACCCGCCCGCGCTTGTAGCAAAGCGCCAGCGCCGCGCCGTCCCGGTGCGGGATGCGCAGCGTGAGCGAGCCGCGCAGCGGGCTCACCATGCCTTCGATCACGACGCGCAGACGGTCGAGACCGGCACCGCTGACGCCGGATACCGCGACGGCAGTCCGCGAGGCGAGCAGCGCCTCGACGGCGCGTGGCTCCGCGACGCGATCCATCTTGTTCAGGACGAGCACCGTCGGGCGATCCGCCACCTCGAGCTCGCCGAGCAGCGTCTCCACCGCCGCCATGTGCTCCTCCAGCGCCGGGTGGCTCGCGTCCACCACGTGCAGGAGGACGTCGGCCTCGGCCAGCTCCTCGAGCGTCGCGCGGAACGCTGCCACGAGCTCGTGGGGCAGCTTGCGGATGAACCCGACCGTGTCGCTCAGGATGAACGCCGGCCGCCCGGCGCCGTTGACCAGGCGGGCCGCGGGATCGAGCGTCTCGAAGAGACGGTCGGCGGCGGCCAGGTGCGCTCCGGTCATCCGGTTGAGAAGCGTCGTCTTGCCGGCGTTCGTGTAGCCAACGAGGGCGACGACGGGCAGGCCCGCGCGGCGGCGGCCTTCGCGCTGCACCCGCCGGTGAACGCGGACGTGCTCGAGCTCACGACGGATCTGCATGACGCGGCGCCGGATCACGCGGCGATCGGATTCGAGCTGAGTCTCGCCGGGTCCTCGGGTGCCGATGCCGCCGCCGAGACGCTCGAGGTGAGTCCACTGCCCGACCAGACGAGGGAGTAGATACGTGAGCTGAGCGAGCTCGACCTGGAGCTTGCCTTCCGCGGTGCGCGCGCGCTGGGCGAAGATGTCGAGGATCAGCGCCGTGCGGTCGATCACCTTGAGGCCAAGCGCCTGCGTGAGGTTGCGCTCCTGCACCGGCGTCAACGGATCGTCGCAGATCATGAGGTTCGCGCCGGTGGCGCGGCCCGCCTCGGCGATCTCGTCCACCTTGCCACTGCCGAGGAACAGTGCGGGCGTGGGTGCGCCGCGCTCCTGCACGACACGGTGGACCACGGTGGCGCCGGCCGCCATGGCCAGGCCGCCCAGCTCGTCGAGCGACTCCTCGACTTCCCAGCGCCGCTGGGCGGGAAGCCGGAGCGCTGTGATCACCGCACGCTCCTTCAGCGCGCGCGTGACCTCGATTGAGCCGTTGCGTCGGCCGTTCTTCACCCGATCAGGCCTCGTTCCGTCAGCCGCTCCGTGATGAGCGTTGCCACACCTTCAGGACCGCCTGCCAGCACCACGTCCAGCCACTGAACGTCAGGCTCGCGGGCGAACCACGTCCACTGGCGCTTGGCGTAGCGGACGGTATCACGCTGCATGAGCCGTGTCGCCTCGGCCGGGGTGAGCTCGCCCTGAGCCACCGCCACGAACTGGCGATAGCCGATGCCCTGCATCGCGGGCAGTGTCGGGTCGTAGCCCGACGCGAGCAGCGCCCGGACCTCGTCGAGGAGCCCGGCCTCGACCATCTCGGCCGCCCGGACGCGCAGCCGGCGAGCCAGCTCGGCGCGCTCCATCGTCAAGCCGACGTGGAGGACGTCGTAGTCGCGAGAGCGCCGCCACAGGTCGTCTCGAGCTCCGGGCGACCTCCCCGCCCGTGTCAGCTCGAGCGCGCGCATCACCCGCACGTAATCGTTCGGATGCAGGCGTCGCGCCAGCGCGGGCGCCTCACGGCTCAAGCGCTCGTGCAGGGCGCGACGGCCCTCGCGGGCGGCCAGCAGGTCCAGCTCGCGCCGGAACGACGGATCGGCCGGCGGCGCCGGATCGAGGCCCCGCAGCAACGCTCGGATATAGAACCCGGTGCCGCCCACGACGACGGGGAGCTTGCCCCGCTCGCGGATGGCCGTGATGATCCCGCGGGCATCCCGGGCGAAGCGCTCGGCATGATAGCGATCGTCGGGATCGACGACGTCGACCAGGTGATGGGCCACCGCGGCGCGCTCCTCCGCCGTCGGCTTGCCCGTGGCGACATCCATCCTTCGATAGACCTGGCGGGAGTCGGCGCTGACGACCTCGAGCGGGACACGATGGGCCAGGGCGACCGCCGACGCAGTCTTGCCCACGCCGGTCGGCCCTGCGATGACGAGGAGCGGAATCTTCATTCGCGCTACGTCAAGCCTACCAGATACGTCGAACCTCGCGCCGGACGTCCTGGAGCGAGATCCGGCTCATCGTCGGTCGACCGTGAGGACAGAAGTACGGAGTCGCCGTCGCGCTGAGCTCGGCGAGCAGCCGCTCCATCTCCTCGCGCGCCAGCGGCGTGTTCGCCTTGATGGCGGCGCGGCAGGATACGAACGCGAGCGCGCGATCGACCACCGGCTCGCCGGCCTTGGGCCCGGCCAGCTCGTCCACCATCGCTTCCATCAACCGTCTCGGCTCCTCGCCCTTCAGCACCACGGGCACCGCGCGCAGCACGACGCTGTCGCCGCGCTCGTCGAACGCGAAGCCGAGACGCTCGAGCGGCGCACGCCACCGACCGAGCTGAGCGCCCGCCCCGGGCGCGAGGTCGAGCGGCTCGCCGAAGAGCAACGCCTGCGAAACCGGCGTGCCGGCATTCGCCTCGGCTTGCAGGCGCTCGAAGATGACGCGCTCATGGGCAGCGTGCTGATCGAGGAAAAAGACCTCGGTGTCCGACGCGGCCACGATGAACGTGTCCTGCACCTGGCCGAGCACGCGTCCGAGCGACGTGGCGTAGGTCGCCGTGGGCTCGGCGAACAGCGCGGCCTGGCCAGCGTCGCCGCCGAATGTCGAGCCGGCTTCGACCGCGCCGGAATGGGCGCCGATGGCCGGCGTGGACGTGGGCGCGTCGGATACCGACGCGACGCCGGGCACCACGGCGCGACGGCGAAGCGCCTCGCCGAGCGCGGCGCCGATCATCTCGTGCACCAGCCGCGGATGACGAAACCTCACCCACGCCTTGGTCGGATGCACGTTCACGTCCACGTCGGTGTGGGGTAGCGTCACCGACAGCACGACGAAGGGGAAGCGGTCACGCGGCAGCAGTGGCCGGTACGCTTGCAGCACGGCCTGGAACAGCGCGGGGTCGCGCACCGGCCGGCCGTTGACGAGCGTGATGACGTCGTCGCGACCGCCCCGCGTCAGATCGGGCGGGCTCGCGAGGCCGCGCACGCTGATCGCGTGCTCGTGGCGATCGATGGCCAGGAGCCGCCCGGCGACGTCCCAGCCCCACAGCGCGCCGACGCGATCACGCAGCTCCTTCGCCGGCGGCGCGTTGAGCACGCTGCGGCCGTTGCTCGTGACCCGCAGGTGAACGACGAGATGCGCGAGCGCGAGCTGGGTCACCGGGCGCAGGCTCTGGGCCAGCTCGGTCGTGACCGCCTTCAGGAACTTGAGCCGGGCCGGCGTGTTGAAGAAGAGATCCGTGACCTCGATGGTCGTGCCGGTGTCGGCCGCCACCGCGAGGCGCTGCGCGATCTCGCCGCCCGCGCCGGCCAGACGCGTCCCGTCGGCGGCACCGCGGGCGCGGCTGGTGATCACGAACCGGGCCACGGCGCAGATGGCCGGCAGCGCCTCGCCGCGGAATCCCAGCGTGGCAATCGCGTCGAGATCGGCATCGGCGGCGATCTTCGATGTCGCGTGCCGCTCCAGCGCGAGCTCCAGCTCCTCGGCAGTCATGCCGATGCCGTCGTCGCTCACCCGGATCAAGGCGGCGCCGCCGTCGCGCAGATCGACGCTGACCGTGCGGGCATCCGCGTCCAGCGCGTTCTCGACCAGCTCCTTCACCGCCGACGCCGGCCGCTCGACCACCTCCCCCGCCGCAATCTTGTTGATCAGGTGTTCGGGCAGTTTCCGGATCCGGCCAACAGTCATACGCCAAACTCTTCGGAGCGTATGTCGCGCTGCCGCGTGAACGGGGGGGCAATCGGGGGGGATGTCTCATCCCCCCCGAAGTAAACAATCAAGCGCGACGTCACACGCCCTCCGGTTTCCGAACACCACCTCGTTGCGCCTGCCACTTCGCGAGCAGGTTCAGCGCCTCCATCGGGGTCAGGTGCGCGAGATCCAGATGGGCCAGCTCGATCAGGATCGGATCGGGAGGCGCGACGGCGAAGAGGCCGAGCTGCTCGGCGTCGCGCGCGTCGGCCGTGCGCTCCCCGGCCGCTTCGAGCTCGGAGAGCAGCGCCTTGGCTCGCGCGATGACGGGCTCGGGCAAGCCGGCCAGGCGCGCGACCTGGATGCCGTAGCTCCGGTCGGTGCCGCCCGGCCGCACCTTGTGCAGGAAGATGATCTGGTCGTTCCACTCGCGTACGGCGACGTGGAAGTTTCGGACGGCCGCCAGCCGATTGGCCAGCTCGGTCAGCTCGTGGAAGTGCGTCGCGAAGAGCACCTTGCATCCGGAGCGCTCGTGTAACGCCTCGACGACGGACCACGCGATGGCGAGGCCGTCGAACGTCGATGTCCCGCGACCGACCTCGTCGAGGAGCACGAGGCTCCGCGCCGTGACGTTGTTGAGGATGGTCGCCGTCTCCACCATCTCGACGAGGAACGTGCTCTGGCCGCGCCCGAGGTTGTCCTGGGCGCCGACCCGTGTGAACAGGCGATCGACGAGGCCCAGGCGCGCCTCGCGAGCCGGAACGAAGGCGCCCATCTGGGCGAGGATCACCAGGTGGCCCGTCTGGCGCAGGTAGACCGATTTCCCCGACATGTTCGGTCCAGTGAGGATGACAACCCGTGCCTCGGCGTCGAGCGCGAGGTCGTTGGGCGTGACCGGCTCCGTCGAGCGCGCCTCCAGCACGGGATGGCGGCCGTCCACGATCTCGATGCGATCGCCAGCGTCGACGACGGGCCGCACGTGGCCGCGAAAGTGCGCGACTTCGGCGAGGCCGAGCAGCACGTCGAGCCGGGCCAGCGCGCGCGCCGTCGTCAACAACGGCCCGGCTTCGGCGGCAACGCGACGCCGGACGTCCTCGAACAGCTCGTACTCGAGCCGCCGGCGGCGCTCCTCGGCGCCGAGCACCTTGGTCTCGTACTCCTTCAGCTCCGGCGTGACGTAGCGCTCGGCTCCCGTGAGCGTCTGGCGGCGCACGTATTCCGCGGGAACGCGGGCGGCCTGAGCGTGGCTGACCTCGATGCCGTAGCCGAAGACGCGATTGAAGCGGACCCGGAGCGACGAGAGGCCGGTGCGCGAGCGCTCGCGCTCCTCGAGGCCAGCGATCCACTCGCGCGCCTGGCGCGAGTCCTCGATCAGCGCCGAGAGCGCGTCACTCCAGCCCTCGCGGATGAGCCCGCCCTCGTGCAGGACGAGCGGCGGCTCGTCGACCAGCGCCTGCTGGAGCAGAGCGAGAAGCGCGTCGAGCGGCGCGATCTCGTCGCGCGCGGTCGTCAGCAGCGGCGCGGTGGCCTCGCCCAGATGCGTGCGGATCTCCGGGAGCGGTTGAAGGCACGCGCGCAGCCCGACCAGATCGCGGGCGTGAGCGACGCCGAGCGTGGCGCGGCTCGTCAGTCGCTCGAGGTCGCCCACGTGCGCGAGCAGCCGGCGCAGCTGGGCGCGCGCGGCCGGGGCGTCGATCAGCGCCTGGACGGCATCCTGGCGGGCGGCAATGGCGCCGAGGTCGAGGAGCGGCCGCAGCAGCCACTGGCGCAGCAGCCGCGCGCCCATCGGGGTCGTCGTCTCGTCCAGCACGCCGAAGAGCGTCATTCGCGGATCGCCGTCACGCGTGTCGATCAGCTCGAGCGTCTGCACGGCCGTGGGGTCGAGGGTCATCGCCTCGTCGCTGGCCAGCCGCGCGAGCCGCGTGAGATGCCCGAGCGCTTCGCCTTGAGTCGCCCGGACGTAGGCGAGCGCCGCTCCGGCGGCCTGGAGGCCGACCGTCATGTCCGAGACGCCGAACGGCGCGAGCGAGGTCACGCCGAAGTGAGCGCAGAGGTCGCCCACCGCACGCCGGAGCGCGAACGCCGCCGGATCCCAGAACGTGAGCGTCGCGCCCGTCGCCTGCAGTCGCGCCATGAGATGACCGGCCTCGCGCGCCGTCTCCGGCACCAGGATCTCGCTCGGCCGCCTCATCAGTCCCGCCGCCAGCACGTTCTCGGCCTCGCCGGCGTCCTCCCCCGCCCAGAAATCGCCGGTGGATACGTCGAGCAGCGCGACGCCGGTGCCCTCGCGCGCGCGTACGACCGCGAGCAGGAAGTTGTTGGC
>WNGI01017463.1_pt1 | contig 17937 bp, 15 predicted proteins | sample 5400621 | NCBI WGS metagenome assembly WNGI01 (sample SAMN13153374, study PRJNA577476) | soil metagenome | isolation source: 20 cm soil or saprolite under Garry oak tree replicate 1 | place: USA:California | collected 2016-06-15
TGCCGCGACGCCGATCGACGGGCTGGACTTCACGAACGGCCTGACCCTCGAGTTCGAGGCCCCGGATGTCGAGACCTTTCCCATGCTCGCCCTCGCCCGCAAGGCCGGAGAGTCCGGCGGAACCCATCCGTGCGCCTACAACGCCGCGAACGAGGTCGCCGTCGCCGCGTTCCTGGCCGGCCGCCTGCGGTTCCTCGGGATCGCGAGCATCGTCGAGGACATCCTTGGGGCCGTCGACGGTGCTCCTGCGGGAGACCTCGACGAGCTCATCGAAGCGGACGGCGAAGCGCGACGCCTCGCCGAGGAAGCCGTCGGAGCGCTGGTGCCGTGAACATCTTCATCGCGATCATCGGCCTGAGCCTGCTCGTCCTCGTCCACGAGGCGGGCCACTTCTTCTCCGCGAGAGCGGTCGGCATGAGCCCGCGGCGCTTCTACGTCGGCTTTCCGCCCGCGATCGCCAAGGTCAAGCGGAAGGGCATCGAGTACGGCATCGGTGCGGTCCCGCTCGGCGGCTACGTGAAGATCCCGGGAATGCACAGGCCCGCGCCGTCGGACCTCAGCACGTTCTTCGGGCAGGCGCTCGAGGAGGCTCCTCAACTCGTCGCGCCGATCGATCGAATCAAGCGCAAGCTCGACGAGGGCGACATGGAGGGGGCGCGCAGCCAGCTGCCGGCGCTCGCCGACGCGCTGCAGCATGTCGATCTCAGCCGGATGGCGCGGCGTGCGGCCGAGAAGGGCCTGAACGAGCTCGCGGACGGACTCGGCGCCGACGCGTACTGGCGCCAGAGGACATGGAAGAAGGTGCTCGTCATCTTCGCCGGGCCGGGGACGAACCTGCTCTTCGCGGTCATCCTGTTCGCGACGCTGTTCGTCGTGGGGAGCGGCGGGTACCGCCTCGGATTCACGATGGAGACGAACACGCCGATGAACGCGGCGATCGTGCATGACGTGCGCGCGGATCACCCCGCAGCGATGATCGGCCTGCGTCCGGGCGACCGGATCCTGAGGATCAACGGCCAGCGGGTTCAGGACGTGTCCGAGGTGCCCGACCTCATCCAGCAGTCGCACGGCGGCCCCGTCACGCTCGTCGTCCGCCACAAGGGCGACGCCGAGGCGGTACGCCTCAGCCCGGTCCGGCCACGCTCGGAGCCCAAGCTCTCGGTGCCGCAGGCGACCTGGCAGTCGGTGAAGCTGACCGGGGTGATCACGAAGGAGATCGGCGCGTCGCTCTCGCGACTCGTGCGCGGAAACCGGAAAGAGGTGTCGAGCCCGGTCGGGATCGTCGAGGGCTCCTCGGAAGCGCTCGCGCAGGGCGCGCAGACGTACCTCTGGGTCCTCGGCCTGCTCAGCCTGTCGCTTGCGCTGCTCAACCTGCTCCCGTTCCTGCCGCTCGACGGCGGCCACATCGTGTTCTCGCTCATCGAGGGCATCCGCGGGCGCGCGGTCGGGCGTGAGGTCTACGAGCGCGCCTCTGCGATCGGGATCGCCCTCGTGCTCTTACTCTTCTTCATCGGCCTCTCGAACGACATCGGCAACCTCGGGAACTGATGTCGAGCGAGCGCTCGATCAAGGTCGGCAACGTGCAGATCGGCGGCGGTGCGCCCGTCGTCGTGCAGTCGATGACGCTCACGCCCACGCACGACGTCCCCGCGACGACGGCCCAGATCGCGGCGCTCGCTTCCGCCGGTTGCGAGGTCGTGCGCTGCGCGGTTCCGAAGATCGAGGACGCGGAGGCGCTGCGTAAGATCGTCCGCCTGTCGCCGATCCCGGTCATAGCGGACATCCACTTCAACGCGAGCCTCGCGCTGCGGGCGATCGAGGCCGGCGTCGCGGCGGTCCGGATCAACCCTGGAAACATCGGCGGGCCGGACCGGGTCGAGCAGGTCGTGAACGCGGCTCGATCGGCGGGGATCCCGATGCGCATCGGCGCCAACTCGGGCTCGCTTCCCAAGCACCTGCAGGAGCTTGCGCAGCAAGACCAGGCGGAGGCGCTCGTCGCAGCGGCGCTCGAGGAGGTGCTCCTGCTCGAGCGGCTCGGCTACTACGACTTCAAGATTTCGGTCAAGTCGACTCACGTGCCGACGATGATCCGCGCGTACCGGATGCTCTCCGAGCGCGTCCCGTACCCGCTCCACCTGGGCGTAACCGAGGCCGGAACGACGTTCGCCGGCTCGATCAAGAGCGCGATCGGGATCGGCGCCCTCCTGGCGGACGGCATCGGCGACACGCTGCGCGTCTCGCTCACGGCCGACCCCGTCAGGGAGATCGAGGTCGCCTGGGAGATCCTGAAGGCGCTCGGCCTTCGCGAGCGCGGCCCGGTGATGATCGCGTGCCCGTCGTGCGGGCGCGACAACGTCGGGGTCGAGAACCTCGCGGTCGAGGTCGAGGGGCGGCTCAGCGACTATCCGCAGGCCTTCGAGGTCGCGGTCATGGGCTGCGCCGTCAACGGCCCGGGGGAGGCCGGCGACGCGGACTTCGGAATCGCCGGCGGCCGCGACGTCGGCTTCATTTACGCCCACGGCCGCGTGCTGAAGAAGGTCTCGTCGGACATCCTCGTCGACGAGCTCTTCCACGAGATCGACACGTGGATCGAGGCCGGGATGCGCCGGCCGACGCGCCTGAAGATGGCGAAGCCGGCGGCGCTGGCCATGGCCGAGGCTTCCGAAATTCCGCTCGACTAGGGTTCGAGCATGATCCGGCGAGCGTCCCAGCTCTTCCTGCCGACCCTGCGCGAGGCCCCGGCCGACGCGGAGGCGATCAGCCACAAGCTGCTCGTCCGCGGCGCTTTCATCCGGCAGGTCAGCGCGGGCGTATGGACGTTTCTCCCACTCGGCTGGCGCGTCCACGAGAAGGTGGTCGGGATCATCCGCGAGGAGATGGACGCGATCGGGGCGCAGGAGCTCTTCATGCCCGTCCTGACCCCGGCCGAGCTCTGGAAGGCGACCGGGCGCTACGACATCACCGAGGTGTTCAAGCTGCGCGACCGCAACGACCGGGAGTTCGTCCTCCCGATGACGCATGAGGAGACAATCACGTTCCACGCGCGCGAGATCCAGTCGTACCGCGACCTGCCGCAGATGCTCTACCACTTCCAGACGAAGGACCGCGACGAGCCGCGGCCGCGTGCCGGCCTGATCCGCGTCCGCGAGTTCATCATGAAGGACTCGTATTCGTTCGACCGCGACGCGGAGGGGCTCGACAAGAGCTTCCAGTTGCACAAGGGGGCGTACGACCGGATCTTCGAGCGCTGCGGGCTCGAGGTCTATCCCGTCCAGGCCGAGTCGGGGATGATGGGCGGAAGTGCGAGCATGGACTACCTCGCACCCGCGGCGGCCGGCGAGAACACGCTGGTCACGTGCGAGCGCGGCGACTACGCGGCCGACCTGGAGATTGCGCGTGGGATTCCGCGGGCTCCCGAGTTCCCGGCCGCGCTGGACGCTCCGGAGAGCGTCGAGACACCCGGCGCGACGACGATCGAGGACCTGGCGAAGGTTCTCGAGATCGACGACGCGGCGACGTCGAAGGCGATGCCCGTCGTTGCAGACGGGCGCGTCGTGCTCGCCCTCGTGCGCGGCGACGACCGGCTGGACGAGGTGAAGATGGTCGAGGCGCTCGGGGAGGCGGTCCGTCCGGCGACCGAGGACGAGATCCGCGAGACGTTCGGTGCGGATCCGGGCTCGATCGGCCCTGTCGGGGTCGCCGTCGAGGTCGTCGCCGACGAGGCGCTGCGGGAAGGTCAGTTCGTTGCCGGCGCGAATCGCACAGGCCACCATCTGCGCGGCGTGCAAGCGGGACGCGACTTCGAGGCGCGATTCGCGAACATCCGCGAGGTGCGCGAGGGGGACACGTGTCCCAAGTGCGGCGGGAAGCTGCGCCTCCAGACCGCGATCGAGGTGGGCCACATCTTCAAGCTCGAGACGCGCTACACCAAGCCACTCGCGGCGACCTTCCTCGATGAGGACGGCAAGGAGAAGCTGCTGATCATGGGCAGCTACGGGATCGGCCCCGCGCGCACGATGGCGGCGATCGTCGAGCAGCACCACGACGAAAACGGGATCCAGTGGCCGCCCTCGGTCGCGCCCTACGACGTCCATGTGGTCGCGTTGCCCGGGCTCGAGGAGCGGGCCTCGGAGGTGGCCGCGAAACTCGACGCAGCCGGTGATGCGGTACTCCTGGACGACCGCGATCAGCGCGCTGGCGAGAAGTTCGCCGACGCCGACCTGATCGGCCTCCCGGTGCGCGTCACCGTCGGCAAGAAGACGTTCGAGGACGGCGCCGTCGACATCCGCTCCCGCGAAACGGGCGAAGAACAGAGAGTGGCGATCGAAGATCTCGGTAGCCTGCGGGCTGATGGCTCGTAGGCGCCGCTTCAGCGACGACCCGTTCGGCGAGACCCTCGAGCGGCTGATGACCGAGAACGGCGTCACGTATCGCGGGCTGGCCGCGAAGACGAAGCTCTCGGCCGGCTACTTGAACCACCTCGTGCACGGCAACCGGCCCGTCCCGTCGAACGAGATCGTGCGCTCGCTGGCTGGTGCGCTCGACGTCGAGCCGGAGCACTTCCGCGAGTACCGGATCCGCGTGATCACGGAGCGGCTCGAGGAGATGCCGGCGCTGATCGACCGGCTCTACAAGCGGCTCGCCGAGAAGAGCTAGGCGCTAGTCCTCGACGGCGTCTTCGGCCTGCTCGGCGAGCTCGACGATGTCGCCGTCCTTGAACAGGATCTTCTGGAGCGCGAGGCGCCACTTCTCCTTGCGGCGGGCGAGGAACTCCAGGTCCATCGAGAAGTGGAGGAACTCCTCGCGCTGGGCGTGCTCCATGATCTTGCGTGCCTGCTCGTCGGTCTCGACGGTCAGGCGCTGCTCGTACCAGCCGATCGCCTCGGCTTCTTCTTGCAGGGAGGCGATCAGGCGGGCGAAGGTGCGAGCGTCGGCGCCGAGCTCGTCGGGAGGCTCGTGATACTGATCCGTGGGCATCGCGCTAATCTAGTCGCGAAGCGGGGCGTGGCGCAGCCTGGTTAGCGCGCTAGTCTGGGGGACTAGAGGTCCCGAGTTCAAATCTCGGCGCCCCGATTCAGGAAAGCCCCGCAAAACGGGGCTTTCTGCTTCGGGCACTTGTTAGCCGAGCCGGCCGGTCACTGAATCCCCGTGTCGAGATGGAAGTCGGCCTTCGCGACCCGGCCTCTGGGTACTTGCCCGCCGCAGTCGTCGTCACCTGCGCCACGACCCTGCCACCGCGTCGGAACTGCAGGAGGACTCCGGCCGCGGGCTTCTCGCAAGGATCGTCGGCGCGGCACACCGGCGCTGTCGGTCCTTGCATCACCACCCCACGGAGACCCGAGACGTGTCTTGCACCCGCCGTCCCCCCGAACGCGAACATCGGCACGAGCGCGGCGAAGCCAACAGCTGCCCAACGCACGGTCCCGAAATATAGCGCGCCTGACGTCGAGCAACTAACCGCGTAGACTCGCGCCGACGTTGCTGGCTACAAGGGGAGGCAACATGCGTGGAGGTTCAACGTCCGCGCCGCGCAGGCTCAGACTGGGCGGGGCGCTAGCACTTGTAACGGGCCTTTTGACGGCGGCGCTGTGCGCCGGCGCGGGCTCAGGCTCGGCCGCGGTCACGCCGGGTCATGCACCGGGGACGAGCCCCGTTGCGACGGTCACGTGGGCTGCGGCCCACGATACTTCGCCGCCGTTGCGCGACCTGGCAGCGGGCAGGATCGCTCCGGATGCGGACGATCCCGCGGATGAGCCCGACCGGGGCCCAATCGCCACAGGGGATGGCGGGTATTCGGGCGACGGCGCCCTGCAGTCGGCGCCGCCGGCCGCAACCATCCCGTCGACCCAGCAGAACTTCGAAGGGCTCAGCAACCAGGCCAATTTCAACATCTTCGGCTTCCGCGTGAACCCGCCTGACCCGAACGGCGAGGTGGGGCCGAACAACTACGTCGAGATGATCAACCTCGTCTTCGGCGTCTACGACAAGGCCGGCAACCTGCTGCTTGGGCCGGTGGACACCGGCACGCTCTGGAGCGGGTTCGAGATCCCGGACTGCACGGACCCGTCCGGTGATCCCGTCGTCCTCTATGACCAGTTGACCGACCGCTGGATCCTGTCGCAGTTCACGACCCGGGGACCGGAGTACTGGAACTGCGTCGCCGTCTCCACGACGAGCGATCCGACCGGGTCGTACTACCGATACGCGTTCTCTACCGGGGTGAACTTCCCGGACTATCCGAAATACGGCAACTGGACGGACTCTTACGTGATCACGACGCGCGAGTTCGGGCCGACGATCGAGTACGGGATCGGCGTGTACGCGCTGGAGAAGAACAAGATGGTGAACGGCCAGCCCGCGCGATCCGTGCGCTTCTTCCTCGATGGGAACGACCCGGATGTCCTCCCGCTCGTGGGGGACGGGCTGCTTCCGGGCGACGTCGACGGGAAGCAGAAGCCGAAGACCGACTCGGCAATCCCGATCGTGGGGACCCAGGACGACGGCGCGTCGTACGGCGCGACGTTCGACGCGCTGAACATCTTCGACCTCTCGGTGAAGTGGAGGTCGACGGTGATTGCCTCGTTGGACCTCAACACGCAGATTCCGACGGCCGCCTTCGACTCGATCTTCCCGTGTGCGCCGACCTCGCGTGATTGCCTGCCGCAGCCGGGCATCGTGAACCCGGCGCAGTACCTCGACATCCTGTCCTACCGGCAGCGGCCGACCTTCCGGCTTGCCTACCGCAACTTCAAGGACTACGAGGCGCTGGTCACGAACCAATCAGTTGAGGCGAGGCCCGGAGTCGCCGGTGCACGCTGGTACGAGATCAGGCGGACGGGAACGACGTACAGCCTGTACCAGCAGGGGACTTACGCGCCGGCCGACGGCATCCACCGCTGGATGGGTAGCATCGCCCAGGACAAGAAGGGCGACATGGCGCTCGGGTACAGCGTCGTGAACGGAACCGACGTCTATCCGGGCATCCGCTACACGGGCCGACTCGCGGGCGACCTGCTCGGACAGATGACATTGGGCGAAGGGACGATCATCGACGGTTCGGGCGTCCAGACGACGACGAACTCGCGCTGGGGCGACTACACCGACATGACGGTCGACCCGGTCGACGACTGCACCTTCTGGTACGTCAACGAGTACTACACCTTGGCCGGGCAGCAATCCTCGGCCGCCGGCTGGCAGACGCGAATCGCCAGCTTCAGGCTTCCGGGGTGCTGATGCAGTAGACAGGGCCGGGGCCGGCGCCACTGCGCCGGCCCCGGTCGCCACCGAGCGATGCGAGGGGCGCACTCGGTCGGCGTGCGCGCAGCCTCGACCTCGCCGCTTGAGACACTCAGCTCCGGGCTCCCCAGCTCGCCGCCCAGGCGCTCGATCTCGGCGCCATAGAAGGCAGGCTTCTAGCGGATCTCGCATGGTTGAGCGGCAGAGCGGCAGTTTCTACCGCCGCTTTCTACCCCTGAGCCCGGTGACGACCGTGCGCTCATGCCCCTCCGCGCGGCGCTCAGCATCACGAGCTGGCGGGCGATCCGCGCGAGTTGAGGCGCTCATCCTCAGACAGTCGGCTCCTCGGTGGTGAACGAAAGTGCCGAGGTGGCGGACAGCGCCGCGGTCCCGAGCGATCCACCGAGAGCCAGCACGCTCGCGAGTGCGAGGAGCTTCGTCACGATCTTCACCCCAGGCTGACGACGAGGTTGACCTTGCTGCCGCCGGGCAACACTGCTCCGAATGCGGGCCTTTGCGTAATGACGCGGCCCCTCCCGACGCGCCGCACAGCTGTGGCGCAAGCTCGAGGAACTCGAGGCCGCAAGCTGACTGCTGGCTAACCGAGGCGTCCGAGGGTTCGACCCCGCCGCTGGCCCCGGAAGGGAAAAAGTCGCCCGGAGTCAGCCGCACGAGGACAGGTCCCGCGCGGAGGTCAGACCCCGCCATGATTCTCAGAAGAGGATCACCCGCCGAGCGTCGAAAAGGTCTCATTGAGAGCCGGAGCTGCGGAGAACCCTTCCCCCGCAAAGTCCGGCCTGCGGTCGGACGCGCCCAGTGCTCCGGCTCTCCTACCAAACACTCCCCGCCCGACGGGAAGCGAAACCGGCGCTGATTCCCAGACGATGCGAAGCCGAGTCAACGGTGCAGCCTGCCATGCCGACCAATGACCTGAGACGAGCGCCCAGATGAAGAGCGCGGAGACGAAGGTCACGCTGGTGAGCCAACCCGCCTCGTACGCGATCGTGATCATGGCGACCCAGAAGATCGTCAGCCATCCATTGACGCGACGCATGAACACGGGGTCGCCCTGCACGGACGCCCAAAGGCTCCGAACGACCTTCATGACTGCGGCGGTTCTCGGTTGACGGGTTGGAGTCCTCCGCGAACTCGACAGCCGAGTGCTTGCAGCGTGTTTCAGAAAGACGTTTGTTCGGTATGACCCGGGAGCGCGGGAAGCCGGGGTCGCCCGCGACCTTATTGGCGTATAAGTGTCGACGCTCCGCTAGGGGAAGCGGATGGTGCCAGGCGCCCCGGCTCTCGTGCCCGGTTCGCTCACGTTGGCGAGGACGATCCGCCCATGCTCCACGTCTTCGTGATGCAACCTGCAGAGCAGCCGCAGTTCGCGGGATCGAACGCAGCTCTGCCCTGTCGGACGCCCACGATGTGGTGCACCTCGATCCTTCCGCCGCACGGCTCGCCGATGCCCTCGAGCCGGCGAGACTTGGCGGACCCTCTTCGCCGACATCGGCGAGGCGGTGACGTACTGCTCTGAATGTGCCGAGCGGGAGTTCGGAACCTTAGACGGCTAGCTGATAGTCGTGGAGGTGACCCGCCGTAGGTGCTGTTCGGGTCACCTCCACTACGGGGTCTGCTGCTGGCCTCTGCTTAGGTGGCGTCCTTGACGACGTAGTTGCCTTTGGCAAGTACGAGGCCCGGCTGGGTCGGCGCCGGGCAGGTCGCAGGCGGGTTGGGGACGAGCATCGTCTGCGACCGGTCATTCCGGCCGGGTGAGCCGTTGTCCTCGGTGAGCTGGATGAAGCCACTGCCCACCGGCGGACCACCGACGCCGCTCGACCTGGTGACCGTGCCGCCGACGCTGGCCTGGTTGCCGACAACGAGCACGCAGGTCACAGAACCCCTGAACTGCCAGCCACTCTGCGCGAGGAAGAAGTGCCCGCGCGGGTTCTCGCCGTTAGGTCCGCTGTGCGCACTGATGCGGACGCGAGCGACGGGGACCGAGAACCTTGCCGAACCCACGACGAGGTCATGCTTCGGCCCCTTCCCGTTCCCATGCCCGTTTCCGGGACTGTGCTTGGCGGTTGCGATCGTGGGAATCGCCACAAGCACTACTGCAGAGAGTGCAACAACGGGCAGACGTCTCATGTCCACCCTCCTCTCGTTGGGGGCTAACACAATCCAGATTCCCGCCGCCGTGGATTTCGAACCTGCGCGGCGGTAAGCTCGATCGACGCCCGCTCGGTCCCCAGTCTCGAACCTAGGAGGACGAATGGCAGGCTTCTTGTTCAGACTCGAGCTTGAAGACGGTCGCCGGCAGACCCGCCCGTTCTGCACACGGCTGTACCGAACTGGGCTCCTGGCGACACGATCCCGCTGGGGCCAGTGAGAGGGATTCTGCGCGTGGTGGCGATTCGGACGGATGCGAGGGCGAGCTGGTAACTCGTCGTCGCCGCTGTCCAGGTCGACCTCACGCCGGAGCCGGCGATTCCACTCCAGCACTCGCCCCGACCGACGACCAGGTTGACCGGGAAGCCCTGGCGCCTGACCGTGCCTGGCCCGTGGCGACTGCTTGATCACGCGGCCGCGAAGTGAGTGTCTTGAGCGAGCGCGGGCGCGTCGGGCCGCTCCTTTTCGGTGAGGCTCACGCCGCTGCTCTCTCTGGCGGGCCCAGCGGCACTTCGGGCGAGCACACGATCGCACTCGCATACCTCGGCCGAGGCTTGGGGCTGGCTAGCTCCGGTCTCTGTGCCGCAGCAGGATCTCGATGATCTCCGTCGCCTCGGCATCACCCGCGATGTCGTCGTCGGGGACGTCAAGCTCAACGATTTCGCAGGCATCCTCGGCGTGCTCGCCCTGCTGCGCATTGCTCCTAAGCCAGCCGCCTCTCCAGGTACGCCGACAGCCGCGTCAGCGGGAACGAGATCACGAAGAACACGAGCATGACGAACCCGAAGATCAGGAACGGCGCGTAGGAAGGGGCGATGGGCCCAGCCACGCCCGAGGTGACATTCTCGAACTGTCGCTGCCCGGCCTGGAGGAACTCGTTCACGCCGATCACGAAGACGATCGTCGTGTTCTGGATGATGTTGACCAGAAGCCCGACCATCGGGGGCAGCAACCTCCGCAGGGCCTGGGGGAAGATCACGAAGACCTGTCGCCCGATCCAGCCGAAGCCGAGAGCGGCTGCAGCCTCATGCTGCTCTTTCGGAATCGACTGGACCGCGCCGCGCGTCGCCTCCGCGACCTGGGCGCTGCCCCAGAGCGAGAGCGCTACCGCCCCCGACTGGTACGCGCTGAGTTGGACGTGGAAACCTGCGACGTCGAACGCCGGCAGCCAGAAGATGAAGAGGACGGTGACGAGGATCGGAAGCCCCCGCCAGACCTCGACGTAGAACCGGATCAGCCCGCGGACGGAGCGGAACCGGATCGTCATGAGCGTTCCGAGGACGATCCCGATCGCCACGCTCGCCACGAGGGCGATGGCAGCGATGCGCAGCGTCTCCGGCAATCCCTCGCGGAGCATGTACTCGGCGACGGGGCGGAACCAGTCCGGGACCGGGTTCATCTAGAGCGCCTCCGGGAGCGCAAGCCGCGCCTCGAGGAAGCGGATCAGCGCCGAGAGCGTCCACACGATCGCGAGGTAGGCGACCGCGAGGGCGGCGAACATCTCGAAGGTCCGGAACGTGTTCGACTGGATGTTGTTGGCGTAGTACGTCAGCTCCGGGTAACCGATGATCAGCAGCAGCGACGTGTTCTTCAGCACCGAGATCGAGGTATTGATCGTCGAGGGCAGGGCGATGCGCCCACCGATCGGAAGCGTCACGTTGAGAAAGGCCTTCAGAGGCGTGAAGCCGAGCGCGTAGCCGGCCTCACGGAGCCGCGCGGGGACGGCCTCGAAGCCCGCCCGGAAGTTCTCGGTCATGAAGGCCCCGCCCCAGATCGTGATCGAGAGCCACGCGACTGTGAACGTCTCGAGGTGGATGCCGAGCACCGGCAGGCCGTAGTAGAGGAAGATGATCTGGACGAGGATCGGCGTGTTGCGGATCACCTCGACGTAGGTCGCTGTGACCTGGTTGAGCACCGGGATTCGGTGGGCGCGCACCGCCCCGAGCACGAGACCGACCAGATAGGCGAGCACGATCCCCACCGCGCCGGCCTTCATCGTGTGCTTGAACCCGTCCCAGAGCGGGCCGCGGTTGTCCCAGATGACGGACCACTCGAAAGAAGCGAGGATGCGCACGGTTCGATCAAAACACGAATGGCCGCCCCGAAGGACGGCCATTCGCGTACGTCAGGTCTAGCTAGGGCAGTTGTTCTCGGGAGGATCCGCCCGCGGGTACTGGAGCTTGTGCGTCGGGCTCGGAGCGTTCGTCTTGAACGTCTTCCAGAAGCGCCGCGGGATCGTGCGCTTGAGGATCGACCAGAACATGTCGCGGTTCCTCATCCCGCGCACGGCCGCGTCCACCCAGCGCTTCATGTCCGCCTCGTTCTTGCGGATGCCGATGCCCCAGGGGACCTTGAGGAAGATGTTCGAGCTCAGCTTCAGGGAGCTGTCGGTCGCCGCCACGCCGACGAGGAACGCGTCGTCGTACATCATCGCGTCGGCCTGGTCGTTCTTCACCGCCAGCACTCCGGCTGCCGGGCTGGAGACGACCTGGAACGTCGTGTTCTTGAAGCAGTTCTTGATCCACCGGTCGTAGATCGAGCCCGACGTGGACACGAGCTTCTTCCCGGGCATCCAAGTCGCGAGCTTGCCGACGGTGACGTTGTTCTTGACGAGCAGCCGCCCGGCTGCGTTGTAGTACGGAACCGAGTAGTCGATGACCTTCTCCCGGTCCGCGGTCCACGTGAGCGTCGAGATAATGATGTCGACGCGTCCCGAGGTCAGCGTGCCGATGCGGCTCGCGGTCGTCACGCACGTGAAGTCGACCTTGCTCGTCGAGCCGAACGCCCACTTCGCGAACTGGCGTGCGACCTCGACGTCGTAGCCGCGGTTCTTGCCGCTCGTGTCCTGCCAGCCGAACGGCGGCGTGTCGCACTTGACTCCGATCTGCCACTTGCCGCGGGCCTTGACCGCCGCGGGCAGAGCCGGGAGCTTCGGCTTCGGCGGCAGCTTCGCCTGCGCCGCACCGCCTCGGGTCGGTGCCGCCGAGCCGAACGTCGCAGCCACGGCGGCTGCGACGAGCCCGACGACGATCGTGAGCACCACAAGTCGTTTCATTCCACGTCTCCTTCTTCGGTGATTGACAATTCCTCCAGCGAGTGAGCCATCTGGAGTGACCGCCGCAGAAATCTCTTCGTACGTTCCTGTTTCGGTCGGTCGAGCACTTCGGTTGGAATTCCCTCCTCCACGATCCGGCCGTCGTCCATGAAGACCAGGCGGTCTCCGACCTCACGGGCGAACTGCATCTCGTGCGTGACGACGACCATCGTCATCCCCGTCTCGGCGAGGTCGCGCAAGACGACGAGCACCTCGCCGACGAGCTCCGGGTCGAGAGCCGACGTGACCTCGTCGAAAAGGACGACGCGTGGCTCCATCATCAGCGCGCGGGCGATGGCGACGCGTTGCTGCTGCCCTCCCGAGAGCTGGTGCGGATGCTGCTTGGCCTTCTCCTGAAGGCCGACTCTCGACAGGAGCTCGAGCGCACGGGCATCGGCCTCGCGGCGGGACATGTGGCGGACGCGGCGCGCCGCGAGGGTCACGTTGTCGATCGCCTTCAGATGCGGGAAGAGGTTGAACTGCTGGAACACGATCCCGATCCGCTGCCGGATCTGGGCGACCTTGACCCCCTTGGCGGTGATTTCCTCGCCCTCGAGCCAGATGCGCCCGCTGTCGATCGGCTCGAGCAGGTTGATGCAGCGCAGGAGCGTGCTTTTCCCGCTTCCGCTGGGGCCGATCACGACGAGCGTCTCGCCCGCGGACACGGACAAGTCGATGCCGTCCAGGACGACGTTCTCGCCGAAGCTCTTGCGGACCCCTTCGGCGCGAACGACGGACTGAGCCTCGGGGGCGGCCGCCTGTGCGTTCATTCGCACCCGGTTATAGAGGTTTTCCGGCGGAGCTTCAACGAAGCGAAGTCCGCTCCATTCGGGAAGATGAAGCTATGCCCCGCCTGGTCGATGGCCGCGGCCGCAGTCGTCGTTCTCGTCGCCGGCTGCGGCAGCGAAGACGACCCGGGCGAACTCCCGGCGGGGCTCGCTCAGGTGCGCTTCCTCGACGACCTCTGCAACGGGAACCTCGACGGCGCCTACGCGACGCTCCATTCCGCCTACCAGCGCATCGTGCCGCGCGGGCGCTTCGTCGCGCGGGTCGGAGCACCACCTACGGAGCACCACCTACTAGGGTGCGGGAACCTCAACCATCGCGCTGCCGCCGCCGCGCCGCACCGGCTCGGCCGCCGCGAGGACGCCGTCGCCGGCAAGGAACTCGATCCCGGTCGCGGCGCCGATCTCGCCCCCGTTGACGAAGTGATGTCCCCGCGCCTCGAGCGCCGCGCGGTCAGGGCCCGCCAGGAACGCGGGCTCGGCACTCGTGTTGACGCCGTTCCGCTGGCTCGCGCGCGGATCGAGGATCGCCTGCGGCAGCGTCATTCCCTGGTCGAGCCGGTCGACGAGAATCTGGAGGACGGTCGTGATGATCGTCGAGCCGCCCGGCGAGCCGAGCGCGAGGAACGGCGTGCCGTGGTCGAGGACGATCGTCGGCGACATCGAGCTGCGCGGACGTTTGCCGCCCTCGACGCGGTTCGGGTGCGTCGTCGAGTCGTAGTTGAAGTCCGTCAGCTCGTTGTTGAGTAGGAACCCGAAGCCCGGCACGACGAGGCCCGAGCCGCCGGTCGACTCGATCGTGAACGTGTACGACACGACATTGCCCCACCTGTCCGACGTCGTTAGGTGCGTCGTCGTCTCGGACTGCAACGCGGTCGCCGCCGCCTCGCCCGTGTTGTAGGGGTACGGGTTCCCGGGCGGAACGGCGCCCGGCGCTGCGGTCGTGGTGATCAGCGCGCGGCGCGTCGCCGCGTAGTCCTTCGACAGCAGCCCGGTCAGGGGCACGGCGAAGTAGTCGGGATCGGCAAGGTAGGCGTTGCGGTCGGCGAACGAATAGCGCGACGCCTCAAGGTAGTAGTGCAGTGCGTCGACTCGCGTCATCGACGAGAGCGGGTAGCCCTCGAGGATGTTCAGCGCCTCGCCGACCGTCGAGCCGCCGCTCGACGGCGGGCCCATCGAGTACACGTCGAGGCCGCGGTAGTTGACGTGCGTCGGCGCGCGCTCCGGCGCGACGTACGTGTGCAGGTCTCGCATCCCCATCACTCCGCGCCGCCACGTGTGGTTCGCGGTGGGCGAGATGACCGGATGCTGAACGGTGTTGACGAGCGCGTCCGCCACCGCGCCGCGGTAGAAGCCTTTCGGTCCGAGGTGCGCGATCCGTTGATACGTCGCCGCAAGCTCCGGGTTGGTGAAGACGCTGCCGACGTCGCGCGGGGTGCCGTCGGGATCGAGGAACAGCGCCGCGGTCGCCGGGACGTCGTCGAAGTAGTCGACGTTCTGCTGCGTCTGGTCGAAGAATGTCTGGTCGACGACGAAGCCGTGGCTGGCGACGTGGATGCCCGGCTGCAGTACCCGCGCGAGCGTCATCGTCCCGTACCTCTCGAGCGCCTCCGCCCACGTGGCGACGGTGCCCGGAACGCCGACCGAGAGACCGCTGAAGCGCGCATCGTTGAACGGCAGCGGTGCGGGCGGGCTTCCTACCCAGAACGAGGTCGGCGTCATCGCCGTGGGCGCGGTCTCGCGGCCGTCGATCGTGGTCACGTGGCCCCCCGCGGTGCGGACGACCATGAAGCCGCCGCCGCCGATGCCGCACGAGAACGGCTCGGTGACGCCGAGGACCCCAGCCGCGGCGACCGCCGCATCCATTGCGTTGCCGCCCTGCTTCAGGGTGTCGATCGCGGCCTGTGTCGCGATCCTCTCGACGCTCGCGGCCGCGCCGCCGGTCCCGATCGACGTCGGCGGGCCCGAACCCGATCCGACGTCCGTAGACGCGCTCGCGACGAGCAGAAGCGCCGCCGCGATCGTCAGCAAGACGACCGACCAACGCAGCCGTTCCCGGGGCATAACCGCCTCCTTCGGTGGCTTCCCGGCGAGCCTATGCCTCGTGGAGCCGGAACACAAACGCTCTGTAGTGGAAAAGCACCGCTCCTCGCTTCCCAAACAGGTCAGTCGGGGCAGCGGGCAAGAGGCGAGTGTATGGCTCCGCTCTCTACTTCACGACCTCGACGAGGAGCGTTGTGATTAGCGGGGAGGCCGGCGGCGGGGTGAACCCTCGGACGCCTCGAGCGCTTCCCCGCCTCTCGCCAGGCCTCTCCAAGGGGCCCCGCAGCAAACCCCGCATCGCGCAGGGCCCCTTGGTCGTCTACCCACCTCCCGTACCTGCCGTAACGTCATGTCGTAAGGACTTTGTGAATGTCCCCGACTCGCGGTAGGAATGGGTGATGTAGCTACACTTTTTGGCGGCCACCTGTATGTGGGCCCGGGCTCTACTTAGGAACCCTCCCTACCCGAACACGGAATCCGGATGCCTTCACAGGTGGCCCTACTCGGCCCGTTGACGGCCTCTTCTCCCTGACGAGTCGTTTGTTCTCCACTCACGAGGGGAATACTTGGCGTCCCCGACAGAGGAGTACTCATGTGGTGGATCATCCTGATCGTCGTCGCTGTGCTGATCGTCGCCGGAATCATCATCGTCGGCGGCCGTCGAGCGCGAGAACAGCGACTAGAGAACAAGCGGCAGGAAGCCGGTGAGCTCCGAAGCCAGGCCGACGAGCAGTCGTCGCAAGCAGGGCAGCGTGCGTCGTTTGCCCAGGAGCAGGCCGATCAAGCCGAGGAGGAACGCGCACGCGCCGAGGAAGCTCGCCAGCGGGCGGACGAAGTGGATCCAGACGTAGCGACGTAGGTCTCACGACGGCCGTAGGCTGTGCCCGTGCCGCCGACCCGGGTAGCGATCATCGGAGCGGCGCTCGATCTCGGCGCGGGCCGCCGCGGCGTCGATATGGGCCCGTCGGCGATCCGCTACGCGGGCCTCAGCGAGCGGCTCGATGGCGCCGGGATCGAGGTCGAGGATCGCGGGAACGTCCAGGCGGCGATCCCCGAGACGCGTGAGACGGGCACCGAGAGCGCCCGGTTCCTGGATGAGATCCTCGAGACTTGCACGCGGATCGCAGACGAGGTCGAGTCTGCCCGCGGCGAGGGTTGGCTGCCACTGGTGCTCGGCGGCGACCATTCGATCGCGATGGGCTCGCTGAGCGGGCTGGCAGCGCCAGAGACGACGCCGTCCGGGAACGTCCACGGGATGCCGCTTGCCGCGGCGCTGGGGCTCTGCGGCAGCTTCTCGCGCGACGGGCTTCGCCTGCCCGCGGTGGAGCCGGAACGAGTCGCTCTCGTCGGCGTGCGATCGCTCGACCCGGGGGAGCGGTCACTCGTCCGGGAGCTCGGCGTCGCGGTGTACACGATCAGCGATCTCGACCGGCGCGGGATGGAGCCCGTGATCGTCGAGGCGCTCGAGCGGGTTGCGGGCGGGTCGTTCGTCCACGTCTCCGTCGACATGGACGTCGTCGATCCCGAGGTCGCTCCCGGCGTGGGCGATCCGGTGCGTGGCGGGCTCTCGTTCCGGGAGGTGCATCTTGCGCTGGAGCTTGTCGCCGAGGCCGGTGTCCTGGAGGCGCTGGACCTGGTCGAGGTCAATCCGATCCACGATCACGAAAACAGGACGGCCGGGCTCGCCGTGGAGCTGGCCGCGAGTGCTTTCGGCGTGAAGATCCTCTAGACGAAGACGTCTGCCGCGCAGCCGAAGACCAACGCGGCCCGGGCGACCGACTCGTCGAGCCCGGCGAGCGACCGATGCTCGAGGTCGACCTCGGCGTCGGGCCAGGCTTCGAGACCGAGCGACGCGGCTCCCTCGTCGGCGCCCATCCGAAGCAGCGCCTCGGGCGCGATGACGTCCCGGCGCAGCGCAGACCGGCGTGCGATCCCATCGATCTCTCTAAGCTCCTCGAGCGGGTCGATCCGTGTGTTCGAGTCCGATCCGATGCAGATTGGGATGCCGCGCTCGAGAACGCGCTCGACGGGGAAGTACCCGTCGCCGAGGTTCGCCTCGGTCGTGGGGCAGGCGCAGATGCGCGAACCGTTCTGAGCGAGCAGGTCGAGCTCCGCGTCGTCGGCGTGCGTCGCGTGGACGATCGTCGTCCGCGGGCCCAGGCAGCCGTTCTTCGCGAGCAGCTCGATCGGCCGGATGCCGTGCTCCTCGATGCATTCCTCGATCTCCCTCGGCTGCTCGTCGGCGTGGACGTGCAGCGGGAGGTCGTGCTCGGCGGCGTAGCGTCCGATCTGTGCGAGCCACCGGGGTGGGCAGGCGCGGACGGAATGGGGGGCGAGGCCGACCTCGATCCCGTGCTCGCGGAGGTTCTCGACCTGGTTCAGGTACTCGGCCGGCGAGGCCTGGCGGAAACGCGCGAGCCCGCCCCGTGCGTAGGCGACGTAGAGCAGGACGAACGTGATTCCGGCGGCTTCCGCGGCCTCGGCCGCAGCGAGTGCCTGCTCGAACCCGAGGTAGTGGAACTCGCCGACCGCGGTGTAGCCCGCGCTGCGCATCTCGCCGTACACGTGCTCGTAGTCGAGGCGGACGCGCTCGGATGTCTGCCGGTCCGCGAG
>WNGI01002809.1_pt1 | contig 17934 bp, 21 predicted proteins | sample 5400621 | NCBI WGS metagenome assembly WNGI01 (sample SAMN13153374, study PRJNA577476) | soil metagenome | isolation source: 20 cm soil or saprolite under Garry oak tree replicate 1 | place: USA:California | collected 2016-06-15
GCTCGGTTTATTTCAATCTTGGCTACGACGCTTGGCGAGCGTACATTCCTTAAAGCTTACATTCTATGACATTAATGAGTGCACACTCACTGGTGTCGTGGATGGGAATTGCGGGCAAAATCGAAGGAAAGGAAACCAACGCCATGCCAGCATCGAAACGATCAGCCAAAAAAACAAAGCAAAAGGTGCCGAAGTCAGCCAAGATTAAGCTTAGCGACATGACGCCAAAAAAACAGCCGAAGGGTAGCCTTGGTTTTGTCACTGACGCGGGGTGTACACCAAAGCCAACAAGCGGCTGTCCACTGCGTCTCACTGTGATCCGGTGTTAACAGGCGCGGATGGGTGTATCACATCCGGGCGTGAGTCTATAATGGTCCCGTGTGCAATTCCGTAAGCCCGTGCCGCTTTTCTGGCGTATCCGACAAAGTGAGTCCCAAAGGGTGGTCAGAAACGACTGTTCAATGCTTGAGGTTTACGGCTTCGCTAGACCAAAATGAGCTGCGCGAGCTGACGGTCGTACTTTTGATTTTGCATTTCGCAGGCTTCGAATTGTTTTCACAAACGAGCTGGGGAACTTGTGCTTCTTAGTCTCTCGTTCAAAAGCGCTACTGAGCTTATTTAGAGAGCTGCTTCTCCCGACTACCTGCATAATAGAAGTGCCCAAAGCGTATAAATCGATAGCCTCCGGATCGATCAGCTTTCTTCGCCATCCCGCAGGCGTGTAGCCCGAAGTTCTTAACAACAATGGGTCCATTGCATGCAAGCGGCACGCTCCTTCGAAGTCGAGCGCCCGCAATTTGCCATTTTTCTGACACAAAAAGTTTGCCGGCTTGCAATCACGCCAAGCCCATCCGGCCGCGTGAATGTCGGCGACTATCTGGGCCATGCTCACACAATAATTCAGCATCCGGCGCCGCGATATTCGCCGACGGCTGGCGAGCATCTGCTGCAACGTTCTCCCAACAATGCGTTCCATGACCAGATAAAAGCAACCGTTTGCGCGAAAGCTGGTGATGATTCGCGGAAGCGCGGGGACAACAGCCGACGTTGATCGTAGAAACTGCGTCTCGCGTTTGATTCGATCGAACCCGTCGCGACCAAGCCAGTCGGTTTCTCCGTGGCGCCTGCCTTCTTTGATCACGCACGGTCTCGCCGGCACAGAAGAAACATCGCGCGCCTGGTAAATCCCTCCTCGGCCTCTCTGGATAAGCGCCTCGTAATCGGTGTAGTCGGTTTCCAGTGGAGTCACCGGTTCGAGCTCGGTCCGCGATTCCGCGGGCGTAAAGGGATCGGTCAACCAACGTGGAACGGCAGCGCCAGCTTTCCGTAAATCTGGAACGAGTTTGCCGTCTGGCCGGGAGATAGCATCAACCCTTTTCCCTCGAAAGATGACCCTGACGTTCGAGAAACTGCCATAGCGATAGTAAACGCATGACTTACTCCGCAGCTGCTTATCATAAGGTACGAGCGGCCCGCTATGTTTCGCGGTCAGTCGATGAAGGTTGGGCGCAATCGCCAGTGCAACCTCGGTCGATGGCGGATAGATTGTAATGAACTTCCCCATCTGGCTGAAGCCGTAAAAAATCCCGGCGTTCAGGTTTTGTAATTCAAGAAGCGACTTCGGTGCCTTGAAGAGAATTCCACGCCGCTTCAAATAAGGTGCAATTACCCGAAAGATGCTGCGCGCCGAAAGGATCGTCGCGGAAATGTGAATCTTCCAACCTTGAGGCGGATCATCCTGCCTGTGCTTGCGACTGCATCGCCAAATCGACCGCTTCGGTCGAATCGGCAAATAAACATCGCACAGTCGTTGCCATTCCCGTTCCGCCTTGCGGGCAACTCCATCTGGCCGGCTTACCGCTCGCGATAATTTTGCCATCAACCCGGAAAACTACTTTTCCTGCAAATGACGTTCCAGCTTTTTGGCAATATCTGGCGTCCCGGAGAGAATTGTGGCGATTAGTAGCTGAAGCGGATTTTTGAAATCGAGCTCACAATGCGCGCCTGGATAAACCTCCGGGAATACCTCTACCAGTTGAGCCACGCGCGCTGGCGCATCGTCATGCGTCACTGGCGGTGGAAAATAAATCGCGCCATCTGCCGCGGCGCGCTTTTTCGACGGCCCATTTGCCACGACGCAAAACCCGGCGGGCCCAAGCGAATTCGCTCGCGAGAATAACGAGCCCGATCGGGATGACGATCGTGGCTGGACCGGGGAGAAGAAGTAGCGCCAGTCCGACGAGGACAATGGTGCCGCCAATTACAGCGACGACAATTCTTCTAATTGTGGGTGCGCGATTCAGTCCCAGCCCTTCCGTGATCCGGCGCAGAAATGCCATACACTGCTCTACCGCAATGGCCGAGCCTTGCAACTCAGCGAGCGGCGAAGTGCGAGAGCTTTTGCTCCAGTTGTGGCGGTAGGTGCGCCACGATCACTGCATCATTCCCCTCATAGCGCAACTCGAGCACGTGACCGACACGATGAATTTCGGCGATCAATGCCGACTCCTTGGAGGGAATACGAAAATGCAAACGCAACCGCCAGGCGCTGAGCGCGTCCTGCAATGTCCCCACCAGCGCTGCGACATTTTCACCAGAACGCGCCGAGATCGCGACGCTGCCCGGATACCGTTTCAGGTAGGCCTCGGTCAAGTCAAGATTCGGGAGATTGTCGATCTTGTTAAAAACGATCAGGGTTTGTTTCCCAAACGCGTCCAGCTCCTTGATCACGCTATCGACTGCTGCCATCTGCTCGTCCACGCGCGCGTGGCTCAGATCGACAACGTGAATGAGCAAATCAGCCTCGTGCACTTCCTCGAGCGTCGCTTTGAAACTTTCAAACTGCGCGTCGTCGGATCGAGCGTGGCAAAAAGCTTATCCTCAGCGACAAGGTCCGCGCCAGTCAGCAAATTTAACAAGGTCGATTTGCCGGCATTGGTGTATCCAACCACGGCCGCGACCGGCCATTGATGTCGTTTGCGTCCTTCGCGCTGGACGGTGCGCGTTTTGCGAACTGACTCAAGCTCGCGTTCCAGCCGCGCGATGCGCTCCTGGACGCGGCGGCGATCGACTTCTAATTGCGTTTCGCCGGGACCGCGCGTGCCAATACCGCCTGTTTGCCGCGACAGGTGGTGCCACATCCGGGTGAGACGCGGCAATAGATATTGCAGCTGCGCCAACTCGATTTGCAATCGACCTTCCCGGCTTCGGGCCCGCTGCGCGAAGATATCGAGGATCAATTGCGTGCGATCGAGAACTTTGCGCGCGAGCAGGTTTTCCAGGTTACGGCCTTGCGCCGGAGAAAGTTCATCATTGAAAATGACCGAAGTCACCCTTTGATGCTGGATCGATTCTTTAATCAGTTCTGCTTTCCCACGACCGATGTAGTACGGCGCTGTTGGTTTGGATAGTTTTTGTGTAACGGTGTCGACCACTTCTGCGCCGGCCGAGTTCGCCAGTTCGCGCAATTCTTCCATTGAATCGCGCAGATCCCATTTCGAGACGCCTTCCTTTTCCAGGCCGATCAGGAGAGCACGTTCGTGCGTTTTCTTCGGACGCGTTTCAATCATCCCTGTTCGCAAAGAAGAGAAACTCTTTGCGCTATCCGATCGACGGCTTGGCCGTAGCTTAGAACCGATAAATTCAGTGGCTCAAATTTACTTTGCCGCGCAAACCAGGTCAACTGCCTTTTGGCATAACGACGAGTAGTTTGCTGAATCCGGGCGATGCATTGCGACATCGAAATTTTCCCATCGAGCAATTGTCGAACCTCAGCCAAACCGATCATTTTGGACGCGGTGGAGCTGATGGCACCGAGGCCGCCTACTTCATCGATAACGCCGTTTTTAAACATTCTCTCCACGCGCTCGTTAATGCGCTGGTAAAGTTCCTCTCGGTCTCGAAAAACGAAAACACCTGATGTGGTAGCCGCGGTCGTTGATCGCGGCAGGCCGGGGTCAGCGAACCCGGCTACAGGTACCCATTCCCTTCGCTGCGCGGAAGCCGGTTGGCCTGTGAGCAAACAAATCTCGAGCGCGCGCAGTAACCGGCGCCGATTTTTCAGGTCAATCGTGCGAGCGGCTTCCGGGTCAAGATCAATAAGTCGCGCCCGCGCCTGCTCCAGGGTGAGCTCGTTCAACTCATCACGCAATTTTCGATCTGAAGCCGGTAACGTCATCAGGCCATGTGTGAGCGCCTTAATGTAAAGTCCGCTGCCACCAACCACGATCGGAGCGCGGCCGCGCGATCTAATTTCGGCAATTTCCCGGGCTGCTTCTATTCGAAATTTTTCAGCGTTCATTTCCTGCTCAAGCGAGAGCGTCCCGATTAAGTGGTGCGGCGCTTTCCTGAGCGTAGCGGCCTCTGGCTTGGCCGATAGAACCTCTAGACCGCGATAGATTTGGAACGCATCGGCGCTGACAATTTCGCCAGCGACGAGCACAGCCACGTCGGCGGCGAGCTCGGACTTTCCCGTTGCGGTTGGTCCGACGATGAGGAAGGGCCGTTTCAATGAATGACGAAGCACTAATGACGAATGACGAATGAATGACGAAGCTCAAATGAGCGAAAACTGCACCATCGAGCCTGAGTCATTTCGGATTTCGTCATTCGAATTTCCTTCGTCATTCGTCATTCGGATTTCGTCATTTTTCTCAAAACAAAACCGGGAGACGTGCTTTCGCTTCGTCTCCCGGTTTGAAGACAGATTGTCGATCTCGCCTTAGCTCCGCGCTTCGCGCTCGCTGGTTTTCGCGCCGCTCACGACCAGTTTACGGCCGAGGAATTCTTTGTCATGCAGCTCCTCGACGGCACGTTTTGCCTCTTCCACTGTTTGCATTTGCACGAAGGCGAAACCTTTCGAGCGTTGATTATGGCGATAGCTAACGACTTCGGCGTTTTGCACATGGCCAACGCCGTTGAACAGCTCGAACAGATCGCTCTCCGTGGCGTCGAAGGAGAGGTTGCCTACGTAGAGACGCGGTGAAGTGACCTCGACCGGCTCAGGTTTACGGGTCGGCCGTACTTGCTGCGATCCGTTGCGCGAAGCCGGCGCCGCTTTCTTGGTGGTTTGTCCGTTTCCAAAAAATGCTACCAATCGCTGCCAAAACGTCTTTTTGGGCGCCTTCGAGCGCGCCTCTTGAAAACGCGGCCGTTGATCGCCCCTTCTGCGGGATCCGCCGCGCGTTCGACGCGGGCGCCTCCCGGATGAATGAGATTTCATTTTGATCCTCTAGGTTTACCGAATTGTTAAATCGACGAAGCGCATCTCGTGATGCACAGCCAGCGACGCGCCGACCCGAAAAGGTCCTTTCAAGCAATCTGCAAGCGTTCTGCGACGCCGCCGGAAACTCCGCCAAGTGACGCCGGAAATGAACTCGTCTCGAAATACAAGCCGCCACAGTCAGCCAACGAAGCAGGGAAGATGCAAGAACGTGCATCATAATTTCAACAAAATCTGAATCGTTGTTAGAAGCGGACGCCTGGATCGTCGAAGAAAATTCCCGACATCTGGCGCGAATTATCGTCTGTCGCCCTTGCAATTGCAAGCGTAAGCTCGAGCACGGGCATGACGGCCACCCTCCGGGCTGGTGGTGACGCCAGTTATCTCATTTGGCACGACTGGCTTCCGATTTAAGAAACCAGTTTACGAATCGTGGCAATCCCTCCGCGAAAGCTGTTTTCGGATCGTAGCCTAACAATCTTCTGGCCTTTGAGATGTCGGCGCAGGTCAACGGTACATCGCCAGGTTGTTCCGGAAGCCGATTGATCGTCGCCTTCTTGCCCAGAGCGCTCTCAATCGCCGCAATTAAATCGCTGAGCTGGATGGTTTCGCTTTCTCCCAGATTAAAAACATCAAAGAGCGCCCCATCGTACTTGAGAGCCGCCATCGTTCCCTGGATAATATCGTCTATGTAAGTGTAATCGCGGCGCGTGGTCCCATCGCCAAATTGATCGATCGGCTTCCCGAAATGGATTCGCCGCGTAAAGCTATGAATGGCCAGATCAGGACGTTGCCGTGGCCCGTAAACGGTAAAATAACGCAACGCGAGAACGCGAAGTTGGTACAGATGTGAGTAAGTCGAGCAAAGAAATTCGGCTGCAATCTTGCTCGCGGCATACGGACTGATTGTCTGTGTCAGATGGAGGTCCTCCGAAAACGGGACGGTCCTCCCGATTCCGTAAACGGATGAACTCGAGGCAAAGACGAAGCGTTGAACCCCGGTGACACGCGCAGCCTCGAGAAGATGTAACGTGGCAATGACATTTGTGTCGTAATAGAGCTGAGGCTGCTGAATGGAAGGGCGAACTCCCGCGCGCGCCGCCAGGTGGGCGATAGCGTCAAATTTTTCGCTGCGAAATAAAGAGCGGACGGCCGCGTTGTCACGGAGATCGATCTGATGAATGGCAACGTCTCGCGAAACAGAGGCAATATTTTCACGTTTGATCTCCGGATCGTAAAAATCGTTGAAATCATCAAGGATGACAACGTCGTGACCATCGCGGAGTAATTTTTCGACAAGATGCGATCCGATGAAACCGGCACCTCCGGTGACTAAAATTCGCATAGCCCGAGGGTAGATTGCCAATCATCGATTGCCAAGATCGACTGCAGACAGGGCGTCTATCTCAAGCCGCCAAGACCATGAAGAAATGCAAAGATCGCCACAGATGGACACAGAAAGACACAGATTTGCTGGAATCAGATCGCGCAAGCACGCCGTTCTGATCTGTGTTTCATCCGTGTTAATCTGTGGCTGTAATGAAGCTCAAAAAAACTGGACTGAAGATCGGATTGTTAGCGGGGACGGTGTTCCTCGCTGCCTTCTTAACAACACTGTTCATCCGTCTAGGGCCCGAACTAAGCCGTCCTAAGAAAGTTGATCCGGCGTTTCAGTTCACTTCACCGCTGGAGCTTGCTTCAATTCCAACCGCGGGCCGCTTCGATTTTCCGTTGGGCAGCGAACACGGTGCCCTCGCTTACAATGCGCAGCGCTTTACCGATAATCAGCATTTGGGGGACGATCTAAATGGTATCGGCGGTGAAAACAGCGATCTGGGCGAGCCAATTTACGCGATCGCGGATGGCCGCGTGTTGCTGGCGCGCGAGGGCGGAGCGGGATGGGGTAATATAATCACCCTGCTGCACGCCTATCTCGAATATGGCCAGCGCAAAGATGTGCAATCGTATTATGCCCATGTCGAAAAGATGCTGGTGTATCCGGGGGAAGATGTTCAGCGCGGCCAGCAGATCGCCGCTGTGGGGGACAGCCAACGGACGCTACTTTGCGCATTGAGATGCACGAATTCGCAACTCCATTCAATCGGGCCCGGTTATCGTGAAGATACGCGCGGTTGGCTTGATCCAAGCGCATTCATTCAGCAGCACCCCGGCGCACCGGATGATGATGTCAGTCGAAGGCCGGTGATGGGTGATTGGTGGAGGGCCGCTGTCGTCGTCTCCACCACGCCGCTAGGAGAAATTGCGCCAATGGCCGAGCAAATAAATCCAATTGAGCACCAGCGCCGCCACTACAAGCACCCGCATCGAATTCTTTTCGTTAGCAGTCAATTGCACAATGCGTAAACGCGGCCAGCCTGACACGAGCACGAGCACCGCATACACATCAAATACTGAGATCGCACACAGACCGGCAAAGACGAGCGGATTCCATTTCCAGGCGCCGACAAAATTTCCGTGGCAAAACTGAATAGCCGCGCGCGTAGCGCCACAGGTAAGGCAAGGCAAACCGGTGAGGTCATGAAAAATACAGCGCGGCCATGGTAAACGGAGCGCAAACCAAAGCGCTGCGACGGCAAAAGAGCCCAATGAAACGCTCAGCCAAACGAGCTCGTGATCAATCTCGCCCGGAAGAAGAGAGCGGTGCGACAACTGCACGTGTTCGATCAGTGGGCGCCGTGCTGGCTCAAGACACCAATCCCGCCAGCCAAGACCGCTAACAAAATTCCGCCGCCGCAACAAATGATTACTGGGAGCAAAACGGCCAGGACCGCTCGCCCAGTTTCGATTTCATGCGCCTTTGCCAGTCCGATGCAGTTCACGACCAGACCCCAAACGGCCGCGATTAACCCGCCACAAAGTGGAATCATCTGCAACGGCCCGGTCGAGCCTTGGGAAAAGGCCAGAACACGGAAGGTCGTTTCAAATGATTGCCTCGCGCCACCCACAATCATCAAACAGAGATGAACGATGGCCGCGCCAATAAATAATCCCACAACGATGAACAAGGGAATGAGAACAATGAGTGCGGCGGAGCCGACGCCAAGCCAGGGAAGCGCAGCAAAACCGTTCCGTTGATCGGCGAAAACACCGACCGAACGCAAACCAAGCGAAAAAAGAAATGAGACGAGGGCGCCGGCGCCGGCGCCGATGAGGGCATAAATTAGTGGCTCGCCCACCCCACCTTCTCTTCTCATGACCGTAAAGGCCTCCGCAGGTCTGCTCAGGACCATCTGTAGAGTCTCGATGAATGCGTTTAAAAAACCTCGCTCTTGCCGATGCTCCCAAGGCAACCCTTCACGGGCGGCAGTGGTTTCGGTCCCCGGTTGGATGGGCGGCGCCATAGCCGCCGTCGGCATCGCTCCTACGAGCGGTGGTGGCTCGGGAGCGGGCGCCGCCGCGCCGAATTCCATAAATTGCGACAGCGGCTGCCAGCTGGGCATTCCTTCGCGCCAACCGAGGTCAGTGCCGATAAATCGACCCGTGCGCAGGCCTTCACGCACATCCTCTTCCGAAAAAGTCCCAAGGCTCGCGCCAGAGCGATTGATGTGGATCATTGCCATAATGACCGGGTTTTAGTGGGAGCATCCGGCAAAGTCAATTGCGCCTATCGGCGCGGTTAAAGAGTTGAAGGGTTGTAGCGTTACAAAAACGCTCCTCCGCTTCAACGCTTCAAAGCTTCAACTTTCCTCGAACCGATTCGCGACCTCCGGTTTATCCAGCGCACGCCAGAAATACCACGCCGCGACCGAGCGGTAGGGTCGCCATTTCTCTCCAAACTTCGTGAGCTGCTTGGGTGTGGGAAGCTTCCTCCGGCCAAAAGTCCTGGCGAAACCCTTGCGCACTCCGTAATCAGCTACCGGCCAAACGTCGAGTCGGCCAAGATCGAAAAGCAAAAGCATCTCGGCAGTCCAGCGGCCGATGCCCCGGACCGAGGTTAGACGAGCAATAATCTCCTCATCACTCATTCGCGCGAGAGCACGGCTCGACGGTACGGTGCCGTCGATAGTTTTGGCGGCGAGATCTTTTAGCGCCGCGATTTTGCTGCGCGATAACCCAGCGGCACGGAATTTTTCGTCCGGCGTAGCCAGAACAAGCTTTGGGTCGAGATGCTTTCGGCGCGGAAACAAAGCACGCACTCTTTTCCAAATTGTTGCCGCGGCTTTTCCGCTCAGTTGCTGGTAAGCAATAGACTCAGCCAACGCGTCAAACGGATTGATCGCTGGAAGAATTTTGATTTCGTAGTGACGGGAGCGCGCGATGAGTTCGGCAAAGCGCGGATCAGTGCCAGCGAGATGACGGTGCGCTTCGTCGTGGTCCATACTGAGATGTTAATCATACACGGCACGAGCATCGCAGAAAATGACGAAGTCCGATGACGAATGACGAAACAATGACCAAGCTCGAATGACGAATAAGCGCGCGTCGAGGCTTTTCATTTGGGCTTTGTGATTCCTCCGAGCTTCGTCATTTGTCATTTTTAACAGCCATCGCTCTTGCTTGGTGACGTGTTTTCGATTTCGTCTCAAACATGACCACGCAAACCCACCTGACCTGGTACGGACATTCTGCCTTTAAGATCACAACACCGGCCCGCAATGTTCTGCTGCTCGATCCGTGGCTGACAAACCCGGTTTTCGAAAAAGGCAAAGACGAACTCGCGGCCTTGAAACGTGTCGACCTGATTTTACTCACGCATGGTCATTCTGATCACGTCGGCAACGCGGTCGAAATTGGAAAGCGCACCGGCGCGAAACTGGTTTCCACATACGATCTGGCGGAAGCGATGAAATTGGCGCTTGGTTATCCCGCCGAGCAGGCCGACAACGACACGACCGGTGCCTTCGGAGGCCAGCTTAGATTACTCGATGGTGATGTGACGGTGTGTTTTGTGCCGGCCTGGCACGGTTCAGGAGTTGCCAAGGACGAGAACTCACCGCCGGTTTACGCAGGGAATCCAAGCGGATTAGTCATCTCCATTCGCGGCGGCCCAACGATCTATAACACAGGAGACACCGCATTTTTTTCCGATATGGCGCGCGTGGCGGATTATAACATCATAGATATCATGCTTGTTTGCATCGGCGACCATTTCACGATGGGACCGATACGGGCGGCGGACGCCGTGAAGCTAGTGAACCCGAGGATCGCCATTCCGATGCACTACGGCACGTTCCCGGTATTGACCGGCACGTCCGAGGAATTCGAGCGCGAGTTAAAAAAGCGCGAGGTCAAAGCTGAACTGCGCATCCCTAAGGTCGGCGAAACAATCGCGCTGGCGGGAGCATAAATTACAACCATTCGCGCACGAGGCGCGTTATTTATCGAAGGGGTCGACCAAGAAAAAACAGGAGAAAATTATGCCCACTGGAAAAAATGGGAACGGGCTGACGCTGTTGGAACACTTTATTCCCGATGGTTTGTCGCATGCAGCCACGGCGTTCGTTGAATCGTTAAAAATCAACTCGATGTCGGAAGAGCGCCGCGGCCAGTGGCTTCCTTTTACGACTTGCTTTATCAAGGCTTATGCCGATCGCGATGTGGTCGAAGAACTCAGACGGCGGCTGGTTGTTCCAAACGGTCTCGCCCTGGTTTGGTGGAACGTTCGAACGAATTTCGCCAAGAAGACGAAAGTGAAACGGCGACTAGGAGCGCTGCGCAACGCCATCGGCAAACTGAGACTTCATCGGCTCGCTCCCAAGGAGCGCGCTCGCCAAAGGCGACGTGCTTCGATGACTTGCCACGTTACCAGAGCGGGAATGCCGACCGCCAAATCGCGCATGCGCGTGATGATGGACACCGCCAAGGCAGTTTCGCCGGGGATGCCGAGAAGATTGCCCACGCCGAGGTAGCCCCCCTCTTGCACACCCAGCGCGCCGGGGACGACAAAAAACGCTGAGCGAATAGTCAATGCCAAGCTCTGCAGGATTATCGCGTTAATGATGGTTGCGTGCACGCCAATCGCGTGAAGGGCGATCCAAATTTCGCCTGAACTGCTAATCAGCGAAACAACCGTCCAAGCACAGCATGCGATTACGCCGCGTCGACGCGCATAGAGCATGCGCACAGCCTGATCCAAGGTATCACCGCTTTGGACTAGAGACTGCCAATCCTTGGAGTTTACCAGGCGCGAGATGATCATGCCGACGAAACGGAACATTCCGCGCCGCTGCACAAAATAAAAACCCGCAACCGCAGCAATTCCAATCAACGCCCCAAGCAAAGCTGGGCCGACGAAACTCGTTCGCCCCGTCACGCTGACGAGCAAGGCGAATCCGAGCAACGTAAACCCGATCTGCGTAAAAACGCCGAGCGTGATATCAACGATCACGCTCGCGGCGGCGATCGGCAAAGGCACACCGCTGATGGTGGCCAGTCGCGCGCGCACAATATCGCCACCCACTGCAGCCGAAGGCACAAGGTTGCTCACCGATTCACCGATCCAGCGCATCCAAAACAAGCTCTGCCAGAGCGGGCGATCGGTTTCTGGAAAAAGCACCCACCACGCCATCGCATCGAGAAAAAGCGGCACGAAATGATAAGCCGCGACTGCCGCAATCCCCCACCCGGCTGTGGCAATCGCAGTCCCGACCGCTCCGGCCCCTTGCCGAATGAGCAGGATGGTAAAAAGCGCCGCCCCGACAAGCCCGAGCACATAAATGGTGAGTTGAGCTTTTCCCGGTGCTTTCATCTGCTTGCTCCGAAACAATTCGCCTGAGCGCGAGCCTATGCGCTCATGAGAGTAGCAAGAATAAGGACTTGCGCGCTCCGCGGCCGCGCGCGGGTCGCGTTAGCTCAGAAGATTCTGAGAAGGTGCCTTTGTTTGCTCAACCGGCAGGGCGACAACTTCGCCGCCTTCTGGCAAAGTCACGATTTCCGCGACTTGATATTGCTGGTTAACGCGACGCATCGGTTTGCCAGCGACTAAACAGAATGCTAGCCAAAGAACCCCGAAAACGATGGCCGCGAGCACATCGGTCAGATAATGCGCGCCCAAGGCAATTCGACTAAACCCGACCAGCAACACGATCATTATCGCCGTAGAACTGGTCAGAGCGCGCCAGTGCCGCGCTTTCATTGCCGGCACGATGAAAAGAGCGAGCTGTCAGTAAAGCAGAGTTGCTCCAATGGTGTGGCCGCTAGCAAAACTGTAGCCGGACCAGTCCACAAACGGCCCCTCGAGAAACGGCCGTGGTCGATGGACTAGAATCTTAAGCAGTTCGTTCATCAACATGCCGCCCGGGACAGCCACGATGAGAGTGACAATCGCAGGCCACGATCTTTTCCAAAGAAAAAACAAGACGAGGAAAGATAAAACAATACCTATCCAAGTACCTGAGCCAGGCTCACTTAACGCCCGCAACACGGTAACAAATGTCTGGGTCAAGTGCGCGTGGAACCATGCCGCGAGTTGCTTATCTGGTGCCGCTAAGGGGTTCGCCATCGCAACGATCGCGCCGTTCTGGGGGAGGATGAGGGCGTTCACAAAAAGAAGCGTGCGAGCTTAATCCTTGCCAGCCGCCACTCAAGTCATTCGGCATACATTTTAACCGGCTCAATCGCCTCCCTCGCGGGCAGGATGTTGCCTTTCTGCCTCCCGCAACCTTCGGAAACCGCATGTTTCCACGAGTTCAGAAAATGGATGCGAACGCTGACAAACCTCAGATCACTTACCGAAAACTATGAGCTTGTAAGCCAAAATCTGACACAAAACTTGCTTCTTAAATCTTTTTCCAATCACTACTTGCCCCGAAGCTATTACTCCGATACATCGATCTCGACGCGTTTGTTTGGATTTAACGATCCCGTTCGCCTTAGCCTATTATGAAAAAAATTCGATCATCGGTCGTGGCTATTTTTCTTGGCGCCAGTTCAGTGGTTTTCGCGGGCACCGAGCCACAGCTCGAAACTTCCACCCAGCAAAAAGACGAAAACGCACACGATTTTTTCTCAACGGAAACAACCTATACCTTCAGCAGTGATTTCAAAGATTCACGTTTCGGCGATGGCGATTCCTTCCATAACGATTTCAGTTACGACCACCGCTTCCCTATTACCGGCAAATGGTATTTCCGCGCCGGCATCGAATATGAGCGCTACGATTTTGACGGCACGAACAACGGACTGCCCGATCATTTGCAGGCGCTCTACGGGCACTTCGCGGTTGAATATTTGGTACATGATTTTCCCGGCGCCAGCATCGAGATCGATCCGGGCGAATATTTTCAAAACCACATGAACGGCGATGGCTTCGACATTCCGTGGAAGATTTTCGTAAGTTTCCCTCTCAAGAAGGGCAAGATCTTTGGCGTGATCGGTCTCGGTGGCGCGTTGTATCAGGACCCAGTCGTGGCGCCTGGCGGCGGTCTCATCGTGCTTTTCAGCGACACATTGCGTTTGCAAGGCGTGTTCCCGAAGCCGGCTTTGGTTTGGGAGCCAAACGATGACTGGCAATTCAAGTTGTTAGGCGAGCTTTACTACACCAGTTTCCGGACCGAGGACGTCAACACCCCCGCCCACAATATGCAGCTGCACAACGCAGTCGTGCAATATAGCGAGGATCGCGCCGGCGCTTACGTGGCTTACAGGGGCTTCAAGCCATTCAAAATAATTGCCGAGGGCGGTTACACTCTCAGGCGCGACTTCGATTTCTTCCGCTCGACTCAGAGCGTTAAAGCCGATCCCGCGCCCTACGTTAGATTTTCGATCGAGGCGAAATTCTAAGGAAACATCTCGTCGAGCTTCCGGGCCAGGCTTTGCGGTCCGCGAATCTTCAAGCGGCCGGTAAAAAATGCCCATTTGCCGCTGAGTTTCCCATTGGAAAGCGCGACCCAATCTTTGTCGCTCGCAATGAAGGTGACATCGGGATTGTCGATCTTGCCCTGTTCGATCCGGCATTTTCCATTGTTTACTTCGATGAACCAATAACCGCCATTGGGCCCGCTGAGCTCCCATTGATAACGCGCGTGAACTCCCTTGGCCTTCTCGGGGCGAAAGCTTTTGCGCATTCCATCGAAAACGTCTTGTGGCGTTTTATTCTCGGGCTCATTCGAGGTTGCACCTAGAGCGCCAAGACAGAACGCCGTGGCCGTCAGCGCCACAGCCAGATAAAAGGGGCTTCTCTTCGGTTTCATCGCAAAATGACAAGACTCTTCCCGCGGGACAATCAGTCTGTCCATGGCAAAGGCGGCATGAAGGAGGGTTACTGCTCAATCCGCTTCAGAAGAAAGGCTGCGCCTAAAAAAGTGATGATTGCGCCCGCGAAAAGTACAATCAAGTCGGCCAGGTAAACCGGGGGCGCCGCGTGATACATGTTCACCAGGCGAAAGGCGCGACAGAAGTGCGTCAGCGGGAATAGCTCTGAGATGTAACGAATCGTTTGCGGCAATTGCTCGAGCGGAGCGAAGGCGCCCGAAAGCACAAACACGGGAAGAAGGAAGAAAACCGAAAACTGTATGGCCTGGGTTTGGGTCCTCGAAAATGCCGAGATGAGCAAACCGAGTCCAAGCGAGCAGAGAAGAAAGAGCAGGCAGATCAAGCCGAGCGCGGCCGGCTGATAAAGCGCAACCTGAAAGTGCAGCAAAGTGACCAAAATGACGACCAAAATCAGCACGATGGAAACAACCAGATAAGGCAGAATTTTACCAACCACGATTTCCCCCCGCTTCAGCGATGTGACCAGTAATTGGTAAAGCGTTCCTGACTCGCGCTCGCGCGCAATTGTGCAAGCCATTAAAGTCACGGTGAGCAACTGCAGGATCAGTCCGATGATCCCAGGAAAAACGTAATCAATGAAACGGGATTTCGGATTATAAAGATTCTTTGCCTCCGCGCTCCACGCACTCATCAGCGAGACAAATTGCTTGCGGATATCGATTGGCAGCTTTTTGCCGAGTTCGATCACATCGTCCGGGAGATTCTCGACGATGAGGTCGCGCTCGCCGGCCTGGAACTTCCCCAGATTCAGCTGCACCGCACCTTCCAGCGTCGCAGCTGTGTTGGTATCACTCCCATCCAGGTAAAGCGGGACCGGTTTCGGGTCCCCCTTGCTCAGGCTGTCGCTCCAACCTGCCGGAATAACCAGACTGGCCTTCACCCCGTTAGCGAGAAGATCCGATTCCCTGTTAAATCCGGGCGCCGGTCTGCTCCATCGGAACGTTTTGTCTTTGGAAATGATATCAATAAAGCGCTGTGTGCGAGGTGTGTTGTCTCGATCGATGAGCAGCGCGGGCACGTCGGTCAATTGCGTATTTTCAAAGGCATGCCCGAAGAGCAATGTGAACAGCGGCGGTAGAATAAGAAGCAGCAAAAGCACGCGCCGATCGCGATAAATGTGAAGGAACTCCTTGTAGGCGACACTCGCGATCGCCCTCATCGACATCCCTTTCATGAGTTCGCTCCTTTCAGCAGCGCAACGTACCCCTGGGAGTAGGCGGTGAAGACGTCTTCCATATCCGGTTCAACCCAGCGTTCGCCTAACAACTTCAAATCCGGAAACGGCCAGCTCTTCCGCCAAATCTCGAGCAGCCGTTCAGGATCCGCCGCGTAAAGTCGTAGGCGACCGCTCCGCAACGCCACGCCGAGAACTTCAGGCACACCTCGCAATCGCACCAGCGCCGGCATCAGCGGCTCAGCCTCAATCTCGAGCAAGCGCGTCTTAAAACTCGCTTTTAGCTGGCGCGGCGCAGCTTTGGCCAGCAAGCGTCCGAGATCAATGAAACCGACCTCCGTGCAGCGTTCGGCTTCATCCATGTAATGCGTCGTCACAAAAATCGTTTTTCCTTCACTCGTCAGGTCGTAAAGCAGATTCCAGATTTGCTGACGATGCACCGGGTCGAGACCGGAAGTGGGTTCGTCGAGAAAGAGCAGCGGCGGATCGTGCACGAGCGCGCACGCCAGGGCGAGCAATTGGCGCATTCCTCCAGACAAGCTTCCCGCCTCGGTATCGCGCTTGGCTTCGAGATCGCTCAAGCGAAGCAGTCTCCCGATCCGCCTCTCTAATTCAACCCGCGGAACGCGGCAGGCCCCGCCAAAGAACCGAAGGTTTTCCAGCACGCTCAGATCACGATAAAGACTAAAGCGCTGCGCCACGTAACCGAACTGGGTTCGAACCATCTGCCGATCTTTCCACACGTCATGCCGTGCAATCGCGGCCGTTCCCCCCGTCGGCCGCGTCAACCCGCACAACATGCGGATCGTTGTGGTCTTGCCAGCGCCATTCGCCCCGAGGAAACCGAAAATGGTTCCCGGTGCGATAGTCAGGGAAAGATTTTGGACGGCATGGACGCTGCCAAAACTCTTGCTCAAATCTTTTAGCACAATTGCCGGTTCCTTCATTTGCGAAAGGTTATTGCGATGACCCACTCACATTTGCAACCATGAGCAGTCAGCCAATAGTTATTCTTCCAATGAAGCATCTGCTTGCGAGTTTGCTTTTAGTTTTCCTCTCAAGATGGACGGTTGTCGCGGCCGACGCCGTTTCGGAGCTGGCCGGTTTTTCCATCTTTGACAAGGTCGACGTTAACGAGTTGGCGAAGAGCGACGTGAAAACGATGCCCGGACCACCCATGGGCGGGCGCTTTCTTTCCGTGCAAAGTTGTTATGTCGTGCCGGGCACCCCGGACAAGCATATCGAGGCTTTGCGGCAATGGGACGCAACCAAACACCGCGAGCTCAAAGTTTTCCTGCACTCCGATCTCCCTGCATCGCCAAGCGCAGCGAACTTTTCGAAATTGAAAGGCGCGCCCGACAACGCCTCCCTGCGCGCGTTGGTTGCAGCCACGCAAAAGCTCAGTCCCGAGCTGCAAATCAGCAAAGACGAGGCGAAGAAATTTTCAGCAGGCGGAGGAGGTAGCGGCGCCATGCCGGCTTCAGTCGCAAACTTCTGGAGCGAGGTGCTGGCGGCGCGGACGAAAAAATTCGCCTCCGGCGGGACCTCGGCGCAGCCGCCTTACGACCACGGTGGTGAAGTCATCCGCCCTGGGGATGAATTCAATTCGCTGCTAAAACAACAGGAGAAAATCCGTCGCCAGTTTTCAAGTTTCCTGGGAGGGACAGGAATTGGTCGCGGGGCCGGCTCACTCGCGCCGGAACTTTATTGGGAACTTCTCGATGTAGACGATCAGGGGGTGCTGACGCTCGGCGCCTCTTATCATCGCGCGGCCTCAGGCGGAGCGCAGCAGGCCGCGGACGCCCTTTACTATGCGAGCGGCGGTTATTATGTTGTTCTCACGCTTTACCAGATGTGGCCGGTGACGGCGAATGGAAAACCTTCGACGCTGGTCTGGCGTGGCGATATGATCTCATCGGCCGCGCTCGCTTCCTTGCACGGTGTGGAACGGCTTGGCTCTGAATCAGCCATGAGGAAAGATATCTCCAAAGCAGTTACGGCCTTCCGCAAGGACACCGCTCGTTAGCAACATGAGCATTTTTTCATGGCACGGTTTCAGGCAGGCAAGTGGCGTTACGCTGCTTCTGATAGCGGCGCCGATGTTTGCCGGAGAACCGACCGTAGAAGCGCCGACCGCCACCGAATCACCGACTACTTCCTTCTCGTTCAGCGGCGAGTATTTGGCTGAAGAGACCTACGTGAGCGATGCCGCTGTCCGTCGAGGCAATCGCACGATCGATGATTTCGATGAAAGCGATACGATCCTGCGTTTCGTTCTAACTCCGAGAGTCAAGTTCGGAGTCCT
>WNGI01001871.1_pt1 | contig 17930 bp, 17 predicted proteins | sample 5400621 | NCBI WGS metagenome assembly WNGI01 (sample SAMN13153374, study PRJNA577476) | soil metagenome | isolation source: 20 cm soil or saprolite under Garry oak tree replicate 1 | place: USA:California | collected 2016-06-15
GCGGCGCACGGGTTCACGGTCGGTGACGGGGACGGGTAGACGGTGCGGCTCGGTCCAACCGTCTTCCCGGCGAACGAGGGGACCGCGAACGGGGTCACGGGCTTGCCCTGCATCGCGACGGACATGAAGTCGTGCCAGATGGCTGCCGGGATCGTCCCGCCGTACACCGACGACACCCCTTCGACGTTCACCAACGGGATCTCACCGGCGGGCCATCCCGTCCACACGCACGTCACGATCTGCATCGTGTAGCCGCAGAACCAGGCGTCCACGTTCTCGTTGGCGGTCCCCGTCTTCCCGGCGACGGGATAGGGCGGGATCGCGGCGTCGACACCGGTTCCCCCCGTGACCACGCCCTGGAGCGCATACGTGACGAGGTCGGCGTCGTTCTGGTCGATCACCTGATCCCCCTTCGGCGCCACAGAGGGATCGATCTTCCCGCCACCGCTCTTCACCTGGAGGAGCGGGGTCGCCCAGAACCGCTGACCGTGATCGGCGAGGGTCGCGTAGGCGTTCGTCATCTCGAGCGGGTTGACGGCGACCGATCCGAGCGTGATGGAGCACACCGGCGGAAGGTCCGAGCGGATCCCCAGCGTGTGCGCCATGTCGACGACGTTCGAGGGGCCGAGCTGGGCGACCACCTGGGCGAAGATCGTGTTCACGGAATGCTCGGTCGCCCCGGCCAACGTGAACGTCCCGGCTTCGCCGTCGCCCGCGTTCACCGGATGCCACAGGCCGTCGGGCTGCGTCGGGTCGGTGCATCCCGGAACGGCGAGGGTCGACGGCCCGTTCCAGTACGCGTTGAGGTCGTACCCGGCCTGCATCGCCGCCGCGAGGGTGAACGCCTTGAATGCAGAACCGGCCTCTCGTCCCGACCCTCCGACCATCGTCGCGAAGTTCACCTTGTTGCGTGCCCAGTCGCGACCGCCTGCCATCGCGAGGATCTGCCCGTTGGCCGGGTCGATCGCGACGAGCGCGGCGGCCGGGTCATTGCGCTTGTCCGGCAGCTCCTGCGCGATCGCGGACTCCGCCGCGCGCTGCAGACCCAGGTCGAGCGTCGTCGTGACCTGCAGTCCCCCACCGAACACCTTGGCCTCGCCGTAGCGGTCGATCAGGAGCCGGCGGGTGTAGTCGACGAAGTACTCGGATTGGCCGGGCGCCACGATGCGTTCGGTGGCGTTGGTCTTCACCGTCCCGCAGCACGGCTTCCCCTCCAGCTTCTTCTCGGTGACGGGATCGAGGTAGCCGTACTTCGCCATCTGCTGGAGCGAGTAGTCACGCCGGAACTTGTTGTCGTACGGCCGGTCGATGGGGTCGTAGAGCTCCGGTGCATGAAGCACCCCCGCGAGGGTAGCGGACTCCAAGACGGTGAGCTTGCTCGCGGGCTTGCCGAAGTACGTCTCCGCGGCGGCCTGGATGCCGTAGGCGCCGTGGCCGAAGTACACCGTGTTGAGGTACTTCTCGAGGATCGTGTCCTTGCCGAGCTCCTTCTCGAGCTTGACCGCCAGGAGGGCTTCGCGGATCTTCTCGGTGACGGACCGCGTGGGCTGAACGTAGGAGCGGATCCCGGTTGCGGGATCGACCTCGTAGGAGCCCGCGTACACGTTCTTGACCAACTGCTCCGTGATGGTGGAGGCGCCCTGGACCGACTCCCGCTTGACGAGGTCCGTATACGCGGCGCGAAGGATCCCCATCACGTCGACCCCCGGGTGGTTGTAGAAGTCGTGGTCCTCGGTCGCGACGACTGCATGGATGATGTTCGGCGACATCTGCGAGAGATGGATCAGCGTTCGGTCGACGGCGCCGTGCAGCGTCGAGATCTGATGCCCGTTGCGGTCGTAGAGGTACGTGGTCCGGATGGGCGGGACGGTGTTGGGGAGCTTGATCCGGGCGTAGGCGACGTAGAGGGCACTGACCCCCAGCAGAGCAACGACGAGCGGCGAGAGGAGAAGCAGCAGCCACCACCGTCGCCGGATGAAGGACTTCTGCTTCGAGGCCTTCTCCGTCGCTTTGGCGGGGGCGTGTCTCGGGACGTAGTCGTCCCTGCCTGTGTGGGATCTCGAGCCGGTTGCCACGGTCGAACGATGCTAGCAACGCAAGCGCTTCCGGGTGGAAGCAGGTGTGCTGGTTGCGTGGAGTTCGGGAGATCGGCGTCAGCCGGTAGCGGTGTGCCGGCCGGTGAAGGCCTCGCGCAGGTGGTTCCACTGGCACGAACGGCACACCTCGACCACGTAGCAGCAGGTGCCCGGGTCCGCCGCCGCCATCCGCATCCCGGTGTCGATGGACCAGACGCGGCCGTTCTCCTGCTTCAACCGGTCGCCGTAGACGTAGGCGAGGAGCACCAGCTTGTCCTTCTTGCAGACGGGACAGTCGCTGCGGGTGGGCTCGCCCACGTACTTCGCCGCCCGCATCAACTCGGGGTGGGCATCGCAGAGCTCGTTGACCGACTGAAGACCCGCCTGGGCATCGCGCAGGAGCGCGCGCTTGGCCAGCGTGTAGTCGATCACGTTCAGCTGGGACCGCTTGGAGCGGCCGAACGCAGGGCGTGGCGCTCGTTGCGGGTCCGACGGCTTCCTCTGCATCGTCCGGCGATGGTACACCCGCGTTCCGACGAGTGGATACGCCGAAGGTCTTCGGTCGCCCGGAGGGCGGCCGGCATCAGGGGTAGCCTGCGCGGCAGGAGGCGGAGCAGGTGGACCCGTACGGCAGTCTCGATCCGGGCTCGGACGATCGGGAACGCCCCGCGCCGCGACTGCGTGAGGTCGGCACCTTCCGCGTCTTGGTTCGCGGCGCGCGGAAGCGGTGCCCGCGCTGCGGCGAGCGGAAGATCTTCGACGGCTTCTTCAAGCTCACGCCGCGGTGTCCCACGTGCGATCTCCGGTTCGAACGCGAAGAGGGCGGGTTCCTGGGGGCCATGGCCCTCAATTACACGGTCGCCATCGTCTTCTGGCTCGTGGTGATGGCGGTTGGGATCGCGCTGACCGTGCCCGTGGTGCCCGTCGCGCCGCTGCTCGTGGCGAGCATCGGCGTCCTGACCGTCGTGCCGGTGTGGTTCTACCCTCGTTCGAAGACGCTCTGGGCGGCGATCGAGTTCCTGGTCGCGCGTTCCGAACCCGACTACCGCTCGCCGCCCTTGATCCGGGATCCGCGGACGAAGGATCTGGAGTGATCGTTCGCGCTACCGAGGCGGCCGATCATCCACTCGGCAGGTCGACGACGGCTCGTGCGCGCGCGACGACGACGCGCACGCCCGGGAACAAGAGCAGGACTCCGGTCGTGACTTCGACCATGACGACCGCTTCGAACGTTCCCGCCGTGCACGTGCATGCCGTGAGATCGGCGCCGTTCCGCGTGGCGTACTCGGCCGCGAGCGCGGCGGGGTCGGCACCGGTCGGCAGTGCGAGCTCATCGGCCGCGGCGAGTGCCGCGGCATCGGCCGCCGTCCGGGCCTTCGACCGCGCGATCAAGACCCGACCGAGATCGGTGACACCCAGAACGAGCACGAGGACGACCAAGATGCCGGCAGCGAGGAGCACGGAGACCGAGCCACGTTGGCCGCTCACCCGAACTCCTGACGAGCGGCGGCCTCGGCCGTGAGCGTCACGCCCGAACCGACGAGCCAACCCACGAGCGGCACACGGAAGGACGCTGCGTAGAGGAAGCGAACCGTCACCGGAGAGCCGCGCTCGCCGACCCGCGTCGTCTCGACCGATGCTCGAACCGGGTCGAGACCGGGCGCGGCGGCGAGCGCGGCGGACGTGATGGCGGCGGGATCAACCTGGACGGCGGCGGCGCGCGCGGCAGCGCGCGCCGCCGCCTCCACCAGGAGACGGTCGCGGACCAACAACCCGACCTGGACGAGGGCGAGCACGACGACGAGCACGAGCGGCAGAACCAAGGCGAACTCGACCGTCGCGGACCCGGCCGACCGGTGCCCGCTACGCGGCATCGGCGTTCCCGATGACGGTATCGATGATGTGATCGAAGAACGCGGGGAGCTTGCCCGACGAGCGCGCCCATGCGATCAGGACCACGGCGATCGCGGCGGCGGCAAGGATCACGAGCGCGTACTCCGCAGTGGTCTGCCCCTCCTCCCGACGGAGGAACGCGGTCGTCCGGACCCACAGGGCGATCCAGAGGGGTCGTATGAGGGACATGGCTTCACCTCCTCTCAGCGGATGGACCGAACGGTGGTGAGCAAGACCGGAACCACCGTCAGGAGGAGGAACGCCGGCAGGATCAAGAAGACGAGCGGGAACAGCATCTTGACGGGTGCCGTCCGAGCGCGCTCCAACGTGGCCGCCCGTCGCGCTTGGCGAACGGTCGCCGCGAGCTCGCGAGTGGCGTCGGCGAGCGAGGCGCCCAAGCTCTCGGTCCGCTGCAGGACCGCCATGGTCCGCACGAGGTCGACCGAGCCGGTCGCGATCGCGTAGGCGTCGAGCTCGTCTCGCCAGCGGGCGCCCAGATCCGCGAGATGCGCCACCCCGCGCAGGTCTTCACCGAGCGGGCCACGCAGCGCTTCGGCCGCCCGGCGCACCGAAAGCTCCGCCGACAACCCGGCTGTGGAGCCTGCGGCGAGCAGATCGAGGAGCTGCGGGACCTCGCCTTCGACCTGCCGCGCTCGTCGTCGGCTCGCGCGCCGCCCCGAACGGGAAGGACGATGATCCCGGTCGGCGGGCTCCGCTGCGACCGCCATGTGCCTCGGGCGGAACGCCCCGAACGCCGACAACACGGCTGCGGCCGCGAGGCCACCGGCGAGGACGCTCATGTCACGTCACCTCCAGTAACGAGCGGATCCAGAAGAACGCTCCGAGCTCCAGCCCGAGCCCCACGAGCACAGACGCGAGACCGGCAGGTGTCCCGAGCGCGCCCTCGATGTCTCGTCGTGACGTCAACCAGAGGAAGGCGAAGAAACCGATCGGCAGGACGCCGAGGATCCATCCCGAGAGGCGGGCCTGAGCGGTCAGCGCGCGCACCTCTCGGCCGACGGCAACCCGCTCCCGGATCGTAGCGGCGACCTGATCCAGGACGGAGGGGAGATCGCCTCCGCTCCGACGGTGCAGATCCAAGGCGCCCGCCACGAGCTGCACGTCGCGGCTCATGCTCCGCTCTGCCCACGCGTCGATCGCTTCCCCGAGCGGCACGCCGACCTCGATGTCCGCGACGACGCGGCCCAGTTCGGCTCGGACGGGAGACCCGGCTTCGCCCATCGCGTAGGCGATCGCCTGCGGCACGGACATGCCGGAACGAACGGCCGCCGTCAGCGATCCGATCGCATCAGCGAGCTGTTCGTCCCTGCGATCGGCGATGCCCTTGCGGCTTCGACGGCCGCGGATCCGACGGGCGGCGAGAGCCCCGGCCGATCCGATAAGCCCGCCGGGCGGCCCCGCGACCATCAGTCCTACGCACCCGACCGCGAGGGTCAGGAGGATCGCTCGCGCCTCGATGTGGACCCGAGGAAGGCGCTCACGACGCTCGGTCGCGCCCTGGGCACCCCGCAAGATCTGGCGCCTCCCCGCGGAACGCGCGGCCCGATCGGCGCAGAGGGCCGCGAGGCCGAGGAGGGCGACGGCCAGGGCGCTCAACCCACGTCCTCTCCGACGGCGAACAGCTCCTCCCCCAGGTCCTCGCCGCGCTGGCGCAAGACGTCGAGGAGCGCCGGGATCATCCCGCTCGCGCTGAACCGTCCGGCGCCCCCGTCGCGAGGACGGAACCGGAAGACGGGCTCGACCACCGGCTCCCCCCGGCGCGTCCCTTCGACGACCGCGACTTCCCACACGACGCGCCGCCCGTCACGGAGACGCGCGAGCTGGACGATGACATCGATCGCCGCCGCAACCTGCGAGCGGATGTGCGCGGCCGGTAGATCGACGTCCGACATCATCGCCATCGTCTCCAGACGCCACAGGAGATGTCGGGTCGAGTTCGCGTGCGCTGTGCTGAGGCTGCCCTCGTGTCCCGTGTTCATCGCTTGGAGCATGTCGAGCGCCTCCCCGCCGCGAACCTCGCCGACGATGATCCGATCCGGCCGCATGCGAAGCGCGTTCCGAACGAGGTGGCGGACCGTGATCTCCCCGCGTCCCTCCACGTTCGCCGGACGGGCTTCCAGCGAGACCACGTGCGGCTTCGCGAGCCGGAGCTCGGCGGCGTCTTCGATCGTGATCAAGCGCTCCTCGTCGGGGATGAAACCCGACAACACGCCGAGGAGTGTGGTCTTGCCGCTCCCCGCGCCGCCGCTGATCACGATGTTGGCGCGACCCCGGACGCAGGCGGCGAGGAACCGGAGCGCCCGGGGACCGATGCTGCAGGCGCTCAGGAGATCCCGCGCTTCGATCGCGACCTGGGAGAACCTGCGGATCGTCAGGACGGGACCGCGGAGCGAGAGAGGCGGAACGATCGCGTGGACCCTGGAGCCATCCGGAAGTCGCGCGTCCACCCAAGGTGACGCTTGGTCGACCCGAAGACCCAGCGGCCCGACGATACGCTCGATCAGGTGCAGGATCGGCTCCTCCCCCTCGAATAACCGGTCCGGCACCCTCTCGAGCCGCCCCTCCCGCTCCACGAACACGTCGTCCGGCCCGTTGACCATGACCTCGGTCACCGACGGATCCTTCAAGAGGAACTCGATCGGTCCGAACCCGACGACATCATCGGAAACCTGGTTCACCACCCGCGCGAGATCGCTCGCCGGCAGGATGGCGCCGCGCTCGCGCAACACGGCCATCGCTTCCTCGCGGACACGCAACCGTCGCTCGGTCGGCGGCGCGGCGGCGAGCCCGCGCGCGTCGACCCGTTGCCGGAGCTGGTCACGGAGCTCGCGACGGACCACCGTCAAGGCGTCCCGGCTCATGAGGCGACCTCGGCGACCTCGGCGGGTCTCTGGAGGACGGTCCCCGCGAGTCGATCGAACGCACGGCCGATCCGCCCGCGGGGAGGCGCGAGTCGCCCGTGATCCTGGAGGCGACCGACCGCGCCATCGAGGGGCAGGACGACCAGCGGATCACGTCCGAACACCCGACGGATGTCGCCGGGGGTGACCTCGCTCCGAGCGGCGCGGTTGACGACGAGCCCGAAGCGGTCGTCGATGCCGAGCGGGGCGAGGATCTCGATCGCGCGCGACGCAGCACGGAACGACAGAACGTCGAGCGACACGACCTCGATGACGCGGTCGCTTTGCTCCAGGCACCACCGCGTGAGCGCCGAGACCTGACGAGGCAGGTGCGCGACGACGACCTCGGCTGAAGCGGCTGCCAACCCGACGGCGGTCCGCAGGAGGCCCTCCTCCACGGCGTCCACCATCGACGCCTCGCAGCCGAGCACCACGTCGAACCCTGCGTCGTGATGAACCCTGATCCCATCGAGATGCTCGACCGTGAGCTCGTCCCCGACCGGGATCAGGTCCGCCATCGTCCGGACCTCCTGCTCGGCGAACCCGAGCACCTGGGTGAGATCGGCGAACGTCGGATCGCATTCGACTAGCAGACAGGAAGAGCCGCGTCTCGCGAGTGCCTGCGCCAGATGGGTGGCGACGAAGGTGCAGCCGGAGCCGCCGCGCGCCGCGTGCACGGCCACGACGGTGGCGCGGCGCTCGGGCACGCGGCGCGCGGCAGCGAGCGCGAGCACCTGCCCCAGGAGCGCCTGGCGCTCCTGGGGCCACACGTAGAACCCCTGCGCGCCGGCGCCGATCGCGGCGCGAAGCGCCGCGATCGACTCGCGGGTCGCGAGCGCGAGGAGCGCCGCGCTCCCCACGCCGGCCGCCGCGATCGCCGGTTCGGCGACCACGGCGTCCGGCTCGAGCTGCCGAACGGCTTCGGCGAGCTGCCGGTCGTCCGCGGCGGTCGCGACGACACGTGCGCGACCGCTGCGATCGAGGAGGTGGAGCACCTCTTCGGCGACCTCCTGCGACCCGATCGCCAGGATCACCCGCGCGACATCGTCCATCCGTTCCCTTTCGCATGCGTGCGCCAGCCACGAGGGGAAGCAACGAGGGGGATCGTCGGGAGGAGGGAGGTCGTTCGCTCCGACGACGCAACCCTATCCCCGAGGCTGCGGCCGGAACCATCCCCAGACCGGCCCATCCGCCGGTCTTGTCGGGGGATTCGCGTCAGCGATAGACGCCGTTATGCCCGAGGCTGAACCGACCGGGTTGCGGGAAGTAGGCGAGCCCGTGCGGATCCCCGCCGACCTCGATCCGCCGGATCACGTGTCCGTCCGTCGTGGAGATCGCCTCGACCGTCGTGCCGTATCGGTTCGAGACCCAGATCTGCGATCCGTTCGGCGTGACCTGCACCATGTCCGGGCTCCCGCCGACGTTCCACGTGTGCACGACCTTGCGCGTGGAGAAGTCGATCACCGAGATCGTCCCCGCGAGCCGGTTCGTGACGTAGAGCTTCGTCGTGTCGCGGCTGATGGCCATCCCGTGGGCGCCGTTGCCCGTCGGGATGAAGCCACGGACCTTCATCGTCACGGGGTCGACGACCGAGACGCCGCCGAGCCCCTGGTTCGCCACGAAGAAGACCTTGCCGTTCGGTGAGAGCTTGACGTCGACGGGCAGGCCACCCACGTGGATCGTTCCCACGACCGTCATCGTCTTCAGGACGACCTTCACGACCGTCCCGTCGAACTCGCAACCGATCAGCAGGTACGAGCCGTCCGCCGAGAAGTCCAGGTGATCCGGTCCGTTGCACGGCAACGTCAGCGGCTTGATCAGCTTCCACGTGTGCGGATCCATGAAGTCGATGCGGTCGTAGTACTCCGCGACGTCGATCGCCTTCGAACCGTCGGGGGTGAAGTAGAGGTTGTACGGGTGCTCGACGCCGTGGATGATCCGGGCCAGCTTGCCCGTGCGCGGATCGATCACCGCAAGCTCGTTCGTCCCGTCGACGTCGACGTAGAGCCATCGCATGTCCCACGACGGCGTGACGTGCTCGGGGAACGACCGGTAGCCGAGGTCGATCGTTCGCACGATGCGGAACGTCTTCGGATCGATCACCTCGACCGTCCCCGGCAAACCGTTCGGCACGTAGACGAACGGCGGATCGTTCGCAACGGAAGGACGCAACCGCTTCGTCGCGATCGCGGCGTACACGTTGCCGCCCTCGCTCTTGGACGAGCCCGAGCCGCCGTTGCCTTGCGACGCGGCCGGCGCGGTCTCGGCGCGCAGCGAGGCTCGGAGCACCTTGCTCGATGTCGAGGTGTTCCAGCCGCCGATCAGCAAGATGCGGCGGCCGGCCGCGACGGCAGCGTCGGCGACGGGCTGCCCGAGCGGCGGCTCCGCCTCGACGCGCCAGGTCGTGGGGTCGATCTCGCTCGCCCCCGCGAGCGCCGCGTCCGACGCGTTCCGCCCGCCGACGACGTAGATCCTCCCGCCGAGGGTGAACGCCGCCGCATGGGCGACGGGGGCGGGAAGACGAGCCGTCAACGTGGTCGCACCGGAGCTCGGGTCGAACGTGTACACATGGTTGACGGGGCCGCTCGATGCGAGCCCCCCGGCGATCACGAGCCGTCCGCCGACCTGGGTCACCGCCGGATAGCGCAGGCCGACCGGGAGGTGTCCGACCGTCGAGAATGTCGTTCCGTCCGTGGTCGCGTAGATCTCGGAACGCGGCTGCGTTCCGTCGTACCCACCGACCAGATAGGTGACGCCCCCGATCTGTGCCGCCGCCAGATCCGAAAGGGCGACGGGCAGGTGGCCGACGACCGAACCCGTTCCGGTGGCGGGATCGAAGGTCTGCACGGTGTCGCTGCCGGTCCCCGCGCCGCCGGCGAAGACGAAGAGCTTCCCCGAGATCATCGCTCCCGCGGCGTCGTGTACCGGTTTGGCGAGGGAACCAAGCGGGCTGAGCCGTCCCGAGGTCGGGTTCATCGAGAAGACGCCGCCGACGGTGGTATCGGCTGCGTCGAGCCCACCGGCGATATAGATGGTGCCGCCGTTCCACACCGCGACGCTTCGCTGGATGGGCGCGATCAGACCGTAGCCGGCCGACCTTACGGCGAGGGCAGCGGCCTCCGGCGCGGTGGTCGGAGCGGCGGATCCGGGCGCGGTGGAGGGGGCTGTGGTCGGAAGGTCCGATGACGAGGAGACGGCGCTCGTGCACGCGACCCCGAACGCGGTCATCACCGCGATGAGCGACCGATGAGACGCTCGAGAGCGCAACCGAGAGGAACCTGCGGGACCGATGACGCGGATGATAGTGGTCACGTCCTGAAGGAGCGCTGACTCTCCGGCGCAGGTCACGAAACCCTCACACGGAACCAACCATGTCCTAACTGCGCGGAGAGCTCAGACCTCACTCCTTGTCCGAACGTGTGACGCTTCGTATGGTCGGAGGGACCCGTGACCGCGAGGGGGGGAAGACCATGTCGATGATGCGCGCTCGCTCCTACCGCCGTTTGGCTTCGTTGGTCACAGCGTGCCTGCTCGTCCTCATCAGCGGCGCCGGCCCGGCGCAGGCAGAGACCACCGTTCACATGCTCGTTTCGTTCGACGAGTCGGCCGGCCAGAACACGGAAGGCTTGGCGATCGACCGCACCGGCGCGATCTACGTCAGCGTCTCGCCACTCGGCGACCTCTGGAAGATCCCGCCGGGGTCGACGCAGCCGCAGCCGTTCGGGCACGTCGACGGGATCTTGCCGGGCGACTTCGGGATGCTCGGCTTGGCGGTGGACGTGTTCGGCAACGTGTACGCGGCCGTGCAATCGGCCAACCCCGATGCCGCCGGGGTGTGGCGCTTCGATCGCGGCACCGGCGACGCGACACGACTCCCCGGCACCGAGTCGATCGCCGTTCCGAACGGGCTCGCCTTCGACAAGCAGAGGAACCTCTACGTCACCGACTCCTTCACCGGCGCGATCTGGCGCATCCCCTGGGGCGGCAGCGCGCAGGTGTGGTTGCAGGACGAGGCGCTCACCGGTGACGGCAGCCTGGGGCTCTTCCTCGGAGCGAACGGCATCGCATATCGGAACGGGCTGTTCACCGTCACCAACACCGAGCGGCGCACGGTGCTGCAGATCCCGAAGATCGGCGGACAACCGGGCCCGATCAGCGTCCTCGCCAACCTGCCTCCGGGCGACAACCCGGACGGGGTCGCGATGGACGCCCGTGGGGACGCGTTCATCGCGATGAACCTCCAGAACGCGATCGGCGAGGTCCACCCGGACGGTTCGCTGGAGGTCATCGCGAGCGGCGAGCCGCTGGACTTCCCCTCGAGCGTCGCGTTCGGAACGGCGCGCGGGGGACGGACGAAGCTGTACGGGGTGAACTTCTCTATCAGCGAACTCTTCGGGTTGCCATCCGGCTCCGGACCTGGGGTCTTCTGGCTGGATGCGGGCGTGCCGGGGATGCCGGTGCCCTAGAACCGAACCAGCACCATCCTGCGCGCGGGTTCCGGACCACGGAGGACGACGCTTCACGCTCACCGGCCGAGGGCGTCGTAGCCTCGTGGTCCGATGACCCGGATCACCCGCGCGCAGGCGCGTCGCCGGCGGACGTTCACCGCGCTGATGAGTGTCTCCGTCCTCGCGCTCATCGTGATCCTGTGGCCGAAGGGCCAGAGCGATCAGCTCGCCGCGCCGTCCCGGACGGCGCCCGCCGCCTCGGCGACCGGCACGCAGGCGCCGTCGAGCAAGCCCCTTCCCGCATGGCTCGCGTGGATGTCCGGCGGATTCCCGTCGACGTTCCGCGACCGGATCCGAGGCGCGGACGGGCTCTCCCGGACCGTCGTGGTCGCGGGCGACACCCGCTGGATGACGGCTTCCCACGACGCGAGCGGCGACGTCGTCGACCAGCCCACACCTCCCTACATGATCCCGCTCGACGCCTTCGCGGTCGACCCCACGGAGTACGCCCCCTTCCTCCCCAGCGATCAACGCGATGCGATCGTGACGGCGCTGGACAAGGGCGAAGCGGTGCTCGGCCAGACCTCGTCGGAGCTCCGAAGGCTCGGCCCCGGCGGTTCGCTCTCGTTCGGCAGCGTGACCGTCCCGGTTGGCGCCGTCGCTCCGGACGACGTCGTCGGGTGGTCGGAGATGCTCGTGAACCGCGACGTGGGGCGGCGTCTCGGGATCACGGACCAACGCTACCTGCTCGCGTTCGCGGACCCCGCCATGACGCTTCCGCGATTCACGACGGACGTTCGATCGCTCCTGCCCGTCGGCAGCTACCTGCGCACGGTCCCGCCGGGCGGCACGCCCTTCGTTCGGGTCGCGTCCGGCGTGAACCCCCCGGTCGTGATGAAGACGGTGTTCGGCGAGTTCGATGCGTATCCGCGGAGCGACGATCCCGCGTACCTGAACATGGACCCTGCGTGGTACGACGCGCACATCCGCACGCGAACCGTCCCACTCCTCGGCGCGGTCACCTGCAACGAGCAGCTGTTCCCCGCACTGGTCGGCGCCCTCACGGACGTCGAGGCGGCAGGGTTGGGAGGAGCGATCCACGTCTATTCCGGTTGTTATGCGGCGAGGACGGTGGCGCGGTCGATGACCGCCCCGCCCTCGAACCATGCGTACGGGGCCGCGATCGACATCAACGCGCCTGAGAACCCGTACGGCTCGACGCCCACGATGAACCGGCGCGTCGTCAAGATCTTCGAGCACTGGGGGTTCGACTGGGGCGGCAACTTCTTGATCCCGGACGGGATGCATTTCGAGTACCGAACGCCGCCCGCGAACGCCTGAGGGCCGCTCGCGATAGGCTCGCTCGAGATGCCCGTCGTGATACTGCGCGCACCGCTGAAGGACCTCGCCGGAGGGAACCACGAGCTCCGGCTCGAGGGCGCCGACGTCCGTGCGGTCATCCGCTCCCTGGAATCCTCGTGGCCCAAGACGGCCGGCTGGATCCTCGACGACCAGGGCCGCGTTCGTCAGCACGTCAACGTCTTCCTCAACGGGGAGCGCGTACGGGAGGACGCGAACGTCGCTCCGGATGACACGCTCCACGTCCTTGCATCCATCACGGGAGGGTCATGAGCCATGCCTGAGCTGCTGGTAGGAACGAAGAAGGGGCTGTTCGTCCTCCGCGGGGAGCAGCCGGATGCGCTGACCGTCGCGACGCGGGCGTTCGAGGGCGACGTCGTCGAGTTCGCGATCCGCGACCCTCGGACGGGCCGCTACTTCGCGAGCGTGACCAGCGGCTTCTTCGGGCCGCGCGTGATGTGGACCGACGATCCGCTGGGCGAGTGGCAAGCCTCGAAGGGCCCCGCGTTCCCGGAAGGCACCGACACCTCGGTCGATCGGATCTGGGTCATCACGCCCGGCGAGGCCGACGCGGTCCTGTACGCCGGCGTCGCCCCGGCCGCGTTGTTCGTGAGCACGGACGGAGGAGCGTCCTGGAGCCTGAACGAACCATTGTGGAAGGAGCGGATCGAGGGCGACTGGCAACCGGGGTTCGGCGGGCTCGCCTTGCACTCGATCTGTCCGTGGCCCGGCGAGCCGGAACGTCTGGCGATCGGGGTGTCCGCGGCCGGCGTGTGGCTGACGGAAGACGGTGGCGCCACGTGGTCCACCGGCTACACCGGCCTCGTTCCCCGCTACCTGCCGGAGGAAGCTCGCACCGGGACGAACGCCCTGTGTGTTCACAACATGCATCGAGCGCCGACGGCGCCGGAGCGACTCTTCATGCAGTTCCACGGCAACGTCTACCGCAGCGACGACGCCGGCTCTTCCTGGAACGAGATCGCCGAGGGGCTGCCGAGCGGGTTCGGGTTCCCGCTGACGATCGACCCGGCAGACCCCGACAGCGCCTTCGTGATCCCCCTCACGGCCGACGCCGACCGCGTGACACCCGACGGGAAGGTGCGCGTCTTCGAGACGCGCGACGCTGGCGGCTCGTGGACGGCGCGCGGCAACGGTCTGCCCGGGGGCGACGCGTGGCTCACGGTCCTCCGCCAAGCGCTCGGACGCGACGGCGAGGGCTCGGAGCTCGGCCTCTGGTTCGGGGCTACGAGCGGCGAGGTGTTCGGAAGCGCCGACGCCGGCAGGACCTGGACGACCGTGGCCCCCCGTCTGGCACCGGTGACGAGCGTCCGCGCGTCGTAGTCATCGGCCCGAGGAGTCGAGCTGCAAGGCGAGGCGCGTTCCGTGTCAGACCCCGTCGGTACGGTTGCTGCATGGGTGACGTGGTCTCCTTGAACGAATATCGCGCCGCCCGGGCGCGCGGCGCCGGTGCCTTCGGGCGCCTGGATCGGGCGGTCCAGCGGCTGGACCCGCTCGTCCGAGCTCGGCTCGACCGCTTGAGCCCCACGATCCAACGCGAGCTGGTCGCCATCGCTCGCGCGGTCTCCGCGGGACGGCCAGCCCGGGCGGCCGAGCGTGCCGAACGGCTGGCGGGCATCCTCGAACACCCAGCCGCCTCGGGCTGAGCAGCTCCCGGCCCGTACCGGGGCGCGGCTTACACTCGGCCACGGCATGACCCTGGACGATCTGACCCGCACGGCGCTCGTCCGAGGGGCGACCGCGTTCGCGGTCGTCTTCGTCGTCGGATCGACCGCCGTCTACACGACGGCACGCCTGCGGGGCGGCTCGGAGGGTGCGCCCCCGCCGACCCCGGTCAGCCCGTCCCCGGCGCAACCACCCGTGACCGGGACACCCGAGGCCTGGCTCGCCTGGGTACCCGGCGGCCTCCCGGACGGCTTCGGCGCCGGCATCACGGCGATCCCAGCGATCGCCAACACCACCACCGCCACGGCAGACATCGCGTGGCTCACGGGATCGTCCGACGCCCGAGGGCGACCCGTCGACCAACCGGTCGCTCAGTACATGATCCCTGTCGACACGACGGGGGTGGAGCCCGGGTTCGCATCGTTCCTCCCCCAGCCGGAACGACGCCTCGTCGCGGGGCTCAACCCGCGGCAGGGGATCCTCTCGGAATCCGCCGCGAAGCTCCGACACCTCGGCGTCGGAAGCACGCTGACGTTCTCGACCGGGGTCGACGTCACGATCGTCGGCACCTTGCCGGACGTGCTGATGGGGGATTACGAGCTCCTGGTCGACCGTGCGACCGCCGATCGGATCGGGGTCACGCATGAGCGGTACGTGCTGTTCCAGGTACGAGGGTATGCGCAGCCATCGGCCGAACAGCTCGCTCAGCGGTTCATCCCCTATCTCCCGATCGATGTCCCCTACCCGGTGGTCGAGGTTCGAGCCCCCGGGGAAACGAGGTACCTGCGCGCGAATGACCGGGAGGCTCCCCCGATCGTGCTCAAGGAGCGGTTCGGCGAATTCGATGCGCACCCGGACCCGACGAAGGCAGGGGCGCTCGCGATCGACCCGGCGTGGGTGCAGACGCATATCGCCTCGGAGGATCTCCCGGTCCTGCACACCGTCACGTGCGATACCGAAGTGCTGGATCTCCTCCGGCGCGCGATGAACCAGCTCGCGTCCGCGGGTCACGCGAGCGACGTCTCGAGCGCCGGGATCTGTTACGACCCGGTCGCCGATCCGACGGATCCGGACGGACCCCTCACCGCGAAGGCGTTCGGCGCTGCGATCGAGCTCAACCGAGGGACGAACGTCCCCGGCACCGCTCCAGAGCAGACGAAGACATTGATCGCAACGATGGCCCGGTGGGGATTCGGCTGGGCGGGTCGCGACGCCTACCCACAGGGAGCGTTGTTCCGTTTCCGCGCGCTGTCCGTGGCGCGAGACTAGGCGGGCCCCTGTTCGTCAAGATGGCTCCCGTGCAAAGCGAAGGGAGCAGGTATCAGGCGCTTGTCCGCACGTGCCCCGGGAGCCGGGACCACGTCCCGGGTCCTGGGGCATGCCTCCGCGGCATGACTCGCGCGTGGGTTCTGCTCCCCTCGCGGATGCCTCTCGGCATCCGCGAGAACCGTACACCCGACGTCGTTGCTGCCGCAACGTGTCGATCTATCGGCGTCGTCAATCTGAGACGCGACGATCCCGTGATCGGAGCGCCACCCAACCGAGCACCGCGGCGACCGCGACCACACCGACCGCCCCCGCCAAGTAGCTCGTGCGCGCTGACGGAACCGCCGAGGCGATCCGACTCCGCAAGCGCACGGGGCTGCGGAAGTCGCGGGTTTCCCAGCCTCGATCTTCGGCCTCACGTCGAAGACCCTTGTCGGGGTTCACAGCAACCGGATGACCGACCGCGTCCAGCATCGGGAGATCCGTGAGGGAGTCCGAGTACGCGTAGGAACCGGCGAGGTCGAGGCCGTCGCGAATCGCGAGCTCGCGGATCGCGACGGCCTTCTGCTCGCCGTAGGCGTAGAACTCGAGCTCGCCGGTGTACCGGCCGTCGTCGCCGACCGCCGCGCGCGTCGCGATCACACCCGCTGCGCCGAAGTGTCGCGCGAGCGGCCGGACGATCTCCTCAGGCGATGACGACACGATGTAGATCAGTCGGCCTTCGCTGTGGTGCAGGGCGATCAGATCCAGAGCTTCTTGATACACGTACGGATCGATCACGGCCAAGATCACTTCCTCGACCAGCCGCTCGAGCTGCGATCGGTCCCAGCCCTTCGTGAGCTGGAGCATGCCCTCCTTCAGGCGCTCCATCTTCTGCTCGTCCGCGCCCACCAGGAGGTACACGAGCTGGGCGTACGCGCCACGAAGCAGCTGCCCGCGGGAGACCATGCCCGCGCGGTAGAGGGGCCGCGACAACGCGAGCGAGGACGACCGCGACACGATCGTCTTGTCCAGGTCGAAGAAGGCCGCTTCCATCGCCCCGACATCCTAGGCGCGCGAGAACGGACACCCGGGAGGCTCGACGGATCCGAACGCCAACATAGCCTCGTCCGGGACCCGATACGCTCAATCGCGGAGGCGTCTGGGTTCCTGGTGGGCCCCGCGGTCTTCAAAACCGTAGAGGGGGCGACGAGCTCCCTGGCGGGTTCGATTCCCGTCCGCCTCCGCGAAGGGGAACTGTCTCCCACTCTTGCCTCGAGGGGCGCGCGGCCGGCGCCACCGCGTTGAGGCGTTTCAGTTGCTCGCGGGCACCGGGATCACGGCCATACCGTGACCCTTCCCTCGGCGTCGACGACGTCGATCCCGCACTCGATCAGTCCCTCGGCAGGTCGTCCGCGGACCGCGTCTCGGGCTCGACGCGCGGGTCGGCCGAAGAGTCCCGGCGAGCGGTCGTGATCTCGTCCGACAGGAACAGCTGCGCAAGCTCATCGAGTAGCTCTCGGTCAACGTCCAGGATCGCCGTCAACGCGAGCAGCTTGCCCGGCACCCGGCGGATCGCCACGCTCGCGGCCGCGAGACCGAGCACGAGCAGCGCTGCCATCGTCCATGCCATCTCTTCACCTCCAACGCCACCTTGGTCTCTACGCCGGCGGGGCCTGGCCGAGGCGGACCTGAACGGTGTGCCTGCCAGACGTCGCCGCGAGCCCCACTTGCACCGTCTGGCCCGGCGCGAATCCCGCCAGGGCGGTCGAGAGATCCGCGGCCGAACCGATCGGCCGGCCGTCGAACGAGACGATGACCTCACGAGCTCGGATCCCGGCAGCCGCCGCTGGGCTCTTCGGAATCACGCCGACGACGGCGGCCGCGAAGGGCCGGGTCCAGACCGAGAGCCGCGGCCGTCGCCATCGAGTCGATGGACACGGTCTCGACGCCGAGCCATGCCTGCTGAGAGGCGGGCTTGGTCAGAAGCTGTTTGACCACGGGAAGCGCGTCATCGATCGCGATCGAGAACCCCACGTTGTCGGCCGACGCGGACGACGCACCCGCCGTGTTGATCCCGACCACGTGACCCGCGGCGTCGACGAGCGGGCCGCCCGAGTTGCCGGGGTTGATCGCCGCATCGGTCTGGAGGAGACCGACCAGGTGCTCCACCGCGGAGCCGGATTCTCCCTTCACCGACACGCTCCGGTTCAGACCGGAGACGATGCCCCGCGTCACCGTCACGCCGAGATCGAGCGGAAAGCCGACCGCGTAGACGGTGTCGGCGAGGCTCAGATCGCTCGACC
>WNGI01002342.1_pt1 | contig 17928 bp, 19 predicted proteins | sample 5400621 | NCBI WGS metagenome assembly WNGI01 (sample SAMN13153374, study PRJNA577476) | soil metagenome | isolation source: 20 cm soil or saprolite under Garry oak tree replicate 1 | place: USA:California | collected 2016-06-15
CCTCACGGCTCGAGAGTGGGAACCTTGCGGTCCCCTCGTCAGCGACCGACTAGAGTCGTTTCCTTCTCTAGCTGGCTTTCTGACAGGTCGCAGGGGGAACATTAGCCGCCCCCTCCACAGCCCGCAATACGGAACATTTGTTTACAAACACCCGCTCGTTTTCCTTCATTCAGACGCGACCCGTTGGCGCTCAAGTCGTAACGGGACCTGTAAGGACCCGTGATTCGGTTTCAAGCTCACCACCCTTACCGTTTGCGTTATCTGCAGTAGGCGCGTGGGCCAAATGCCGGGCCCCGGCGCCAGGTAACGAATCCATGAAAACGAACCGCTGGCGTGGTCGCGCCGGGCAGTCGCTCGTCGAAATGGCCATGGTCCTCCCGGTGCTGGCCTTCCTCACCTTCGGGCTCCTTGACTTCGGCAGGGCCTATTACTTCCAGGTGTCCGTCACGAACTCCGCCCGGGAAGGCGCCCGGGTGGGCATTCTCAACATCTATACCGGCCCCCAGAACCCGAGCTGCTCCATCTCGAACAGCTACGCCACCTGCCCGGTGCAGACCGACGCGAACATCGTTACCGCCGCCAGCAAAGAACTGATCTATAGCGGCATCGCGCCCCAGTCGATCAATATCTGTCCGCCCCACGACTCGACCGGCTCTACCGCCGGCTGCCCCGACGGCAGCAACCGGGTCGACAAGTGGCTCTCGGGCGACCCGGCCAACCAGAACTACTACGTGACCGTGAACGTCAAGTACGACTTCCGGCTCTTCACCCCGCTGATGCAGCAACTGGTTGGCAACCCGATCCACATGAGCGTCTCGGTGCAGATGAGGACGAACTACTGATGCGGCGCGCGAAGTCCCGCGGCCAGGCGATGGTCGAGTTCGCGTTGCTCTCGAGCCTGCTGTTTCTCATGGTGATGGGCATCTTCGACTTCGGGCGGGCGATCGCCGTCTACATCAACATCGCCGAGGCGGCCCACGAGGGTGCCCGGCAGCTGGTGTTGCGCAGCAACTACTACAGCGCGCCGCCCGACAGCGTGGTCGTCAACGCCACCCTGGCGAAGATCGGCGGCGGTGGCATGGTGCTCACCGAAGACCCGTGCCTTTCCAACCCCACCCCTTGCACCTCGCCGTCGCTGCCGAGCACGCCGAACACCGGCTTCATCTGGATTTCGCCGAACCGAACCACCGGCAATCACAACGTCACGGTTCGGGTGACATACCTGTTTGCCCCGATGACCGGAATGATCTCGAACCTGACCGGCGCCCAGTTCGTGATGACGGCCGGCTCATCGATGCGGTCGGAGTACTGAGGTGCTGACGCGCATCCGCCGCCGCCGCTCGGGACAGGCCATCGTGATCATGGCGCTCAGCATGGTCGCCATTTGCGGGATGCTCGCCCTGGCGATCGATGCCGGCCGGCTGTACTTCCAGCGCCGGCTGATGCAGGATGCCGTGGACGCGGGTTCGCTGGCCGGTGCCCAGAGCCTGGTGGGGACGATCACCAACCCCAACGGGCTGCCGAACTATGCCCTCTATTACGCTCTCGACGACACGTTTTCCGTGTTTAACCAGAACCCGGCCAACAACGATCCGAACTCATCCTTCTACACGTCGCCCGTCAATGACACCGTGACCGACACCCAGGGCGGGTACACCGTCACAGCGGTGGCTCCCACGGGCTACAACGACAAGCAGGTCCAGGTGACCGTCACCTATAACGCCACGGCGACCGCGACCGCCACCGCCGAAGCCGGGACGAACGCCAAGACCTACGCGATCTTCGCCTACGGCGGGATCGGGACGGGTAACACGATCAATATCCAGGGCAGCGGCTACGCCCAGGTCGATAACGGCCAGGATGGCAACGACTTCTGCAGCGGAACGCCGTCGGGCGAGACGATCAGCAACGCCAAGTTCCACATGCCGACCGGGTACCCGGGCATGCTCAACATCAACGGTAACGTCTTCATCAACCAGGCCGATGACAACCAACACCTGGGCAAGTACTGGGTGCCGTCGCCGCCGTTCATGGCCGGCCAGGACCCCGAACCCAACTACCTGATTCCGGACACCTCGAACATTCCAAATGCGCCCACGCGGCAGAAGATCAACAACCTGGCGTCCGGCGCGAGTGCGACCTATGGCAACATCACCGTCCGCAACACGACCAGCCTCCCCCACGACTTCTACATCTACTTCCCGGGCAAGTACACGACCTCCATCAGCATCCCCTATAACCCGGGCCTAGATGCCAAGGACAGCATGTACATCTTTGCCAATGGCATCTACTACTTCACAAACGGCGCCACCCTCACCTCGACGGGCGGCTATGTCGCGAATACCCAGAGCGGCTTGCCGCATTACGCCAACGGCATGGGTGCAACGAATCTGCCGCCCGCCAGCGACGGGACAGATGGCGTCGAATTCATCTTCGACGGGGCCAGTTTCTATTCCGCCGACAATAGCGCGACCGCGGTGCCGAACAACTACAGCACGTTCTTCGTCGCCCCCAACTACGTTCCGACCGGGAGCGTGCACATCGCCTTCTACATCGCCTCGACGAACACCGCTGGGACGACCTGGAGCGAGAGGTACAACGCCGTGTCCGGGTCGGCGAATCGCTACCAGATCTGGGGCACGGTCTTCGATGCCTCGGCCCAATCGATGTACATCACCGGCGCACAGCTCGGTCCGCAGGACCACAACCCGGTGGACGACGCCAACCCCGGCGGGACGGGATCGGATGGACAGTATTCGATCAACGGCGAGTTCATCGGGTTCAGCCTGGACCTCGACGATGGCAACATCCAGGGCAACACCGGTGGCACCACACCAACCTGCCCCGGCCCGGTCTGGTCCAACCGCGGCCACCCGGCCCTGCTCGTCCAGTACAACAAGAACTTCGCACCGGCGCCGGGCGTGAACTCCTTCCTCGTGAAGTAAGTCAGCGCATCAGCCTTTCGCCGAGCAAAACGAGGCCCAGGCCCGCCAGGGCGACCCCGGCCAGCCGCTCGGCTCCCTCTCGGATCCCCTCGCCGATCCGCGCCCCGAGCCGCAGGCCCAGCTGCGTCAGGAGAAACGCCTGGGCGCCGATGAGCACGACGACGACGGGGACGGGGAGTCGCAGGAGTCCGATCGTAAAGCCAATCGCGAGCTCGTCCAGGCTGATGCTGATGCCGAGCACGATCGCCGCCAGACCGCGGGTCCGCTCCAGCAACCGCAGTCGTTGGTCCTCGCGCGCTTCGGCGCCCGGCCAGAGGATGTACGCGCCGAGCCCGATCAGGATGGCGATCGCGATGAGTTCCGCGGCATCACCGGCTGCCCGTCCGACCGCGGCGCCGCCCAGGAAGCCGATCAGTGGCATCCCGGTTTCGAAGGCGGTGAACAACAGGGTGACGCGCAGCCGGTCGCGGCGTGGCAGCCCGCTGATGCCGAGCGCGGCCGCGACCGCAAACGTATCCAGGCCGAGCGGGACCACGAGGGCAACCAGCGTGAGCCACATCGGGCCAAATTAAACTCGATCGCATGACGGCGCTTGAGCTGATCCGCCAAAAGCGTGATGGCCAGGCGCTCTCAGCGCAGGCGATCCAGTTTCTCGTCGCCGGCGCGACCGACGGCAGCATTCCCGACTACCAGCTGGCCGCCTGGCTGATGGCGGTGCGGCTGCGCGGGATGACCGAGGCCGAGACGACAGCCTTGACCCTGGCCATGGCGGCCAGCGGCCGGCAGCTCGATCTGTCCTCCATCCCCGGCCGAAAAGTCGATAAACACTCGACCGGCGGCGTCGGCGACAAGGCTACCCTCGTGGTGGCGCCGCTGGTCGCGGCCGCGGGCGTGCCGGTGGCCAAGCTTTCAGGCCGCGCACTCGGGCACAGCGGCGGGACACTGGACAAGCTGGAGGCGATTTCCGGATTCCGAGTCGACCTGGCGGTCGACGAATTCGTCCAACAGGTCCGAACCGTTGGCATTGCCATCGCCGGCCAGACGGCGGACATGGTGCCAGCCGACAAGGTTTTCTACGCATTGCGCGACGCCACGGCGACTGTCGATTCGGTGCCCTTGATCGCCAGTAGCGTGATGAGCAAGAAGCTGGCGGCCGGAGCCGACGCGATCCTGCTGGACGTGAAGGCCGGCCGCGGCGCCTTCGTTGCGACCGTCCCCGAGGCGGAAGCGCTGGCCCGGGCCCTGGTCGCGCTTGGAACGAGTGCCGGCCGGGAGACCGTCGCCTACGTGACCGATATGGAGCAGCCGCTGGGTCGCGCGGTTGGCAACGCGCTCGAGGTGAGAGAAGCGATCGACACGCTGGCGGGCCGCGGACCGGCCGAGCTGGAGGGCCTTTCGCTCCGGCTGGCCGCGGAGATGCTGCGCCTGGCCGGCGTCCAACCGGTCGACCTACATCGCCTCCTCGTCCGCGGTGACGCGTTACGCAAGTTTGCGGAACTGGTCCGGGCGCAAGGCGGCGACCCGCGCGTCGTCGACGATCCCAACCTGCTTCCCCAAGCTCCGGTGCAACGTCCGGTGCTGGCCACCGCCGGTGGATATGTCGCCGGCGCCGACGCGCTTGAGATCGCGTTGGCCGGCAAGGCGCTGGGTGCCGGGCGTGACCGTAAGGATGCGCCGATCGACCTCGCCGTCGGCATCGTGCTCGAGAAGAAAATCGGCGATCCGGTCGCCAGTGGCGAGGCGCTGGCCGTGATCTACGCCCGAACCGGAGCCGCCGCGGAGAACGTTGCGAATCGGGTTGCGGCGAGCTTCGCTATCGCCGAAACGGCCTCCCCTCGGCCGCTTCTCCTGCGACGTGTCACGGCCTCGGGTGTGGAACGGCTGGATCTGTAACGCGCTCGGCAATCCGCTCGCCGGATGCTGAACTCATGCATCGCGCATCGCGAGGGCAGGTAGGCGCCGAATTCGCCATGGTTGTGGCCTTCCTGTTCGCGGCTGGCGTCATGGGCGTCCAGTTTTTCGGCCTCGGCCTGACGGCAGCCAAAGTCAGCCACGCCGCACAGGAGGCCGCCTATGTCGCCGGTGGCAGCCTCGAGGCCGCGACTGGTCCGCAGACGCCATGCTGGTCGATCAGCGGTGGGCTGGCTCACCCTCAGGGCTATGCCGATGCCGCAGTCTGTCATGCCGTACTCGAGAATCTGGGCGACGCGAATCCCGATCTGGTCAGCGTTTCCGTTTCACCCACCCTCCTGAACCGCGGCAAGCACGCACCGATCCACGTGACGGTCAGCTACCGGCAGCCGATCAGCTCTCCGTTGCTGCGGCTCTTCATGGGCGAAACCTTCACGGCCAGCGGCGACGGCTGGAGCCAGTAACGAAATTCCTCCCCCGCTGACGGGGGAGGCTCGGGAACGAAGGTCCCGCCCCCGCTCGCGGGGGAGGGTCAGGGTGGGGGCGTAACGCTAAACTCACGTCGGCATGGGGGAGCCGCAGTATCACATCCGCGCGCAACCAGGTGACGTCGGGGAGGCGGTGCTTCTGCCCGGCGATCCGGGTCGGGTCGAATCGATCGCGAAGTTGCTCGACCGCCCCCGACTGATCGCCCACAACCGCGAGTACGTCACCTACACCGGGGACGTGCAAGGGCGTACCGTCTCAGTCTGTTCCACGGGCATCGGTTCTCCGTCAACCGCGATCGCCGTCGAAGAGCTTGCTGCCATCGGCGCGACGACCTTCATCCGAGTTGGAACCACGGGATCCATTCAGTCGCACGTGGGCTTTGGCGACCTGGTGGTCGCCACGGCGGCGGTCCGCGACGAGGGAACGACGCCGGGGTACGCACCGCTGGGATATCCCGCCGTGGCCGACTTCGAGCTGGCTCAGGCGATGTTGGGAGCGGCGCGCGGTTTGAATCACCGGGTCCACGCCGGGATCGTGCGCAGCCATGACTCGCTCTACACCGACCTGCACGCCGCCGCCATGCCCCGCCGCGAGGAGCTCGAACAGGCGCTGCGGGTCTGGCAGCGGGCCCAGGTGCTCTGCAACGATATGGAGTCGTCGGCCATCTTTGTCATCTGCGGCTTGCGTAGACTCCGTGGTGGGTCGGTTCTCACCGTCGTCAACGAGCCTGGAGAAGCAGATATCGATCCCAAGAAGGTCGCCGCGCTGGATCTCACGCCCATGTTCCGGGTCGCGCTGGCCGCGATCGGGCAGCTGTCGCCACCTCAGGCTTAGATGGACATCGGCGAAACCGTCACCTTCCGATCGCGGGATGCGTGGCGACGCTGGCTGGCCAGGCACTACCAGGACAAGAGGGAAATCTGGCTCGTCTATTACAAGAAGTCCTCGGGCAAATCCGGCGTCAGTTACGACGAGTCCGTCGAAGAGGCCCTGGCCTACGGGTGGATCGACGGCCAGACCAAGTCCATCGACGATGTCAGCTACGCGGGTCGGTTCACGCCCCGCAAGCCGAACAGCAACTGGTCCGCCTCGAACCTCGCGCGCGTCAAGAAGCTGCTCGCCGAGGGCCGCATGGCCCAGCCCGGTCTCGCGACGCTGCCTCCGATAATTTCCCTCCCCAGGGAGGGGGCCTCATGACGCTGCATATCGTCGAGCACCCGCTGGTCGCCCACTACCTGACGCGATTGCGCGACAAAGAAACCACGCCGGATGAATTCCGAGAGGCCTCCGACAAGATCATCACGTTGTTGCTCTATGAGGCGACCCGCGACCTTCGATCCCGCGCGTTCACGATGCAAACGCCGCTCGAGGAGACCAAAGGCCATGCGATCGACGATCGGGTGGTCGCGGTCCCGATTTTGCGGGCCGGGCTCGGGCTGGTAGGACCCGTGCTCGAGCTCCTGCCGCACGTGACCGTCGGCTATATCGGTCTGGAGCGCGACGAACGAACCGCGATCGCCTCCCGGTACTACGTCAAGCTGCCCCCCGACATCAGGGGGAAGGCCGTCATGATTCTCGACCCGATGCTCGCCACCGGCGGAACCGCCATAAAGGCCGTTGAGATCATGAAGGAATACCAGCCGGCGAGCGTTCGCCTAGTGTGCGTCGTCGCGGCTCCCGAGGGGATCCAGGCCCTCCAGGCAGCCCACCCGGACGTCCAGATCTTCGCGGCGGCGGAAGACCGGCAGCTGAACGCCCAGAAATACATCCTGCCGGGACTCGGCGACTACGGCGATCGCCTGTTCGGTACCTGACGGCCAGCATCCTCGTCCTCGTTACCTGCCTGCTGGTCCTCGTGCAGGCCGGCGCCAGCGGGGCTAGATCCAGCGTCAATCCCGCCGGCACGCCCACGCCTGGGTGCACGTCCGAATTCCGGGTCGCGTTCATTACCGATGTCGCGGGCCTGCAGTCCGCCGGCGATGCAGACGGATGGCGGGGTGTCGGCGATGCGGTGCGCGATCGTCCTTGTTTCCGGGCCCGGCTCATCGTCCCTTCGCGTCCATCGGAATATCGGCGCGCCCTGCAGTCCGGCGCGGACGCCCAGGATAACCTTGTTATCGCCGCCAGCTTCCTGCTGACCGACGCCGTCGTGGCGGTGGCGAGGGCCAATCCGGGGACGCGCTTCGTGCTGGTCGACCCCCTCGTGGCGACGCCCGGTTTGCCAAACCTCGCCGTGGTCAGCTTCCGAGAGGACCAGGCCGCATATCTTGCCGGGGCACTTTCGGGTTTGCTGACTCGGTCCGGCGTGGTCGCCGGCGTCTACGGACCGGACGGGGCAACGGATCACGCCCACCGGTTGGGCTTCGAGCACGGCGCCCGTTATGCCCGGCCGGGCGTGCGAGTGCTGGGCGCCTACCAACCACCCTCGGAAGGTGCCCCGTATGCCAACCCCGGATGGGGGGCTGCCCAGGCCCGCGCGTTTATCGCTCAGGGCGCCGATGTCATCTTCGGAGCCGGCGGCACGACCGGGCAGGGGGCGTTACAGGCCGCGGCGCAAGCCGGGCGTTCATGCATCGGGGCCGACGCGACTGACCCGGCCGCCGGCTGCCTGGTGACGAGCACCGTCAAGTTCATCGACCGCGGCGTTCGGAGCACCATCGACGAGGCCGCCGCCGGCCGCTGGTCGGGCGGCGTTAAAGCCCTGGGCCTGGCCGAGGGCGCCGTCGGGCTCGGGCCGTTCCGTCGATCGCTGCCCAATGACGCCGTGCGGCGGCTTCAGCAGATCGCTGATGGGCTCGCCGCCGGCACCCTGTCGACCGGCCTCTGACGTCCTCACGGAGCGCGAAGGATTTCCAAGAATTAGGTGTTACAATCGCCCCGAATCGAGGGGTATTCGCAACTCACTTGAAGGGGAGGACGTATGAGGAAGCCACCCGTCCGTTTGTTGAGCCTTGGTATCTGTCTCTTGCTGGCCACCTTCGTGGCGGCCTGCGGGAGCACGACTCCGGGTCCCGCGGCCAAGACGTTCAAAATCGGCCTGGTGACGGACACCGGCGGTCTCAACGACAAGAGCTTCAACCATCTCGCCGCAGTCGGTCTCAGCAAGGCTGCCTCGACCGGCAACATCTGCTCCAGCCTGAGCTGCAAGAATGAGCTTGGCGTCCAGGGCGACGTCACCGAGTCCCATGTGGGCTCCGAATACGTTCCCAACCTGACGAACTACGCCACGCGCGGTTATGACCTGGTCATTGGGGTCGGCTTCTTGATGGCCGAGGCGGTCGGAACGGTCTCCGGCAACTTCCCCAACATTCACTTTGCGATCATCGACGGGGTCGGGGCGGATTCCAAGGGGAACGACCTGAAGCACGCCAATGTTGAGGGTCTCTTGTTCAAAGAGCAGGAAGCTGGCGCACTGGTCGGCACCATCGCCGGCGTTCTGGAAAAGGACAATGCCGGTGCCAAGAAGAAGAACACGATCGGCTCGGTCGGCGGCATCAAGATCCCGCCGGTCGATCACTACATTGCCGGCTACCAGTGGGCGGCCAAGCAGGTGAATCCGTCGATCAAAACCCTCAACGGCTACTCCAACAACTTCACCGATCCGACCAAGTGCTCGGGAATCGCCGCCAACCAGATCTCGCAGGGCGCGGACATCATGTTCCAGGTCGCCGGCGGCTGCGGTAACGGGGTGTTGACCCAGGCCGGGAAAGATGGCGTCTGGAGCATCGGCGTCGACGCCGATCAAAAAGACGTTGACAAGTCGGTCATCGCCAGCGCGCTGAAGCGGGTCGATGTTGCCACCTACGACGCCATCAAGGACGTCAAGAACAATGCGTTCAAGGGTGGCATCAAGAGCTTCGGACTGGCCAACGATGGTGTCGGCTACCAGGCGGACAACCTGACGCTGCCCGCCGACGTGATGACGGCGGTTCAAGACATCACGTCCAAAATCAAGTCCGGATCGGTGACCGTGCCGGACGTGGTGCCGTAGAAGTACATTGAAGCGGCCAGATGGCCGCCGCAGTTAAACCCAGCGCCCGGAAGGGGCCGCCGAGGATCCTTCGGCGAGCCGGCCGGGCGCTGGGCGTTCCCCTCCTCTCGGTCCTGATCGCGTTCGTCGCCGGCGCCATCATCGTGGCCGTCACCGGGGGCAATCCCCTCCAGGCGTATCAGGCCCTGATTTGCGGCGGGTTTGGGCTGTTCTGCTTTGGGGGCGAGCCATCGGTCTTGCAGCTGTCCAACACCCTGGTCTTCGTGACGCCCCTGATCATGGCCGGCATCGCGGTAGCCCTTCCCTTCCGCGCCGGCATGTTCAACATCGGTGCCGAGGGCCAGCTGATCATGGGTGCCATCCTGGCCACCACGGTCGGAATCCATTGGTCCGGCCTGCCGGCGGTGCTGCTGGTTCCCCTGGTCCTCCTCAGCGGCGCCCTCGGCGGTGCCCTGTGGGGAGGCATCGTCGGCGTGCTCAAGGCGACCACCGGGGCGCACGAGGTGGTCACCACGATCATGCTGAATTTCATCGCGCAATGGTTCTTGCGCTTCCTGATCATCGGTGGCCCGCTTCAGTTGCCGGGCGGCAGCTCGAAGTCATCGCCGATTGGCGGCAACGCCCAGCTCCCGACCCTCCTGCCCCACGACAACACGATCATCTTCGGGCTTCCCGGTGCCGTCTATCGCGCGCACACCGGGATCTTCGTCGCGCTGATCGCCGCCGGCGTCTTCGCGTTCTTGCTCTGGCGAACCTCCCTCGGTTACGAGATCCGTGCCGTCGGGCAGAGCCAGCGGGCCGCCCGCTATGCGGGCATCAGCGTCCGCCAAACCCTGATCGTCACCATGCTGATCGCCGGCGCGTTTGCCGGGCTGGCCGGCGCCGTCCAGATCGCCGGCGTGGACCATAACCTGACCGACCAGTACTTCAGTGACACGACGGGCTTCGATGCCATCGCCGTGGCGCTGCTCGGCCTGAACTCCGCGGTCGGCATCGTCCTGTCGGCCATTCTTTTCGGTGCCCTACACGCCGGCGGCTCCGTCATGCAAAGCGACGCCGGGGTGTCGGGAAACCTGGTCTACGTCCTCCAGGCCTTGATCCTGTTTTCGATTGCGGCGAACTTTCTGCGTACCGTGAAGCTCCGGCTTCCGTCCGTCGGACGCGTGCCGCTCACACCGGAAGCCGATGCCGCCGCCGCCGCGGTCGCCCAGGAAACCGACACGGCGCTGGCCGGCGACGACAAGGACATCGCGTGAGCTTCTTCACCGACATCTTCCGGCTCATGGGGACGCCCGATCTCTGGCACGCATCGCTGCAATATGCGGCGCTCCTGCTGCTGCCCGCCCTCGGTGGGGTCATTTCAGAACGATCCGGCGTCGTCAACATCGCCATGGAAGGCATGATGCTCACAGGGGCATTCTTTGCAGTCGCCGTCGACCTCGCGGCGCACAACGTCTGGATCGCGGTCCTGGGCGCCATGCTCGCGGGTGGCCTGATGGCGCTGATCCACGCCGTCGTCTCGATTCGCTACCGCGCCGACCAGATCGTCTCCGGGGTGGCCATCAATATCTTTGCCGCCGGCATCACGGTATTCCTGGTCAACCGGATCTACGGGCTGTCCGACGTGGGCCAGGTACCCTCGAGTGACGCGCTGCCGAATTGGCACGTTCCTATCCTTGCCGACATTCCGTTCCTTGGCCGGGTCTTCTTCCAGCAGAACATCATGGTCTACGTGGCGCTGATTCTCTTAGTGGCAATCCAGATCTTCTTGTTCCGTACTCGGCTGGGGCTGCGCGTCCGTTCCGTGGGCGAGCACCCGCAAGCCGCCGACACGGCGGGGATCAATGTCTACACCCTGCGCTATGGCGCGGTCGTCACCAGTGGATTGCTCTCTGGGCTGGCGGGCGCTTTTCTCTCCATCGGCATCGCGAACACGTTTGTGCCGGGCATGACGGACGGGCGGGGCTATATCGCGCTGGCCGCCATGATTTTCGGCAAGTGGACGCCAATCGGGGCGTTCGTGGCCACCCTGATCTTTGGCTTCGGCCAGGCGATCTACGATGCCAACTCGAGCATTCACGTCTCGCAATACTTGCTCAGCATGACGCCCTACATCCTGACGCTCGTCGTACTGACCGCCGTTGTGCGCCGGAGCAGCCCGCCCGCCGCCGACGGCATCCCCTACGTACCGGGAGCCGAATGACCGAGCAGCCCCTCGCCATCGAGATGCGGCGGATCACGAAGAAATTTCCCGGCGTGGTGGCGAATGACCAGGTCGATCTGGAGGTCCGCAAGGGCGAGATTCACGCCCTTGTCGGCGAGAATGGCGCCGGCAAGAGCACGCTGATGAATATCCTGTACGGCCTCATCAAGCCCGACGCCGGGCAGATCGTGATCGACGGAAAGCCGGTCGTGATGCAGGGGCCGCGCGACGCCATTCGGCACGGGATCGGCATGGTCCACCAGCACTTCATGCTGATTCCGGTCTTCACCGTGGGCGAGAACGTGGTCCTCGGCCGGGAGCCCGGCACCGCAGGCGATTTGTATGATCACGCGCGAGCCCGGGAGGCCATCTCGGCGTTGACCAAGCGCTACGGCTTATCCCTCGACCCCGATGCCCGGGTCGGTGACCTGCCGGTCGGCTTGCAGCAGCGTGTGGAGATCGTGAAAGTTCTCTATCGCGGCGCCAACATCTTGATCCTGGATGAACCGACCGGGGTGCTGACGCCGCAGGAAGCCATGGAGCTCTTCGGAGTTCTGCGCGACCTGGTGAGCACCGGCAAAACGATTATTTTCATCTCACATAAGCTCAAAGAAGTTCTCGAGATCTCCGATCGCATTACGGTGATGCGGCGTGGCAAGGTCGTTGGCCACCTGAAGACGGGTGACACGTCCGAAGCTGAGATCGCCCGCCTGATGGTCGGCCGCGACGTGCTGCTGCGCGTGGATAAGAAGCCGGCACAACCGGGACCGGTCGCGCTGCGCGTCGAAAACCTGACCGCCGTCTCGGACCGGGGCATCTCCGCACTGCATGGCATTTCGTTCGAGCTGCACCAGGGTGAAATCCTCGGGATCGCCGGCGTGGAAGGCAACGGCCAGAGCGAGCTGGTCGAAGTGCTGGCCGGCACCCGACGACCGACCGGCGGCCGCGTCCTGCTCGGCGATCGCGAAGTTGGACACCTGGGCGCCGCCGCGATCCGGTCAGCGGGCGTCAGCCACATCCCGGAGGACCGTCGAGGCGCGGGCCTTGTGTTGAACTATTCCGTGGCCGACAACTTGATCCTCGGCCGCCAGCGAACGCCGCTCTTCTCGTGGGACGGCATCATCCTGCGGTTGAAGGCGATCCTCGACTGGGCAAGGCGCTTGATCAAAGAATTCGATATCAGGACGCCGAGCTCGACGACACCCGCCCGGACGCTCTCCGGCGGCAACCAGCAGAAGATCATCGTGGCCCGCGAGATGGCCAGCCAGCCGCGCGTGCTGCTGGCGGCCCAGCCGACCCGGGGCGTCGACATCGGCGCAATCGAGTTCATTCACCGGCGTCTGGTCGCGCAACGCGACGAGGGCGCTGCGGTCCTGCTCGTCTCGGCCGAACTCGACGAGATTCGGTCACTTAGTGATCGCATCGCCGTGATGTACGAGGGGCGGATCGTCAGCATCGAGAAAGCCGACACGCCGGAAGAGCGCCTCGGCCTGCTGATGACTGGAGGTGGAGCCGGCGAACGGCTCAAGGCCGGGTAGCCGGCCAGGCGCCTCCTGGCGAGTCGTCGCCCTGGTCCTGGCGCTGGCGCTGGCCGCCTGCGGACCGTCGACGGAGCCGAGCGGCTCGGCGGGGATGCGCGTCTGCATTGCCACGAATGCTGACGGCCTGGCGCCCCACACGTTCAATCAACTGGCGACCGACGGCGCTCGCACAGCCGGCGCCCAGGTCCAGGTGATCGCGTCACACACGGCGTCGGACTATCTGGCCAACATCCAGCGATGTATCGCGAACCACCCCGCGCTGGTGGTGGCGATCTCGCCGGACATGGCGACCGCCGTTGGCAGCGCAGCGAAGCTCCATCCAGGGCAGCGCTTTGCGCTCGTCGACGCGATGCCAGTGGACGAAAGCGGCCAGAATATCGATCTTGGCAACGTGACGGACGTACTGTTCAAAGCGCAGGAACCCGGTTATCTGGTCGGCGCGCTGGCCGGCCTTATGGAAAAAAACAAAGTCGGCAGTGCGGCGCACAACGTTCTGGGCATTCTCGGATCAAACCACAGCCCGGCCGTCGACGCGTATATCGCGGGCTACATCGCCGGCGCGAAGAGTGTCGACCCTGGGCTGACCTGGAAGGTTACGTACTCGGATTCCCAGGACACGGCATTCTGCAAGCAGCTCGGCATCACCCAGATCTCTGCCGGCGCGGATATCCTGTTTGAAGTAACTGGCCGTTGCGCGTCGGGCTATATCGATGCCGCGTACGACGCCTCGGCCTACGCCATTGGCTCGGACAACGACGAGGCCTATCTCAGCCCCGCCGTCATCACCAGCGCGCTAAAGCGGGTCGATCGGGCCGTCGCGATCACGGTCCAGAGATTATCAACCGGCCAGTTCAAGTCCGGCCAGCAGATCTTCTCCACGCCGGACGACGCCACCGGCTTCAGCAGCCCCAGTAGTGTGGTCCCCCAGGATGTCATCAATCAGGTGCTCGAGATTCGTTCGAAGATCCGCAGTGGCGCCATCATTGTGCCGGACACCATTCCGCCCGGCATCTAAACTCCACCAAACTTTTTCCGCTCAGCGGCGTCTCTATTACTGTGGCGGGCATGGACGGCGAGCTCGGCGTGCGGGCGAGCAGCCCGGCTGACTTCGAGCGTTTGCTGCGAGCCAACGCGCACTCGATGCTGCGCTTCGCCGATTTCGTCCTGCATGACCGCAGCGCGGCTGAGGACGCCGTACAGGAGGCATTCATGATTGCCTTTCAGCGACGCGAAACGCTTCGCGACGAGGCCGCCTTTACGGCCTGGCTCCGAACAATCGTCCTGCGCGAATGTTTGCGCTGGCGCCGCCGACGCTTCCTCCAGGTGCTCGGCCTTAGCGACCGCGTCATCGCACCGGCGACAACCGACGCTGCCCTGCACGTCGACCTGGGACGGGCTATGCGTCGCCTGTCTCCCACGCTCCGTGCCGTGGTCTACCTGCACTTCTTCGAAGATCGGACGCTGAACCGGGTAGCCGCCGAGCTGAGCATCCCGGAATCCACCGCCAAGACGCGGCTCTACGAGGCACTTCGCCGGTTGCAACGCGCCCTTCCGGGTTATGGGCCCTCCAACGCGGGAGAGCAGACATGACCGTGCTCGAAGAGCACGTGAAGCGCTATGTCGCCCGGCGCGCTGATGGCGTCTCGCCCGGCGACGCTGATCTTCTTGTGGCGCGCGCGCTGGTTCGCCCCGGACGCCGCCGCCCCAGGACCCGGCACGGGCTGAACATCGGGCTTGCTCTCGGCATTGCCCTCCTGCTGATTGCCGGCGGCGTGATTGTCCCGGCGCAATTGCGCAACCTCCGCGCGAATCAGTCAGTCCCAGCTTCTGGAGCGCTGCCAGCAATCCCCAAAGAGACGGTCAACCTGGACGATCCGTCCCAGGTTCCTCAGTTCGTCGTGCCGTTCCGGGTCGATACCGGCACTGTTCTCGCGCCGCGCTCCCGATGGTCTCTGCCGCAGAACCGCGCGCTGATGCTTGACGCAGCGCTCAACTGCTCGACGACGAAGATTCACGTCGTCGACCGTTCCACGCAAATCAGCACCCAGCAGCCCGTGACGCTCAAGGACTGTTATGGGAATCCACTCGTCCTTCCTGGGACGACGGTGCTGCTAGACCATTGGACGCTACGCGGCCCAAAGACTATTGACCTGGGGGCGTCCCTTTACGACTGGTCAGCAGGCGGCCTCGTCAGAGAGTATCCCGGTATCTCGATGGCTGCCTTCGCCGGCGGGTTGGTGTCTCCCGATGGGAGCCTGGTGTACACGCTGAACCCATTCGTTGACGAGCCGGCGCTCGACATCACCAAGCTGCCGGCTGGTACCCGCATCGCCCACATCCCCGTCACGCTCGACACGTCTGGGCTCAGCGCTGGCGGCCTGGCTCTATCCGTGGATGGCCGAACGCTCTACGTGAACGAGGGCTACCAGCTGGCCACCTTCGATGGGCTAACCGGCGCGCCCGGACCGACGGTTTCCTTTCAGGAGAGCAAGAAAAGCGCCCTGTTTGAATTGCCCGGCTGGTTGTCATCGATTGATGTCGAGGCCAAGGAAGGCTTCGAGCCCGGGCATGGCATTGGAATTGACCCCAAAGGTCGCTGGGTGGCGGCGCTGGGATCGGCCAACCGGGAAACCGAGGGAGTGTGGTTGTTTGGCGCACAGGGAGCACCCCATCTCATCCGCCGTATCCATCGCACCGGTGGACTTGGTGGCATTGCCTTCAGCCTGGATGGCAGCGTGCTCTATTTCGTCGAGGGTCAGTCGACCCTCGTGGCGATGGATCCGCTTAGCGGACGGACGATCAAGGAATTCCATTACCCGTATGCAACCGGCATCTACGGAATTGCCGGCGTCGAGAAGCCTTAGTTCGGCGCCGGCTTGCGGAGACGTGCTTGCGCGTCGACGAACTCGCGGCGCAGCCGGACTCGGCTCACCTCGTCAGCGAAGCCTCCCTCCAGCGCCTGCAGATTCATGGACCAGACTTGCTCCGGCGAACAACCGATGACGCCGACGGCGTTCTGAAATTCCCGTGACAGCGTGATCTGGGAAACGGTCCTCGAGTCCGTGCTGATGGTGACCTTGATGCCCTGCTCGTAGAAGCGCCTGAGTGGATGCTCTTGCAGCCGCCGGACCGCCTTGGTTTGGGCGTTGCTGGTCGGCGCGGTGTCCAGCTGGACTCCCTTTTCCCGGATGGTGGCCAGGACTTCGGAATCCTCCTGCGCCCTGATCCCGTGGCCCAGTCGGCGGGCTCCCATCGAGATCGCCTGCCGCACACTTTCGGGACCGGCCGCCTCGCCGGCGTGGATGGTGATATTCAAGCCCAGTGAGCGCGCCAGCCGAAACGCGTCTTCATGCAGGATGGGCGGATGTCCAGCCTCGTCTCCGGCGAGGTCAAAGCCGATTACGCCCTCGCTGACGAACCGGCCGGCGACCTGGGCCAGCGCCAGGTTCTGCGCCGGCGGCATATCGCGCAGGGCCGTCACGATGATGCCGCCCTCGAGGCGGAAGTCCTTGCGTCCCCTTGCCCAGCCAGTCAGTACGGCGCGGATCACGTCAGTCAGCGATAGACCCTGCTGCACGTGCAGCCATGGTCCGTAACGAATCTCGGCATAACGGACGTTGTCTTTGTTCAGGTCCTCGCAGAGCTCATAGGTTGCGCGCTCGAGCGCCGGGACGGTCTGGAGCACCGCAATCGGCAGCTCGAAGAACGTGATGTACTCGACCAGCGAGGCCGTGTTGTCGTTGGCCTCCAGAAAGTCCGGCAGCTTTGCCGGGTCATCGGTCGGCAGCGGAACGCCGTTCTCTTTGGCGAGCTCGAGCACCGTCCTGGGACGCACAGACCCGTCAAGATGCAGGTGCAGCTCCGCCTTGGGGATCGCCTGAAAATAGGCGGCGTCATCCATCGAGTTCGCGCGAATGCTACCAGTCGAGTTGGAGTTAGGCCGCGCGCCGGTGACCGTTGCCGTTCGGGGGCATCAACACCATGGCCAGCATCTGCGACGGCCGGATCGCCCACAGCCGGTGATGTCGGAACGCCGCGCGAGCCTCCGGTGTCAGGCCCCATGCCGCGAGGACCGTACGGACCCGAGCCGCACGCCCGGTCTCGAGGTCGACCATGCTGTCGCCGACGTAGATCGAATGCGTCCGCGACAATCCGAGCTGCCCGATGGCCGCCAGCAAGGGATCGGGGGCGGGCTTCGGCGGGGTCACGTCTTCGTAGCCAATCACGACGTCGAAGTAAGCTCGCAGGCCAGCCGCCTCGAGCTCGCCCTCGACCAGGGCGCGCCGCTTGCAGGAAACCACACCCAGCGGGGCACCGGCCTGATGCAGCTTTTTGACCAGGGTCGGGATGCCGCGAAAAACCCGGGCATGACCGAGGGAGGCATCAATCGAGCGGTAAGTCGCGACCAGCTCTTCCCACATGTCGGGCGCGACCATCTTCATCTGCTCCGGCAGCGGCAACCCGCGGCTCTGGCGGAACAGCGCCCGCGCCGCCTCGTCGAGGCGATGTGTCTGCATGACGTGCGCGAACGCCGCCTCGATCAGCGGATAGCTGTCAACCAGCGTGCCATCGAAGTCGAAGATCAGGCCGCGCGTATGGCCATTTGGGGGTGGAAGAAGAGACTCTGGTTCGGTTGCCACGTGTGATCAACATCCCTGGGCAGGCTGGGCGCGCTCCCCGGGGAGCTGCGCTGTCGAGGAATCGACCCTTCCCAGTCAATAATGCCAGTCATATAACGTTCCGTCCACCGTTTCCTCTCGGAAACTGGGGCGCTCCCTAACCGTCCAAACACCCGTTCGGCCCAAAACTCAACCTTGACCGTCTTTCATCTGCCGCCTAAACTCGAAC
>WNGI01006349.1_pt1 | contig 17914 bp, 17 predicted proteins | sample 5400621 | NCBI WGS metagenome assembly WNGI01 (sample SAMN13153374, study PRJNA577476) | soil metagenome | isolation source: 20 cm soil or saprolite under Garry oak tree replicate 1 | place: USA:California | collected 2016-06-15
TAACCGCCGATCGCCTCTGGCCGTTGTACGAAGGAACACCGTAAAGCAGGTCGCAGGTGGCAGACGGCAGCTTGCAGGAAAATCTCTTCTATAGAGACGCAGCTTGCCACTTCTCCGCTGAAAACTCGGGGAAAAGGTTTTCCATCGCGGCCCTTTGACTCCTGAGCTCTACGAGACTTGAGACCTGCGAGCCGCCGCCTGCCCCTGCACGCTGCCCCTGCCACGTGGTTTACAATTCCGGCTTCTCACGGGTGATCTCTATGCGCATCGTGCTTCGTATTGCGATACTTGCGCTCCTCTCAGGAGCGTTTTGTCTTGCTCAAGACGAGGATTTCAGCAAAGTTGAAATCAAAGTCACTAAAGTCGCTGGCACGGTGTATATGCTGCAGGGTGCCGGAGGCAATATCGGCGCTTCGGTAGGTGACGACGGCATCGTCGTAGTCGATGACCAGTACGCACCGCTCGCGGACAAGATTCAGGCTGCCCTCAAAGGCATCACCGATAAGCCGGTGCGCTTCATCATCAACACGCACTACCATCTCGACCACACCGGCGGAAACGAATTCTTCCAGAAGCAGGTCGCGATCATTGCGCACGACAACGTTCGCAAGCGCCTCGAGGAAGGCAGTGCGGCCGGCAATGGCGGGTCGATCCACGTCGAGCACAAGCCGCAGCCCAGAGGCGCGCTGCCGATCATCACCTTCGACCACGATGTCACCGTGCACTTGAACGGCGAAGACATTCGCGCCCTGCACTTTCCCGCTGGGCACACCGACGGCGACTCGGTGATCTATTTTCCCAAGTCGAACGTCGTACACATGGGCGACGACTTCGTGACCTACGGATTTCCGTTTATCGACATCGACGGCGGCGGCAGCATTGACGGCATGATCGATGGCGTCGAGAAGGCAGTGGCGCAACTCCCGGCCGAGGTGAGAGTCATTCCCGGCCACGGCCCTGTGTCTAACTTGGACGACGTCCGCTCCTACGTGAAGATGCTGAAAGACACGCGCGAAGCTGTCGCTGATGCGTTAAAGAAAAAAATGACGCTGACGCAGATGAAAGAAAAAAAACTTCTCGATCCCTGGAAAAAGTACTCCGGCGACTTCGTTTCCGAAGACGCCTTCCTCGAGACGCTGTACAACTCACTAACCGGCCAAAAGAATGGCAAATTTATCAAGCACAATTAGCTCACCCTTCCAACTCGAAGGATTGTCATCCTGACGGCAGCGAGGACCTGCTTCCCAATGCAGCCGCTCGATCTCCTGCTAACATTATGTGATACAAAACATGTGATACAAAACTCGGAGCGTCCCTATGAAACCTCTCCTGCTCTGTCTGGTTCTTTCCTTTTCTCTCCCTGCCGTTGCCGCTGACAGCAAGTCCGCCTCCTACAAGTCCGGCGACGAAACCGTGACCGGCATGCTGTACACACCCGCTGGAAAAGGTCCATTTCCCGCCCTCATCGTGATCCACGAATACTGGGGACTGAACGATTGGGTGAAAGAACAAGCGTCCAAATTCGCTGATCAGGGTTACGTCGCGCTCGCCGTGGATCTCTATCGCGGCAAGGTTGCGGACAACCCCGATCTCGCCCACGAACTGATGCGCGGGCTCCCCGAAGATCGCGCCAGTCGCGATCTTCGCGCCGCCTTTGACTATCTGGCCGCGCAAGCCAATGTGAAAAAAGATCGGATCGGTTCGGTCGGCTGGTGCATGGGCGGCGGATACTCGCTCGATGTTGCGCTGCTCGAACCAACATTGGCGGCGGACGTCATCAACTATGGCCACCTCGTCAGCGACCCTGCGGAGCTGAAAAAAATTAATGCTCCCATTCTCGGAAATTTCGGTGGGCAGGACCGAGGCATCCCGCCCGAAGACGTGAAGAAATTTCAGCAGGCTTTAACTCAACTGGGCAAGAAGGTCGACATCAAAATCTATCCCGATGCCGGTCACGCCTTCGAGAATCCGAACAACAAACAGGGATATCGCGCCGATGACGCCGCCGACGCCTGGAAACGCACGCTTGACTTTCTTGCTGGTACGTTGAAGAAGTGAGCCGCAACGATCTTACCGGCGAGTGTAGCCCTGTGGATAACGCAATTCCTTCAGGACATGCAGCATTTTGAGTGCAAGGAATTTCCACTTGCCAGACGCAGTTACTCTGTTTACTATTCAGCAATCTTTGACATGACTGATTCAGTCGCTCACCCATGAACATCGGCGAAACCATCCGCAACTACCGGCTTCAGAAAGGCATGTCGCAGGGCGACATCGAAAAGCGCACCGGTCTTCTTCGGTGCTATCTGTCGCGGGTGGAAAACGGCCACACGATTCCGTCGCTCGACACGCTTGCCAAAATCGCCGGCGCCATGGAGCTCGCTTTGTCGCAATTTTTTGCGGAAGGCAACTCCAACGGACACAAGGGGCTGCCCCAACTCTCCGACGATGAAGTCCGCTTCCTGAGCCAGATTCGCCGCTACTCCGTGAGCCTCAACGACAGCGACCGCAAGCTAGTCCTCGCCATGGTCAAGAAAATGGCCGCCAGCGCCTCGAAGTAATTCATCGGTGGAGACGGGGCGTGCCCCGTCTCCGTCTGCATTGCCAGCAAGTCCGCGGAAAGCCGCGTCCATGCGTTGTCCTGATCGCCGCTCCCGCGCACTGTCCACCCTTGCAAGTGCTAAAGTGCTAATGCTGCTTTACGGTACTTTCGTACCATTACGGCACTGACCGCAGGGAACCTCGTCCCGACTCCCCTTCCGGGCTATTCTTTGAGCGGGTCTATCCGTGACCATTGATGAGGAACTGAATCTCCTCGACCACCAGCTTCGCCGGCTGAAGATCGAGTACGAGATTTTTTTCAACAATCCGGCCAAGCGCCCTCCCACGGAGATCGAGTGGAAGGTCACGAACCTCATCCGCAAATTCAGCGACGGCGGTCGCATGAGCTTTGCCCAGCGTTATCGATACAACGAAATGGCGCAGCGCTACGCCATCCACAGCGATCTCTGGCGCAAGAAAATGCGCATCCGCGAAGAAGGGTACCGCCGCCCGCAGGACGCGATCCTCTCCGTGCAGGGCGTGCGGCCCACGGAAGAACACCAGTCCAAGCACCATCCCGTATACGGCGTCGGACACAACAAGGAGGTGGCGGCTGAAGACAAGCCTTTCTCCGTGCAATACTCCGACGCGCAATCCGAGCGCACAAAAGTCGAGTCTCTCTACAAGGCGCTCACCGAAGCCAAGCAAAAGTCGGGAGAAAAAGTTTCCGGCAGCCTCGACTCCTTTGCCGCCTTCGTCAAGAAAAAGACCGCTGAGATCCGCAAGGAACACAAATGCGAGACTGTCGTCTATTCAGTCGAGACCCAGGGCGGCCAGGTCAAATTGAAGGCCAAGGCGAAGGCGTGAGTCCGGCAAGAATCACTTGCCAAGGTAGATAGTTCCGTCCACCTGTATCACGTAAATCTTTTTGTCCAAAGTGCCCACGTACTCGGGAATCGAAGGCGTCCTGCTCAAGACGTAGAACACGTCGCTGTCTTCGGGAACATTGCTGAGGACATGCGTGTGTATTCCGCTCTCTATCTTCTTGAGTTTTGCTGCTGTATCCCGCATGTCGAACTCAAAAATCGTCTTGTGCATCTGCCGCTTCTCTACGACGGCACTGCCATCCTCCGAAATCAGATAGCGCACATCGCCGCCCAGCGGGTACACGTCGTTCGTTGTCTGAGCGGGAAGGAAATAGATATAGAGCTGGTGCTTTTCTGCCGGCAGAACATACCTGTTGTAAGGGCGACCCTGTTTTCCAAAATCTCTCAACGCGGTGACAAGTGCCTTGGCGGCAGCGAGGTAAAAGCCCTGATCCTCAGCGGGCGGGTCTAGCTTCCTGACTGTAAACTGCTTCGGGCCGCCTACTTGCGATGCCTGATAGACAACCAAGAACCGGTCCCGCTTCTCATCCAATCTGCCGAACGCCACCTCCCATGCGGCGTCGATTTTCCTAGCGATGTAAACAGGAGCAGCGGACTTGTCGGGCTTGAGCGCTTCCACCGCGTCGGTCGCATGCCATGCTGCCATGTCGTATTCGGCGAGCAATCGGCCTCGGAATGTAATGGCTGCCCACTGTGGATCGGGCTGCATGGCGAAGCGTGCTGTTAGAATTTTTGTTTGTCTATTCTCGACTCTGAATCTGTCCGAGGCTCACAATGTCTCCCAGTACGTCCAAAATCCAGCGCGCCATCCTGAGCGTCACCGACAAATCCGGACTGGTAGATTTCGCCCGTAAACTCGCCGGCATGGGCGTGGAACTGGTTTCCACCGGCGGCACCGCAAAGCTTCTCCGCGATTCCGGCATCGCCGTGAAAGACATCTCCGAACTAACCGGATTCCCTGAAATGCTCGACGGCCGCGTCAAGACGCTGCATCCCAAAGTGCACGGCGGCATCCTGCACCGCCGCCAGGACTCCGCCCATCGCTCCGCGGTGGCCGAACATGACATTCCCGCCATCGACATGGTGGTAGTCAATCTCTACGCTTTCGAAAAAACCGCGGCCAAGCCCGGAGTCCATTTCGAAGAACTGATCGAGAACATCGACATCGGCGGCCCTTCGATGATCCGTTCCGCCGCGAAGAATTTTCAGGATGTAGCAGTCGTTACTTCGCCCGCTGACTACGACGCAATTGCCGATGAAATGGCTCGCTCCGCCGTCTCCTTGTCCTCAGAGACCAAATGGCGCCTTGCGCAAAAAGCCTTCGCCACCACTGCCGCCTACGATTCCGCAATCGCTTCCATTCTTGAGCGTGTCGGTGTCAACGGCCATTTCGAGCTGCGCGCCGCCGAAGGCTTCCCGCAAACTCTGCGCCTGTCGTTCCAGAAAACAATGGATCTCCGCTACGGAGAGAACCCTCACCAGAAAGCCGCAATGTATTCCGACGGCTCCGGTGTGGGCGTAGCCAACGCCCGCCAACTGCAAGGCAAGGAGCTTTCCTACAACAACATCACCGACCTGCAAGCCGCCTGGGACCTTGCGCAGGACTTCGACGACACCGTCTGCGCGATCATCAAGCACACCAACCCGTGCGGCGTCGCCACCGGCAAGACCCTCGCCGAAGCGTATCTGCGTGCTCTCGAATGCGATCCGGTCTCGGCCTTCGGAGGCGTGATCGGCGTGAACCGCCCGGTTGATGCTGCAGCCGCTGCGGAAATGTCGAAGCTCTTCCTCGAAGTCATCGCCGCTCCGGCTTTCGACAGCGCGGCGAAAGAGATATTTGCGACCAAGAAAAATCTTCGACTCGTCGAAGTTCCAGCAGGCCGGCAGAACTGGGTCCTGAAAAATATCTCGGGGGGCATGCTCGTCCAGGATGCCGACCTGCATAAGCTAACCGACTCCGATTTGAAAGTCGTCACCCGGCGTCCACCCACGCCCGAAGAAAAACGCGCACTGCTTTTCGCCTGGAAGGTCTGCAAGCACGTGAAGTCAAACGCCATCCTCTACGCCCGCGACGGACAAACCGTCGGTGTAGGCGCCGGACAAATGAGCCGCGTCGACGCCTGCAGAGTCGGCGCCATGAAAGCGCAACTGCCGCTGAAGGGAACGGTTGCCGCGTCCGACGCCTTCTTCCCGTTTCCTGACGGCGTGGAAGAAATCGCCAAAGCCGGAGCCACCGCCATCATCCAGCCCGGCGGCTCGGTGCGCGACCAGGAGGTTATCGATGCTGCCGACCGCCTGGGGATGGCGATGATCTTCACCGGCATCCGCCATTTCCGGCACTGACTTTCATCCCCTTCCACTCGTGTGTTTTTGGTCTGCCCGCGATAGAATGCAGCTCGTTGTGAGTGTGGGAGCCATTCGTCGTGGATTTCTGGCCTGTGCCGTGGCCGTGCTTCTTTGTGCGAGTGTCCCCGCCCCCGGCGACGGAAATCCCCCGCCGGTAATACCTATTGATGCTTGGCTTCAGGGCCAGAACCGCCAGGACTTCCCCTGGCGCGTTCAACTCGGCCACTCCTGGCTAACCTTTCAGCAGCGCCGCTATGTTCAGGCCCGGATCACTTTTCGCGTTCGCGACCTTCTCAAGGCGGGTGTTTCGCTCCGCGACCTCCACTTGGTCGTCAAGTTAGCGGGAGAAGACGGACGCTGGTTTTCAGGGCAGTCATATAGCCGCTTCGAACCTCCGCCTGGACTGGCCGCAGCCGACGAAATTCATTCGCTGACAAATTTATTCGTCCGTCAGGGCACTTACAGAGTCGCTGTGATGGCGTATGACACTGCCAATCACCGTGGAAATCTCTGGCGAGAGACGTTGCGCGTGGAACCTCTCAAAAAGGATCCTTTGCCGGGCATCGACCGCACTCTTCCGCAAGTCGAATTTCTTCCGGCAGCGCTGCCGTTACGGCTGGGCCACGGCCGCGGTTTAGCTTCGACGATCACATTTGACCCGTGGGCTCTCGGCCAAGGCGAGCTTCGTCTTCCGGTCGGGAATGTGCGCCCCGTACAAGTCGATATCGTAGCCAATGTTTCCCTAAGCGTGGCTTCCGACCGACGATCCTCGGAGGCTCCGGATTGGCAGTATCAGTTGAACGGGGCGACTGTTCTTCAGATCAGCAATGCGCTTTCCCAGTTGAACTTGAAAGCAGGATGCGTTCGGGTCAGTGCGCTGGATGTTCGTCGGCAGAAAGTCTTCGCCGACCGCGAGGACGCCCGCAGCCTTGACTGGCCTCGGCTACGACAGGCGATTGTCGGCGTAAATCGAAATAAGATTGAAGTCAGCACGCTGGCTGGCCAAAAGCACGAGCCCGCCTTTTTTGCGCATTACCTTGAACAACTATCGGCCGCCCCGAACCCGTGCCAAAGAGAGGGCCCGCCGCCATTGCACATTCTGATTGTCGTCAGCGACGCATTCATGTTTCCCAACGGCGCCGAGATGACAACGGTGCGGCCGGATCTGATCCCGGTGGGCCTTTGTTATCACCTTAGGCTTGTGCCTGTCGCTGGAGCGCGCTGGGACGAGATTGCGAGGGTCGTCAAACCATTGCATCCGGTAAAATTCGACCTGTCCGACTCTGGCCGCTTTCGCAAGACGCTCGCCCAAGTGATCGCCGGTATCGAGAGTGTATCCCGCGAAACCGGGCGGCCGGCGCGGCAACAGGACTGAAAGGGCTGCCTCGCCGCTAAACCCTTGACCCTCAATGACAGTCTCTTACGTACCTGTACCTCTGTCTTTGGAGACGTGGGGAGTTTTGCCCACACACCAATTCGAGGCGGTACAATAAGATGGAATAGGACCCGGGGCGCGAGTTTCGGCATCCAAGGGGTGTAAGGCTGCAATCTTAGGATTCTTGATGAAAAAACTGCTCTGGCTCTGCTCTTTGCTCGCCCTCAGCGGCTCCGTACTTCTGGCCCAGGACAAGACCGCTAAACCAGCAGCTTCCGCGCCTGCGACCGCTGTCCCCACCCGTAAGATGCCCGATCGCGCCGCCGCCTATTACCACTTCGCCCTCGCGCACATGTACGAGGAACAGGTGGCAACCTACGGTCGCAGCGAACTGGCCAATAAAGCCATCGAGGAATACCGGGCCGCGATTGAGGCCGACCCCACGTCCGAATACCTGACCTCGGGCCTGGCCGAGCTCTACGCCCGCACCGGCCGCATTCGTGATGCTGTCGTCGAAGCCCAGGACATTCTCAAACGCGACGTCAACAATCTCGAAGCCCGGCGTCTGCTCGGCAGAATCTATCTGCGCTCTCTCGGCGACATGCAGTCCGGCAACGGATCGCAGAGCGTTCTGAAACTTGCTATCGAACAATACGAGCAGATCATCCGCCTTCAGCCCGATAGTATGGACGACCATCTGCTTCTCGGTCGCCTGTACCGTCTCAACAACGACCTGCAAAAGGCGGAAAACGAATTCAAGACTGCCATTAAGCTTCAGCCGGGATCCGAAGAGGCTGTGACCACCTTGGCTTATCTTTACAACGAACTGGGAGATACGACCCGGGCTACCCAGGTCTTGAGCGCTGTGCCCGATGCAGCTCGCTCGGCCAAGCTTTACTCCGCGCTCGGCTACACGTACGAGCAGCAGAAACAATATAAGAACGCCATCGAGGCCTATCGTCACGCCATCGAACTTGACCGCGACAACCTCGACGCTATTCGAGGCCTGGCGCAGAACTTGCTCAATGACGGTCAGACCGATGCTGCTCTCGAGCAATATAAGGTCATCGCCGACGCTAATCCCGAGGATGCGCAAGCCTACGTTCGCATCGCGGAGATCTACCGCAAGCAGGGTAAGTTCGATACCGCTCTCGAAAACCTGAAAAAGGCCGAGACGATGGTGCAGGACTCGATCGAGGTCCCCTACAACATCGCTGCCATCTACCAGGCCCAGGGGCGGTTTGACGAAGCCGAGCAAGTCCTCAAAGATTTGCTGAAGAAATTAGAGAAGCCCGACCCCACTACCTACACTGCGGGTGAGAAGAGCAATCGAGCGGTTTTCCTGGAGCGCTTGGGCACCATTTATCGCGATCAGGGTAACAACCAGGCCGCTACCGACGCCTTCCGCCAGATGATCGCCCTCGGCGGTGATGACAACGTGGAACGCGGCTACCAGCAGATCATTGACACCTGGCGCGAAGCCAAGGAATGGCAGAAGGCAACCGATGCGGCCAAGGAAGCCGTCCAGAAGCTGCCTAACAGCCGCGACTTGAAGATGGTTCTAGCCGCCCAGCAAGCCGACATGGGCAATTCCGACTCTGCGCTCAAAGATGTTCAGGCGATGCTGAAGGGCACGCCCGAAGATCGCGCGGTCTACATCACGCTCGCCCAGATGAACACCCGGCTGAAGCGTTATGCCGACGCAGAGCTGGCGCTCGACAAGGCCGAAAAACTTTCCACCAAGCAGGATGACAAAGAGTACATCTGGTTTCTGCGTGGCTCCACTTACGAGCGGCAGAAGCGTTTCGCCGATGCCGAGCAGCAGTTCAAGAGAGTAATTGCCAGCGATCCGCAGCACGCCATGGCCCTGAACTATCTCGGATACATGCTGGCCGACCAGAACACAAAACTCGACGAAGCGCTCGGATACATCAAGCGCGCCATCGATATCGATCCCACTAATGGCGCCTATCTCGACTCGATCGGCTGGGCGTACTTCCGCCTAGGGAAATACGAGCTAGCGGAGCAAAGCCTGGTCAAAGCCTCGCAGAAGATCAACACCGATCCCACCGTCCACGACCACCTCGGTGACCTCTACCAGAAAACCGGCCGTCTGAAACTAGCCGCAACCCACTGGGAACGCGCCTTGGTCGAATGGAATCGCACCATCGCAGCCGAGGTTGACCAGACCGACATAGCCCGCGTCCAGAAGAAATTGGATTCCGCCAAGGTCAAGCTGGCCAAAGAGGAAAAACAGTAACGACTAGTCTCTGGGGTCGGCTTTCAGCGCTGCGGTTAAATACTCCGTTGGCGGATCAGTTTCAGCCACCGACGTCACGCAGTTTCGCACTACCCGTGCCGAATCCATCGTGAGCTCTCAAGTTCGCCCACTCCACGTTCCAGAACCTCGATCTCAAGCGGTAAACTGGCAACCAGGTACTCACACCTGGCCACTGATTGCAAGCTCGCCGACTACGCCGTCCACGTAGAAAACTCCCGCGGACGCCGCCATCTCGAGCCGACCCATCCCTACCGAAACGACTTTCAGCGCGATCGCGACCGCGTCGTCCATGCCCGCGCTTTCCGGCGTCTGGAGGCAAAGACTCAGGTCTTTACGCGCCGTTACTCCGATCATTTTCGCAACCGTCTGACGCACACCATCGAGGTCACGCAGATTTCCCGCACTATCGCCGCCCAACTCGGACTCAACGAAGACCTCGCGGAGGCCCTGGCCCTGGTCCATGACATCGGCCATCCACCCTTCGGCCACGCTGGAGAAAAGGCGCTCGACGCCGCCATGGGCCTGCATGGACTCTCCTTCGATCACAACCTGCACGCGCTCCGGATCGTCGAAGACTTCGAGATCCACTACGCCGCCTTCCGCGGATTGAATCTCACATTCGAAGTCCGCGAAGGCATCATCAAGCATTCGCATGACTACAAACCGGAAGATCACCCCGAACTCGCCGAGTACCTTCTCGACCAGCGGCCACCGCTCGAAGCGCAGTTAATCGACCTCACTGACGAAATCGGATACAACACCGGCGATCTCGACGACGGCTATGAAGCCCGCCTGCTCACCGTCGAGCAAATCTCCAGCAGCGTCAATATTTTTGATCGCTGCTACCGCGAAGCTCAAGCTCTGTTCCCAGAGGCCGCCGAGAAGCTTCTCTTCAATGAAGCCCTGAAGCGGGTCTTCGACTGTTTAGTTGGTGACTTGATTTCGAACACCCAGCAACGGATCGAGCAGGCCGGCGTGGGGTCGCTGGATGCGATCCGCCGCCATCCGGAGCGCCTCGCCTCCTTCAGTTCGTCCATTGCCGAGGAGCGTGGCCAGCTCAAAGACTTCCTCTACGAGAATCTCTATTTCAGCCCCGCCTTGCAAGGAGAGAAAGAAGACGCCGAGCGCATCATCGGAGAACTCTTCGCCCACTGGATGGAAGAGCCCGACGACCTCCCCCGCAGCTACCGCGAGAAATCCGCGCACGAGCCCCTGCCCCGCATCATCTGCGACTACATCGCCGGTATGACGGACCCGTTTATCTATCAGCAGTACGAGACGTATTGCGCGAACTAAACGTGTGGGGGCGGACACCCTTGTTCCTCGCTGTTGTTGTTGATTTTGGTCGGAAGGATCCGAACCGCTGACCGGAGCGGTGTCCGCTCACCTCCCCCAAGTCACCCGGTAAATTACGCCCGCGGCGTCATCGCTCACATACATCGCGCCGTCCGCCCCGAACACAATGTCCACCACACGCCCGTTACGCCGCCCCCTTTCGTCCTGCCATCCGGTGATGAAGTCCTGAGCGCCGCCCACCGGCTGTCCTTTGTCGTCGAGCTTAACGCGGACGACTTTGTCGCCTGTCGGAACGCTGCGATTCCAGGACCCATGGAACGCCACAAAGATGCTGTTGCGATATTCGGGAGGAAATGCCGTCCCTTCGTAGAAGGCCAATCCCAATGGGGCCGAGTGCGCCTGCATCTGTACCTTCGGCGGAAGCATGTTCTTGCAGCGATCATCGTCCGGTTTCGTGAAGTTGGGATCCGGCACGCGGTCACCATAACAATACGGCCAGCCAAAATCGCCGCCATTCTGCCCCAGGTCATCGATCACCTCCGGCGGCAGATCGTCTCCCATCCGGTCGCGCCCATTCACGGTGACCCAGATCGTATCGGTTTTAGGATTCACCGCCATCCCAACCGCATTCCGCAGGCCCTTGGCGAAGATCTTCATCCCAGTACCATCAGGATTGAATTCCATCACGGCCGCGCGCCGCGGATCTTTCTCGATACACGCGTTACAGCTCGATCCCGCCGAAACGAACATCTTGCCCTTGTGAAACAGCAGCGTGCGCGTCGAGTGTCCTCCGCGCCCGGGCAGATCGGTCAACAATTTAGGATTGGACGCCCGCAGGTTCGCCTCGTCCCAATCGTAGCTGCGCACTCGGGCGAGCTCCGCGACGTAGAGTTTGCCCTGATAAAAGCCGAGCCCATGTGGTTCGGTCAGCTTATCCACCACCACGACTGAACGCTCCGCCTTGCCGGTGTGCTTGGGATCGGGCAGAGCGACAACCTTGCCTTCGTCCGGCTCGCTTACCAGCAAAACGCCTCCGGGGCTGAAAACCATCATCCGGGCTGAATCCGCCTCGGCGAACACGGCAATGTGAAACCCATCCGGGAGCTTCAGCCGGTTGAGGTCGGAACCGCTTTTCTCTGCATGGGTGCAGGCTGCCAGCAAAAGGGGTAGCAAGAGGGAGACGATACGCCGCATGTTCACTGGATGACACTCGCTCGACACGGGATGCATTGGACAAACGGAACGGTTGGCGGGCCCCGATTCTGGGAAATGGGCGCGATTGCCAGTCGATCCAGTTGCAGTTTTTATATCAGTGTCGCCAAAATTACCATCGACCTCCACCTCCGGCCAGCGCCAAAATGTCCCGGCGGAGTACAATATCTCTGAAAACAAAGCATTTGCATTCCCGCACTTGACGCTGCCATTTGGCACGAGACCTGTTCATAGAGAGAGCAGGCCAGTGGTAGGGCCGTTTTCTGAGGCATCCAACGCGTCTCCGATGCCCTCTGAGTTCCATCAGGTTCGTAGGTTCAAAAGGACGCAACTAAAAGCGCCGCAAGGCGTAGGAGTGGAATCCCCGCTCCCCACTTGGAGGAAGTTCAAAATGAAGAATCGCATCGTCACCGCGCTGCTGCTGGCTGGAATCTTGATTCTCCCCGCATTCGCGCAGCAGAGTTCCAACTCCCAGACTCAGCCCGCGACCCAGAGCGCGCCCACCGACCAGGCGGCCGCTCCCAAGGCCGATAACGCGTCCGGCAAACCTGCTTTGCAGCCGGACACGCACGAAGGTTTCTGGGGCAAACTGAACCCCTTTGCCCGCAAAAAGTACGTCCAGCGGCAGACCGCTCCGATCCGCGACCGCATTAACGAACTGGATGAGCTCACCGCGTCCAACAGTAAGGCGATCAAGGACACGGATGCCCGCGCCCAGCAGGGAATCCAGCTTGCTTCGGCCAAAGCCAACGAAGCGGATCAGCACGCCATTGACGCCGGCAACCGGGCGACTGCGGCGCAGCAGACCGCGCAACAGGCCCACACCCGTCTGACCACCGTCGAGCAGGTCGTAACCAACATTGACCAGTACCAGGCCTCGACTCAGACTGAAATTCGCTTCAAGCCCGGCCAGACCCTCCTCAGCAAGAACGCCAAGGAAGCTCTCGATCAGATGGCGACTCCGCTGAAGAGCCAGCGCGGCTACATCATTGAAGTGCAAGGCTTCTCATCCGGTCACGGACAGGCCGCCATCGGCAACTCGCAGAAGATGGCTGAGTCAGTTGTCCGCTACCTCGTTCTCAATCACGAGATCCCGGTGTACCGGATCTACCTCGTCGGCATGGGCAACGCGCCGGTTCAGGCAACTGCGGGCGATAACACTGCTAAGCCGAAGCGCATCTCCGGCGGCCGCGTCGAAATCAGCCTCCTGAAGAACAATCTCGAGCAACTGGCTTCGTCGTCGAATGCCCCTACGCCAACACCCGATCAGCAGCAACCAGCGAAATAATAGCTCTCCCCTTAGCGAACGAGCCTCCCGTGAAAACGGGAGGCTTTTTGTTTTCTCGACATGGGGCTTACAACAGCCGCGAAGTGGCGCAAGATTAAAGCCCGCGGCGAAAGCCGTGCGTAAGTGATGAATGGATTCAGCTCCGAAGGAGCGAAAGAACAGTTGCGGCCCAACTCTTTCGGCGACAGACGATTTTGCGCTATCCTTGCCATAAAGCCAATGGAATCCATTTACTTCACGCGCACCGCTTCCCCCGTGGGCCCCTTGCTGCTCGCCCTCTCCGATCGGGGCCTGTTCAAACTCGAGTTCGACCGTGGACAGCTTGCCCAAGGGGCCGGGCAAACCTGGCAAGAGTCCTCTTCCGCTTTGGCACAGTGGCTCCGCGAACTAGGCGAGTATTTCGATGGCCATCGTCAAAGCTTCACTTTGCCACTCGACCTTCGCGGTACCGACTTTCAATTGAAGTGCTGGCGCGCCCTGCTCGACATCCCTTACGGGCAGACTTGCAGCTATCGCGACCTTGCAATGGCCATCGGGCATCCGCAGGCATTTCGCGCCGTCGGTATGTCGAACAACCGCAATCCGATCGCGATCGTCGTCCCGTGTCATCGGGTAATCGCATCCGACGGCTCACTCTGCGGTTACGGCGGAGGGCTCGACAATAAGAGCAAATTGCTCGACCTGGAGCATGCCAATTTGCCTGCTTGTCTTCCGCTCGGAATCGGCGCATAATCCGCCCACTCTCTTACCCTCTTGGGGTGGGGCCCATGCTTCCGCGGACCGACTATTCCGTGGTCGTTCCGGTTTCGGTAGAACTGGCATTTCGTGCCTTCAGTGATCTCGAGCGTCTACTGCACCGGGAAATCTACGAAGAGGCTTCGTGGATCGAGGGCAATCCCTGGGAAGTCGGCAGTCGCATCCGGTACGTCGTGTCCAAACCAGTCAAAGCTACGATCTCAGCAGTGGTGACCTCCTATGAGCCGCCCCGCTACGTTGCGCTTCTCAATCACGGACTGGGTATCACAGCTGAACAGCAAGTCACCTTTACCGGATCTGTAGCGGGCGACACTCGCGTCCGAATGATTGTGGACTTTGTGGGCAAGTCGCCCGATCTGCCCGAAGATGCCGTCCAGGAAGCCATTTCCCTCTACACTCATGACGCCCTCGATACCATGACCGCTCTCTGTAAGAAGTGGAATGCCGTTTCCTCGTCGCGATAGACATCCGAGTTCTCGTCCGGTCCACACATTACGATCCCAGCCTCGATGCATCATGTCCTGCAAAAGATGCAGCGCGTGGCCATAGGCGGGCGGAAAATTCTTATCGCTCCAATCAGAATTTGGAATTAGACAGAGACCTTGGTTGACCCTACGTTAGAGCATGAACCCTTTAATACCTCTTGAGGACTCAAATGTTGACTTACTGCATGAGAGCTGACCCGCGTGGTTGAATTTGCATCGGCTCTGGTCAAGTGCGATTCCTGTCTGATTTACGTGCTCGAAGGCGAAGAATTGGTGTTGCGCGCCTCAAAGAATTCCCATCCGGAGGTAGTGGATCGTTTGAAATTACGCGTAGGAGAAGGCATCACAGGGTGGGTGGCGGAGCATAAGGAGGCGGTAGCGGTACCCGAAAAGGCGGCGCAGGATCCGCGTTTCCAGTTCTTCCATGAGCTGCCCGAAGACAGTTATGAAGCATTTCTTTCGGTGCCGCTGATGTGCCGGGGGCGCGTTGTAGGAGTTATCAACCTGCAACATCGCTTGCCGCATGTTTATAAGACGAAACAGATCCGGCTGATCTCGACCATCGGTTTCTTAGTCGGCGCAGAGATCGAGTTGGCACGCCTAGAAGAAGCGAACTCCAACCTCTCGGAACAATTGCAGACGCGAAAAGTCGTGGAACGCGCGAAGGGCATTCTGCAACGGGAATTCAAGCTGAGCGAAGAACAAGCTTATCTGGCTTTACAGCGTCAGAGCCGGCAGAAGCGTATAGCAATGAAGGAACTTGCGGAAGCCATCGTGTTGAGCGACGAAGTGAAAGGGGATGTCCGGCCGCCCGACCCTTCCTAGGAATCAAGGAACAAGCGCCGGGCAAGAAGAAAACCGAGAGCAGATTCGCGGAGTGAACCTGCTCTCGGTTTGACCGGCGATCAGCGTGTGGGTGTGGGGCCCGAATTGTCGCCGGCCAAAGCCAATTCCTTTTTTGTGCTGTCTGAGGGCACCGTGAACTGCAGGGTCATGTCGAAGTTTGCTAGTTCCATGGAGCGCACGAAGCTCTTCCCAGCTCTCGATTCCAGAACGAGCCGGTCGAGATCGGAAGGCCGCGAACGTCCGACATTGTTGACGAGAATCATGAAGCCCTCGTGAGCACCGCCGAGATTGCGCAGCATTAACACTCCCGACGGACCTTTGGGTTCGAGAGAGAACCTGTAAGTCCCGGCGGGAACCACGGCATTCTGCCAATGCACGTCATGAGACAAAGTGAAGGAGCCGTTAGCCGTTTGGGCGGCAGCTGGACTGGGCATGAGGCTCAGAGCACCCAATGTCAAGACAGCGGTGCAGGCGAATTTGCGAAACGATTTCATGGAATCTCCTGTGTGGAGTGTGGCAAGCACACTTCTGGCGCGGAGCCGAAACAACGCGGCTCAGTTTTAGAAAAGAACAACGAGGTCAGGAGATTTGCCGTGCAGCAAACGAGGCTGGCAAAGCAAAAGCAGCTTCGCAGAGGCTGCATACAGAGCAGGTTGCGAAGTGAATTCACTATGCAGGAATCGGGCAGAAGAGTCCAATTCAAAAAATCTATGTTAAGGATCGGTGGTAAGCGGGTACGGCCAAATGCCTGCTGGCTGTCAACCGGCGGAACAGCCTGTTACCTTCGGTGCAGCCAAAGAATTAGGGGACGCGACTGCTCGCGTCCCCCGATGCATAAATCAAACCCCGACTACTGAATCAGCCCGCCATTGCCATTTACATTCTCCTCAACCGGCGCAATCACCACCGCCGCTGCCACACGATCTCCCGCTTCGAGTGACAGTAGCCGGACGCCCTGGGCGGCGCGTCCAGACTCGCGAATCGTGCTCGAATCCATGCGAATGATCTTGCCGTACTGGCTGATCAGCATGACTTCGGACACTTCGGTGACCTGCGCGATGCCCACGACCTTTCCGTTGCGAGGCGTTTGCCATAACCGTTCTCCGTGACGGAGAGGATCAGCGTGCCTTTGATCGGCAGGGTTTCGTCGGTCGCGGTGGCTTCGACGCCCGCCTTGGCCTTAATGCTCTCGGCTGTCTCTTCCGCTTTCTTCGCGTCCTTCGCAGTGGTCGCCATGCCGACGATGTAGTCGTCGGTGTCGAGGTTCATGCCCCGCACGCCGTATGCTGGACGTCCCATCGGCCTCACATCGGATTCGTCGAAGCGGATGGCCTGACCATCATGCGAGGCGAGGAAGATAATCTGGCTGCCGTCGGTCAGCGTCACTCCAACCAGTTCGTCGCCCTTGTCGATGCCGATCGCGATGATGCCGCGCGACATCACGTGCGAGAAATCTTTCAGCTCAGTCTTCTTCACAGTGCCATTGCGCGTCGCGAAGAAGATGAATCGGCCCGCTTCCTCCAGATTGCGCACCGCGAGCATGGTGCGGACAGTTTCTCCCGGCTGCAGGGAGACCAAATTGCTGACGTGCTTGCCCTTGCCGGCGGCAGCGATGTCGGGAATCTCATATACCTTCAGCCAATACACGCGTCCGGTGTTGGTGAAGATCAGGATGTAGGCGTGCGTCGAAGCGAGGAACAGATGCTCGACGAAATCCTCGTCGCGCGTCTTCATGCCGGTGCGCCCAGTGCCGCCGCGTCGCTGCATGCGGTAGGTCGAGATCGGCGTGCGCTTCATGTAGCCGCCATGGCTCACCGTCACGGCTACCTGCTCATCGGCGATCAGGTCTTCCAGCATGATCTCGGCAGCTTCGTCTTCGATCACGGTGCGGCGTGCGTCGCCGAATTGCTTTTTGACTTCTTCCAATTCTTTGATGATCACGCCGCGCAGTTTTTTCTCTGAGGCGAGAATTGACTGAAACTCGGCGATTGCTTCGCGGACTTGCTTCAGCTCGTTCGAAATTTCATCGATTGAGAGTTTCGTCAGGCGGTGCAGTTGCAGTTCGAGGATCGCGTCCGCTTGCTTGGACGTGAACGGCTTCTCTGGGCTCAGCTTGGGAGCGCGCCCAGTAGTGTTGATGTCAATTTTCTTGCCGCCAAAATACGCGACCAGGTTCTCCCGCGCCTCGGCACGGTTCGCGCTCCCGCGAATAATCGTGATGACGTTATCGAGGTGATCGAGCGCAGTGAGATAGCCTTCGAGAATGTGCTCCCGATCCTGTGCCTTCGCCAGCAGGTAGGACGTACGCCGCCGCACCACATCGACGCGGTGGTCGATGAAGTGCTTGATCGCCTGGATCAGCCCCATCTCCTTCGGCTGGTTGTTGACCACCGCCAGCAGGATCATGCTGAAGCCTTCCTGCATGGAAGTGTGCTTGTAGAGCTGGTTGAGCACGATCTGGGGCTCGGCTCCGCGCTTGAGTTCGATCACAATGCGCATTCCGTCGCGATCGCTCTCGTCGCGAATGTCGGAGATGTCTTCCATCGTCTTATCGTTGACCAGGTCGGCAATGCGCTCGATCAGCCGCGCTTTGTTCACCTG
>WNGI01002526.1_pt1 | contig 17909 bp, 10 predicted proteins | sample 5400621 | NCBI WGS metagenome assembly WNGI01 (sample SAMN13153374, study PRJNA577476) | soil metagenome | isolation source: 20 cm soil or saprolite under Garry oak tree replicate 1 | place: USA:California | collected 2016-06-15
AACGCCGCGCGCTACCGCGATCGCTGGCTCAATAATTTCCTGGCGGTGGGCTGGCACGCCGTGCGCGGGTGGAAGGGCTGGCCGTACGCGTACGTCGTGCCCCGCGAGCAGCGCGACACCATCGCCCTCGCGACGCTGCTGGGCATTCTGCACCGCGGTGAGGTCGAGATCCGCACGGCGCAGCAGCCCTTCATGGTGGGCGGGCGGCGGCTCCCAGCCGGCACCTACGTCGTCGTGTTGCGCCAGCCGTACGCCGCGTTCGCCAAGGCGCTGCTCGAAGTGCAGCACTATCCCGACCGGCGCCTCTACCCCGGCGGCCCGCCCGAGCCGCCGTACGACGTCACCGCCCAGACCCTGCCCCTGTTGATGAACGTGACCGTCCTCGCCGCGGACGATTCCCTGCGCCTGCCGCTATCGGCGCCGGTCGAGCCGCCGCGCGCCACGCCCGGCTATCCAGGGTTCGCGACCGGCGAAGCGCCGCGCATCGGCTTGTACCGCTCCTACGATGCCACCATCGACGAGGGTTGGACGCGCTGGCTGTTCGACACGTGGAAGGTGCCCTACGTCTCCATCGTGGATTCGCTGGTGCGCGCCGGCCACCTGAAGGACAAGTTCGACGCCATCGTGCTGCCGAGCGAGGACCCGTCGGGATTATTGGACGGCCTGCCCACGCGCTACCCCGCGCCCTACGCCGGTGGGCTGGGCGCGGATGGCGTGCAGGCGTTGCGGGACTTCGTGACCGACGGCGGCACACTGGTGGCGCTCAACACCGCGAGCCGTTTCGCGATTCAGTCGCTGCTCTTGCCGGTGCGCAACGTGCTCGAGACGGTGCCCGACGAAGATTTCTACGCCCCCGGATCGATTTTCCGTCTCGAGCTGGACGCCGCACATCCGATCAGTAAGGGCGTGCCGCCGCAGGCCATTGCGTGGTTCGAAGGCGGCCCGGCGTTCGATGTCTTGGACTCGAGTCTGGTGCGGGTCATCGGGCGTTATCCGACGGACCCGGAGAAGGTCCTGCTGTCAGGTTGGGTGTTGCATCCTGAACGCGTCGCGGGCCGCGCCGCCTTGCTCGAGGTGCGGCAGGGCCAGGGCCGCGTGATCCTGTTCGGCTTCCGGCCGCAATACCGGGGCCAGAGTCTCGCCACATTCCCCTTGTTCTTCAACAGCTTACAGCCGCACTAGAGCACGGCGCTCTTGTTTCGGGCGGGCCACTTTCCTATCCTGTGGACCCCCTATGCGCTCGCTACGGCAGTGCCTGACCGTGCTTGGGGCCGCGCTCGTCATAAGCCGCGGCCTCGCGGCGCAGCAGCCCGGAACCGAGATCCCGGCCCTGCCGCTGCCGCTCGCACCTGCTGCCGACCACGTCACCGTACTGCTGCGCAGCATCGAGCCGCGCTACGCGTTGCCCGAGCCGCTGCTGCTGCCGGCGGCGCGCGCCGTGAAGGCGTTGTACGTGAACGCCTGGGCGTTCGGCTCGCCCAAATTGCGCACCCTGATCCAGCTCGCCGACTCGACTGAGATCAACGCGTTCGTGATCGACGTGAAAGACGACACCGGCTGCCTGCTCTATCCGTCGGCCGTGAAGACCGCGCAGGAGGTGGGCGCGACGCAATGCGTCCGCGCCAAGGACGCGCGGGCGCGGCTCGATACGTTGCGCGCCCATGGCATCTATCCGATCGCGCGCATCGTGGTGGCGAAGGACCCGCTCGTCGCCGAGCACAAGGTGTCGTGGTCGGTCCGCAACGCGGCGGGTGAGCTGTGGCGCGACCGGATCGGCAGCGCCTGGGTCGACGCCTACAACGACTCGGTCTGGATCTACGCCGCGCAGCTTGCCGAAGAAGCCGTCCACATGGGCTTCGCGGAGGTGCAGTTCGACTACGTGCGCTTCCCCGACGAGCCGCACGAGCGCTTGATGACGGCCTTGTTCCCGGGCAAGCGTCCGGGTGAGAACTTCCGCGGCGGCGTGCGGCGCAACGTGACGATGTTGAAGCGGCGGCTCGCGCCGCTCGGCGTGCCGGTGACGTTCGACGTGTTTGGTCTGCCAGCGTCGCCGACGTCATCCTGCCGATGGTCTATCCGAGCCACTATTATCCCGGCGCCTACGGTTACAGCTGGCCCAACGGGCAACCCTACGAGATCGTGCGGCACGCGCTGCGTGAGGCGCTCGAGCGGACCACGGGGGTTGCGGCGCCGCGGATCCGGCCCTACCTCCAGGCATTCACACTGGGGCGGCGCAAGCCGCGCTATACGCCGTTCGAGATTCGCGAAGAGATTCGCGCCGCCGAGGAGCTGGGCATCGATTCGTGGGTGCTGTGGAATCCCCGCAGCGTCTATCAGCGTGATTGCCTGCGCCCCTATCGCGCGGGCGCGCACTTCGCCCAAGCGGTCAACGGAGGGGTCGAATGAAACGGACGTGGCTCTTGGTGGCGATCACCGCGCTGGCGCTGGCGTGCTCCGACGCGGGTGGGGTGGACTCCGACGCGATCGCGAGCCCTGAGAAGGCCGCGGTACAACGCTCACTCGACAGCGCGCTCGCCAACGACTCGCTGTATCCCACGCTGGCGCTGCTCGTCTTCCCCTATATCGACCGCGCCGCACACCTCGTCGTGGGCAGCGACACGATGCGCGTCGTGAATATCGAGCTCGACATCGACGCGACGCAGGACACCAATCACACCGTCGCGAAAATCAGCGCGGTGCTGGCCTGGCGCGGATTCGATGCGACGCTGCACACCGTCGACACGGTGGTGTTCGTCGTCGGCGCCGGGATCACGCCGCCCGCCGTCAGCGACTCGATCCGCACCCGATTCTCCCCTGACACGGCGGGCTCAGCCACAGCGTTCGTCATCCATGAGGCCGCGGATTCGAGCTATCAGGTATGGCTGGCGCGCACGGGACACTTGCAGACCGACAGCACGCGCTACGGCGGCGGGCAATCGCAATCGGGGGGCGGCATCACGCTGACGGTGTACCGCGGCACCGGCTACGGGGATTTCCAGCTGGGGGCCAAGTCGCTGCCTGACTCGAACACCAGCAGCACCAGCACCGCCGCTTCCTACGTCAGCGGCGCACGCGCCCTCAAGATCAAGATCCGCGGCACGCTGCCGTAACTCAGGTGCGGGCCAGTTCCATGCCCGGCACCCATTCGGTGATGTAGCCGGCGATGGCCGAGGCGGCCACGGTGTAGGGGTTGGCGAGGTATAGCTGGCCCGGCCCCGAGCGGCCCGGGAAGTTGCGGTTGATCGCGCTGATGGTCACTTCGTCTTTGGTCTTCGAGACCCCCGGTCCAGCGTTGATGCAGGCGCCGCACGACGGCTCGAGGAACGTCGCCCCCACCTTCCGGAACACGTCCAGGTAACCCCGTTCTTCGCAGTAGCGCTTCACATCCTGCGAGCCGCACTGAATGAAGAAGCGCACCCACGGCGCCACCTTTTCGCCGCGATCCACCGCTTCGGTCAACACGCGGGCGTACATGTCCATGTCCTCTTTCTTGCCCGCCGTGCACGACCCGGCGTAGGCGATCTCGACCTTCACCCGCTGCGGCAGCTCGCCGATGTGCAGTCCGTTCCCCGGGTCACCGGGGAGCGCGATCATCGGGCGGATCTGCGACGCGTCGATCTCGATCACCTCGCAGTATTGGGCATCGGGGTCGCTCGCGAGGTTGGCGCAGAGCCGCGCCGCCGCATCCCGCGACATGCCGCGGTATTCCATCAGGAACTGAATGGTCTTTTCATCGGGCGCCACGTAACCCGTGAAACCGCCCACTTCGGCCGTCATGTTAGTCATGGTGGCGCGCTCATCCACCGACAAGTCCGCCACGGCGTCGCCGGCGTACTCCACCAGCTTGCCGATGGCCTTGCCGGTCTTCACGTAGGGGTGGCGCAGCACCTCCAGCATGAAGTCCTTGGCGGTCACGTTGTCGGGCTTTTTGCCGCGCACCACGACGCGCACCGTCTCGGGGACCTTGAGCCGCACGTCCTTGGTGATCCATGAATTGAAGATCGCCGTCGTGCCCACGCCGAAGGCCACGCAGCCGACGGCGCCGGCGTGCGGCGTGTGCGAGTCCGAGCCGATGATGATCTGGCCCGGTTCGGCGTGCGCCTCAAGGATCTTGGAGTGGCAAATCGCCTCGGAGCCGTGATGGCCGCGGCGCAGCTCGCCGTACAGCTTGATGCCCTGCCGCTCCGCGAACTCGCGTTGCTTCTTCTCGAGCTGCAACGCCACGTCGAGCAGCCCCTCCTTGATCCGCTCCGGCGTCATCGCGTCGCTCAGGAACGTGAGGTGGTCGCGGAACAGCAGCACGGAGTCCGGGTCCGTCACCCGTTCGTCCGGACCCACCAGCTGCTCGAAGAAGATCGCCGCCATCGGGGTGACGTACTCGTGGCTGAAGCGCACGTCGGTCACGACGAAGCCTTCGTCGCCCGGCTTCACGTAGGGCACGCCCACCCGCCCCTGCGACAAGTCCTCCACCCAATGGCGCGCGATCACCTTTTCGCCCAGCGTCATCGGACGCCGGCCGGTGGCGGGCGGCGTCAGCGTCGCCTTGCCCTGCAGCCGCGCCACGTTGTAGTTGAACAAGCCGCCGTACTCAATGATGCCCCGCGTGATTTCGCCCTCACCCGTGGTGAAGGTCGCGAGCGGGATCTCCTCGCCGCGGCGGACTCTGTCGATGATCGAGAAATCGGTCGTCGCCAGAACGCCCAGGTTCTGGCAATTCTCCCCGTAGATGCGCTCGATGTTCTCGGCGATGACGAGCTTGATCCCGGCGCACATCTCGGCGTAGGGCGACTGCTCGCGCGATGAACCCTTGCCGCGCCGCTTGCCGCTGACCGAGGCGACGAACCCGCCGGCCTTCACCGCGCCCCGCGTGATCGGGAACGCGTCGCCGCACTTCAGGCCCAGATAGGGGAATTGGCCGAGCGTCTCGTCGAAGTAGTAGCAGATGTATGCGGGGGTGATTTCGTCGGTCGAAATGTCGTCACGCAGCTTGATCGCGGGCGTCCAGGCGAGGTCTTCTCCCGCCAATTGACGCTGGACGACGCCGGCATCCTCGGCCAGAAACAGGACGCGGCCCGCGAGCCGCACGTAGGGCGGTAATTTTGCGACTGGTCGCGTGCGCAGCGCGTCGAGCATGGGCGTAAGATGACCCGGCGCCGAAACGCGAGCAACGACGTCCCAAGTGCAACATTCTGCACATGTCCTAACTCGATATGCGGCAGCCAAGTACAGTAATTCCAGCGGCGCCTCTGGCTGGATCGTATAAGGGCGGGTAAGTTTGCGCGCCGTTTTGGCCACCGCGGCGCGCGTTGCCTCACCATCAGTGGAGCTGAATTGGAACTCCCTTCAAACCATCGCCTTCCCCTCTCCTGGCTGTTGCAGGCCGCGAGTCCCGCGATTCAGTACCGGGCGTACGCCGAAATCGTCCCCGTGGAGCAGCGCGATCCCGAGCGGCTCGCGGAGCTGCGCCAGGCGGCACTCGACTACCCGATCGCCAAGGCCATCGCCCGCAAGCAACGGGACGACGGATTGTGGGGCAACGACCTGCTCACGGCGGCCGCCCCCACCAAGCCTGGCGCGTCGGACCTGGGGACGATCTTCCAGTACCGCCGCCTGCTCGAGATGGGCTGGCCCAGCGACCAGCGCCCCTTCCGCATCGCCGACCGGTTTCTGTTCCGGCTGCTGTCGCGCGATGAGGATCCATTGCTGCTGGCCGAGTTCCAGCGGCCCGCCAAGACCGACCCCGGGTTAGGAGTCTGGGCCCGCGCGATGGCGCGGGAAGGGGCCGCCGCCGCGTTGGCGCGGGCGGGCCGCGCGGAGGACCCCCGTCTGCGGGGCGCCGCGCACCGCATCGCCACCGACGTGTCGACGTTCCTGCGCAGCGACGTGGCCGAGAAGCTGTTCCGCAAGGTGCAGGGCAAGACCGTGCTCGATCCATCGGTCACGCCGCCGTCGATCTTCGCGATGGAGATGCTGGCGTTCATGCCCGAGATCCAGCGCGAGCGCGCGGGGTTCGTGGACCGTATGGCGCAGTTTCTCTCGGCGCCGGCGCCGCGGCGGGCGTTCTCCATCCTGGCCGGCAAGAAGCCGCTCAAGCCGGTCTTCGTGATCCTGGGTGAGCCGATGCACGCCGACGCACAGGGCCGCATCAGCGACGTTCCCTTCGCGACCTACTGGCTGGAGCTGCTCGCCCGAATGGGGATCGTGCGGCAAGTGCTGCCGGCCAGTCGTACGTTGGCCCGCCTCTTCAGCGAGTGCGACGACGACGGCATCTGGACGCCCGCCGGCCTGCGCGCGCTACCGAAGACCACGAACCCCAGCGTGGCGCACTACTTCCCGCTCGAGGGGGCGGGCAAGAGCCCCGCCCAGCGGCAGACCGACGTCACGTTCCGGCTCGCGCTGATCGCGCGGCTCATGGGGATGCCTGTCGAGGTGACGTAATCCGTAGTAGCTTATACTACTACGGTATGGCCTCAGTAGACCTTACGCCGTTTGGCTTCACTCCCACGGAGTCGCTGGCCTACGCCACGCTGCTCCGGCTGGGTCCCACCACGGGATACGCGGTGGCCCACGGTGCCCGCTTGGCGCGGGCCAATGCGTACGCCGCGCTCGCCGGCCTCGTGGCGCGGGGCGCTGCCTTCCGCGCCGCCGGCCGGCCGGTGCGCTTCCGCCCTGCCGACCCGACGACCCTGGTAGCGCAGCTCGCCGCCCAACAGGGTGAAGCGCTCGACCGGCTGAGCCGCTCGTTGCGGGACTCACCGCGCGACGCCGAGCCCCTGACACGGGAAGTGGCGGGCGCCCGGGCCGTCGCCAACCTGATCCTCCAGCTCGTGGCCCGCGCGGAACGCCGCGTCGCCGGCGTGCTCGCTGCCGAGCTGTGGCGGCCCACGCTGCCGGGCTGGCGAAGGGCCGCGGCGCGCGCCACGCTGGACCTCCGGCTCGCCGGCCAGGCCGACGACACCTGGGACCTGGTGTCGGGCACGGTCGCCGCGGAAACCCCGACGCTCCTGGTGATCGACGACGCGCATTTGGTGAGCGCCGCCGGCGCGGGCGACGGTGTGACCTGCCTGTGGAGCTCTCATCCCCTGCTGGTGGCGATCGCGCGCGCGGCACTGGAGCAGGCGCCGTGAGAGCGCGGTGGATCTGCGCCATGTTGGCGCTGGCGGCGTGTCGCGCCACGCCGATCCCCTCCGACCAGCGCTACCCGGCCGGCACCGCCCTCACCGCGAAATTCATCGTGGTCGCGGGCACGCGCCTGCGCTACGTCGAGACGGGCAGCGGTCCGTCGGTCGTGCTGATCCACGGCTTCGGCGCCTCGATCTATAGCTGGCACCGCACGATCGAGCCCCTCGCGGCCGCGGGATTTCACGTGGTGGCGTTCGACAATAAAGGGTTCGGTTCCTCGGATAAACCGGCGCGCGGCTACAGCAATGCCGACTATGCACGCCTGGTCCTCGCGCTGATCGACTCACTGCAGCTGCCGGACGCCGTGCTCGTGGGGCATTCGATGGGCGGGGCGATCGCCGCCGAGACGGCCTTGCGAGGGCCGAGCCGCGTTCGCGGGCTCGTGCTGGTGGACGCCGCCGGTCTGGGCACGCGGGGCGCCTTGGGCGTCCGCGCCGCCCGCGGACCCGTGATCGGTCCGGTGGCCGCGTCGCTGCGCAGCCGCTGGGTGACGGCGCAGGTGCTGCGCTCCACGTTCGCCGACCCCACCAAGGTGACGGAGGCCGACGTCGACCAGTACTACGCCCCCGTGGCCGATCGCGACTTCGGGCGGGCGGTGCGGGGCGTGCTGCGCGAGTTCCGGTTCGACGCACTCCGCGGGCGGCTGGCGGCCATTCAGGTGCCGTGTCTGGTTGCCTGGGGCGACGGCGATCGTTTGATCCCTGAGCGCCTCGGCCGCGAGCTCGCCCGCGAGTTGCTGCGGAGCGCCTTCATCGAAGTACCACACGCCGGTCACGACGTCCCAGAGGAGGCGCCTGACGAGTTCAACCGACTGCTCATCACCTTCCTCGAGCACGGATTGCCGGCCACGCCGCGCGATCTCGCCCTCGCCTCTGGCGCAAACCACCAAAGACAGTAGATTTCGTCAACCAACTGGTTGACGAAATTGGGCAATGGCGCGTAAGTTAACTAATGACAGAGCTTTACGGATTATGGCCGCCGCTACCGAGGAGTTCTCAAAGCGGGGCTTCCATGGTGCGCGCGTGGACCACATTGCGCGGCGGGCGGGCGTGAACAAGCAGCTGCTGTTCTACTACTACCACTCCAAGCGCGGCCTCTTCCATGCGACGTTGGCGCGAGCCGCCGCGGCGCTGGAGCGGGCGCTGGAGGCGGTGGTCATCCCGCCCGGGCGCCCGGTGGACCGGATCCGCGATGCGCTGAGCGCCCAGTTCGACTTCCTGACCCACCACCCGGAGCTGGTCGCGCTCATTTCCCACGCCGGGCGCTCAGAGGCAGCGCCATTCGGGCCCGCCATCAAGCGCCTAGTCGTACTCCTGGCCGAGGGTCAGGGACGCGGCCAGGTGCGCGACGATCTCGACCCCCACCTCGCGGCCGCTCAGGCGCTGGTTCTGATGGTGGGTTATCTCAAGCTGGAAGAGTTGATCGCCGCCAGCGCACCCCCGCTGGGCGCGGACGAGCCGGCCCTGCGGGAGCGCTGGAAGCACGCCGCGGTGGAGCTGGTGGTGAACGGCGTGCGCGTGGCTTAGAGCACGACCTCGAGCCCGACGCGGATGCGGCGCCCCTGCCCGTAGAAGCTGTACGGTGCGTTCGCCAGGCTGTACCACGCGCTGAAAGCGCGGGTGTACTCGCTCTTCGTGAAGATGCCGTCGCCATTGCCGTAGCGTTGCTCTGCCCGCAGCAGCATCACGCAATCGACGGGTCCACTCGCGGCCGTCGTCTGGTCGCTGGTGCTCCGACCCGCCCACGTGGCGCAGATTCCGGGCGAGCTCAAGTCAACCGCGAAGTCCCCATTCGCGTCGGTGGTGCCAAGCCCGGCGGCGTTCGCCTCGCCCTGCAATAGCGCGGTCTGCTCATCCAGGAACTTCTGCCGGAAGGGAAGGTTCGTGACGTCACCGGTCTCCGTGTACGCGCCCAGAACGTTGCTCCAGTTGAACAGGTTCTGCGACTCCGCGAAGAGCGTCGCCGTGCGGGCGCCGAGGCGCAGGCCCCTGGTGACGCGGACATCGACCGTCTTGGACGACGGCAGGATGGACGCGAAGAAGGGTTCGATGACGTTGAACCCGGAGCCGCCAAACGTCGTGGAGCCCGTGCCGGATTGCTGTTCGAGAGTGTAGTGCGCACCGCTGGTCAGCCGGAGCGTCGCAAAGAGGTCTGTACTGCGCAGCACCGTGCCCAACGTGGTGCCTGCCCGCCATTGCTCCGGCACGGTGAGGGCGGCGATCGCGGCGAGGGTATGCTGGTGATCATTGGGAAGAACGATAGTGCTGGGCACGTTGGCCAACGTCCGATACGAGTAGGAAAGCGATCCGCTCAACAGATCCCCGACGCGCCGGTCCACCCGCAGCTCCGCCCCGCGCACGTCGCCGATATCCTTGTTGAAGAAGACGAAAAAGTCGGTCGGGAAGCCATTCTTGAAGGGATCCGGGAGTTGCTTGAGGCCGCCCAGTCCTTGAGACGATAGCGCCTTGCTAAAGACGGCGGCATCCACGGTCCAGCCGTCTTGCAGCCGGCCAGTCGCTCCCAGCTCCAGGGTCGTGGACTTCGTGAAATCGAGATCGCGTCCGAAAAACTGCGACTGGTTCGTGAGCGAGAGGTCGGTGTTCTTCCCAAAGAACAATGCGTCGAAACTCGGCGTCGCGACCTGCCGGGCCGCGGAGAAGCGGACGTCGAGCCCGGGTGTCACAGCCAAGCCCACCTGCAGATGCGGACTCACGGCCGTGTGCGCCGAGGCTCGGAGGAAATTTTTCGTGGGATCCGCCGGGTCGAACGGCAGTGTGTCCGTCGCGATTCGGCCGGGCGTCTTTGGGTAAAGCGCGCGGGAATCGAAGCGGTCCCACCGCAACCCTGCGGCTACCGTCAAGTCGACGAGCTCCACCCGGTCCTCGATCCACGCGCCTCGTCGCACAGGCTGTTCATGGTATGCCGTGATCCCGAACGGCGAGATCAGGGTGCCGATCGCGTACCGGCGCGTGTCGAAGCTGATGTTGTCGATGCCCGCCCGCACAACCTGCCGCGCGTTCGGATGCCAATCGACGCCGAGGCGCTCCTGCCAGCGGGTTTCCCGACCCAGGTCCATTCCGCCACCCAGGCCCTGCGTGTAGAGCGGCAAGCGCGCGCTTTGCTCTACGCCATACGGATTGAGGCGGAACGGCTGTGCCGGCGCCAGGTCATCACGATTGAGGTACGGAACGTCCTCGCTGCAATACGACTGCCCTGCCAGTAAGCACTGGACCTGGCGATCATCGAGATAGTGCACGCCCGAGTAGGTCGTGCCGTTGATGGCGACGTCGTGCGTCGCATCCACGCCGACCAGGAAGTCGAGCGGCTTAAGGAGGAAACCGCCGAACGGATCGCGCGAGGAGAGCTCCGACGCGCGCGTGAGCATGCCGGACACCTGTTCGTCGGCCTGGCGGGAAATGGTTGCGTGGAGAACGAGGGGTCGCTCCGGCTGGCCCAGGTGCTGCGACCAATTGGCGATGACCGCTGAGCTCACAACCCGCGTGCCGGTGTAACTGTCGGGATCGTACAGACTCGAGCCGGGGAAGTCGCGCGATTGCGCGCGGCTGGCGAGCGCCGTCACGCTCACGGACGAGCCGTTGCCATAAGGTCGAGTGAGTTTTCCCGTGAGCGCGAGCGACCCGCTCGCCGTGAACGGCAGCCGCAGCCCCTGGCAATCCTGCCCATAATTCCGCGCTGGATCACAATAGCCGCCGTACTGCACGAACCGCGGGATGGCGATGTCGACCGTATCGCTCGAGGGATTGCCGAACGCCACCGGCTCGTGCACCACCGTGTCGACGCCGCTCATCACGTAGACCGGGGCCTGCACGTCGCGCAGTTGCTGGGTTTCGAGCGACTGCCGGCCGTCGAGCGTGAAGGCGCCGAAGAAGCGCACACCCGGCATGGCCGGACCGCCCGCGGTGGCCTCGACTCGATTGAACCCGATGTTGCGCCACAAGGTCAACCCGACGTCGTCGGTGCGGTAGCGTAGCGACGCCGCCAGCCGTGACCCGCCGGACGGCACCATGATAGAAAGGGCCCCTGCCTCGCCGTCCAGCGCGTCCGCTCCCGTGGCACCGGTGGTGAGCGTCGCCGCCGCAATGCTGTTCGTGCCGAGGAACAGCGGGCTCGTACCGCTGCCGCCTTGCACCAAGGCGCCGTCGACAGAGACGCCCGTCGCCCCCGGGTCACTGCCGCGCAGCGACGGGCCGCGGGGATCGTTCGATTCGACCACGCCGGGCTGTAGAACGAGAAGGCCCCGCAATTCCGTGATCGGGAGATCGTGGAACGTCGCGGAGTCGAGCAGTACCTGCGATGTGATCTTGCGTGGCTGGCGCCGTAGAGTGTCTCGGCCCACCGCTGACGAATCCTGGGCCGGCAGCGCGATCGCGGTGAGACTCAGCAAGAGCGTGGGGGCGACGCACGACAGCGAGCGATACATGGGCGGTGAGTCCTTGAGTTCAGGGATACCCTGATAGGCTAGCGACTGCGGAAGCGCGCGCAAGGCAAAAAAAACCGCCGGCTCCCGTGAGAGAGCCGGCGGTGTGCCGACACTGTGGTTCGATCGCTACAATCAGTTCTTCTTTGCAACCATCTGTGGCTCGATCGGCGCGTCACCCTCGAAGACCAGGTGACCGGCTTCGAACTTGGCGCCTCGCAAGGCGATCGAGAGCACCTCGCCCAGATCTTCCACCGGGTGCACGTCGAGCGTGCGCCGGACTTCTTCGGGAAGATCCGCCAGGTCGACCTCGTTCTCCTTCGGCAGAATGATGGTGCGGATGCCCGACCGGACTGCGCCGAGCACCTTCTCCTTCACACCGCCGATCGGCAGCACCCGACCCCGCAGCGTCACCTCGCCCGTCATCGCGATGTCGTGACGTGCCGGACGCCGTGACAGCGCCGAAACCAGCGCCGTCGCCATCGTCACACCGGCCGACGGCCCATCCTTGGGAATGGCGCCCGCCGGCACGTGGATGTGCACGTCGGTACCGTCGACGGCGCGTGCGGGAATGCCCAACTGCTCCGCATGCGACTTGGCGTACGTGAGCGCGGCGCGGGCCGACTCCTTCATCACGTCGCCCAGCTGGCCCGTGAGCACCAGCTCGCCCTTCCCCTGCATGACGCTCGCCTCGACGAACATGATGTCGCCGCCGACCGGCGTGTAGTACATCCCTGTGGCCACGCCGACCTGGTCCTCGCCGGCCTTGTGCTCCGGGTGGACCTTGGGACGGCCGAGCAGGTCGTGGACCTCCGCCGGCTGCACCACCAGCCGCTCCGCCTCTCCGGTCGCGATCTTGTGCGCGACTTTGCGGCCCAACTTGCCGATCTCCCGTTCCAGCTGCCGCACGCCCGCTTCGCGGGTGTAGCTCGAGATGATCTCGCTCAGCGCCTCGTCGGTGACGGTCAATTGCCCCGCCTCCAGCCCGTTCTCGTGCAGCTGGCGTTGAATCAGGTAGCGCTTGGCGATTTCGAGCTTCTCACGCTCGGTGTAGCCCGCGAAGTTCACGATTTCCAGGCGGTCCAGCAGCGGCGTCGGAATGGACTGGAGGAAGTTCGCCGTCGCCACGAACAGCACCTCCGAGAGGTCGAAGGGCACCCCCAGATAGTGATCCGTGAACGAGTCGTTCTGGGCGGGGTCCAGCACCTCGAGCAGCGCGGCCGCCGGGTCGCCCTGGAACGAAATCCCCAGCTTGTCCACTTCGTCGAGCAGGAAGACCGGGTTCTTGGCACCCGCCTGCTTCATCCCTTGAATGATGCGGCCGGGCATCGCGCCGACATAGGTGCGGCGGTGCCCGCGAATGTCCGCCTCGTCCCGGGCGCCGCCCAACGAAATGCGGACGTACGGCCGGCCCATGGCTCGGGCGATCGACTTGGCGATGGACGTCTTGCCCACGCCCGGCGGACCGACGAACAGGAGAATCGAGCCGCGTGCCTGCTTGTCGTCTTCGTTGCCCGGGGCGTCGGCCTCCGGCTTGCGCTGGCGCAGCTGCCGCACGGCCAGGAACTCGAGAACCTGATCCTTCACGTCCTTCAGGCCGTAGTGATCCTCCTCGAGGATCTCCCCGGCGCGCTTCAGGTCCAGCGATTCCTCCGCCCGCTTGTTCCACGGCAGCTCGGCCATGGTTTCGAGGTACGTCCGAATGACCTGCGCTTCCATCGACTCGCGACCGGCGCGCTCCAGGCGCGCCAGCTCGCGCTCCACTTCCTTGCGCGCGGCCTCCGGCAGTGCGAGAGCCTCGAAGCGCTTGCGCAGATCCTCGACCTCGCCCGCCTCGTCCTCCTCGCCCAGCTCCTTGCGAATCGCCTTCATTTGCTCCCGCAGGAACATCTCGCGCTGGCGGTCGCCCAGCTCTTCCTGCACCTGGGACTTGATGTCTTCCTGGACGTCGAGCACGCTGATCTGCCGCTGCACGTGCACCAGCACCCGGCGCAGCCGCTCCTCCACCGCCAACGCCTCGAGGAGAGCCTGGCGATCGGCGGTCGGAATCTCGAGGTAGCCCGCCACCAGGTCCGCGAAGCGGCCCGGCTCGGTGACGCCTTCGAGCACCTGCTTGACCACGTCCTCGGGCAGGCCCGACTTCTGGCCCAGCTCGGAAGCCCGTTCGCGCGCCTCGCGATACAGCGCCACGAACGCGGGATCGTCCGCCTTGATGGGCGCCTGGTCGGCGGCTTCGGCCACCACTGCTTCGAGGTAGCCGTTGGTTTCGGTGACGTTGAGAATCGTGCCGCGCGTCTCGCCGTGCAGCATCAGCTGCACGCCGCCCAGCCCGCGCTGCACGGAGTTGATGGTGGCGATGGTACCCATGCCGTACAGGACGGCCGGCGTCGCGCGCTCGACGTTCTCGCGCTGCGCGACCACCAGGATCCTGCGGGAGGGAGTCTTGAACGCCGCCTCGATCGCGCGCAGGGTCGCGGGGCGACCGGCGCCGATCGGCATGGTAATGCCGGGAAACAACACGAGGTCCCGAAGCGGCAGGACCGGAAGGGTCGAACGCTGCGTCATGGTAGAATCGCTCTTGTGGTAGACATGTACGCCTGGTCTTCGCATCGGGCGTGCCAAGTGAAAAACGCCTGATTGGCCACAAGCGTTCCATGTTCCGCCGCCAAACAGGCAGGGACTGCCGTGCGGGCGCGAGCGCGCCGGCGAGCCACACCACTCGTTGACATAAGTGTCGACGGTTTGGGAGGTTGCAGCGAAGCGGCGCGGCGGCTAAATCTATCCCCGCAGCGTCATGGCCGATCGACAGAACGACCTCAGCAAAGCGCTCGGAGAGCGCCTTACCCAGGCCCTCGGGCCGGCCTACTCGATCGAAGGCGAGATCGGGCGGGGCGGCATGGGCGTGGTGTACATGGCGCGAGATGAACGGCTGAAGCGCAAGGTCGCCGTGAAAGTGCTGCCCCCCGACCTCGCCTTCCGCGAGGAGATCCGTCTGCGATTCCTGCGCGAAGCGGAGACGGCGGCGCGGCTGTCGCATCCCCACATCGTGCCGATCCATTCCGTGGGTGAGGGCCCGGACGGGCTCGTCTACTTCGTGATGGCGTATATCGACGGCGAGCCCCTGGGTTCGCGCTTGAAACGGCGCGGCCAACTCTCCCCCGAAGAGGCGCGCCGCATCCTGATGGAAACGGCGGACGCGCTCGGCGCCGCCCATGCGCTCGGCATCATCCACCGCGATGTGAAGCCCGACAACATCCTGCTCGAGGGCAGTCGCGGTCGCGTGGTGGTCACGGACTTCGGCATCGCGAAGGCGCTCTCGTCCACCACCGGGCCCGGCACGCTGACGGCCACCGGTGTGGCGATCGGCACGCCGCACTACATGAGCCCGGAGCAAGCCGCGGGGGATCGCGAAATCGACGGCCGCTCCGACATTTACAGTCTGGGCGTCGTGGGCTTCGAGATGCTGGCGGGCGAGCTGCCGTTCCTCGCGCCCACGGTGCCGGGCATCCTATTGAAGCAGATCACCGAGGGCGCGCCGCCGCTCATGCGCAAACGGCCGGATTGCCCCGAGGATCTCGCCGCCTGCGTGATGCGCTCGCTCGAGAAGGAACCGGAGGCGCGGTGGCCCACCGCCGACGCGCTGCGCCGGGCGCTCGAGTCCCGCGCGACGCCGGCGTATCAGCCGCGCCGCCCCTCCACGGCCTTCGCGCCACCGCGGGCATTCGAGGGACGCGCGCCGGCGCGGGATCTGCCGGCCCGGCGCAGTCCCTTCGAGGGCGGTCCGCCGGCGCGGCGGCCGCGGCGCGATGCGGCACAGCGCAGCGGCGCCCCCAAGACCAACGAACCCAAGATCGTGCAGGACGCCCGCAGCAGCTTTGTGAGGTGGGCGTCGGTCTGCGGACCGCTGCTGGTCCTGAACGTCGCGACGGGGAATCACATTCCGAGCTGGTCGCTGATGGTGGGCGGCCTGTGGATGGCTTTCGGGCTCGTGCCGAAGTACGTGCGGCTGTGGCATGCGGGATACTCGTGGCGCGATGTGCTGTCGCGCCCGCCGGCGCCCGACGCGATCGAAGCGCGGCTCTCGCCGACAGGCGGCGTCCGCCCGCGCGATCTGCCGGCCGCCTCGCGCGACGAGTTCGGCACGCATATGGCGGACGTTCAGCAGGCGCGCAGCGACCGCAAAGCGATCTTCAAGGTGGTGGACAACCTGCCGCAGTCGGAGAAGAAGCTGTTGCCCGACGTCGTGGCGACGGCGGACGGGCTGTTGAATCGCGCCGAGGACCTGGCGCGCACGCTGCAGGCGATGAGCGGTGGGGTGGACGTGAGCGGCGTGGCGCGGATCGATGAGAAGCTCGCCGGCGCGCGCCGGCAGGCCGAGGGACCGGAGCGCGACCGCCAGGTGTCGCTGCTCGAGCGGCAGCGCCAGGCGTTGACTGATCTGGTGTCGCGCCGCGGGCAGGTGGAAGGGCAGCTGCAGTCGTGCGTGATCGCAATGCAGAACGTGCGCTACGACCTGCTGCGGCTCAAGTCGGCCGGCGTGGACGCCGTCCTGGGAGATCTGACACACGCCACGCAACACGCGCGGGCGCTCTCACGCGACGTGGACAACGCGATCGCGGCCGCCGGCGAGATCCGCGAAGCCCTGGGCGAGGCGCCTTCGCCTTAGTTCCCGGCTCCCCGCCGGCAGCGCGCCACGAGCTCCGGTCCGTCGGCGCGGGTGATTCCGAACTCCAACAGCGCCAGAAACTCATCGGCGGCCGTGTCGCAGCGGCCCGCCCGGATGCTCGCGATACCGTGCAGCTCGTGGAAGCGGGCGTAGCCCCCACGGCTCGCCACCGCCGCCGCGAGCAGGCTCTCCGCCAGGGCAGCGGGCGCGTCCACCGCGATCGGGTCCAGCGCCTCCGTGAGCAGGTCGCGGGGGTACGGATGCCGCAGGGTCGACTGCGCCGTTGCCAACGCCGTGCGGGTCTCCCGCGCCGCGGCATCCCAACGACGCGCGCGGACCGCGAGCACCGCGAGCCCGGCGTGGATCTCCGCGCCGTCGGCGCCGGCCGCAAGCGCCCGCCGCAGCAAGTCGCCCGCGTCTGCATTCTGGCCGCGCTCGATAGCGATCCGGCCCAGCAGCACTAGCGCCGCAGGGTCTTCTGATACCAACCGCAAGGCCGTTTGCGCGAACGCCGTGTCGCCCAGGCCCAGCCTTGTCGTCGCGACGCTGACGGCCCAGAGCGGATCGCGCGGGTGCGCGGTCCACACCGCTTCGATGTACGGCAGTGCGAAGCGGTCGCCGGCGGGCACCGACAACCCCTTGGCCAGCAACGTCGGTGCAGCGCCGTCGCGGGTGGACGCGGCGATCGTGACGAGCGAGTCGAACACCACCCCGACGCCTTCGGAGTCGAGGAAGCGGCGCGCGGCCACGAACTCCAGGGCGGGGCGATCGTCCGTGTGCGTCAGGTCGGCCAGCGCGACCAATCGCGCGACGCCCGCCTCGCCCAAGAGGAAGTGCCCCAAAAAGTCGGCCGGCGTATCGACCGCCAGGTACTCGCGACCCAGGCCGGCCACGGCGCCGTGCGCGCCGAACAAGCGATCGAGCCAGGCCGAGTCGTAGCGCAACGGATTGGCCGATCCCACCACCATCAGATCCCACGGCGAGCTGAACCACACCTGCACGTGCGGGAACACCGCGCGCACGTTGCGCACGATGCCCGCCACAACGGGCAGCGGCAGCTGATAGAGCTGCACCCATTGGCAGAAGACGCCGGCGGGCGCGAGCCGGCGCCGCACCACTCGGAAGAACTCGGGTGTGTAGAGGGTCGCGATGCCCGCCACCCAGGGGTTGGACGGCTCCGACACGATGACGTCGTAGGTCTCGGGATGGACCTGCAGCGCGCTGCGCGCGTCGTCCACCACGGCTGAGACGTTCGACCGGTGCAGCACGTCGCCATTCACACTGGAGAAGTAGTCGCTCATGGCGAGGACGGCGGGCTCGATCTCGACCACGCGCACCCGCGTCATGCCGGGGACGTCGGAGAGGGCACGAGTCGTGACGCCGCTGCCGAAGCCGATGACCAGCGCCGAGGCCGCGTTGGCACGAGCCGCGACCGGGGCGAGACCGAGCAGGATCTGCGTGTCCATGTCGCCGTGATCGGACGCGTCCGCCTTGCCGTTGACCTTGAGGGTGCGGCCGACGCCGCTCTCCCACACGCTCACGGTGGCGTTCCATCCTTCCTTGTACGCCAATTGCCGCACGCCCCAATGATCGAGGAACACGCGGCGCTCGTCGGCGGTCATG
>WNGI01001876.1_pt1 | contig 17897 bp, 17 predicted proteins | sample 5400621 | NCBI WGS metagenome assembly WNGI01 (sample SAMN13153374, study PRJNA577476) | soil metagenome | isolation source: 20 cm soil or saprolite under Garry oak tree replicate 1 | place: USA:California | collected 2016-06-15
CGGTCTCGTAGACCTCCTGGACGAGCGGCGCGAGCTCCACGGGCTCGCGATGCAGGTCGAAACGTCCTTCGTCAGCACGGGCAAGAGTCAGAAGACTCTCCACCAGATCGCTCATCCTGCGCACTTCCTGCAGCGCCTCCTCGAGCGCGATCATGCGCTCGGTCTGACTCGACGTGTCCGTCATTGCTCGCTCGACGTCGGCGCGCAGCACAGTAAGCGGTGTCTTGAGCTCGTGGCTCGCATCCGCCGTGAACCTGCGGAGTCCGGCAAACGATGTCTCGAGACGAGAGATCATCGCGTTGAGCGTCGTCACAAGATCCGCGAAGTCGGTCGTCTCTTCGCTGAGCGCGAGGCGGCGATGCAGGCTGCGTCCATCTGTGATGGCGGCCATTTCGGTCGTAATCTCGTTCAGCTGCCGTTGCGTTCGCCCCAGAAAGAGGAACGCTCCCACGCCTGCCACAGCGATGATGAGTGGCACGATCACCAGAGCATCCAGCATGTATTCGCGCGGGATCGTACTCGCCCTGGTCGCAATCGCTCCAGAGGCGATCCGACTCAGGCCACTCGGGTTACCCGCCAGAGAGTGAGATACGAAGAGGACTTTCTCCTGGAGCGAGTCGAGCGTGAAGATGAGCGCCTCGCCGGACTTCGGCAGGTCGACGAGTTGGCCGAGGAGTGTGGCCATGTCGCCGCCCTGAAGCCGTATCACATCATTGGACCGGTAGACCGCGCGCCCAGCCGTATCCACCACGACTATATATCCTGGTACTGACTGGAGTCTGTACGCGACTTTGGGCGACAGAAGCGGAATAAGAGCGGTGTCGCTCGTGACAAAAACATTTTCCTTGGATTGCACGGCATCGGTGATTACCCGCGCCGCAAGATCTCCCTGCGCCGCGGCGTACAATGAGATGTCGTGGTAGACAGCATTCTTGCGCGCTGCGAGGACAGCGAGGAAGAGCGTGATCGTGACCGCGATCAGCCCGGCCACGAACGCCGCGGTGAGTTTCACGCGCGTCGACAGCATCGCGCTCTAACCGCCCTTCGCCGGCGTGCTCTCTTCGCGTATCACGTACCCTACGCCGCGAATCGTGTGTATGAGCTTCTTCGGGCTGTTTGCATCGATTTTCTTGCGCAAATGGTTGATCACGACGTCGACGATGTTGGTGCCCGGATCGAAGTGATAGCCCCACGCGTACTCGGTTATCAGGGTGCGACTCATCACGCGACCGGCGTGGCGCATGAGATATTCGATCACCGTGTACTCCTTGGGCGTCAGCTCGATCGGGTGTCCGGCGCGCGTCACCTCTCTCGTATCCAGGTTGAGCGTCAGGTCCGCCGCCTTGAGCACCGGAGTGATGCGCGCTCGCGGCCGGCGAGACAGGGCCTCCACGCGAGCCAGCAGCTCCTCGAAAGCGAACGGCTTGGTGACGTAGTCGTCAGCGCCGGCGCGAAGGGTCTCAACCTTGGAGTCGATGGCGTCCTGTGCGGTCAGTATGAGCACCGGCCGGTCGAAGCCGCGAGCCCTTAGATCGTGCAGCACCTGCGCTCCGGACTTGCCAGGGAGTCGCATGTCGAGGACGACGACATCGTACTCCTCCGCAATAGCTCGCGCCTCACCATCGTCTCCGTTAGCGACGAGATCGACACCCCAGCGCTGCTCCTCAAAGCCCCGTTTGACGAATTGTCCGACGGTGGGGTCGTCTTCGATTACGAGGATTCTCATCGGGGCGGGATAGACTTCGGGCGTTGAAAGAAAAAGGCGGAAACGCGTTTCCGCCTTTCCGCCTAACTTACATCTGCGCCATTCGCCGTTCAACGACGCCGAATGCTGTACTCGCTCAGCGAATGAAGCCTCGATCCGGTCTTTCAGTCGCGCGCTCTGCCTTCTGTTTCTTCGCCAGGAGCGCCATCGATGCGGAGTCGGTCCGCGCCTTCACGACCGTGCCACCCGAGCTGTCGCCGGTCACGACCGTGTCTTTGCATTCCCGCTGGTCATAGACTGAACGCGTGGCGCATCCCGAACGAAGTAGCCTGGATGGACCGCCGGCCGCCGGCACGGTCGGCACACATTTGCCGGTTGCCGCCGCGCTGGCAGAACATTCGGCCTCCGCGCGCGTCGTTGGACGGCGGGAGACCGAATACATGAGTGCAGCTAACGAGGATACAGCAACTGCGAGCAGTAACAACGCAATCAGCAGCTCACCGATAACGAAACCGCGACGGGCCCGTTGTGCCGGGCTGCCGTCGGCGGGCACTAGTACTCCACCCAGTTATCGACCCACGTGTTGCGCAGAGTTACCAGCGCACCCATCGTCGTCGTCGCCTTCGCAACTTCGCAGGAGTCGTAGTTGTACTGTTTAGTACCGTTCGCGGTTGAAGTGGGGACATAGGTCCCGAGCTTCACGTTTAGCCCGCTCACAACCGCGCCCTGAATTCCGCCGCCCGCGACGTTATTGTTACCGTTCGACGTGATATCACCGCCTACCAGGATCACACCTTTCCACGCGAGGTTTCCGCTGATCGTGAGGTTGCCGGTGACGATCAGCATCCCTTTTCCGTTCGACAGAAGGCTGAAGTCGCCGTTTACGCGGATGATCGGATAGTAGGTCGAGGTCGAGTCATAATATGCGGCATCCAGCGCCGTCCCCGGCCAGCTTCCACCTGGAAGCGTGATCGTGGGTGTAATCGCGCCGAGGTTTACAATGCCATTCCAGTCGATGGCGACTGAATCGGGAGCAATGGAATCAACCGGTGGGTCGCCGACCGCGACCACCTTGCCCGTGTACCCTGGGTTTAGCGGAACATCTACGCCAGCTACCGCGGCGGAGTCGTGACAGAGATCGATTCCACCCAGAGTTCCGGCGCCACCATTCTTCTGAAGGCCTGAAAGAGCCGTCCATCCCGCCAGAACCTGCATCGCAGCCGGCTCCCACAACACGTACTGAGCAACCGTACGCACACCCGGGAATGAGCCTGAGGTCTCGACACCCCTCGAGCGAGCGACGTAGAGGCCCGACTGCGAGCCCTTCACAGGCCGCAAACGGGTAAGTGTCACCGTCGCGGTGCCACCGACCATCGGGATCACAGCCGTGTCAGGTGTAAGACCCGGAACATGACTATAGCCCGAGTGGCCTGCCATCAGCGAATCGCGACGGACAAGAAAGATCTCGAGTCCCTGCTCCGCAATTCTGAAAGCGGAGATCTGGGATTTCTGGTCGGCGACCGATCGTCGCTCCGCGCTCACCAGAGAAAAGCCTCCGGCGATCATGATCGTCAGTGCAGCGATGACGAGGAGGGCAATCGGAATCGCAAACCCACGGCGTTCAGTTTTGTTCGGCATATAGTCAAGCCTCTCGGCTTAGTTTGTGCGGTTCTTGAAGAACACCGCGGTTGTGAAGGGCGCTGTTTCGTTTGTTATCTGACCTGGAGCAATGTTTTCACTGATGCCGTCGAGATGGAGCTCCAGTCCCCGCAGGTCCGCCAGATTCGCCGGCGGATTCACCTGAGCGACCGAGCCGCCATTGACCGCGAAGAACTTCCAGCCCGCGGTGTTCGCGAACGGCGCCACGAGCTCCTCGGAGGGCAGGGCACCAGCAGGCGCGATAACCGTGCGGTACAGACCGAGCTTACCAGGAACGGCTGTCGAAGCCTTGAACTCGTATCTGATCTCGTTGTAGAGAAACACCGGCGTTCCAAGGCCTCCGCCGCCCGGAAGGGCTGGGGTGACCAATACGGTTCTCCCGTTTGGAACCATCGTGATACTGACGCCCGTGCAAACTGCTGCATCGCCACCCGTCTCTGTGGCGGGATTCTGCACGTATGAATACGCGCCTGTAATGAAGTTTCTCCACGCGTAGCCGTAGAAGCCGCCGTTGGCGACGGCCTGGGCGTACGTGGTCGAGTCAACCGGAAGCAGACTCAGTACCGTACCCGCGCCCGAGTTCGCGCACATGACGCCGATCGCGAAGGGAATCCGCAGCGTGAGCGATGTCGAGGATGCGGCGACGACTCCGCCGGTGGCTTCGATCATCCGGAAGTCAGACACAACACGGTTGAGCGATGCTCGCGACACGTTACGCGCCGCATTGCCCATTCCCTGTCGGTCGAAGAATCTGCCCTGCACAGTCAGCAGCCTCGTGAAAAGCGAGCCGACAATGGCGAAGAGCACGATTCCAACGAGGAGCTCGATGATCGTGAAGCCGCTGCGAACGCGGCGAACATTATAGTGTCTCATTGGGTTCACCCTTGTGGGCAATCGGTGCAGAGAACCTTTGACGTGCGTGCTTTTGTCCGTGTGAAGCTTACGGTGTCGGGCTTGAACTTCAGGTTCGTCGGCGTGATCACTACTTTTACGCTCTTGATCACAGCGGCGACTGGCTCGGTTACCGTGACCACGCGGGTGTGAGGATAGGGGAGGGTGCTCACCGAGACGCTGGTCGTCCCGACGGTGACCGAATCGTACGGGAGGCCCTCGAGACGATTGATCTCCTGCATTAGCACGCCGTTTCTGTAGGCATTACCGGTAGCGATCAGCGAGCTCTGCGACACTGAGTATATGAGCGACGCGAGCGAAGCCACGGCGACCGCCAGAAGCACCATTGCCACGATGACCTCGACGATGGCGATGCCCTTTCTGGAATCGTTCGTAACTGTCGTGGCTGTCGCCACACCGCGATCGAAGTTGCGCATTGAGGTTTTCATTATGGTACGAGCCTCACGAATCCCGCCGTGCTGACGGTGATCTGTTTGGAGTAATCGCCATTGGCGAGCTTGATGGTAACAGCGGACGACGAAACGCCGTTGGGGAACACGTCAAACGTGGTTGGAGTGAGCTGAAGCGTAGAAAGACGGTATTCCGAAGTGTCGCCGTAGAATGCTCTGATGCGGAGCACCGCGCCGGTCTTGCGGTCGACGAACTGGTAGCTTCGGCTGACCGAGTCGGCCTGAACGCGAACCGGCTCGCGCTGGCGAGCGGCCACCGCGAAGGCGTTCTGCATATCCGACACAATTATCATTGAGGCGCGATTTACACGCTGGTGGCGTACGATGCGCGACATCGCGGGCCCCGTCATCGCTGCCAGGATGCCGATGATTACCAGGACGATGGCGATCTCAAAGATGGAGAATCCTTTGAGCGCGCGCTTTGTGGCGTTTTTGCTCGAGCTTGGCGCCATACTGAAAGCCTCCGTCGGAGCCGCCGGGTTTGAGACCCACGACGCCCCAGTTGCGTTGCGTTCTATTTAGAGATGGACGAATAGGGCACTTGCCTGCAACCCAAAAAACCGGGTTAAACTGAGTTAAGCCCGCCCCAGAGGCATTAACCCTTGAAACTCTAGCTCAGCAGTTTGATCGCGGCCAGGATTTCTGAATTATCTCGTCGCTCGCTGTTATTGCGCTCGACATGGGACCAGCGAACCCGTCCCTCCCCATCAATAAGGAAGTAAGCACGGTTGGAATAAAACCTGTCCTCGTTAAGGACCCCGTAAGCCCGCGAAACGTCTCGCTTGAAGTCGCTCAGAAGCTCGGTTTTCATCTGCAGCTTGTTCTTGAATTCCTTGAGCGAAGCCGTCGAATCGACGGAGATGGGAAGTATCTCGACTCCCTCCCCAACGAACTGATCGAAGTCCTCGGTAAAGCAGATCAGCTCCTTTGAGCAGGTCCCGGTGAATGCGAGCGGAAAGAACGCGAGCAGTACATTTCGCTTACCCCGGAACGATGAGAGCGATACTTCATTTCCGGATGTAGATGCCACCGAAAAATCGGGGGCGAAGTCGCCGACCTGCGGCGAATTTTGCAGTTGCGTGCTGGTCATCGCGGGAACCTAACGATTCCTGAGGATCGGATGGAAACTGAGACAAAAGAAGCTATAAAAAAGCTCACGGTTCGCTGTCAGTTCTGCAACACATGGAACCGCATCGAAGCCAGCAGAGTCACGTCCGGTCCGAAGTGTGGAAAGTGCGCCAAGCCGATCCTGCTGGAGCGTCCGGTCCCGCTCACCGACGAGACATTCGCCCGCACTATTAATGAAAGCGACGTCCCGGTCGCCGTCGACTTCTACGCCGACTGGTGCGGGCCCTGCCGGATGATGGCGCCCGCCGTCGACGCGCTCGCCGCGCACCTCCAGGGAAAAGCACTCATCGCAAAGCTCAACACCGATCACTCGGCCATAACCGCGTCGGGATTCAACATTCGCGGCATTCCGACGACCATTGTCTTCAACGGTGGAAAGGAGGTCGCGCGCCAATCGGGGGCGATTCCACTCGAAGGACTGAAGCAGCTGGTGGCAAGGGCGGGCGTGACAGTCTGATCGCGCGCAGCTTTCGTTTTACGAAATAGCCGGGCCTTTCAGCACCTTCTCCACGGCGGTAGCCAGCTCCTTGCCTGAGAACGGCTTATTAAGGAAATTCGCCCCGCCGGGGACTCCTGTCCGCGCATCCTGATCGGCATACCCGGATATGAAGAGAGCACGCAGTCCCGGACGCGTGGGCGCCAGCCGCTCGACAACTTCCCGGCCCCGTAGCCCCGGCATGAACATGTCGGTGATTACCAGATCGATCTTGCCTTGGTGAGCCTCCGCGATTCGCAGCGCCGCCTCGCCGTTTTCCGCTTCGAGGACGTTATAGTGCGCCCGCCTCAGAATTTTGAGCACGATCGTCCGCACGGATTGCTCGTCGTCGACGAGGAGGATGGTTTCCTTTAATCCGGGTTCGGGAGCAGTCATCGAGCTGATACTTGGGGCGGTATGATGGACAAACAAGCTACCTAAATGACAACCATTATAGCCAGCGCTGCATCGTACCCACTATGGCAGCGCCAGTCTACACGGCTTTTTGTGGCGGATAACCCGTCAGTTGTTGCGCCCGCGCAACACTATGTCGCTCTACGGGAACTCTATCTTGTTCACGTCCTTCCACTACAGATGTTAATCCCCAATAGCGCGAGTTAACGGAGTTGTTGCCTTGCCACCGCAGTTGCTGTTGAGGGAAAAAAGCACCCTTGCCGAACTCAGCAGGTTTGCTAACGTTGTGTCCGCTTGATCACGTACCTTCGCGCAGCACTTTTTTCCACAATAACAGACCGACGGGAACCAAATGACCAGCGCCCTGGCTCGAAAGGACTTTCGCGCAGCTTCAGATTCGACCCCGTCGTACACCCCCGTCAGCGAAAAAATGCGAGCCCTGATCGTCGATGACGACCGGACGCTGAGAGAAGGATGCGCCAGCGTGCTCCGCGCCGAGGGGATCAACGTGGAGGTCACAGGCCGCGGCGAGGAAGCGATCCAGATGATCCATCGGTCACGCTTCGACATCATGTTCGTTGACGTGTACCTGGAGCCGGTTTCGGGGATCGATGTGCTGAAGGCTGTAATGGCAACATCGCCGAGCACCCTCGTGGTACTGATGACGGGCAATCCGAGCGTCGACTCGAGCATCGAGGCGATGCGAATCGGCGCGTGGGACTATCTGCCGAAACCATACTCCGGAACTCAGCTCCAGCTGCTCGTTGGTCGTGCCGCGCACGCAGTCACAGCCAGACGTGAGCGTGAGACGCCCGGTGGTGACGCGCTGCAAGCAGGCGGAAGCCTGCTGCTCGGTACCTCGACTGCATTCAAGAACGCAACCGAGCTAGCAAGGAGAGCGGCGCCGACGAACGCATCGGTGATGATCGTCGGCGAGACCGGCACCGGCAAAGAAGTCATCGCACAGTACATCCACCAGCACAGTCGTCGTGCCAGAAAGCGCCTTGTACCAATCAATTGCGCCGCGATCCCCGAGCAGCTTCTCGAATCCGAGATGTTCGGCCACCGCAAAGGAGCTTTTACTGGTGCCGATCGCGAGAAGATGGGACTGCTCGAGCTTGCGAACGGAGGCACGCTGTTCCTGGACGAGCTGACCGAGATGTCGATGGCGCTTCAGGCCAAGATGCTGCGCGTCCTTCAGGACGGCATCGTTCGGCGCGTCGGCAGTGAAGCAGAGGACGCGATTGTCGACGTGCGCTTTGTCTCAGCGACCAACCGCGATCCGCGCGATGCTATTCGCAGCAAGCAGCTTCGGGAGGATCTGTACTACCGCCTCAACGTCGTGCAGGTCACGATTCCGCCGCTGCGCGAGAGGGTTGAGGACATTCCCCTCCTTGCGAACCATTTCCTCGGGGTATTCTGGGGTCGCCACCGCGCGAGCAAGGACGCTGTACCGACGTTCAGCGAGGACACGCTCGACTTTCTCTCGTCCCGTCCGTGGCGCGGAAACGTGCGTGAGCTGCAGAATTTCGTCGAGCACGTGACGATTCTCGCGCAGCCGGGCGCAAAGATTCAGATCCATCATCTCCCGCTCGATCAGGAAGTGGACCTCGGCGCCGTGAGCAACAATGGTGTCGGAATTTTGCCTTCCAGCGACGCCTACCACGTTGCGAAGGAGCAGGTACTCGCAACGTTCGAAAAGAACTACGTCACGCGGCTGGTGGCGCGGGCGTCGGGGAACATGTCCCGCGCGGCTCGACTTGCCAGCGTCGACCGGACCACTTTGTACCGCCTGCTCGAGCGTCATGGGTTCCGGCGCGACCTGGGAGAAACCTCCGGCCTTGCGATCACCGAAAGCGCGCCCGCAACCGACGACGACTTCCTTCCGAAGCTGGTTTCGGCTAGCTAGCGCGAGCATTGTCGGTGTGGTCGATGGGCTCGTCGCGCTCAATGACGAGGTCTTCATCACGCTCGACGACGACGAGTTGTACAGACGCTATCGCGCAGCATCCCCGCGCCACCTGTGTGAACCTTACTACTCCGGCGTGGCGCCGTCGCAACACTTGTAGAGAATTGCGCACCCTAAACCGTTGGTGTTTAAGGCGATAAGTATGGGCAGGGATTTGCGTAGCGCGGTGTTGCACGGCTCACACTGCGGTCGCTTGCCAATCCCACGATAGACGCCGAACATGCCTGTCAATCTCCCCCGATCCCAACCGCTGGATTATCCGGTCGTTCCTACCTACGGCGGCCCGCCTGGCGTTGGCGCTTGGACAGGGGAGAGACCCCAGCCGCAGAACTATGGCGAACCCGAGGGAGTCCCGTGGGCCCGCTACTTCGACGTAATCAGGCGCCACCTGCTCTTGATTGCGATCCTTACTGGACTCGGCTCCGCCCTGGGCCTTGTCGCCGCTAAGCGTGTCAAGCCAGCCTACGAAGCGCAAACCACCATTTGGGTCAATACCGCGAACGCGCAGCAGGCGGGCCCCATCAGAGCGCAGCAGCTATTGCCTACGGCATCGTGGGTCGAGCTATTAAAGAGTTTTGCGATAGTCGACGAAGTCGTCCGCCGTCTGAATCTCAACGTGGGTTACAAGCAGCGCGCCGACTCGGTCTTGTTCCGAAACTTCGCTTCCGGACCTTCGCTTCATCCAGGCGCTTACGTTTTCACAATCGATGCATCAGGACAGCACTTCGTCCTCACAACGGCAAAAGGGATGGTACTCGAGCGCGGAGCGTTGGGTGACACTATCGGTTTGAAAGAGGGCTTTCGTTGGGTTCCGGACGCTCAGCTCTTCAAACCCGGCCGGACGGTGGAGTTCTCCCTCACCACGCCCCGAGGTGCTGCAATGGGGCTGGTCGGCTCCGTACGAGCGTCACTTCCCGAGAACGGACAATTCCTTCGTATCGCCTTGACTGGCACCGACCCGCAGCGAACCACACGGACGCTAAACGCGTGGGCCGAGCAATTCGTAGCGTCTTCCATTGACCTCAAGAAGCGCCACCTGCTCCAGTTCAAGCAGATTCTTGCCGATCAGCTCGCCGTGTCGGAGCAACAGTTGCACGCCGCAGAGAGTGACCTGGAGGCGTTTCGGGTCAGCACCATTACGCTCCCATCGACGGCCGCGCCCGCCGCTCCGACAACACCGTCGCCCGTAACGAGCGGATACTTTCAGCAGAAAGCGACCCTCGACGACATTCGCAGCGATCGCCTCGCACTCGAGCGGATACTTGCTGACGCCAACGGAGGACCGATCAATCCGCAGTCCTTCCTCATGTTGCCGTCGATTCTTAACAACACCCCTCAGCTGCGAACCGCGATCGAAGAGCTCTCGTCACGGCAGGCCGCGCTGCGCACCGAACAGCAGTATCTGACGGATGCCAATCCTCGCATCAAGCAACTTGTAGAGGCGGTGCGTGTCCTCGAGCAAGAGACGATTCCGCGGATCACTCTCAGTGTACTTGCCTCTCTGCGAGCCCGCGAGCCAGAGCTCAACACCCGCATCAGCGAAGAGTCACGCGAGCTACGCGCAATACCGTCCCGCACCACCGAAGAAATGCGGCTAGTGAGACGGCTTGCTGCCAGCGAGAATCTTTACAACACCCTCAAGGCTCGGTACGAGGAAGTCTCGCTCTCCGACGCGGAGACTGCACCGGATCTGAGCGTGCTCGATCTCGCGGTAGCGCCAATTTTCCCGACTTCGAACGACGCACCGCGCTTGCTGCTGATGGCTATTCTGGCCAGCCTGGGACTCGCCGTCGCCATCGCACTCCTGCACGATCGAATGGACAGACGATTCCGCTACCCCGAGCAGGCGACGCACGAGCTGGGACTCACAATCGCCGGCACCGTGCCGAACTTCAAAGCGAACCGTAAGGGAGTTTTTGGAATCGAGACGATGTCGCTTGCGGTCGAGTCGTTCCGGAGCCTTCGCCTGGCTCTGACGTACGACTTTCCGAGTGACGCGCCAATAGTCCTCGGCGTGTCGAGTCCTGCCGCGGGAGACGGGAAGTCGCTCGTTTCCTCCAACCTCGCGCTCGCGTTTGCGAGTGCGGGAAGTCGTACGCTATTGATAGATGGCGATGTCCGTCGCGGAAGCTTGCACGCGACCTTCGACGTGCCTCCAACTCCCGGGCTCGTTGAGCATTTGCACGGCCTTGCGGGCATCGATGCGATTCTGCACTCGACTTCGACGCCCAATCTCTCCGTCATTGCGAGAGGAGCCAGGCGAAACCGTTCGCCCGAGCTGCTCGTGTCGGAAATCATGAGCCGCCTGATCCTCGAAATGAGAGAGAAATTCGATGTGATCATCATTGACTCTCCGCCCCTCGTTGCTGGAATGGACGCCTATGCACTCGGTGCGGCGGCAGGCAGCATGCTCATCGTGTTGCGTCCGGCGGTGACCGATCGCAAGCTCGCCGCGGCAAAGCTCGAAGTGCTCGATCGCCTGCCAATTCGGGTAGTCGGTGCGGTGGTGAACGCCATCCCCGATGGCAGGTCGTACGAGTATTACGGCAGTGATTACAGCTACGGCGGTCTCCCAGCGGAGCCCGGAGGGGATGTCGCAACACCCGGTGGATTGGTGCTCCGGGCATAGGTCGATTTGGACACGAATTACGTGCGCTGCTGAAACACAAATTCGGATCGGCGCACCGGGAATGCAGATCAAAGGCAGTTCACTGTAGGACGCAGCGAAAGAAACAATCGGGAGATATTAGATGCACAACTATCAGAGATCCAAAATGGCTTCGACCACTGCACTCAAACACTTCGCGATGCTGCCTCTGGCCGCTTGTGTGCTTGCAACGATGGCGATGGCCCAATCCGCACCAGGCGCGCTTACAAGCCGCGCGGAGCTGACGGCGGCCGAGATCAGCTTGACACAAAGCCGAAACGGTGATCTACAAAAAAATGCGCTACTGGCGGCGGCGATCCGGCAGCGTTTGCGGGACGGCGATTTTCAGGTCGGCGATCGCGTCGTGGTAACGGTCGTTGCTAACGACACACGCACGGATACGCTCGTGGTCCGGACTGGTCGCGTTCTCGAGTTGCCCGGCAAGCTGACGGTTTCACTGACGGGCGTTCTGCGCTCTGAGCTCCAGGAACACGTTGCCTCCGAAATTCTCAAGTACGTGAAAGCTGAACAGATCGTGGTGACGCCGCTCTTGCGACTCGGCATACTCGGGGAGGTCGCCAGGCCCGGTTACTTCGCTTTTGCCTCGGACATTCTTATCACGGACGCGATTATGAGCGCCGGCGGGCCGTCGGTCACCGCTGATCTCGAAAAGTCGGTCGTCAAGCGAGGGAACGAGGAGTATCGGTCCGCCAAGGACACGCGCGAGGCAATCGCCAGCGGACTGACGCTCGACCAGTTTGGCCTGAGGGCGGGAGACGAGTTGATAGTCGGTCGCCAGAGTCAACTTCTGAATCCATCAGTTATCGGGATATTGGGCGTCGTTGGCAGTCTCATGACACTCTTTGTCGCCCTCCACCACCGCTAAGCGTGACCTCACTGGCTGCCCGGGGCGAAGTCGAAGTCGAGATCCCGCTCATTCGCGAGAACGGCCCACGCACGCTGCTCGCGCATTCTTACGCCGAACCCAGGTCTCGGTCGGAGACCATGCAACGAGCGATGAACCTGACGATTGCCTCAGTAGCACTCGTGCTCGTCAGTCCGATCATGTTGGTGTTTGCCGCTCTGGTGAAGCTTACCTCGCCCGGACCAATCTTCTATTCGCAGGCACGCGTCGGGGTCAATCGGCGCCGCACATCGCGAGACAGCGTTGAGGCTGTCGATAACGCGGGCGAGCGCCGCAGAGGGTACAAGCCATATGATCGCCGCGCGCGTAACATCGGCGGTCATCCTTTCATGATTTACAAGTTTCGCACTATGCGGGCCGATGCTGAACGTCCGAGCGGTGCTGTGTGGGCGACAAAGGGAGACGCGCGCGTCACGCCAGTTGGGCGCGTCATGCGCAAGTACAGGGTGGACGAGCTCCCTCAGTTATTCAACGTGATCCGGGGGGAGATGAACATTGTGGGCCCCCGACCGGAGCGTCCCAGCATCTTCTCGCGCCTCTGCGACGACATCGAGGAGTATCCGTTGCGTCAGCAAGCGAAACCTGGAATAACGGGATGGGCGCAGGTCAACCACAATTACGACACGTGCATCGAAGACGTCCGCACGAAAGTACGTTATGATCTCGAGTACCTGCAGCGTCAAAGCGTGGCCGAGGATCTATTGATCATGGCTCGAACGCTCCCAGTGATGATCTTTAACAAGGGCGGCTGGTAGGCCCAGCGCTGGCTTTTCGCTACCGAGTAACTATCGCCGCTTCGGCACGGGTGGCCACATTTCCAGTCCGACTTCGGCGTAGGCCTGCGTTGCCGCGTCTGGCGCTCGATCGCCAACGGTGTCTCGTTGTACCCATCCCGCGCAGAGAGCGACCGCAGCGACAGTTTGCGTGACGAGGTGCAATGGCACCACGAAGATTGCGAACGCTACTCCGCGCGCCGTTGAGAAAAAGCGATAGACGGAAAGGTTTGCGAGAAGGACCCCGAGCATCCCGATCGTTCCCTTCTCTATCCAACCGGGAGTAGGAAGGAATGCACCGGAGAGAGCGACAATCGACACCACGGCGAGGGCCGAGGGCATTGCCCTGCTCAGCGTGAACACCACTTCACTCGGGACCGCGGCGCGGGTTTGGTTATAACCGAGGGAGCGGGCGAGCGTCCTGCTTCGACTCCACACCTCCCGACACATCGATCTCGCCGTCCATTGCCTGAGGAGCGTGACCTGCACCTTCCGGCTAACCAGCACCCGGCGTGCGTCGCGCTGAAAGCGCTGCCCCAGATCGAGGCCTTCGAGAGAAGTCGTTCCGAAACGCCATTCGTCATACATACCGGTCGCCATTAGAACGGAACGGCGCACCGCTGTGCACCCGGACGCCAGATCTCCTCCAGGTCCGACATATCGTTGCTCCCCAAAATGAAGCAACAAGTTCCAGTACTGGGACACGAAATTCGGCGCCGCTGGAGCGTCATCGTGCGAGGCCGAGACTGCGTCGACTCCGGGGTGCTCGCCGAACATTGAGAGGATGGTTGGGAGCGTAGTCGAGCGAACGAGGATATCTGCGTCAACAAATGCAACGATCTCCCCCCGTGCGAGCTCCGCGGCGCGGTTTCGCGCGTAAGCCGTACCAGCTGGCAGTCCGGTCAAACGGATGACAGTGTCCGCGTAACGGGCGGCCACCGTGGCGGACGCGTCGATGCTGGCGTCGTCAACGACAATCAACTCGTATCGATTTGGCGGCAGGTCGCTAGCTCGGATTGCGGCCAACACTCTTCGCAACGTCGCTACGGAATTGTGTGAGGGAACTACGACCGAAAGCGGGATAGAGGCAGGCATCCGCTCGACGTCTAGCGAGCCGCCCACTGGTCTCGCTCCAGCGGCCGGCTTAGGTACGAAGCATCGAGCAAAGTCACGATGTCCCCGGGCGTCTGCTCCATTGCAAGTTCCCGGAGATCCTCTGCAGTCGTTCCGCGCGGAGCCACCAGGAATCTCGCGGTCACGGCCGTCCGCCTGAGGGCATCGAGATTGCTCGGCTGGCCGGCGCAGGCGATTGTGACATCGACGTCCTCTTGTCGCTCCCTCGACAAACGAAGGGCGAGCCGGTCAGGCTCGACGACTTGATCCTCTGGAAGTACCAGTATGAGAGAGACGCGCGGGGTTGGTCGCCGAACGGACAATCCGGCACTGACCTTGGGTCGCGGCACGAACTTGTTGAACGCCGCAGCCGCCCAAGACTTCTCCGCCAGCGTTCCAACCAAAGGCGTGCGTGAATTGTGATCGAGAGTTTCGTCGATACGTACTTGAGACACTATGTCTACCTCAAAACCAGAGTGCGACTCCGAGCTCCGTTAACACCCCGAGCAAGACGCGTACTCTGGTATTCTATAGTTAAGTCGTTGCGCTCACTGCTCTTATCCAGGTGTATCCGCGAATTGATGCGCCCCGACTGCCACGCTTGCGTTGCGCGGTCGCGACAGGCAGCTATCCGGCAGACATCACGCCTGGCGCGGACGAATCGGGTCTCGGTGTCGGTTCCCAGGTCGACATCCGGACGCCGCGGAGGACGTCGCACCACGCCAGGAAACCAGCCGCGAACGCAGCGACGAGAAAAGCCGAACCAGCGACCGGTCTGGATCGCGACAACCGCTTGTATCGGATGCCCAGGGTTCCGACGATCAATACCACGCCAACGAGGGCAAGAGTGCCCCTTGCGATCACGTTCTGTGTTGCCAGGTATGCCAGGGCCACAATCGATGCCGGTGCCAGCAGAAAAGGCAGCCACCGAATGAGTTTGTGGCTGATCAGCATGAGAGCGAAAGCGCCGTATCGAAACGGGTTCATCAACGCCCGGTGGTAAGAGAGCGTGCGGATTCCACGCGCCATCGTCCGGACCTTTCGCCTCAGCTCCGACTGAATGTGTGGCGTGCGCGGGACCAGGCATGACGCATCGCTCACGCTCACTGAGCGGTATCCCTTCGCCTTGGCCACCAACGGGGAAGCGAAGTCCCAGCTCAGTTCCGGCGGTATGGGCTGGTCATGAATGCAGCGCCGGATACCGTAAAAGCAGCCGCTGGCGCCCACTATCGATCCCGCTAAAGTCTCGACTTCGCGCAGCCACATCTCGTATCCGACGTAGCTCGACTCGGCGCGTGTGTTGTCCGACGTTTCTCCGCCGAGGCTGATATCCCGTCCTGACGCGACGCCGATCGTGGGATCGTCGAAAACCCGCACGAGCCGCTTTAGAGCGTCAGATGGCACGATGACCGTAGCGTCAACATTCACGATGATCTCACCTCGTGCGATCGAGATCACTGCGTTCTCAGCGGCGGTTTTCCCTCGGCGTTCGGGCGCGCGTAACAGCTCGACTCCGCGCGGCGCGAACTCTCTCACAATCGCGTCGGTGCCATCCGTCGATGCATCGGAGAGGACCAACAGCTGAATCTTGTCGCGCGGGTAGTCGAGCTTGATCAGCCCTTCGAGCGTCGCCCGAATGCTCGACACCGAGTTGTAGACGGGTACCGTGATGGTGACCATCGGCCACGTCGCTGACTTCGTCGGCGAGACGTTATTTCGTCGTGCTCGAGTGAGCGTCCAAACGATTGCCGGATATCCGACATACGCGTAGACCGCCAGGACCAGCGGCGCGGCTACCAGCGCCACGGCAAGTGCGAACATTCGAGAAGGGCCCGATCCAGGGTGAGTTGCTGTTCGAACCAGGCGCTACGAGGCAGGCCTGATGCGCTTACACAGTGGTGGCGAGCGGAGGCGCCGGTCGTGCACGCCTCGCTCGAGCGCATTCAAGGCATTGCATGTGCCGTCGACGCATACGGTCTAAACCATTGCGGCTCTTTACTTTTGGCGATTCCGGGGATCAACCCTTGGGGCACATCGACACCATTATGTTGCGGGTGCGCGACGGCGGAGTTGCCGCGTTCAGTGGTCCAGAGATTACCGAAACCCCTGTCGCAGTCGACTCCTCATCTTGGCTTTGGTCGCCTCCAAACCACTCACGATCTGCACGAACCTTTGCTTGCGCTCGGAATAAGGGAAGCGAGGAAGCGCGAATCTGTCGGGAACAGCCACGCCGGAGGCAGAAGACTCCAGAGAACCCTCGATCGTGGAGAGGGCTGCGGTCATCCCGGCCCGCGATACACTCGCCTTTTCGCGCGAGGAGAAATCCGACAAAGTGCCGTTCGGATAACAGAAGACCGGAATCGCCGCGTCCGTTTCGTGCGCGACCGCCCGCCAGGACTCCGCGATTTCGTAATCGGATCGACCTTCCTCGACCTTGCTTAGAATCGGGTGGCTGACTGTATGTGGACCAAAGGTTGCGCCGCTGCGAGCACACGCCCGAACCTGATCCCAGGTCATCGCAGCGTATTCCTCGGGGGGGACGACTGGTATTCTTACTTCCAGATGCCGCGCTAGATCCCGGATCAATTCATCCTTGACGCCGTCGGGCACTCCCTTGAGTCGCTCAACGAACTCCTCGCCTGCCCAGACGCGATCGGCGTTGTTAAACCATCGAAGGCGAATCGCCCCGCCGGGCATGTCGAAAGACATTTCGAGGCGGGCAGTGTGGACAAACGCCCACTCGACGTGATCGAACCAATTCCAGAGTCGACCCGACACGAAGTCGGTAACCAGGAATACAGTCACCGGACAGTCGTATGCGGCGAAGACTGGTGCACCGACTGTGGCGAAGTCGGCGTAGCCATCGTCGACGGTGAAAACGAGCGCGTTCTCGGTAAGCGGAACCCCTTCGTCGAGACGGTCCATCAACTCTTGGAGGCTCATGAGACTGTAGCGGCGACGACGGAGGTATTCCAGCTGCTCTGACAACACCGCCGGATCATGTCCGCTGACTGCGAGATCAGGAACCGCAAAACGATGCATGAAAATCAGACTGGCGCACCGCGGTCGCAAAGGAGCGAGTAGTTTCAAGCCCACGTCGCTCGTCAGTCCGGATAGCAGCAGGTCTTTGATGATCTTCGGAGTACCTGTGAGACGGCGTGTTAAGTTGTGTTCCGCGGGACGGCCGGAGTCGACGTGGTAATGTAGCGCTCCATTCCATCGCTCACGATCGTCTGCGGCTACGAAGACGCGCTCCAGGGCCGATTGTCAAACATCAAATCGAGCATTCCTTGTTGAAGATTCGAGAGGTCAGAACGGCTGACGAACTGCAAAACCTGTCCAATGACTGGGACAGACTGCTCGGCACCAGAGGAGAAGAAGTCCTCGCCAGCAACTTTCTCTGGGTCTCTCGGTGGTGGGCGCATCTGGGTCGAAATCGGGCATTGCGTGTGTTGATCGCAGAGCAAGATGGTCAAATCGTGGGTATCGCCCCCTTGTACGTCGAAACGCTTTACAGAAAAAGACTACTGCCGGTCAAGGTGTATTCTTTCATCGGCGATGGGTTGTCCGATTACGGCTGCGTGCTCGCGGCGGGAGACCGCGGCGCCGTCTGCGCTTCGTTCCTCGAGCACATCGGCCAAAAGAGCGATTGGCACGAGCTGCAGCTTCACAACATTCCCGAGGCCACCGGTGATTTTGAAAGATTGTCAACCGCGGGTGCGCGGCTT
>WNGI01002997.1_pt1 | contig 17896 bp, 19 predicted proteins | sample 5400621 | NCBI WGS metagenome assembly WNGI01 (sample SAMN13153374, study PRJNA577476) | soil metagenome | isolation source: 20 cm soil or saprolite under Garry oak tree replicate 1 | place: USA:California | collected 2016-06-15
ACGGCGTGTTGACGGTCAGGTGCACGATCTCGGGCACGCTCAGCGCCCACTCGCGCACGATGGCGAAGCGCCGCTCGTCCCAGTCGGGGTCGGCGATGATGTTGATGGCCACGGTGAAGTCCAGCTCGCGCGCGATCTCGAGCGCCTGGAAGTTCTCGCCCGGCGTCACGCGCTTGCGATGGGCCTTGAGCCCTTCCTCGTCGAGCGCCTCCAGCCCGAGGAACATGTAGCGCAGGCCGAGACGCTTCCAGTACTCGAAGACCTCGCGGTTCTTGACGAGCACGTCGCAGCGCGTCTCCAGGTAGTACTCCTTCTTGATCCCGCGCCGCTCGATCTCCTGGCCGATGGCGAAGCCGTGCTCGGGGTGGATGAAGGCGACGTCGTCCACCAGGAAGACGTTGGGCTCGGCGATGCGCGCCAGGTCCTCGGCGGCGCCCTCGGCCGAGGCCTTCCGGTAGCTGCGCCCGTAGAAGGTCCAGGCGCTGCAGAACGAGCAGTCCCACGGACAGCCGCGCGTGAACTCGGCCGAGGCGCACGGGTCGAGCACGCCGATGAAGTAGCGCCGACGGTGGCGCGTCAGGTCGCGGGCGGGCGGAAACCGGTCGAGGTCTTCCAGCATCGTGGCGGCCGGGCCGGCGCCCGTGCGGGTCACCACACCCGGCACCGTGTCGAGGCGCGGGTCGCCCAGCGCTTCGAGCACGCGCGGCGCGGTGATCTCGCCCTCGCCGCGCACGATGCAGTCGAGCGCGCCGCCGGCGTGCTCGAGCAGCTCCCCGGTGATGAACGACGCGCTGTGGCCGCCGGCGAAGATGAAGGTCTCCGGCCTCCGGCTGCGCGTGGCCACGGCCAGGTCGAGCACCTCGGGGACGTTGGCCAGGTAGTTCAGCGAGAACCCCACGGCCCGCGGCTTGAAGGTGTCCAGCTCACGGACGTAGTCCTTGTGGCTGAAGATCTGGAGGTCGAGGAGGCGCACCTCGTGGCCGGCGGCGCGCAGCGCCTGGGCCACGCGCTCGAGCCCGAGCGGCTCCAGCTTCAGATACACCTCCGAGTACATGAGTGGACTCGGATGGACGAGCAGAACACGCATCAATCAATCTCCCGAGCTAAGTTTGGGGGGCTTGGGGGGCCCTTTCGTGGCCCCCCATGCAATCAGTCCAGCGGCTCCAGCTTGATGATGGAAGCGCCGTGATTGCTCCCCACCCAGAACGTCACCGGCGTCGTCGAGCTGTCGACGAACACCCGGCGGATGTTCGTCGGCCGGGGGAGCAGGTACTCGGTGAACTGGCCGGTCTTCGGGTCGAGCCTCAGAATGCGATCGGTCAGCATGGAGCCCGTCCACGCCTCGCCGTGCTTGTCGTAGGCGACGTCGTAGGGCGCCGACCACGGCGTCGGCGCGGGCCACTCCTGGAACGTCTCCGTGCGCGTGTCGAACATGGCGATCCGGTTGCCGCGGTACTCGCCGAACCAGAGGCGGTCCTGGCCGTCCATCATGCCCCGGCGCGGGGCCGAGCGCGGCGTCGGCGTTGCGAAGAGCGTGACCTTCCCGGTCCGGGCGTCGATGCGCCCGATGTGCTGCTGGGCGAAGTCCGTGAAGAACGCGTTGTTCTTCGAGTCGGAGATGACGTCGTAGACGTTGTGGTTCTGTCCCTTCGGCCCGTCCTTGAACGGCTCGAACGTCTCGAACTTGCCCGACGCCAGATCGAGGCGGTGCACGCCCGCGAAGCCGTTGTTCTGGGCCCAGACCTTGCCGTCCACGCCGGCGTTCAAGGGACTCGTCATGTTGACCTGCGTGTTGTCCTTGTTGACCTCGGGCGGCAGGCGAAACGTCTCGAGCTTCTCGGTCTTGCGGTCGAGCTTCGCGATCGCGCCCTGGTACATCATGCCGAACCAGAGGTTCTGGTCGCGGTCGAAGCGCACCGAGAGCGCGCCGGTCGGGAAGCCCGGCTTCAGCTCGGGCATCGGGAACTCGGTGACCGCGCCCGTGCGCGGGTCGAGCTTGCCCAGCGTCTGCTCGCCGAAGTTCGAGTACCAGGCGATGCCGTCGGGATCCACGATGACGTCGTGCGGCTCGATGGTCGGCCGCGGCAGGTCGTACTCCGTGATGACGACGCGCGTCCCACGCCCGACGGGGCGGGGGAGCGTCTTCAACGCGTACTCCCAGCGCGGCGCCGAGCTCAGGTTGATCGAGGCGAGGAACTCGGCCTGCTCGCGGCGGAAGCGCTCGCGCTCCTCGCCCCGCATCTCGAGCTGGCGCTCGGCGAGCCGGAGCTGGGGATGGAGCGGCGTGCTCTGGTTCGCGTACTTCCCCATGCGCGGCAGCACGTGCTGGACGAAGCCGGCCGCGTCGTGCGAGGAGCGCATGATGCGCTCGAGCGTGTGGCAGCCGACGCAGTTCAGGAGCGAGTCCTTCTGCTGCGGCGTCCCCGGCGCGCTCAGCATCCACTCCGCGTTCGTGAGCTGGGCCGCGAGATCCCTCGCCGGGCGGAGCTCGAGGTCGGCGCTCGCCGCGGGCTGAGCGGTGACGTCGACCTCCACCGGGCCGCTCAGCTCGTAGCCCGCGGCGCGGATCGTGAGCGCGTGCTTCCCGGGCGTGAGCTTCGACGGGGGAAACCGATAGCGTCCCTGCTCGTCGCTCACCACCGTGACCGTCACGGTCGAGCCGGCCTTCCGCGCGCTGACGAGCACGCCGGCCAGCGGCCCGTCGGCGGCGGAGGTCACCCGCCCGGTCAACGCCGCGGCAGGGGCCTGAGCGTCGGCGGGATGCGACGTGGAGCCGGCGAGCAGCAGCGCGACCGCGAACCCCGTGACGACGACGACCGCCAGTCGTCGCGTGCTCATCGTTTCGTCTCTGCCGCGGCCAGCGCGGCCTTGACGCGCTCGGGCGTGAGCGGCACGCGCCGCATGCGCACACCGGTGGCGTCGAAGAAGGCGTTGGCGATGGCGGCCGGCACGGTGCGCGTCGACGGCTCGCCGGCACCGGAGGCGGGCATCGTCGGGTGGTCGAGGAGGACGATGTCGATGCGCTCGCCTGAACGACGTTGCCCTCGATCGTCAGCCGGAGCCCCCTGGGGTTGATGATCAGCCCGCAGTCGTGGGCCACCGTGAGCTGCCGGGCCCAGACACGGCCGCTCGAGCGACTCACCTCGACCTCGGCGACCACGGCCACGATGGTGCCGTTGCGCTCGGTGTAGGAGAAGCCGCGGCCGATCATCACGGGGCCCTTGCCGCGGCGCAGGCTCGGATAGGTGCGCTTGCTCCAGCCGGCCCGGTCGGCCGCCGCCTTGATCACGGCGACGTGACGCGGGTCCTTCACGTACTTCAAACGGAAGGCAACCGGATCCACGCCGGCGGCGTGAGCGATCTCGTCGATGAACGACTCGCTGGCGAAGTGGGTCTCGGGCCCGAGCGGATCGCGCAGGTGCCCGGTGCGGAGCGGCGAGCCGCGGTCGAGGAGCGGCGGGACGCACTCCCAACCGCAGCGCTTGTTGGGGAACTCGTACGCCTCGGCCGGCACCTGGAAGATGACCGTCGGCCTGGGCGGCACGCCGGTGAGCTGGCCGGCCAGCGTGTCCTTGGGATCGCCCTCGTTCGTCGCCACGTCTTGCCGCGTGAAGCCCCGGGCGAAGAAGTCGTAGGCGACGACGTTGCCCTGCGCATCGAGGCCGGCACGGCCGCGATAGACGCCCGCCGGTCCCTTCGGATCCCAGCCGGTCGCGTCGTTGCGCATGTACTGGACGCGGACGGGCTTGCCGGTGAGCTTGGAGAGCAGCGCCGCGTCGTGGGCGGCGTCGCCGGCGTCGTTGCGGCCGTAGGACCCGGGGCCGGGGACCCAGATCGCGTGAACTTTTTCTGGAGGCAGGCCGACCAGCTTCGCGATGCCGTCACGCGCGAAGTGCGGCTTCTGCGTGCCCGTCCACAGCGTGGCCCGATCGGCGCGCACGTCGGCCACCGCGCAGGCCGGGCCCATGCTGGCGTGCGACTGGAACGGCCACTCGTACTCGGCCTCGACCACGCGTGACGCGGTCTTGAGCGCATCGTCGACGTCGCCCTTCTTGATCGGCACCTGGGCGCCCGTCGCCTTGGCCTGACGGATGTGGTCGTAGAGGCTCGCCATCTCGGGAAACGGCGCGCAGGGCGGCGCCCACGTGACCTTCAGCGCGCGCGCGGCCCGCACGGCGTCCCACTCGTGCTCGGCGACGACGGCGACGATGTCCTTTTCACGCACGACGCGAGCGCCGGGAATGTCGCTGATCGACGACTCGTCGATGGCGACCGGGCCGCAGCCCGCCGAGGGCGGGCGGATGACGCGCGCGTGGAGCATGCCGTCCACCTTGACGTCGGTGACGTACTGCAGCGAGCCGTAGATCTTGCGGGCGACGATTTTCTGCGGAATCGATCGCCCGACGATCTTGTACTCGGCAGGCTTCTTCGGCGTGGCCTGGCCCTTGGCCAGCAGCGGGTTGCCGTAGCGCTTGTTCCACTCGAGCTTGTGATGGAAGTGCTGGCCGCCGATGAGCTCGCCATAGGTCGTCGTGCGCTGGCTCTCGCCGATCACGGAGACGACGCCTTCCTTCACCGCGAGCTTCTCGGCGGGCACGCCGAGCTTCTCGGCCGCGCGCTCGAGCAGCAGGCGCCGGGCCTCGGCCGCGGCGTAGCGGAGGGTCAGCGCGCCATTCTGGATGCCGGTCGAGCCGGAGGCGCCGCCCTGGTTGCACGTGAAGGCGGTGTCGCCCATCACGACGTTCACCCGCTCGAAGCGCACGTCGAGCTCCTCGGCGACGATCTGGCCGATGGCCACGTCGACGCCCTGGCCCATGTCCATCTTGCCGAAGAACGCCGTGACGTTCCCGTCGGGAAGAATGGCGATCCAGGAATCGAGCTCGTCGGGCAGCAACGGCGGCTTGCCGTCGCCGACACCGCTCGTCTGGGCGCGGGCGATGGGAACAGTGCCGGGGATCATCACGCTGACGACGAGGGCGCCGCCGGCCTTCAGGAAATCGCGTCGCGAGGTGTGGGTGAGATCCATGGCCGGCCCCTACGCCATCGTTCCGGCGGCGGCGCGCTTGATCGCGCGCAGGATCGCCATGTGCGTTCCGCAGCGGCACTTGAGCCCGACCAGCGCGTTACGGATCTGACGGTCGCTCGGCTTCGGCTTGTCGCGGAGCAGCGCGGCGGCGGTCATCATCCAGCCCGACAAACAATAGCCGCACTGCGGGACCTGCTCGGCGACGAACGCTTGCTGGAGCGGATGGGGCCGTTCCGGCGTGCCGAGGCCGGCGATGGTCGTGACCTTCTTGCCCTGGACGGCACTGACCGGCGTGACGCACGAGCGCGTGGGTTGCCCATCGACGTGCACGGTGCAGGCGCCGCACTGGGCCAGGCCACAGCCGAACTTCGGATTGGCCATCCCCAGGTCGTCGCGCAGGGCGTAGAGCAATGGCATGGCCGGGTCAGCGTCGATCTCGGCGGGCTTGCCATCGACCACGAGCCGGATCCGCTCGCTCATGCGGCCTCCTTTATAGGTGAGTCATCGTCGGGATGACCTCACCGGATACGCGTGGACGCACCGAGAGTCAAGCCCGAACTTGGAGCCGGGCTCCGGGCTGCGAGGCCGCGCGGCGTGCTACCATGCCGGCCATTCTCCCGAGGAGGGCCAGCGTGGGCAGATTCAAGATCGTCACCCAGCACGCAGCAGCGGTGAGCTTCGGCGTATCCGGCGGCGGTTACAAGCTCGAGATGGAGGCGCTCGGCGCTCTCGACGCCGAGATCGTCGAGGTGACCGGGCAGAGCGAGGACGAGTTCATCGCGGCGGCGCGCGACGCCGACGCGCTCATCGCCAAGGGCCGCCCGCTGACCCGCAAGATCATCGAGAGCCTGCAGCGGTGCAAGGTGATCGCGCTCGGAAGCGTCGGCGCCGACACGGTCGACGTGGCCGCCGCCACCGCGCGCGGGATCCCGGTCACCAACGTTCCCGACACCTTCATCGAGGAAGTCGCCGACCACGCCATGATGCTGATCCTGGCCACGTTCCGCCGGCTCACCACGATGGATCGGATGGTCCGCGACGGCCGCTGGAAGGAAGGCCGCCCGCTGCTGTCGCGGTTCCCGAGGCTCATGGGCCAGACGCTCGGGTTCGTGGCCTTCGGTCACGTCGCCCGCGCCGTCGCCGTGCGCGCCCGGGCTTTCGGCCTGCGCCTGATCGCCTACGATCCGTACATCGAGGAGCTGGTGATCACGGGCCACGGCGTCGAGCCGGTCGGGCTCACCGAGCTGCTGCAGCGGTCCGACATCGTCTCGATGCACGCGCCGGCCACCGCCGACGCCCATCACTTGCTGACCGAGCACCACTTCCGGCAGATGAAGCCGGAGGCGATCTTCGTCAACACCGGCCGCGGCCCCACGGTGGACGAGCCGGCGTTGATCCGCGCGCTCCAGGAGGGCTGGATCGCCGCCGCCGGGCTGGACGTGCTCGAGCAGGAGCCGCCCAAGCCGGACAACCCGCTGCTGCGCATGGACAACGTGATCCTCTCGCCTCACGTGGCCTCGGCCTCGGCGCGGATGGATCCGGAGCGGCGCCGGCGCGTGGGGCAGGAGATCGCGCTCGTGCTCAGCGGCCGCTGGCCGCGGAGCTGCGTGAACCCGTCGGTGCTCGAGAAGACGGGGCTCGTCCGCTGGCAGCCGTACTCGATGGAGCGCGGCCCGGGAGGTTAGTCCCGAGCGCGCTCCCTCGCGTCGCGGGGCAGCTCAGTGGATGAGCTGGGCGAAGGCGTCGAGCTTCGGCAGGATCGCGTCGCGACCCTCCGAGGGCAGGCCGAAGATCGCGCGATCGACGCCGGCCGTCCTGAGCGCGTCGAGCGCCGCCTTGTCGGGCTTGGCGAAGAAGAGGCTGATCGAGATCGACTTCGGATCGCGCCCCGCCTTCTCGGCCTGCTGGCGGAGCACCGGGATCTTCGCGACGGGATTCTGACCGGGACGTGAGATCGGCATCCACCCGTTGCCGAACTCGATGACGCGATCGAACGTCTTCGGCCCGTCGCCGCCCATGATGACCGGCGGGTGCGGCTTCTGCACGGGCTTCGGGTGAGACCAGATCTTGTCGAAGCGGACGAACTCGCCGTGGAACTCGGCCTCTTCCTTCGTCCAGATCTCCTTCATCGCCAGCACCCGCTCGCGCAGCACGCGCCAGCGCTTCTTGAAGTCGGTGCCGTGGTTCTCCATCTCCTCGGCGTTCCAGCCGCCGCCGATCCCGAAGAGAACGCGCCCATTCGAGATCCGGTCGAGCGTCGCGACTTCCTTGGCCGTGACGATGGGATCGCGCTCGACGACCAGGCAGATGCCGGTGCCGAGGCGGAGCTTCGTCGTCACCGTGGCGGCCGCCGTGAGGGCGACGAACGGGTCGTAGCTGTGCCAGTACTCCTTCGGCAGGGCCGCGCCGCCGGGCCACGGGCTGCGCCGGCTCGCCGGGATATGCGTGTGCTCCGGGAACCACACCGACTCGAAGCCGCGCTCCTCGAGGGCGCGCGCGATCTCGTCGGGGCGGATCGTGTACTCGGTCGGAAAGATCACGACACCGAAGTCCATGGCCAACCCTCCGTCCGGCTTACTTCAGCCCGTACAGCTTGATGACGTTGTCGCAGGTGATCTTGCGCCGCACGCTCGCCGACACCCCGCTCAGGTTGGCGTCGAGCGTCTTCTGCGAGTTCGGCCAGATGCAGTCGGGGTGCGGATAGTCCGCGCCCCAGATGATGTTGTCCTCGCCCACGATCGGGATGATCGGCTCCAGGTACTGATCTTGTTGATACGTGGTGTAGCCCTGGCGGCGGAAGTAGTCGCTGGGCTTCATGGAGAAGTTGAGGGCGCGCGCCCGGTCGTCGTACTCGGTGTCCAGGCGGTCGAAGACGTAGGGAAGCCAGGTGACGCCCGACTCGCCGAGGATGAACTTGAACTCCGGGTATTTCTCGCAGGCCCCGGAGGCGATCAGCGACACCAGGACCTCCATGCCGTCGAGCTGGAACAGCGCCGAGCGCACCAGGCGCCACTCGACCAGGCACTCTTGCTCCATCGCCGGTGTGTCGGGAGCCCGCAGCCCCTTGAAGCCCGTCGAGTGGAAGGAGATCGGGAACCGGCACTCGGCCGCCGCTTCCCAGAGCGGGAACCAGTCACGATGGTAGAGCGGCAGGCTCATGCGCTTGAACGCGAGATCGCCGCCCTTCAGACCCATCCCGGCGCACCGGCGCACCTCGGCGGCGGCCGCCTTCGGGTTGTTGTTCGGCATGATGGCGAGCGGGAATGTGCGATTGGGATCGGAGCGCTTGGCGAAATCGACGGCCCAGTCGTTGTAGACCGTGTTGGCCCACGCGGCGAGCTCACGGTTGTCGATCAGGTCGTTGATCAACAGGCAGCCGTAGATGATCTCGGCGTCGAGGCCGTCGCGATCCATGTCGGCCAGCCTCAGCTCGGGCGTGGTCGGCCGGGGCTGGGCGCCGCGCCGGCTGTCCCACTCGAAGCCGACGGCCTTCATCTCGTCGATGTGGCGAAAGACCCCCGGCTGATACTTCAGGAAGCGCGGCCCCACGCCGTTCCACATCCCCTGGTCCTGTCCTTCCACGAACCAGTGGAGCCCGTCCTCCAGCTCCTCGACCCGCGGCGCGAGGAGCTTCCACTTCGCCGGCGCCTGGGAGGACCAGAGATCGGGCGGGCAGTAGGTGAGGTCGATGTGGTTGTCGCCGGAGATGAGTCCGTATCGCATGAGGTGCTCCTCCGCGTCTGAGATCCTTCGCGCAATGGAGGGTATCACGGCGCCGGTTCACGCTCCCTTGCGCTTCTTGAGCTCCTCGATGAGCTGGGGGACGACCTTGAACACATCGCCGACGACGCCGAGATCCGCCACCTGGAAGATCGGCGCGTCGGCGTCGGTGTTGATGGCCACGATCGTCTTCGATCCCTTCATGCCGGCCAGGTGCTGGATCGCGCCCGAGATGCCACACGCGAGGTAGAGGTCGGGCTTCACGGTCTTGCCAGTCTGACCGATCTGGAGCGCGTAGGGCACCCACGCAGCGTCGACCGCCGCGCGCGTCGCGCCGACGGCGCCGCCGAGGAGCTCAGCCAGCTCCTGGAGCATCGCGAAGCGCTCGGGCGCCTTGAGGCCCCGGCCGCCCGAGACGATGACGCGGGAATCCTCGAGCTGCGGGCCCTCGCGCTTCACCGTCATGCGCTCCACCACGCGGATCTTTCTGAGCGCCGCATCGCGCGGCGCCGCGACCTCCTCGACGGTGGCGGGCACCGCCCTCGGCCTGATCTCGAACGCCTTCGGGCGGACCAGGACGAGCTTGGTGCCCGACCCGGTTAGCGTCGCGGTGTTCTGATAGCTCCCGCCGAGAGCCGGAATCGTCGCCTCGATCGCGCCGCCCGTCAGCGTGAGGTCGCCGACGTCGGTCAGCGCGCCGCAATCGAGCTTCGCCGACAGCGTGGCCGCCACGTCGCGGCCCCCGTAGCTCGACGCGAAGAGCATGACCGCCGGCCGATGGCTGGCGATGAGGGCCGCGATCGTTTCCACGGCCGGCAACGTCGGGTGATCGCGATAGATCGCGTCGTCGGAACGGTAGACCTTGCTCGCGCCGTGCTGGGACAGCGTGGTGACCGCGTCGTCGGGAGCCGGCCCGAGCAGGACCGCTTCGGCGGTGCCGAGCTCCGCGGCCTTCGAGAGCAGCTCGAGCGTGGCCCGCGAGATCTTTCCGTCGACGACTTCGCCGTAGACCCAGATCAGGTCGGCCATGGCTGCGCGCCGCTCACACGAGCTTCAGGCCGGCGAGGAACTCGGCGATCTGTTTTCCGCCGTCCCCTTCGTCCTTGATGGTCCGGCCCGGTGGCCGCGCAGGCGGGCGGCCCACGGTGAGCACGCGCTCGCGAGCTCCGGCCGGGCCGACGTCGCCCGGCCCGAGGCCGAGATCGGCGGCGGTGTACTTCCGGATCTCTTTCTTCTTCGCGCCCATGATGCCCTTCAGCGTGGGATAGCGCGGCTCGTTGATCCCGGTGGTCACCGTCACCAGCGCAGGAAGCTCGGCCGAGACCGTGTCGTAGCCGCCCTCGCTCTGGCGCTTGATCGTCACGACGTTGCCGTCCACGGTCAGCGCCGTCGCGAACGTCAGCGGAGGAATGCCGAGGAGCTGGGCGAGTTGTCCGGGCACGAGGCCGGTATAGCTGTCACTCGACTCCGTCGCGCACAGCACGAGGTCGAACGGCGTCTTCCTGATCGCCGCCGCCAGCGCTTTCGACGTGCCGAGCGCATCGGAGCCTGCCAGCGCCGGGTCCGAGAGATGTACGGCGGCGGTGGCGCCCATGGCCAGCGCGCTCCGGATGCCGACCGTCGCGTCCTCGCCTCCCATGACGACGAGCGTCACCGATCCGCCATGCCGGTCGGCGAGACGCAGCGCTTCTTCGACGGCCTTGGCGGCCTGAGGGTCCAGCTCCTGGCTGACGCCCGTCCTGATGATCCGCTTCGTGGCGGGATCGATCTGGATCGTCACCGAGGCGAGCGGGACGATCTTGGCGCAGACGACGATGTTCACGCGAGCCAACCCGCCACGTCGCCGTCGAGGATGACCTCCAGGATCTCCTCGCAGTCGCGGAGCGCCTGATCCACGAGCGCCGGGTCGTCCTTGACGTGGGGCATCGCGCGGTTGACCGCGGCATGGAGCGCCAGGACCATCGCCTCCAGGTGCTCGTCGAGGGCGCGCGCGTTCATACGAACTCGCGGCCGACGGTCGGATCGGGCACCGTCAGGCCCATCGCCCTGATCAGCGGATCGACCTCTCGCATGTACTCCTCGCGCGCCTGGGCGTTGGTCCGGCGCTTGAGGCCCCAGTGACGATAGCGCTCCGAGCGCCGCGAGCCCGTGTTGCCGAACATGTCGAGGGCCTTCGGATACCAGGCATCGATCACGCCCTGGATCCGTTCCTTGTCACGGCCGCCACGCGCCGCGAACTCGGCGGTCTTGGTGTGGCCGTAGTCGATGTGCCCCAGCTCCTCGTTGATCACGTCGGGCAGCAACCGCTCCAGCGGGGCGTAGCTACAGCCGATGAACTCCTCGAGCTGGTAGCGTCCCACCCGGTCGATCAAAAAGCCGAACACCGCGAAATCTTCCCAGCTCGTGATGGTTCCGCGGAACGCGTTGACGTAGCGCTCCCGGTTGGGGCGGCTCAGGAGCGCGGAGACGTCCTCGCCGACCTCGCCGGCGAGCCGGGCGACCTTTCGATAGTGATCGGCCTCCTCGGCGGCCGTGCGCGCCACGATGAGCCGATCGACCTTCGTCGGCGCGTCCGGCAGGATGCTGCGCACGTAGAGATGCGGCCCGCCAATCTCGCAATCGGCCTGGATGGCGAGGACGCGCTTGAGCAGCACCTGGTACTCGGCGGGCATCTTCGCCACGTCGGCCGACTCGATCTTGTCGGTGAACGGTGTGTCCATGACGGTCTCCTACCGCCCCTCGAACTTCGGGCGTCGCTTCTCGCGGAAGGCCGTGACGCCTTCGCGGTGGTCCTTCGTCTTGATCAGGATCGACTGGCCGAAGCTCTCGATGGTCCGGCCCGTCTGGAGGTCCGCGCTCACGCAGTTCTGGAGCACGCGCTTGGCGATGCCGAGCGCCTGCGGCGCCTTGCCGCGCAGCCGCTCGGCCAGCGCTCGCGCCTCGGCCGCGAGCGCGCCGTCGTCGACCACGCGGTTGACCAGGCCGTGACGGAAGGCGTCCTCGGCGGTGATGATCTCGCCCGTCAGCACCAGCTCCTTGGCTCGCCCGAAGCCGACGAGCTTGACCAGCCGCGAGCAGCCGCCCACGCCGGGGATCAGGCCGAGGTTGTTCTCGGGCAGCCCGAAGCGGGCCGAGCGCGCCGCCACTCTCAGGTCGCACGCCATGGCCAGCTCGAGCCCGCCGCCCACGCAGGTGCCGTTGATCGCCGCGATCACCGGTTTCTCGAGCGCCTCCAGCTCGTTGAAGAAGTTGGTGAGCAGCCGCGTGTTGGCGCGGAAGACGGGCGTGTTCCAGTCCGTCTCGAACGTGGAGACGTCGGCCCCGACGCTGAACGCCTTGCCGCCGCCGGTGATGATCGCCACCCGCACCGACTCGTTGGTGTAGAGCTCGTCGGCCAGCGCCCGGAAGTCGGCCCGCATCTCCATGGAGATCGCGTTGTTCTTCTCGGGACGGTCGAGGGTGACGGTGGCGATGCCGTCCTGGACGTCGTAGCGGAGGGTCGTGAACGTCATGAGCGGAGTCCTTTCGCGCGCCGGTCGACGCTGCGCAAGATCATCTCGACGTAGCGGTCGGCGATGGACTCGGGAGCCAGGCGCCCGCCCTCCGAGAACCACGTCGCCACGCCCGTGCACATGGTGAGGATGGCCATGGCCGTCAGCTTCACGTCGGCCACCTGGAAGACGCCGGCGCGGACGCCGGTGGCGAGCAGGCCGCGGACCACGTGCTCGTATTCGTCGCGCTTGGCGAGCACGCGGCGCAGGTTGGCCGGCGTCAACGACCGCAGCTCGCTGTGGCTCAAGAACGCTTCCTGGCGCCGGCGCACGTGGAAGAGCACGTGGAAGCGCACGGCCGCCAGCAGTCGCGCGCGGTCGTCGTCGGCCGCCGTCACCGCGTGCCGGAGGCCGTCGAGCAGGTCGTCGAGCGTGCGGTCGAGGATGGCGAACAGGATGTCCTGCTTGGACGGGAAGTGGTAGTAGAGGCTGGCCGGCTCCATCCGCAGCCCGCGGGCCAGCGTCCGCATCGAGCTGCCGTGATAGCCGCGCGCGCGGAAGAGCGCGGTCGCCGCGCGCAGGATGCGCGCGGAGGCGGCCCGTTCCGGAGCGGTGGCGACGAGGGCGGCGCTCATACCTACCTAACGTTCGTTCGTCATGCTATCCACGGCGGGCCCACTGTCAAGGCGGCTCGCGGAGGGCGGCGCGATCCTTTACGATGCGGGCGATCGAACGCCGCAGCGGGAGGACGATCATGGCGGTGCTGACGATGAGGCGCGTCACCTTCGGCGTGTTGACCGCGCTCGTGGTGCTGGTGGCCTCGGGCGGGCTGGCGTCGCGAACGCCGGCCGCGGCTCAGTCTCCCGGCCCGATCAAGATCGGCTTCATCTATCCCGACAAGGGGCCGCTGGCTCAGCTCGGCATCGATCTGCGCGACGGGTTCCTGCTCTACTGGGGCGAGGTCGGCAACAAGGCCGGGGGCCGCCCCGTCGAGCTGATCCTCGAGACCAAGGCCAGCTCCAAGCCCGACGAAGGCCTGACCAAGGCGCGGAAGCTGGTGGAGCACGACAAGGTCCACCTGCTGGGCGGCGTCATCGCCTCGCCGGTGGCGTATGCGCTCCGGCCGTACGTGATCGCCCAGAAGACGCCGCTGGTGGTGATGAACGCGGGCGCCGACGGCCTCACCCAGCGGCAGCGGAGCCCCTACATCTTCCGGACGTCCTTCTCCAACAGCGACTCGTCCCATCCGCTCGGGGAATGGGCGTACAAGCAGGGCTATCGAAAGATGGTCCTGGTGGGCGCCGACTTCGTCGCCGCGTACGAGCACATGGGCGGCATCGCGCGGACGTTCACCGAGGCGGGTGGTCAGGTGATCCAGGAGATCTACCCGCCGTTCGGCAATGCGGATTTCGCGCCGTTCCTCAGCCAGATCCGGCGCGATGCCGACGTGGTGGCGACGTTCTTCGCCGGCGTCGACGCGATCCGCTTCGTGAAGCAGTACGAGGAGTACGGCCTGAAGGGCAAGATCCCGCTCATCGGCAAGGGCCTCACCCAGGGCGACGTGCTGTCCAAGATCGGCGAGCCTGCCGTGGGGATCGTCAGTGCCATTCACTGGGTTCCCGCCGTGGACACGCCGGAGAACAAGCGCTTCATGGAGGCGTACGCCGCGAAGTACAAGCGCCCGGCCGTCGACATGGCCGAGCAGGGCTACGTGGGCGCGCAGGCCATCGCGCGAGCGCTCGAGGCCGTGAAGGGGAACGTCGAGGATCAAGCCGCGTTCCTCGCCGCGCTGAAGGCCGTGGAGTTCAACGGACCGCGCGGCCGGGTGCGCTTCGACGCCTTCCAGAACGTCGTCCACACGGTCCACATCCTGAAGGTGGAGCAGCGAGGTGGCGCCGTCGAGAATCTGCCCATCGCCTCCTTTCCCAACACCACGCAATTCTGGAAGTGGAGCCCCGAGGCCTTCATGGCCCTGACGCCGTACGCCGAGCTGCGCGGAAAGTGGGCGAAGTGAGGAGGCGACGATGAAGTTCGGATACTTCACGCTGACCGACAACTCACCGGGATATGGCGCCCAGCGACGCGATCCCAACCAGCTCCTGCTCGAGGTGGCCGAGGAGTGCGTCGAAGCCGAGGCCATGGGCTACAACAGCGCGTGGGTCCCCGAGCACCACTTCGCGCGCTTCGGCGTGCTCCCGTCGCCGGCGATGTTCCTCGCTCACGTGGCCGCCCGCACGAAGCGGATCAAGCTGGGCCCCGCGACGGTCGTGCTCCCGCTCAACCATCCGCTGCGCGTGGTCGAGGAGTTCAACCTGCTCGACGTGCTGAGCCACGGGCGGGCGGTGTTCTCGGCCGGCCGGGGCTACGACGCGGGCGAGTACGGGCCCTTCGGCGCGTCGTTCGCGGACAGCCGCGCCGTGTTCGACGAGCAGATGGAATACATGATGGCGGCGTGGCGGCAGTCACCGTTCGAGTTCCACGGCACGTACTACTCGACGCCGGGGCCGCTGACGATTCTCCCGCGCCCCGTGCAACAGCCGCACCCCGAGGTGTACGTGGCCTGCTTCTCCAAGCCGTCGATGGAGCTGGCCGCGCGGCTGCGCGTCAACTCCATCTTCGCGCCGTTCGCGGCGGCGATGCTCTTCGGCTCGGTCGAGAACGCGGCGCGCGAGAGCCAGCGCATGGCCCGCGCGGCCGGGCTGGCCGACCCGAAGGTCATGTGCAGCTACTTCTGCGCGGTGGCCCATACCCACGACGAGGCGGAGCGCGCCCGGGAGCGCCTGCTCTACTACCTGCACAACGTGATCCCCGTGTTGCCGGGTGACAAGAAGACGGCCCCGCCTCACATCGCCTACTTCGTGGACGTCGTCGAGCGGCTCCGATCGATGCAGCCGAGCCAGCTCGGCGACCGCAGCATCGTCACCGGCGACGCCGAGCACTGCATCGAGCTGCTGAAGAAGTGCGAGGCCGGCGGCGTGTCGGAGGTCATCCTCTACTTCAACTTCGGCCACCTGAACCATCGCGACACGCTCCGCGCGATGGAACGATTCGCGACCGACGTCATGCCGCATTTCGCCGAGACGCGGCAGGGCGTCGCGGTGTAGCGGGCGAGGACCGCGATGACCGTCGGCCAGCTCCTCACGTGGCAGTGGCAGGGATATGCGAGGTATCACCGGAACACGACGAATCTGCTGCTGCACATCGTCGCCGTCCCGCTGTTCATCGTGGCGAACGTGCTGCTGATCGTCGCGGTGGTGAAGGTCTCGCTCGGGTTGCTCGCGCTGGCCGTCCTCGGCATCGTCGTCTCGGTGATCGTTCAGGGCCGTGGCCACAAGCTCGAACGCGTGCCCCCGGCGCCCTTCACCGGGCCCGCGAACGTCCTGGGCCGGTTGTTCCTCGAGCAGTGGGTGACGTTTCCTCGCTTCGTGCTGTCGGGCGGATGGTCCCGCAACCTCGCTCACTCGAGGAAGTAAGCGCCGCCACCGCCGGCACCGTCGTTCGTAACGCCGTGTATATTGTCCGACCGGAGGGTGCCCGATGATTGCACGACGACCGTTCGGACGGACCGGCCACGAGAGCTCCGTGACCCTGTTCGGCGCCGCGGCGCTGGCCCGAGCCAGCCAGGCGGATGCCGACCGCGCGCTGGAGGTGCTGCTGCGTTTCGGCGTGAATCACATCGACACCGCCGCGCGGTATGGCGATTCCGAGCTGCGCATCGGGCCGTGGATGGCGCGTCACCGGCGCGACTTCTTCCTCGCGACCAAGACCGGATCGCGCAGCGCTCGCGAGGCCCGCGACGACCTGCATCGCTCCCTCGATCGGCTGCGCGTCGACCACGTGGATCTGATCCAGCTCCACTCCCTCGGGCATCCTGACGACTGGGAGCAGGCCATGGGCCCCGGCGGCGCGCTGGAGGCCGTGGTCGAGGCGCGCCAGCAGGGCCTCGCTCGCTTCATCGGCGTGACGGGCCACGGCTGGACGATCGCCGCCATGCACAAGCGGAGCCTCGCGCGCTTCGACTTCGACGCGGTGCTGCTGCCGTTCAACTTCTTCATGGCCCAGGACGAGCGCTACCGGCGGACCTTCGAGGACGTGCTCCGGATCTGCGGCGAGCGCAACACGGCCGTCCAGGTCATCAAGTCGATCGCGCGCGGACCGTGGGCGACGACCGAGCGGACGCACACGACGTGGTACCAGCCGCTCGAGGAGCAAGCGGACATCGATCGCGCGCTGCACTGGGCCATGGGCGTGCCCGGCGTGTTCCTCAACACGGTGGGCGACCTGAAGCTCCTGCCCAAGGTGCTCGACGCCGCCAGCCGGTTCGAGCGTCGACCGCCGGACGAAGACATGCGGGCCATGCTCGACGCGACCCGGGCGACGTCGCTCTTCGGGCTCTCGACCTGACGCCAGGGGAAAGCGTTGCACCTTGGCGGTCATCCCAAGCTCATGGTGATGGCGATTGCCGTCGCGGCATCGCTGCTGGCAGAAATCCGCTTCGGCGTCGTTCGGGTGCCGGTCATCATCTGGGAGATCGCGTTCGGTATTCTCATCGGCCCACATGGACTGGGCCTCGCGACCGCCGGGGCCTCGCTGGAGTTTCTCGAGAACTCCGGGCTGGTCGCCCTGTTTTTCATGGCGGGAATGGAGCTCGACCTCGAGCGGGTCAAGGGCCGGCCCCTGTCGCTGGCCTTTCGCGGCTGGATCTTGTCGCTTGGCCTGGGGCTGGCGGCGGCCGGCCTTCTCTACTGGCTGGCCATCATTCACACACCGATCCTGGCGGCACTCGTGCTGAGCACCACCGCGCTGGGGACGTTCCTGCCCATCTTGCGCGATACCGTGAGGGGCGATTCGCATTTCGGCAATTTCGTGGTTGCGGCCGGCGCGGCGGGGGAGTTCGGTCCCGTGATCGCAGTGTCCCTGGTGCTCACGCCCGCGTATGGCGTGTGGCAAGGGGCCGTCTTCATGTTCGCCTTCGTGGCCGTCTGCATCGTGGCGGCGCTCGTTGCGCTCGGGCTCAGGCCGCCGAGGGCGGTGAAGCTGCTCGAACGCAGCATGCACTCGAGCACGCAGCTCCCCGTGTGTCTCTCGATCCTCCTCATGGCGTCGTTTGCGGCTCTGTCGCTCGAATTCGGGTTCGAGGCCGTCCTGGGTGGGTTCGCGGCCGGCATGGTCGTCGGTCTCGCCAGTCGGGGCGAACAGGGCAAGCCGTTTCGCGAGAAGATGGACGCAATCTGCTTCGGGTTCCTGGTGCCGTTCTTCTTCGTGGTGAGCGGGATGAGCCTCGACGTGGGTGCGCTCGTGCAGAGTCCGAAGACGATGCTCCTGGTGCCGATGTTCCTGATCCTCCTCCTGCGTACGCGGTGTCCCGGTACTCCTGTACCGCAAAGATCTCAGCCGCGGTGAGCAGTGGCCCTTCGCGCTGTACTCGGCGACGGCGTTGCCACTGGTGGTCGCCATCACTCACATCGGCGTGACGACCGGGCGTCTGCAGCCCGAGATCGCGCCTGCCCTGGTGGGCACTGGCTTGCTGTCGGTCCTGATGTTTCCGACGATCGCCGAGGCCCTGAAGGACATTCGGAACGCCGTGCCGCTGGATTCAGGCGGATAGGCCCGGAGACTCGCGTCATGGACACACGAATCGTCGCAACCGCCGTGGCTG
>WNGI01007175.1_pt1 | contig 17895 bp, 19 predicted proteins | sample 5400621 | NCBI WGS metagenome assembly WNGI01 (sample SAMN13153374, study PRJNA577476) | soil metagenome | isolation source: 20 cm soil or saprolite under Garry oak tree replicate 1 | place: USA:California | collected 2016-06-15
CGTCCAACCGTGTCGAAGAGATCGCTGTCTTGGGGAAGGCTGCCCGAGAGGGTAGACCGGCATTTGAAGAGGCCCGAAGTGAAGTCTCGAGGAAGGATATCGCCAGCCAAATAGGGGGCGTTCTCCCCTTTGCCGTCGCCATTGGGGCCATGACACCCAATGCAAAATCGGCGGTACAGCTGCTTACCCGCCTCCGAGTGTCCGGTCAGATTGCCGATGTGACTCTCCGCAGCGCTTGTTGCTGTGTGAATGTGAATGTCAATTTGCGCGGAGCAGGGAGCCGTCAGTAACAAGCATGCCACACTTGGGAGGAACGCCATCACGCTAACTCGAAGTTTCATATTGGCCTCTCTATTTCGGCGGGGTCCACGCTTCACCTAATGCGTTCAGCGTAAAAGTAGAGCCCCACCTTTACTCAGAAATCAAAATCAAAACCTATAAGCAAGCTGCGGCTCCAGACGCCGCTCGTCAGGCTGAAAGGCGCACCCACTCCGTCCCCGCTCAGCGGCACGATCCCGCGGCTCCTGGCCATCGAATATTCATTGTGAAAAGCCAGGCCAGCTCGGCTGTACATGAAAGGGTACCAACGGTATCCGAACGAATAGGCATCAATGTCGCCCAGGTCGCTGGGATTGGAGTCAAGAGCCTGCTGCGACACACGAATGATCTCGTAACGCCCCGTAAGAACCAGCTGGGGACTCACGTAATAATGGGACTCGATAAACCCACCATTCCAAATGGGAGCATGGGCACCAGGCAGTAGCGGCATATTCGCTGGCGTCGTAGTTCCCAGAAATGCGTTGTCGTAGCCGTGGACGTAATATGGCAGGAATTCCCATTTGCCCCGAAAGACGTAAAGATCGCCAGCGAACCCGGCGCGATAAAACGGTTTGTTTCCTATCTCCGCCCCAGGAATCGGCACGGGCGTGCCTGAAGCGGAAGAGGTCTGCATGACGGTAGGCCTCTCACCGACGTAGGCGAATGCTCCGAGTCTCTGCAAGCCCAGGCCGTTTACTTGAAACGCCTGGCTGAAGGTCAGATAAGCGTCATAAGTCCGATTCGAGGGCAAGCCTGATTGCCCATCGTTGCTGCTTAGCATGGCAACGCTGTAACGCGTATAACTCTTCGATGAATGCCCCATCAATTCCAAGCCGATTTGGTTGTCTCCCATACCGAAGCCGTTCGAATCCCCGGGTGGCACGAAGTGATAGGTCTGGTACAAGCCTCCGTTCGCCGAGAGAAAGAGGAAGCGCTTTTCAGAGACCAAATTGTCAAGTTCGAATTTTCCGAACTTCAAGTTCAGCCACTGGCTTCCATGCAAGTTGTCGAAGCGGATGAAGGCGTTCTCAAAGTGGAACGACCCTGTGTTGTCCGATGAAGGAAGAAGCGAGAACGAAACGTTCTTGAAGAGAGTGCCCGCCGTCCAAATGTCCATACCGGAGAGATCGAACCCATGGGCGGTGACCGTCTTATCGAGAAGAATGCTTCCCGCTCCCCCGCCAGGGACGGAGTCCACAGGCTGGTGGGTCGTGTCTTCATAGTGCCAGTTGGGAGTGATTCGGAAGGTGATCGGAAAATACGTCGGATTCTGATAGATGGGAGAATCACGATCGTTCATAAGCTGGTATCCGTTGTCTCGGAACACCTGGCCGAAGTTGTTCAGCTCCGGCCACGCCGTGTGACACGCCGAGCAGGGCAGACCGTATTTCCGCGCAAAGGCGGGAATGGCCATCACTTTCTGTACCGGTAGCGCGTAGACGGGCTGCGTCGCGCCTAGCAACACCGCAGCGCTCGCGGCTGCCTTAGCCAGAATGGTCGAGAGCGGCAATCGCGCCAGACGCTTCGCGCCGGAAAATAATTGCAGGATCAACCTTTGTAGGAACATTATTCCCCCTGATCGCCATGAGGCCCGGGCCGCTCGCCGGCTAGACGCGAAGGGCTCGCGGCCTCTTACAATCTCCGCAAGTGCCGCGCGTTCCCCGTCGTTTCCCAAGTTGACTGATTGAGGACATGGAGCGTGATGGTGATGCACGCGGAAATCCCTGCGGCTATTATTAAGGAAAGCCCTAAGAAGACGGAAGAGCTAAAACGCCTGCATGGAGACAAAGAATCAATGAGATGCATAAGGGCAATCATTCTCTTGACCCTGTGCGCCATCGCCGTATTGTCATCATCCCGTGCGATCCCTGAGGGGACCTACACGGTCATCACGGTGCACGACGGCGGCACCATTTCCGGGACAGTGAAATGGTCCGGCGAGCCGGTCAAACCCCTTTCTGCACCGATCACGAAGGATACTGATGTTTGCGATCCGGAAAAAGCGAAGAGCCGCGACTTGGAAAGAATAATCGTCGGCCCCGGTGGGGGCGTGGAGAATACAGTTGTCTATCTAGTGGATGTGACGCGAGGCAAGACGATGGACTTGTCCGAGACGCGCCGCCTACTGGACCAGAAAACTTGCCGGTACCTTCCTCACGTGTCGCTCGTGCCCGCGGATACAGAATACAGGCTGAAAAGCAGCGACCCGATTCTCCACACGGTTCACATGGAGGGGGCCGCCGATTTCAATCTTCCTTTTCCCTTTCAGAATCAGTTCATCGCGAGGACGCTGCACAAGCCCGGCGTGATCGAAATCAAATGCAACGCTGGCCATGTGTGGATGAATGGCGTCGTTCTGGTGGTTCGACACCCCTATTACGTGGTGACCGACAATCATGGCGATTACGAGCTGACCAATGTGCCGCCCGGGGAATATCAAATCGCTGCCTGGCACGAAAGCTGGAAAGTGACACGCGAGGAACCTACCCTCGACGTGGCTAGCCAAAAAATGACCAAGCGGCTCTTCTTCGGAGATCCGATCACGATTCAAAAAAAAGTAGAAGTGAAGGCAAGCGCCAAAGCCACCGTCAATTTTCAACTCTCTCCACCATAGAAGGCCGTCCATGTCTGGCCCGAGGTTCAATTAACAATCCGAAGGCGACGGCATGCGCCGCGTCGTGCTGCGCAGGTTTGCCTGCGATCATTCCTGTTACACTGAGCGTCCCGATCGAGGCGTGGAGCCCACCGGAAAGTGCCCAAATCAGCCCAATTAATATTTACCACTCAAGTATTTCCATAGTTAAATATAGAGGAAAATATGGGGATATCCGCCCTGCCGTGAAAACCACTGCTTTGGAGGCGCGGGGCGGGATCGAACCGCCGATAAAGGTTTTGCAGACCTTTGCCTTACCACTTGGCTACCGCGCCTCAGGTTAACCGATTTTACCAGACAGTCGGGCCGGGATCACCCTTCCGCGAGGTTACTTTCCTAAATAGCACGACGCGGTTGGCGCCATGCGTTACGCCGGAATTTTGGGAACGACCAGATGCAAGAGCTTCAACGAAGCTCCAGCCTCCGGCTGGATCGTCGCGCTTTCCGACGGGCCGAGATAGACACCCGCGCCTTTTGAAACTTCATAGTTCTTGTTGTCGAGGCGGATGCTTCCTTTCCCTTCCATCAGGTAGAGAAGCTGGTGCTTGTCCGAGGCTTCCGCTTTGAATTTCTCTCCGGATTTCAGCCAGCGCAATGCCGCCACCACATTCTTGGCGCCGCACAGATCCCGGTTCAGCACCTCGGTCACTTCGCCTACCGCCGCTTTCTTCCTTGGAAGCTTGTTTGTATCGATAAAAGTAAGCATGAATTTCTCCTTGGTCTCACCGAGGTCCTACGTTTGAACCCAAACTCCGCCTTCCACGCGTTCCCAGCGAAGGTCGTCCTGCGTCCCATCCAGAATCGTGGTGACAAAACGGTTGGGCGCCTGGAACTCGAAATAAAACAGCGGCGTCTTGGAGGCTCGCAAACGATGTTTCTCCTCGGCCGGAATGAAAATCATGTCGCCCGGCCCCACATCGCGGACTCCTTCTTCCGATTCCACGGCTCCATATCCTTCCATGATGAGATAAAAATGCTCGCAATTTTTGTGCAAATGATAGGGTGAGGAACCCCCCTTCACGTAGTGCATGATCCCCGCCAGCATGTCGTCGATATTCGTTAGCTCTTTGTTGACGAAGAATGTGCGCTCACGGCCCGGCACCACCGAGATCAGCTTTGGAAGCTTGTCCTCCTGAAAAACATATGCCATGAGTCCTCCTTATTAATTAACTAACGCCGGCCTTCAGTTCCGCTCTGGATGTTCCCGGCCGAGCCCACAATTCCTGGCTGGCGATCCGCGCGCCTTCGGCCATGGCTTCCAGTTTTGCCCACATGATGCTGGGGTGCACGCGCCGGTTGAACTGCTCCTGCGCAAAGCCGCAGTCGGTGCTGGCGATCACGTTCTCGCGTCCAACTACATCGGCAAACCGGATGATGCGTTCGGCAATGAGTTCCGGATGCTCGACCACATTGGTGCCGTGGCTTACCACGCCGGGAGCCAAAATCTTCCCCTCGGGAAGTTTGACGTCTTTCCAGACCCGCCACTCGTGCTCGTGGCGGGGATTCGCCGCCTCGATCAGATACGCGCCCGCCCGCACCCTCAAAATCAGATCGACGATCTTCTTGAGCGGGACATCCGTGGTGTGCGGTCCGGGCCAACTACCCCAGCAAACGTGGTAGCGAATCCGGTCCTCAGGAATCCCTTGCAGAGCATGGTTCAATACGTCGACGTGGCGGCTCAACCATCGATAGTAGTCTTCGAAACTTCCCGGCGGCACCATCCGATCGTAGGTTACGGCGGCGCGCGCGTCGTCCACCTGCAGCAAAATGCCGGAGTCGACAATCGTCTTGTATTCAGTTCTCAATGCCTCCGCCAAAGCTACCAGGAGGTCCTCATCGTTCCGGTAATACTCGTTCTTCCTGTCCGGGATGGCGCTCGAAGGCGCCGCCACCGGCAGGAACGCCTCTTCGACCTTCACGTCTAGAAGCGCTGCCTTAAAGTTCTCGATGTCCCGCTTGAGTTCGCCGAGGCCAGTGTATTGGATTGGCGCCACGCAGATCACGTCGTGCGTGGTCACCTTCGACCAGGTGCGCTCGTTGGGCTTCTCCAATTCTTCGTAGAATTCCCGGAAGCGTTCCCGGTCTGCGCCCCGCGCGAAGGGGTCCGCGCCGGGCTTGATGGGACGCTGTTCGAAACCGCTCAAGCGCTTCAGGGCGTACAGCGACCAGCTCGTGGACTTGCCAAATTCGCCGTCATCGACTACGTCGATGCCAGCCTGAGCCTGTCGCCGCACGACTTCGGCGACGCTGTCCGTGAGGAATTTGTCATACGACCGCTCGTCGACGGCTCGGCCCTCTTGCCGCGCGCGTACAAAATCAAGCAGCTTAGCCGGACGGATCAGACTGCCCACGTGCGTGGTCAGTATTCGGTTCGTGCTACGCTTCATACCCAGTCTCACTCAAATGCCCCCGGATTTTACAACGCTACTTCCCCCGCCTCAATAGTTCAATTCGCGGAAAATTTCAGCGATCCCATCGAAAGAAGACATCAATTCAGCGACTGGTTATTTTGGAACCCTATCGGGGCGAGGGCGCGACACCAGCGGGTTTTCTGACTACTTCGTCGTAAGCTTTGTCTTCGTCTATGACGCAAAACCACTCCGCAATTTCCCAGGTTGGCTCGAGTTTGTGGAGTTTGGGGGGACTGACCCAGACCTTCGTGTACGATTTCGGGTCGTCGATGGTGATTTGCAGTTCCAACGTGTCATGATTCAACCGGCGGTAGCGCTCGGTAAGGTGCGTTTGTTCGCTCCGCGGATCCCCATAGGGATCGACCCACTGCTTGTCGTTGAACCCAATCGTTTCGACAACGAATGAGTCCCCTTCCCATTTGCCAACCGAGTACCCCAACCAACTGGCGTCGGGATCTTTGGGAAGTGAACGCCCGTCCGCCCAGATGGTGCGCCAAATGTGTTGCTCCTCGAAGAACATGAACATCCTGCCCGGAATTTGTACGATCTCAAATGGGTTGGGATGATTGAGAAGCTTGGGAGGGCCGTCCGGATCGCAGCGCAAGGAAGGAGCATTCTCCTCACCTGGAATAGCCTTCGGTCCCACGAGCGGTCTCGCGGCCTCGAGCCTCGCCTGCCCCCAGGGCGTCAAGGGAGGGCGAAATCTTTGATTCACGGCATTCATGCCGGGCGTTCCAGGCACATCGCCCTCCGGATACTGCATCCAAACACCAGACAGATCGTGGGAGAGGGCTGGGGCCGCATCTCGAGTCTTCCCCGCATTGGCCGGTTTACTGGTCTGAGCAACCGAGACCGGCAGAAAGGCCAGTCCTGCACCCAAGACCGCGAGCAAAGCAGCGAGCCGTGCGCCAAGAACCTTCCGCCTCGAAAGACAGTGGCCATCTGAACGATGATTGAGGGTTAGCTTCCCCAGCGAAGAAGTCCGATCCGTCATCGTTTTTTCCTTTCCCAACTCTCGTTGCCAGGCTCAGGAGCAGTGCGGGAACGCAATATATCAGAGCGATCTTTCCGAGGAATTGTACGCCGTTTTTGCGAGGAACCATATGTCCGCAGTCCTCTCAAGTCAGGTTTTTCTTGGAAGTCTTCGGGAGGAGCGCGGAGCCCTATTTCTTTTCCTTGCTGACTTTGTAGCCCTTCTTGGCGATTTCGGCCGAGCGCTGCTCCAGCGATGCGCGGGTGAAGAGCTGCGGCGAGAGGTTGGAATTGTATTTGCAACTGGAAAGGTATGTCTGAGTCACCCGGCGGCCATTTTGCATGCGGGTGATGCTGAGTGGCGTCAGAACGCCATCGAGAGAAATGAACTGGGTATAACTCGTGGCGATCTCGGTGCGCTCGCGCGTCTCCGGATCCCGCTTCTCCACCACCCAGCGCAGCGGCAAGTGCGTGGATTTTTCTACGGCCATGCGCAATGCGCGATGGTCGCGGTCGGAAAACTCGATCCACTCCACTTCCTTCAGATCCACGATATCGGTTCCGGCATAGCGAAATTCCACGCCGTCCTCGTTCATGCGCGATCTCAGCATGTTGTTCATTCCGGACTTCACCTGCTCGGCGAAATTTTTAGTGACATCTTCCGGTTGGTCAATCACGCCAGATTTATCAAGTATCCAGCCCTGGTCACCATCAAATACCGTAATGAGAACCCCGCCATGCGAGATACTCAGGTCGTCAACCCCTAGCAGGAAGGCCAAAACAGTGTGCTGGCCTTTGGAGATGTACTCGACGCGGTCTTTTGACGGCAGCAGCCAAAGATCGCGATACGATGTGAACCCCATGAGGTCGCCACTCGAGCCGAATTGCGCGACGCGCCCCTCGCAATCGGAATCGTGGACATTCAGGTAAGCGTTCCCACCCAGCGTGGCAATTACCTGCCGCACAACGGCCTTGGCCTTTGTCGCGCTCTGATCGGGCATCAACTCCTGCCCCGGCCGCGCCGCCGCGGGCATTCCGTACCCCGTGGCTAAGCCAAAAACTAGGCCGAGACACACCATCGCTCGCAATATCAACTGCACAGGGCCCGTACCTCCACTTACATTGAGGACTTCACCCGCAACAAAGGTTGCCAGGGCGGAAACTTGGAACGCGGCCGGCCCGGCAATTTCTTCAGGCATCGATGCGCGGCTCAACGAACGCAGCATCGACCCAAACGTGCGGCAACGCGCCTACTTTGCCGCCCCGGCGTGGCGCGCGGCGGTCAGCAGATCGCGGAACAGTGCCTGCGTTAGCGCGTCCGCCGGCATTCTTTCGGGATGCCATTGCACGCCCACAACCCAGTTCGAATCGCCAGTCCATTCCACCGCCTCTACGACTCCATCGGGGGCATGTGCCGTGATTCGCAATCCCCGGCCGGGCTCATGAACCGATTGGTGGTGCGACGAATTGACGTCCACACTAGGCGCGCCGCAAAGCTCCAACACGCGGCCGGGATCGAACTGCGCGCCGTGCATTGGGTCCGCACTTCGCGGCCCGCCGGATGGCTTGTCTTCGTCAGGGCTATGGGAAATTTTCGATCCAAGCTCGCTCGGGATATCCTGGATCAGGCTGCCGCCCAGAAAGACATTCAAAGACTGTATCCCGTAGCAGATCGCCAGCACTGGCTTGCCTGAAGCCAAAGCGTATTCCAAAATCGCGAAATCGGTTCGCTCGCGAACAGGATCGGCATCGGCTGTGGCCGGATGGCGCTTCGCGTGGAAGTGCGCCGGGTCAATGTCAGCGGGGCTGCCTGGCAGCAGGAATGCATCCAGTTCCGCGGCGCGGCGTTTCAGCTCTTCAGGTGACGAAACGAGCGAGACCAGCACAGGCTCGCCGCCAGCACGCTCCACGGCGCATAGGTATTTATCGAGCTTCGGCCTATTGTTCGCCGTTTCTTCCTGGACCGTTCGCCACGGCACACCCACGCGCGGGCGAACATGACTTTGATCGGGCATGGAAGAAGCCATCCTAGCATCGTGGGTCAGGAGCGGCAACACGCGGCTGGACGAACAGGAGTACTAAACGTATACGCGAGTGTCCGATTGAATTCTGCGCAATCTTTGCGGGTGACTGCAGAAGTTGTTTGCGTTCCAATAAGGGATTCCAATCCTTGATTTCGTTCCCAAAGAGAACCTTCCTGATCCAACCAATCCTGCCCGAACATCACAAATTTGTGGATTCCCAATAGGTTAATTCACATGATGGCTTTGGCCCCACCTGTGCTCCTGCGTCTTACCGAAGAGGTTGATCGCTAACGAATAAGTTTTGGAAGCAAGCCACTGCTGCGGGCGATGACTTCCCGATCGCCTAGTCGCCCGCCCAACTCTTCGATGCTGTCCGTGAACACACAATAAAAAAGTCTTTCGGCAGGAGGACGAATATGTATCGAATGGCAAGAGCCGCACTACTGGTTTTGGTATTTGCTGGGCCGTTGGGAGCCCAAACTCTATCCATGGAACGCGAAGCTACGACACACTGGCTATTTGACATCGAGACTGGAAGCGAGGCGGGGCTTGGGTTCAAGATGCCCCATTTAGCGGCTGGCTTCGGCGTTGAACAATCAGTTGGAAAACATTATGAGTTGCAAGGGCGCGTAGCCTACTCACCAGACAAGAAATACATCACCAATGACGGCAGCGCGCTTAAAATGATGGGTACCGGCCTCTACTGGATAAATCAGAGCTTCGCACTGACTGGGAGTCTACGCCATTCCAATCTGTGGACATCACAGTTTGTTAAGAGTTCGTGGGCGCCGTCGGCGGGAATAGCAATTCGAGAATTTGGATTCGGTTACCCGGGAAGGATATATCTAGGGTATTTGTTTCCCACCGGGTGCCAATGGGGGCTAAGTTGCCCGATCCAATCAAATCGCACACAAGGCGTGGAGGTCTATTGGGAGACCCGAATCGCGTCACATGTGCGGCTTGGAATTTTGTACGGTTTCTATCACGTATTGAATCAGAGTAACGAGCTTCGCCCGGACATCCCGCGCACTGGCGAAGTCACAGGCGATGTTCTCGTAACTGTGAGATATGAACTTCGCCGTGGAAGCATGGATAAAATGTATTGAAGGCGGAAATAAAGAGAGAAACGGGCAGGGCATAAAGTTGTCTTTACCTTTGCGTTTATCAATCGGAGAGGGAGAACTGAACTCCAACTACCAGACGATGCGCCGCCCTTTAGGTCCAATAGGCCTCACTGGCTCTCCCGCGTTCAGGACTAGCTAGTCTTGATATTTTTGCCGAAGTCGAGGTGTCAGCCGAAGCATCAGTTGCACGCGTTCCACTTCATTTAGCCAATCGCCGAGCGTGGCGTCGAGTTCTTCTTTCTCGGGAGCTACGATTCCGGTCGGACAAAGTGGGCCAAGCTTGCGGAGGGCCACGGCGCGATAACGATGGATCGTCCGATCGCCCGCAGTGGCGCACCATTCGTTATCTTCAGAAAGAAATAGAACGGCCGGCACTCGACTGCCGCCGTTGACACGCAGCTCTGGAACCAATTCACCGTCCCTTGGCCGCTCGACAAAGCGCAAATCAATCTTTCCTGGATTCGCTTGGGCGATCCGGTGAATGAGCGGACATTGTTCAACACAATCGCCGCACCAGATGCCGCTGAAGATCAAAATTTTCATTTCCCGCACAAAGCCGCCGACAAGCTGCTTTTGCGCTTCGCTCAGTCGGGCGGCATCATATACCTGGCTCCAGCGGCGTTGCTGCTCGTCGGTACCGGTCTTAACGTACCGGTCGTATGGAAGCCCAGTAGCAAATTGATCCTAAGAAGTTTTCGTCATAGTCGCTGAATCATACTCATACATGGCCGCGATCTCAATAGAGCACTCCCACTCGCCTAATTCTGGATAAATATGCAACCCCGTGAAGTGCGGGTCGCGCTCAGCGGATCTTGGACTTGCAGTTGCCGGCTCGGAAACGATCCCACAAACCGCGCGCGAGCTGTTGCCCGAAACTGCACATACGGCCCGTCCGTCACCACATCGAAATGGGTCCGGCATATAATTGATTTATGAGAGGCCGGGTATGAAGGGACTGATCGGATTGCTGGTGACTGCGGCGCTCGGTGTCGGCATATATCTTTACTCTTTGAAGATGGCCTCGCCCGGTCCGGGGATGGTGGCGACGCAAGCCATCAGCACCACGGGCGTGCAGAACGATTTGATCGGCATCGCGCAAGCCGAGCGAATGTATTTTGCACAGAACAGCTCGTACGCCGACCTTGCCACACTGTCGTCGAGCGGCACAATGAACATCGCGCGTACCGGCCGGGACGGTTACACGTATACGGCTGAGGCGTCACGCACTGGCTTCACCGTGACGGCGCGCTATACCGCTCCGCCTCCGGAAATGCCCAAGGGCGTCGAGCCGCCGCACTGGCCGACGTACACCATCGACCAAACGATGGAGATACGCCAGGGCGACTAAGCGCACGCCCCTGCGGCGTGCCCCTCTTATGGGTTGTGCCTTTTGTCCGCAACGGTAACTCCCCCTGTTGCAAAATTGGTTGTAGGTAAGTCCACGAATACGATGTGGGTGCTCTCGCTCTTGGCGCCCGCTTCTTCCAGGAGCACTTGCGTTACTCGCTGGGCGACTTTGCGCTTTTGATCGACCGTGCGCCCCTCGAGCCACGTGATGTTCACATATGGCATTTCTCTTTCCTCCTGAAAATCTATAGGAATCTCGGCCCATGAGTCTAGCGCGAAAAACGTGGCCTGAAAACCGCGGTTGGAGATGAAATGTGATCCAAGCCCGGCGCGCTGCCTGTGCTAAAATAGGCCTCGGATGCACCCCCACCTCAAATACCTGATTGAGCTGCAAGCTGTTGATCTCCGCCTGATCGAAATTCGCGAGCGCATGAGCCGGTTCCCAAAACGCCTTGCGGAACTCGAAGGCCGCGTCACCGCTGTGCGGCAGCAAATCACCACGGCAAAGGACGCCCTGACCGGCAGCCTGAAAGCCCGTAAAACGTACGAGATGGACGTCGAGCAATGGAAAGAGCGCGCGAAAAAATACCGCAACCAAAGCGGCGAGGTCAAAACCAACGAAGCGTACAAGGCGCTGCAGCACGAGATCCAAAACGCCGAGGACGAAGTTGCCAAAGCCGAGGATCGCCTGCTCGACCGCATGGTGGCCGGCGAGGAATATGAGCGCCAGTTAAAGGCCGCCGAAGTGGCCGTGAAGCAAGTGGAAGCGGCCGCCAACGTGGAGCGGCACACGATTCAGGCCGAATACAACGCCGCGCAGAAGGAACTCACCGCGGCCGAGGCTGTGCGGGCCAAGGCCGTCGCGGCAGTGCCCGAAGATTTGGTCGACCACTACGAGCGCATCGCGAAGCGGCATGGTGGTATCTCCCTGGCCGAAATCCGCGGCGAGGGTTGCGGCCAGTGCGGCGTCCACATCCGTCCGCACGTGATCCAGAAATTGCAGCGCCCCGAGAACGAGGAATTCTTCCACTGCGAGACTTGCACGCGCATCCTCTATTACGCCGACCACAAGCCAGCGCAGGCTCCTGCGTCCGCGGCGGCGTCCACGGCAGTTGCCCCTGCCGCACCCACCCATGAAAGCTAGCTTCCGAACCGCAAGACGCAGCGAGAACACATGATAAAAAGCTCACCGAAAGCGTCCGGACGGCTGTTTGCGGAGTCTGAGACGCCGGCGGCGCGCCTGGAGGGCATGTACACGGCGAATATTGATGGCGCTGCGCGCGGGAATCCCGGCCCTGCGTCTTACGGTCTGGTATTGCGGCGGCCCGACGGGACGCCGCTCGAATCGCTCGGAAAATATATCGGCCGGCACACGAACAATGTCGCCGAATATTACGCGTTGATCGCGGCGCTCGATTACGCCTTGGCGAACGGGATCAAACGATTGCGGGTCCAGAGCGACTCGCAATTGATCGTGAATCAGATCAAGGGCTTGTACAAAGTGAAGCACCCGGACTTGCGGCCTCTCCACGAGCGCGCGAAGAAATTGGCCGCGGGTCTCGAAGCGTTCGCGATCCAGTATGTGCCGCGCGAACAAAATCACGAAGCAGACGCCGCCGCCAACGCCGCGCTCGACAACACGGCCGGCGTCAAGCCTTCGTTCGGCTCCGAGCGGAACCCCCCGCAAAAAGCCGCGCCACGCAAACTCCGGGCGCGCTATCGTGATGGCGTTTTGGTTCCCGCCGAGCCGCTTGATCTCAAAGAGGGAGCCATCGTGGAAATCAGCGTCGCGCTCGTACCCGAACAGAATTAGCTCGGCGACCCCCCGGGAACGCCATTCTCCCGAATGGCGCCTTTCAACCCGCCAATCTGGAGATTGGCGTTCCCGGCTGTGTGAATTTGGTCTTCAAATCGACAGAGGACGCTCCGGAACACTCATAACCATGTGGATCGTAACCGGCGGCGCCGGGTTTATCGGAAGCAATCTCATCCAGGCCTTGAATGGCCGCGGACACACCGAAATTCTGGTCGTGGACCGGCAAAACAAAGACTTCGGAAATCTCAGCGATTTGCGCTTCACCGATTTGTTGCAGCCCGAGGAATTCCTCAAAACGCTGAGCCGCAACGCCCTGCCTGACCGCATCGAAGCCATCCTCCATCAGGGCGCCTGCGCGGATACGACCTGCACGGACGAACGCTTCATGATGGAGAACAACGTATCGTTTTCGAAGGCCGTGTTGCGCTTCGCGATCGAGAAGAAAATTCCGCTGGTGTACGCCTCGAGCGCAGCGATCTACGGAGCGAATCAAAATTTCCGCGAGTCGTCCGAAAACGAGGCCCCGCTCAATCTCTATGGCCAGTCGAAACTCATTTTCGACAACTACGTCCGCTCGATTCTTCCCTCTGTTTCCAGTCCCGTCGCCGGCCTGCGCTACTTCAACGTGTACGGCTCTAGGGAAAGGCACAAGGGACGCATGGCTTCGATGATCTACCAGTTGTATTGCCAGCTCCGGCGGGATGGCCGTGCGCGCCTTTTCGAGGGCAGTAGCGGTTTTGCCGCGGGCGAGCAGCGGCGCGACTTCGTTTCCGTCTCGGATGTGATCGGAGTCAATTTATTCTTCGCAGCGGGCCCAGTCCGGAAAGGGATCTTCAACGTCGGGACAGGCCAGGCGCGGACATTCAACGAAGTGGTGAAGCAGTTGAGCCGCGCCCTGGGCAAAGGTGCCGTTGAGTACATTCCATTTCCGGAAGGGCTCCGCGAAAAGTATCAGAGCCACACGCAAGCCGACATCGCCGCCCTACGCGGTGCCGGCTATGCGGACCCTTTTGCGTCGCTCGAAGACGGCATTGCCAAGGTGGCGCGCGTCTGGCAGAACGAATAACCGTAGAGCCCGAATTTAATTCCAGAATGATTTACTTCAAGGAATAGGAACGATACAGCGTATCGCGCTGGGCGGGGATGTATCCAGCGTCGGAAATGATGCGGCGCAACTCGCCTTCGTTGGTGCGGTTGCGCACGCCGGCGGCGAAGACGACGTTTTCTTCAATCAAGATGCTGCCAACGTCATCGGCGCCAAACTGCAAGCCCACCTGGCAAACTTTAATTCCCGGCGTCAGCCAGCTCGACTGGATGTGATCGATGTTGTCGAGATAGAGCCGGCTGATCGCCAGCGTCTTCAGGTAATCGACGGCGGTTGCTTCCGGCACTTTCTTTCCGAGTGGCGTATTTTCAGGCGCAAACATCCAGGGAATGAACGCGGTGAAGCCTCCGGTATCTTCCTGGATGCGGCGCAGGCGTTCGAGATGATTGACGCGGTGGCGGTATTCCTCGCCGCAGCCGAACATCATTGTGGCGGTGGTGCGCATGCCGAGCGAGTGCGCGACGCGGTGCATGTCCTCCCATTCGTCGGACGTGCACTTCAGACGCGAAATGCGCGCGCGGATTTCATCATCCAAAATTTCCGCGCCGCCGCCGGGAATCGAGTCAAGCCCCGCGGCCATCAATCGCGCGATCGTTTCGCGCACACTGAGGCCGGAGACTTCCGCAATGCAGCCGATCTCCGGCGCCGAGAAACAGTGCAGATGGACTTGCGGGAAACGCTGTTTGAGCGAGCGCAGCAGATTTTCGTAATACTCGATGCGCAGGTCCGGGTGCAAGCCGCCTTGTAACAGGATACCCGTGCCGCCCAGTTCAAGCATTTCTTCAATTTTTTTGTAGATGGTTTCAAACGAAAGCAGATAGCCTTCCTTCGAGCCGAGCGGGCGGTAGAACGCGCAGAACGAGCAGTATTCGGTGCAGAAATTCGTGTAGTTGATGTTGCGATCGATCTGATAAGTCGCCACGCGAGGGTCCGTTTTCTTGCGGCGCACCTCCATCGCGGCCATGCCGATGCCGATCAAGTCATCGGAGCGAAACAGGTCGAGCGCTTCCTGCTGTGTCAGTCCCATCACGATTGAGTCCTTACTTTATCTCGCAACCTTCTGGCGCGCGGCATTTACCCCGCCGACGAATTCGAGTTCCCGGAATCGCGGAATCAAACCGGCGCGGAGGCACTCCTCAAAATACAGGTTCAAGCCCACCAGATTTTCCTCATCAAGCGAATAATCAATATTCTCGGTCAGATATCGCTCGAGCGCGCGCGGCGGCAAATCGAGCTTCAGCGACGCGCCTTCGGCAATTTCGCCAATGTGCGCGAGGCCATATTCACGCGACGCCTGAAAGTCCGCGACGATTTCTGGCGTGACCGTGCCGCGACGCGCCACCCAGATCGCCAGCACGCACGCATGGCCGGTCATTTCGCGCCATTGCTGCACAATGTCGTAAACGAACAACGTCTGGACACCTTTGACCAACGGCTCGCCGTCATCGCCGCAACAGCAGTCCTTGCCCTGAGGCACTTTTGCTTCGAGCTCATCCAGCCTGATGCGCAGGCGCAGCGCCGGATCGCCGATGATCAGCGCGGCGTCGGCCCGGTCGAGCATTTCGTCCACATCGGGCGCCGCGTCGATGAATTCTGGTGCGATGTTCCAGTGCCGCTGGCAAAGCACTCGCACGAGGCCAACCGAACTACGGGAATTGGTGTCTAACGCGAAACTCCGCGCCTGGTCGATGGGCACCTTTGACACGACGAGAAGGCTGCGCACTTCGTTCTTGGCTGCCACCGCCATGCCCGGCAGGGCTATCACGTTTTCCATGCGCTGATACTCGATGGCAGGGATGATCCCCACGTCGGCGCGGCCAGCTTTCAGGTCCTCGGCGCACTGCGACGGCACGGCGAACGAGAGGTCGTACCGGCCCGTGAGAGGGCCGTCCGTGAAGCCCCAGACCAGCGGCGCCGTATTCAGAAATTCCACGATGGAAATGCGCAGTTTGCCCATATTCGCCAACGCAAGGGGACAATTCACTATAGCACAGCCCGTGCGGCTGCCGAACGCGCCCGGAAAGGAAGGTCAGGCAGGAAGCCCTTGAACACAGAGTTTGCGGAGAGTTCAAAGGGCGCAGGGCGCGAAGACTCATTCCAAAATATTTGAGCTGGGCCATGATCCCAGAGACACTCCAAAATCCGATCTTTCCGATTGAAACGATGAATTTGACTTTCGAGTTGACGATGGCTAATATCGAGGGCGAGTAAGAGCCTTGTTAAGTTCTGGGGGGGTTCTATGACTCGTGAATATGACCTCTTTGAGAAATTCCCCGATGGTTCATCGCTTTGGCGGGCTTCCGTTTCTGGACTCGGGAATGCGCGCCGATCGACATGACTGCGGGAAAGACGCTTCGCCTTGCCCCTAGGCCCAATCCGTTTAACTTCCGTGCTCCAAGAAAGAATATCGGCCAAAGCAACGAAAGAATTGCCTAGCCCAGGTTGCATAACCTTGCAAAAAGAGCCCACCGCGCCTAAAGAGGCGGTTTCTAGAAACACATGATCTCGCGAATACTTTAGCCTGGGTCCCCGACCGAGTCGGGATGCATAAACCACGCTTCAGACCCGGGGTTTTTCTGTCCCGTCCTGTAATCTTCTTTTGATTGGCGAATACTCCCCACCAAACAAATAGGCCTGCCACTGATAGCCGCGATTCCTTGACTTCTACGCTGGGGGGATGTAATCAAGGACAGCAAATTTGCGCCGTGAAGTTCGTTTAATAGGGTGGAATCTGGGAGGAGCCCATGCGGGATCGCAGGGATTTCTTGAAGACCGTGGCGGGCGCAACTGCGGGAGTACTCGTCACCGGTGGCGGGTTTGCCGATGCCGCTCTCCAGGCGCCTCAGGCCACGCCGGCAAAGCGCCGGGAAGTATTCGTGGGAGGCAAACGCGTAAAGGTGGTCGACATGCATGCCCACTGCGTGGTGCCGGAAGTGTGGGACGTCGTTAAGGATACGCCCCTCGCTTCGAGTGCAGGCAATCGCGCCCGCGGACCCAACGTGATGGGACCGGATCGTTTGAAGTCGCTCGACGACCGGGGAATTGACGTTCAGGTGTTGAGCATCAATGGTTTCTGGTTCTATGCGGCAGACCGTGAACTCGCGAGCAAGATCGTCAAGCTTCACGATGAAAAGCTCTCCGAATGGTGCAAGGCACATTCCGATCGCTACGTCGGTCTTTCCTCAGTCGCACTACAATTTCCTGATCTGGCGGCCGAGCAGTTGGAGCATGCCGTCAAAGAATTGGGAGCGCGAGGCGCCGCCATCGGCGGTCATGTGATGGGCGAGGATCTGTCGGGACCCAGATTTGACCCGTTCTGGGCCAAGGCGCAGGAACTTGGCGTCATCGTTTTCATGCACCCTCAGTCTGCCGAGAATGTCGTCAAGCCCGACGGACTTAAAGGAAAAGGTGACTTGGGGAACATCATCGGAAATCCTCTCGAAACCGCTGTCTTTCTTACCCGCATGATGTTTGACGGAACCCTGGATCGCTTCCCTGGCCTGAAAATCTGCGCGGCTCATGGCGGCGGATACATGCCGTCCTATCTCGGACGATTTGAGGTGGCCTGCCAGGTGCGGAATAATGCCAACTGTGCGAACAAGAAACACCCGAGCGAGTACTTGAAGAGCCAGGTTCTTGTCGATTCCATTGTTGTTTCCGAAGAGGGTCTGCGGCACTTGGTCGCGGAAGTCGGCGCCGGCCAGGTCGTCTTCGGAACGGACGAGCCCTTTAACTGGCCTACCAGTGTGGATACAATCCTGAACGCGTCGTTCCTGAGCGACGCCGAGAAGGAAACGATTCTCGGCGGGACCTTGGTCAAGCTGCTTCGACTTTGATCGAACAGAGTTTTTTAAAAGCCGGGGTCCCCAAACCCGCATAACGAGTGAGGCGTTGCAGAGGGTTTCAGTTAACTTTCCGAGGAGGAAACTTTGAAAAAATCGGTTGCGATCTCTCTAGTTGTTTTCGCACTACTTGCAGTCGGCACAAGGGCCCAGGTGCCAGGACCGTTGAAACTGATTCAGACGATTCCCCTTCCAGGGCTCAAGGACGGCGATTTCGATCACTTTCAAGTGGATCTTCCGGGGAAACGGTTATTCCTCGCCGCTGAGGATAATTCAGCAATTG
>WNGI01007301.1_pt1 | contig 17868 bp, 12 predicted proteins | sample 5400621 | NCBI WGS metagenome assembly WNGI01 (sample SAMN13153374, study PRJNA577476) | soil metagenome | isolation source: 20 cm soil or saprolite under Garry oak tree replicate 1 | place: USA:California | collected 2016-06-15
TCGATCCGGTCGACGTCCGCGAGGGGCACATCCTGCACGTCCCAGAACACACCGGAGTACAGCGGCGTGTATACCGTGCGCCCATCGATCAGGACCAGCAGCTTGTTGGCGGTGGTGCTGTTGAACCCGCGTGCGCTGACGGCCCATTGTCGCGAGTCGACCTGCGCGACATGCAGGTTGGTGGCGAGGCGCAGGGCCTCGGGGAGACTCGTGACGCCGGAGCGCCGAATGTCGTCCTGGGTGATGACCTGGATGGCGGAGGCCACTTGCGCCAGTCTCTCGGGACGCTTCGAGACGGACGTGACCTCCACGTTCATGAGCTGCTCAATGCTCAGCTTCTTCAGGGAGTCGGCGGACAGAGTCGAATCCGGCCGCTGGGCGCACCCGGGCGATGGGAAGCAGACCAGACCCAACGTGACGAGGATCGATGTCCCGGCCGCCACGCTCCTCATGGGCACATTAGACCTCATTCCCGCACAAGTTGCGCTTCCCGGCCCGAACTGTGGTGACCCATGTCACTTAGCGCGAACTGGCCTGGGCAAGGACCGTCGCGCGGACGCAGAAGATGGGTTGGCGGGTCATTCCACAACAGGGCGTTTTTGCGGCACGGAGGGGTGCCAGTGCGACACCTTCCTAGGGGGAAGGTCCAAGCGCGTCCCCGTTCAGTGCGGTGGCTCGTTCAAGAGCAGCCAGTAAAGCCCGACCTCCGACACCGCTCGTGCGAACGCCTCGAAGTCCACCGGCTTGACGATGTAGCTGTTGGCGCCGAGCCGGTACGCGGCGGCGATGTCGGGCTCTTCGCGCGACGAGGTGAGGATAACGACGGGGATGGTGCGCGTGCGCTCGTCCGACTTGAAGCACTTCGAGCCCGTCGACCTTGGGGAGCTTCAAGTCGAGCAGCACGACCTTGGGGACGACCCCGATGTCGCGCAGCGGGTGGCTGCCGTCGCCGAAAAAGAAATCCAACGCCTCGGCGCCGTCTCGGGCGACAAATACCTGATTCGCGAAGTTGCGCGCCTTGAACGCACGCAACGTCAGCTCGGCGTCGGTTGGGTTGTCCTCCACCAGGAGGATTTCGACCTGGTGCTGGTCCGTCATCTGCTGCTGGTCCGTCATCGGGTCTCCTCGTCGTCGATTTAGGTACACCGACTCCCCGCCGTGGAGCCGGTCCGGCGCATCAGCCCGCGTCCAGGACGTCCCGGACTTTGCGCACCAGGGCGTCGGGCCGGAACGGCTTCTGCAAGTAGGCGAGGCCCGGCTCGAGCATCCCGTGACGCACGATGGCGTTGTCGGTGTAGCCGGAGATGTACAGCACCCGGATGCCGGGCCGTTGTGCGGTCAGCCGGTCGGCCAGATCGCGGCCGCTCATCCCCGGCATCACGACGTCGGTGAGGAGCAGGTGGATCGTGGCGCCGTGCTGGGCGGCGAGCGCCAGGGCGTCGGCGCCGCTCGGCGCGGCGAGGACGTTGTACCCTTGCCGCTCGAGCGCCTGCCGCGCGATGGTGCGCACGGCCGGCTCATCCTCGGCGAGCAGCACGGTCTCGGAGCCGCGGGGCGGGCGCTCGACCGGCACCGGCGGCGCCGCCGCTTCGACCGGTGCGTCGACGCGCGGTAGATAGATCTTGAACGTCGCACCGTGGCCGGGCTCGCTATACACCCAGATGAACCCGCCCGATTGCTTGACGGTCCCGTACACCATTGCCAGGCCGAGGCCCGTGCCCTGGCCGCGCGGCTTCGTCGTGAAGAACGGCTCGAAGGCGTGCGCCTGCGTCTCTTCGTCCATCCCGATCCCGCTGTCGCTCACCGTGAGCTGCACGTACGGGCCCGGCTTCACCAGGCTGTGCTCGAGCGTGTAGCTCGCGTCGAGATCGATGTTGCGCGTCTCCAGCGTGAGCTTCCCGCCCTGCGGCATCGCGTCCCGGGCGTTGACCGCGAGATTGACGATCACCTGCTCCAGCTGGCCGGGGTCAGCCGTGACGTGCCCCAGGGTGGGGTCGAGCACCGTCGCCAGCTCGACGTCTTCGCCGATCAGCCGGCGCAGCAGCTTGTCCATGTCCAGCACGAGCGCGTTCAAGTCGACGACCTTGGGCTGCAGCACCTGCTGGCGACTGAAGGCGAGCAGCTGGCGGGTGAGGCCGGCGGCGCGGTCCGCGGATCGGCGGATCTCGTCGACGTCGGCGCGCCGCGGGTCGTGGTGGCCGAGATCCTCGAGCAGCAGGTCGGCATGGCCGGTGATGGCGGTGAGGATGTTGTTGAAGTCGTGCGCGATGCCGCCCGCCAGCCGGCCGACCGCTTCCATTTTCTGCGCCTGGCGCAGCTGCTGCTCGAGGCCGAGCCGCTCGGTGACGTCGCGTCCGATGCCCAGGATGCCCGCGAGCCGGCCGTCCCGGATCTGGGCGGTGGCGCTGAACTCCGCCACGCGGTACGAGCCGCCCTTGGTCAAGATACGGAACGGGATGGTCGGGCGGGGCTCGCCCCGCAGCACGCGGCCGAACAAGTCGAGGGCGAGCGGCACGTCATCGGGGTGGACGAAGGCCTCGAACGGCCGGCCGACCCAGTCGGCGGGCGGGAACCCCGTCATCTCCTCGAAGGCGGGATTGAGCGAGGTCACCTCGCCCGAGGGTGAGAGCGCGAAGATCACGTCGCGCACGCCGTCGACGAGGCTGCGGTAGCTCTCCTCGGAATTGCGCAGCGCCGCTTCCGTCCGCTTGCGGTCGGTGATGTCGGTGGCGACTCCCAGCACCTGGTGCGCGCGGCCGTCGGCCGAGACGAGCGGCACCTTCACGGTTTGAAACCAGCGCGTCTCGCCGGTCTGTGGGTTGGTCACCGGCTCCTCAGGAACGAGCTTCGGCAGGAGGCTGGACATGACTTCGCGGTCGTCGCGCAGGTAATGGGCGACCTCCGCTTGATTCGGGTTGAAGTCCGCGTCGCTCTTCCCCAGCAGCGCCTCGGGGGAGGTGGCGTACGCGTGCGCGACGGCCTTGTTCACCAGGGTGAACTTGCCGTCCCAGTCCTTCACGAACACGAGGCTCGGGTCGGCGTCGATGACCTGCTTCAGGAGTTCCTCGGCCCGCAGCCGCTCGGTGATGTCGCGCCAGTTGGCCACGACGGCTCCCACGGCGGGGTCGTCGAGCCGGTTCACGGCGACGGCCTCGACCAGATGGTACGAGCCGTCCTTGTGCCGGGCGCGCAGCTCGGTCCGCAACGGCGTGCCGGGCTGATCGAGCAGTTGCCGGCACAGCCGCTGGGCGAGCGCGAGATCGTCGGGGTGCAGGAAACCCATCGCGTTGGTGCCGGTCAGCTCGGAGACGCCATAGCCGAGCAGCCGGGTCGCCGCCTGGCTGACGTAGCTGATTGCCCCGGTTTCGTCCAGCAGGGCGACGGCGTCCGCGCTGTATTCCAACAAGGCGTGGAACAGCTCCGTCGCCGCCTGCGGACCGGAGCGCCGCCCGGGCGAGCGGTGCGCCGACGCCTTGAGACGCTTACCGGGCATGGTCGAGGGCCAAGGCTCCCGAGGCGCGGGGTGCCACGAATCAAACGTACCGGCCTGCACTCATCCTGTCGAGGACAGCCAGCGTTCTGGAAGGACGCTTGTTAATGAATGGCCGGCCCCGACCGTTGGGACGTGGCGAGGAGGCCACCCGCGGCCGTCGCCTCCACCGGCTTCGCCAGGATGTGGCCCTGCCCCAGCTCGCACCCGAACGCGATGAGCCGCTCGCGCTGCGCCACCGTCTCGACGCCCTCCGCGATCAATCGCAGCCCGAGCGACCGCGCCAGATCCATGATCGAGCGCACGACGTCCAGGTCGAGTCGACGTCCCCCGATGCGATGCACGACCGTGCGGTCGAGCTTGATCGCCTGGAGCGGAAAGGTCGGAATCGAGGTGAGCGATGAGCGCCCGGTGCCGAAGTGGTCCAGGTACAGCTCGACGCCCAGCTCGCGCAGCTGATCGAGCAGGGCGGTCGCCGCCTCGGCGTTCTCCGTAAGCACACTCTCGGCGATCTCGAGCGCCAAGCTGGACGGCTCGAGCTCCGCGCCTTGGAGAGCGGTCCGCACCTGGTCCACGAGGCCCGGGTGCGCGAGCTGCCTGGCGGAAAGATTCACGCTGATCCTGACCGGGACCGTGGCAGGGCACCGGTCCCGCCAGCGGCGTGCGCTCTGGCACACCTCCTGGAGCACCCAGGCGCCGATGGGGAGAATGAGGCTGGTGCGCTCCGCGAGCGGCAGGAAGTCCGCCGGAAGGATCACGCCACGCTCGGCGTGGTGCCAGCGGAGCAAAGCCTCGAACCCGTGCACCCGGCCCGTCTGGAGCTCCACGATCGGATGGAACAGCAGCCGGAATTCCTGGCGCTCGAGGGCGTTTCGCAGATCCGCCTCCATACCGGCGAGGGCCTGCGCCGACTCGCGCATGGCGACGTCGAAGACCTGGAAGCGCCCGCCACCCTGCTGCTTGGCGTGATACATGGCGAGGTCCGCGTCGTGGAGCAGGTCCCGCGGCTCCCCGTAGCCGGGCTCGCTCAGCCCCACGCCGATGCTGGCGGTGGCGACGAGATCCCGGCCCTCGAACGACATCGGCGCAGCGAGCGCCTCCTGGATGCGCCGCGCCGCGTGCTCCGCATCGGGCAGGCCGACGATCTCCTCGAGCAGCACGGCGAACTCGTCGCCGCCGAGCCGCGCCACCACGTCACCCGGGCGCAGGCACGTCCGCAGGCGTCCGGCGATCTCCGTCAGCAGGCGATCGCCGGCCGCGTGGCCGAGGCTGTCGTTTACCGCCTTGAAGTTGTCGGAGTCGATGAACAGGACCGCGAACCGGTAGTCCGCATCCCGCCGCACGCGCGCCTGCGCTTGGGACACCCGCTCGACGAAGTACGCACGGTTCGGCAGGTCGGTCAGCGCATCGTGCAGCGCCGCGCGCAGCAGCTGTTGCTCGACACGCTTCCGCTCCGTGATATCGTGGGCGATCGACGTGGCGCCGATGACCTGGCCGTGCGGGTCGAGGATCGGGGAGACGGCGAGCGCGACCTCCACGCGCGTGCCGTCCTTGCGCACCCGGGTCGTCTCCTCGCGCTCGACGTGCTCTCCGCGCCGTACGCGCTCGAGGATGCCACGAAACTCGTCGATGCGGTCCGGGACAGCGAGCAGGGTGATCGGCTTCCCGATCACCTCCTCGGCGGCGTACCCGTATAGACGCATCGCGGCCGGGTTCCAGCTGGTGATGATTCCGTCCACTGTCTTGCCGATGACGGCGTCGTCCGCGGACTCGACCATCGCTTTGAACTGGGCCAGGGCAAGCTCTTGCAGCTTGCGCTCCGTGATGTCGCGCGTGAGGCAGCGCGCATGGACGAACTCACCGCCGTCAAACCGCGCGTTCGCACTGACGAGACCGTAACAGGTCGAGCCGTCGCGGCGGCGCAGGCGTGTCTCGACGTTTCGCAGGGGCTCCCCCGCCCGCAAGCGCCGCAGCGTGTCTGCCGCGACCTCGGGATCGACGTGGAACTCGGCGACGTTCTTCCCCACGTACTCCTCGCTGCGGTAGCCGAGCATCTCGAGCTCAGCCTGGTTGGCGCGGAGGATCGTGCCGTCCGGCCCCATCCACCGCATCCCGACCGGCGTGTGCTCGACGAGGTCTTCAAGCTCCCGCTGGCTGCCGCGCGCCTGTAGGAGGGCCCGCTCGCGATCGCTCACGTCTACCGCGAGGCCGACCACTCCGACGATCGCGCCCCCGTCGTTGCGCAGAGGCTTCACGTGCGCGTCGTAGTAGCGGTCGGCCACCCGGATCTGGTAGGAGACGGACTTGCCCGCGAGCGCCTGCCGGTGCGCGTCGACCGACTCGACGGGCAATTCGCCCCGATCGTATTGCTCGAGCAGTGATGCGCCTATGACGCGGCTCGGCAGAAGCTCCGGCGATTTGGGGCCAGCCCCGGAGCGCGAGGTGACGCGCAACTCCGGGTCGGTCGTCCAGAGGATTGCCGGAACCTGCTCCGCGATCGAGGCGAGGAGCGCCTGAGAGCCGGCATCGCGGGGCGCCGTCGCCTCACGCTCCGGGGCCTCGAGCAACCCGATGCACACGCCCGGCGGCTGCGGCAGCGCGTCCCAGACCGGCGTGACGCACCAGTGCTTCGGCTTGAGGCGGCCTGCCACCCAAAGGCGGGGGCGCCCGGCAGTCGCCCGCAATTCGCCAAGCTCGCGCAGCGTGGCTTCCACCTCGTCGACGGCGACCGGGCCAAGGTCTGCCGCGGCGCTCGCGGCCAGGAGATGCATCCGGCCACGCGAGTCCTCTTCGCAGACGCCCACTCCTCGCCCTTTGAGGGCGATGGCTACCCTGCGCAGAACCTCCTGCCAGCGCTCCCCGGGCGCGCTCGAGGGCGTACCGCTCATGGGCTGTCGTGAGTGTCCATCTCAAGAAAGAAGGTATGCAAAAAAAAACCAAAACACACATGGTCACGGATGGCGCGTAGGACCGTTGCACGGCTGCCACGCGCGCGTTGTGGGTACGTTGTGCGCAGTTTGGCCCGACTGCGGCAGCGACGCAACATACGCGAGCGTGGCGAGGAACGCTTGCGCATTGGCCCACGGCAATCAAAAATGCTGCTGTTAGGAAGAGGCAAGTCTCTACCCCGTCCACCCGTTCATTGGCGATGCCAATGGGAGTGTGGGAGTGTCGAAAGCAACGTCTATTCTCGTGGTCGACGACAACCCCGCGCTCAGGGAGACCATCGCTCGCTCCCTGACGCGACGAGGCTATCAGGTCGCGATCGCCGTCGATGCGGTGGAGGGGCTGGAGCGGTTACAAGGCGCGGTATTCGACGTGGTGATCACCGATTTGCAGGGGCGGGAGCGCGGCGGCCTATGGCTCTGGCGCAAAGCGCTCGAAGCCCGGCCCGAGCTCACGGGTCGGTTTGTGCTCATCAGCTCGGAGGCCCGCCCGGAGGCGCACGACATGACACTGTTCATCGACCTTTGTCGACGCAGATCGAGGAGATCGTCCACGGCGATCAAGAGAAAACGCTAGGCAGGGGGGACGAAGTCGCCTCGTCCGACGACGCGAGGGACTAGCACGGAGCTCCCGAGGCAGGACTCGAACCTGCGACCCGTTGCTTCAGCGAGCCGGGCGAGCCTACCTCAGACAGTGTAGCTGAGGCTACAACAGGACCGGACGTTTCGCCAGTCGAACGGCCGACCAGCAAAAAGTCGCCCCCGAAACCGTCACCGAAACCGTCTCCGCGCAAGCGGCGCTCGTGAGCGGTGGCGTCGGCGGACGCGGAGCGTAGCGCGGGGGTCTCCAAAGCGGAGTGTAGACCAGCGGTCTCCAAACTCGGCGCCGCTATGCCGGGCCGCAGTTTTTTTCGCAGGTTTCCGCACCGAGCTACACCATGTGCACCCATCCGCGCAAATGGACCGGCACAGTTTGCGGCACAGCGTGCCAGAGCCCGCTACGTTGTTCAGCGGCCCGGTCTGGCCAGGTAGCTCAGTTGGTAGAGCAGCGGACTGAAAAGGTTGCATCATCTCTCAATCGACTCTGCCGTCGTTTTGCCGTCGCGAGGCGATCCGGGTTGTTCGCCTAGATCAGTTGCATGGGTGTAGCTGCAACGGACGCGACAGCGTTCAAAGTGCCTGACGGCCGAATCAAAGTCGCAGCATGCCCCCCCCAAAAACAAACGACCGGGGGCCGTGCGTGGGCTCGCGGTTACCCGTGCCGGCTGTTCTGGCCGAACGTACGCTAACGGACACTGCTCGGCTAAGCTCTCGGACTTCTCACAACCGGCGCTGAGGCTACCGCCGAGTTTGCTGGGCGACCAAAAGAAAGCACTCTTGAGGCCGGGCTCGAGTCAGAACGCACAATTTCCCGGTAATGCCTGATCAATCCGCTGCGGAGCACTCGCGGGCACGAAGAAGGTCGCCACCGTGGTCGCGTCGACCGCTCCTTCGTTGCGCGCGATGTGCACCACCCCGCCTTCCTCAGTGAATGCGGTACCGGCGGGGTGAAGCGTTGCCGGGTGTTATGGCTATGTTTGCGACTACGATGTCGGTGTTGTCCTTCGACTTGAGCTGGGCGCAATAACCATCGGGTCTGGATTCACGGTCGGTGTTGTCGTGCGATTCGACTTGGCGGTCGTGACCATCGGCTTTGCATCTAACGTTAAACGTGCCGAGGTTGCCGCGTCCGACCACTGTGCTGGTAAATCCGACTCCGAGCGTGAAATTCGGCGCAGTGATTCCCGCGTTTGAAGACTCTCTCGATGTCGCCGTGTCTCTGCATGCGAGCGCTCCGATAGCGACAGCCACCACTGCCATGAGAACTCGATGCGGGCGAAGCCATCCTGCGAGCATCATGTCGTACTCCCTTGGTGAACAGAACCGGACCGCTTGCAGACCCGTTCGCGCCATTCGGCGCGGTGCACGCGAGGTTTTTTGCCGGTTGTTCTAGCCGAGTCTATGATGACGGGGAGCGCTCATCTATCCCTCAGACTTCGCTCAGACTTACCTCAACTGGCGTTGACCCGCGGCGCAACGCGAGTCGGCTATCCGGCTACAGGTGGCGCTACGCTATCGCTTCGGAAGCCCAATGCGCCGACGAAGTTTCTCGAAGCGAGGGTCGCGCTGCAGACCATCCACTATTGTGTGCATCCATTCGAACCCGAGAGATCGATCATCCACCGCTTTGTTCAGCCAGGCGAACGCCTGATCGTTGTCGGCAAGACCGATATAGACGAGGGCGACGTCGAACGCGCCCCCATTTGTTCGCCGCGACCGATCGAGCATTTCAGCGAGTATCCGCCGCGCCTCCTCAGTACGTCCCCCGCGACCGAGCACGTAGCCGAGGAACGCCTGGCCACGTGGGCCCCCGTTCACGGTGATTCGCTGTATTTCCGCGATCGCCTCGGGCCACATCTGCTTCTGCTCGTAACACTCCGCGGCAATCAGGCCCGCTCGGTTCAGCGGTGGGCGGAGAGATCTGAGTTTTTCGAGTTGAGCGAGCGCTTCGTCGCAGCGGTCGTTCGCGAGAAGGGCATTCGCAAGCTCGGCGTTGGCCGTAGGAGAGAGCGGGTCGAGCTCGAGAGCACGACGGGCTTCCACAAGCGCTTCGGCCGGTCGCTGTGTCATGGCATAGAGCTGCACCAACCCCTCATGAAATCGAGCGTTGGTCGGCTCCAGCGCCACCGCGCGCTTCAACTCCGTTTCTGCTGAGGCCAGCTCGTAATTGTCTCTCCTGATGAAGCTCAGCGCCTCGTGCGCCTCTCCAGAGGAGTCGTCCAGGGCGATTGCTTTGAGCGCGGCCTGCTCGGCAAGCGCCAGTCGGTCGGGACGTGATAGCTCAGGGTCATCGCCGAAGGCGATTCTCTTATGCATGAGTGCGAGACCGGCGTAAGCGGCAGCGTAGTTGGAATCGAGGGCAAGAGCCTGGCGAAAATATTCCAATGCTGCGCGGGCACCACTGTCAGTGCGGAAGCGCACGGGATCATTGCCGCGAATGTAAAGCTCGTACGCCGCAACGTTGCGCGTGGAGCCGCGCTTGATATGAGCGAGAGCGCTCTCCCCCAACCGCAGATCGAGCTCACGCGCTACCGCGCCGGCAATATCGCTCTGAAGGGAGAAGATGTCTTTCAGCTCGCGATCGTAGATTTCCGACCAGCGAGTGGAACCGTCCCGCGCATCCACGAGCCGGACCTGAACCCGGAGTCGCGAACCGGCCTTCTGTACCCCGCCCTCGAGGATGTTGGACACTCCCAGACTGCCAGCTATCCGGCGCACGCCCGCGCTGCTGTTCTTGAAGGCGAATGCGGAGGTGGGAGCCATGACGCGAAGATTCGGGATTCTCGCCAGCACCGCGCTCAACTCCTCGCTGAGGCCGTCCACGAAAGCCGCGTCCTGCTGATCGCCGCTGACGTTCGCAAACGGGAGCACCGCTATTGATCGTTGCGCCGCAGGGAGGGGGGTGCTGTGGCCCAGGGTCGCACGTAGCCAGGCAGCCATTGCGATGATCACGACGATGGCGACCGCTCCGATCGCGTACGGCGCCGAGCGGCGTCGGGGAGAACGCTCCGGTTGCCGCTGAGCGACCGGCATCGCGTCGGCGGGCACCGGCGCGGCGGGCGGCCTGGGCCGACGCGGTGGTGGCAGCGATTCCAGCACAGCTATCCGCTCGGTCTTCGTCTTCGCGCGAACCTCGGCTACGAGATTTGCGACCGCGGGCCCCACGCTCGTGCCGAGCTCCTGCGCCACGACTGCTTCGTAGTGCTCCGCGTACTGCAGCGCCGCTGCATGATCACCAGCGTTCATCAGCGCGCGTATGAGGCCGCTGGCGTTCTTGCTGCTCACGGGATCGGTCTCGGCGAGCTTGCGCCACCAGCGCACCGCAGTCGCGTGGTCCTGCGTAGCTTCGGCGCTCTGCGCCAGTCGTTCCAGTGCACCGGAGTAGCTGCGCTCCAGACGCGCACGCTTGGCCTCCAGCCACTGCTCGAACTCCGGCGCGTCGCTGAGATAAAAACCGTCCAGGAATGGCCCTCGATACACCTCCACCGCCCCTTCGAGATCGCCACGCGCGAGAGCGCTCTGGAATCCACCGACGTCGCTGCTGACCACATCCGGATTCAGACGCACGGGATTCACACCGGCAAACACGGCCTCGTCTATCGAGCTGCGGATGGCGTACAGCAGCTGCTCCAGCGAATGCCGCCCGCGCGACTGCGTGCCGTCCGGCCAGAAGAGAAGGAGCAGCTGATCACGGCTGCGGCCTTGCTCGCCAGCCGCGGCAAGCACAGCGAGCAACGCCAGTCTGCGGTGCTGGTGTCCGTGCTTGCCGAGGAGAGTGTCGTCCGCCGGGCCAGCGAGTGCGAGCGTCCCGAACGTCCGAAGACGATAGCGAGTCACGAGGCGAACCTAGGGCGGGAGCAACAGGTGAGCAAGGAACCCTGAGCCAACTCTGAGCGGCTACTGAGTTCGTGCTGGGCGGTAATCCGTAGACTTGCAACCTTCGACACGCTTCAGGTTCGCATGCAGCCAGCGACACCTCGCGCGCGCGCGTGCGACGACGCAGGACATATAAGTACTATTCGCAAACAACGTTGTTGAGTCAGTGTTGTTGGACGGGAGCAACAGGCTCCGCGAGGCTCGTCTCTTATGGTGTTGATCACCCGTCGTACCACCAAGCTCCGGCCCTGCTGATCCACAGGCAGCTGACGCCCATGAGCCCAAGCCCCCACCCGACGGCCACGCCACTCGAATGATCTGCCGCCCACCTATGGAGATATCGGGGATACCGACATCTGGCGGGCGCGCGAGTACATCCAGGTGCGGCCCGACCACCTCCGCGAAGCCGCCTCTATCCATGGATCGGGACCGTTCCAACCGTCCCCAGACCGTACCGGAGCCCGGGGTGGCTTCCGAGGCTGGGCCAGAACTCGTTGCGACAGGTGGATCTGTGGAGCTCCCGAGGCAGGACTCGAACCTGCGACCCGCCGGTTAACAGCCGGCTGCTCTACCAACTGAGCTACTCGGGAATGAAGCGCGAAATATCGTTGACGCTGGGCGGGCAATCAACCTGCGGCGGCCGGCCCGGGCGGCCTGGGATCGGACCATGGTCGAGGTCGGGCGTGCGGTCCCTCCCTCTCTGCCCCGATGATCGCGTCCCAGGCAACCCAGTGAGTCACGGCCGCGAGTGCGTCCTCCGGTCCCGGTCAGGAATGCGTGGCATGCTGCGGCGCTCCCGGCGCGGGGCGCGACGCGCGTCGCCCCGGGAACCCTGTCCCCAGAGCGGCGGCCGCTGCGCCAGTTCGCGAACCAGCAGCCGGGCCACGTCGCGCAGCAGCGCCAGATCTCCCTCACTCCAAACGCGCGGCTCGGGGTCCATGACGCAGAGCGCGCCGACCGCGCGCCCCGCCGCGTCGATCAACGGGACTCCGGCGTACGCCGTGACCAGCCCGTCTCGGACCGCGGGCGTGCGGGCGGTCAGGGGATGGCGGCGTGCATCCGCGACCACGAGCGGCCGGCGCGAGGCGGCGATGTGCCGGCAGAACGGGTAGCACAGCAACAGCGCGAGCGACACGGGCCGGCCGTAGCTGCTCGCCACCATCCGGCCGCGGCCGGCGACGAGCGAGACGTACACCACGGGGACGCCGAGCCGGCGACCGGCGAGCCGCGTGAAATCATCCAGCGTGCGTTGCGTGGGGCAGTCGGTGCCCGTGGTCGCGAGCGTCATGGCTTATGTGGTCTCAGCTTGGTCACGATCGCCGGCAGCCGGTCGAATTGGGTCCGCTTGTCGAGGAACTCGTCCGCACCCGCTTCGAGGCACTTGGAGCGGAGCTGGTCGTAGGCGTAGTTGGTCAGTACCACCACGGTGGGCCGGGGTTGCAGGCGCTTGGCCGCGCGCAGTACGTCCAACCCGTCCCCGTCCGGCAGCCGCATGTCGACGACCACGACGTCGGGCTTGGACTGGGGCAGCAACTCGAGCGCCTCCGCGACCGTCCCGGCTTCGTCGACCTTGTCCACTTCCCACATGTCCTGGAGCATCGCCGCCAATCGTACGCGCACGAGTGTGGAGTCATCGACGAGGAACACGCGCATCTCGACTTCGCTGCTCGAACGGGTCGTCGTCCAGGCCATAATGATCGAGCCAATCTGGGCCGCGGGTGCGCCCGCCGAAGTCGGCGAACCCCTGCTCCGGGTGTACGAAACGCCTGACAGCCAGGGGGGCTAGGGGGCGAGCCCTTGCTCGATGACGTAGCGGACCAGGTCCGCGTTGGTCTTGAGGTGCAGCTTGCGCAGCACGCGGCTGCGGTAGGTGCTGACCGTCTTCGGCCCGACCGCCAGGGTGACCGCGATCTCCTTGTTGGTCTTCCCGGTCCCGAGCAGGCACAGCACCTGATACTCGCGCGCCGAGAGGGCCTCGTGCGCTCGACCGGCGAACCCCGAGCGCAGCTCGACGGCCAGCCGCTCGGCGAGCGCGGGGCTGACGTAGGTGCCACCGGCGTGGGCCTTCTTCACCGCGGCGAGCAGCTCGGTCGGCGCCTGGGTCTTGCTCACGTAGCCCGCCGCTCCGGCGCGGAGCGCCTGCACGGCGAGCTGCCCCTCCGGGTGCATGCTCACGACCAGCACGGCGACGCGCGGGAATCGCTTCCGCAACTCGCGGATCAGGGGCACGAATCCGGGGCCGGGCATGCCGATGTCCAGAATCACGACGTCCGTGCGGGTGCGCTCGAGCCGGCGCAACAGCTCGCCGCCCTCGGCGGCCTCACCGACGACCTCGATCAGGTGGTCGTCGGCGGCGAGCTGGCGAAAGCCGGCGCGGATCAACTGATGGTCGTCCGCGATGACGACCCGGATCATTCGAGGCTGGGCAAGGTGAGCGTCAGCGTGGTCCCCCGACCGCGCTCTCCGGTGATGGTGACGGTACCGCCCAGGCTGGTCGCCCGCTCGCGCATGCCGAGCAGCCCGAGCGAGCGGGAATCGGAGAGGGCGCCCTCGCTGATGCCGCGACCGTTGTCCTGGACGCTGAGCTCGAGCGCCTCGGCGGAGAGCCTGAACCGGACCAGCACGCGGGTGGCACCGGCGTGCCGTGCCACATTGGTGAGGGATTCCTGGAAGATCCGGAAGGCGGCGGTGGCACGGCCGGCGTCGACCGCCGGTTGCTCGGCTGGCACCTCGACGCGGCAGGCGATGCCGGTCCGTGTCTCGAACTCGCGGGCCTGCCATTGGATGGCCGCCTGCAGGCCGAGCTCGTCCAGCACGCCGGGGCGCAGCTCGGTGGCGATGCGCTGGATCGCGCCGGCCGTGTCGTCGAGGATCGACTCCATGCCGTCGACCTTGCCGGCGAGCTCCGGGGCGGGCTGGGGAAGCCGCCGTCTGAGCCAGGTGAGGTCGATCTTGAGAGCGGTAAGCGCCTGCCCCAGCTCATCGTGGATCTCGCGCGCGATACGCGTGCGCTCCGCTTCGCGGACCGCCTCGAGCCGCGCGGCGAGGTCGCGCAGCTGCTCGCGGTGACCGTGCAGCTGCTCCTGCGCGCGCCGGCGCTCGGTGATGTCCTCGGCCACCTCGACGAACAAGCGCGGCTCGGCGTCCGCGCTCGGGAGCGCGGACACCGTGACCTGGACCCAGATCGGCGCCCCATCCTTGCGGCAGTAGCGTTTTTCCAGCGTGAACGACGTTCGCTTTCCGTCGGCCAATTCGGCCATCAGCTCCCGATTCCTGGGCAGATCCTCCGGGTAGGTGATGTCGGCGTACGTGAGGGAATGGAGCTCGGCGTCCGTGTAGCCGAGCATCCGTTGAAACACCTGATTCGTCCGAACGAAGCGCGCGTCGCGCCCCGCCACGGCGATGCCGACCGCTGCTTGCTCGAACGTCGCGCGGAGCAGGGCTTCTTGGCGCCGCAGCGCGTCCTCGCTCTCGCGTGCCGCGCCCTCGGCCGCACCACGCTCCGCCATGGCGGCTGCGAGCATGAGCCCGGTCACCGACGCCAGCGCCAGGAATGTCTGGACCAGCGCGAGATTCTCGGTGGGAGTCCCGGTGGCGAATGGCCCGAGCCCCCGCAGCGTGTGCCAGATCATCAAGCCGGCGATCAACGCCGTGGCCGTGGCGCTGCCGCGCGGGCCGAACCGCGCGGCGGCCCACACCACGATGGGGAAGACGGTATACACGTACGTCACGGGACTGCGCCACAGCAGCGCCGTCAGCAGCACCAGCAGCGCGACCAGCGCCGCGGCCTCGGGCGGGCGCCCCGCCGGCCGCGTGGCGCGAGCCCACGTGAGCAGCAGCGGGGCCACCAGCACGTCCCCCAGGGCATCCCCGCTCCACCACACGAACCACAGATGCCGGAGGGCAGCTCGCTCGACCATGCTGCTCGCCCACAGGCTGGCGAGCCCGAGCGTGGCGGAGAGCGTCGTGCTCACGAGCGCCGCCAGCGTGACGAGCCCGACCACGTCCCGGAGCCGATCGAGCGAGGGTCGAAACGCCACCAGGCGTCGCAGCAGCCAGACGGCGCAGACCGCTTCGAGGGTGTTTCCGAGCGCGATTCCGGCGGCTCCGCCGGCCGGCACCCCGGAGGTCCAGTTGAGCAGGAAGGCGCCCACCGCGATGCCGGGCCAGTAGCGGAGACCCAGGAGCAGTAGGGTGGCGAGGGCGACGCCGGAGGGCGGCCACGCGGAGGAGACGACCTTTTGGGCGACGGCGGCGATGAGGCCGAGTTTCGCCGCGCCGACGTAGGCGATGGCGACGGCGGCGAGCCCCGTGGGGTACCGCAGCCGACCGGTCAGCTCGAGGGGGTACGTTCGCGCGATCATTCGGGTGGCCGCACGTGCAGTTTGTGCACCCGCGCCCTATCATGCACGCGCCGGCGCGAAACGGCTAGGGGCCGGCGGGCGCTGCGGCGCGGCTCGCGGGCAGGTCCGCGGCGATCATGCCCAGCACGATCAACCCGCCGCCGAGCCACTGCAGCGGGGCCAGCCGCTCGCCCAGCAGCAGCCAGGACGTCAGCGCGGCGAACAGCGGCTCGAAGCAGAAGATCAATGCCGCGCGCGCCGCGGTCATGTGTCGTTGAGCGGACATCTGGAGCAAGAAGCAGATCGTGCTGGCGAACAGCACCGAATACGCCAGCGCGGCGAGGAACGCGCCGCTCCACTGGATCCGCGGCTGCTCGAGCAGCAGCAAGGCGCCCGCCGAGACGACGGCCGTCCCGGCCACCTGAAACCAGACGAGGCGACGCGCGTCGTACACGCGCGACAGCGCGGTGACCGCCACGATCTGGCCGCCGAAGCACGCGGCGCAGACCAGCGTCAGCAAATCTCCTCGATTGAGGCCGCCGGCATCGGGAGCCGTGAGCAGGTAGATCCCGAGCGTCGCCAGCGCCAGCGCCGCCGCGGTGTGCCAGCCCGGGCGCTGTCCCAGCAGCGCGAGTGCGATGACCGGTGCGAGCACCGAGGAAATGGCGACGATGAACGCCGAGCGCGACGCCGTGGTGATCACGAGGCCCGCAGTCTGCGAGATGAAGCCGAGCGCGACGAGCGCACCGAGCAGCAACCCGCCGCGCAGCTCGCGGCCGGTCGGCCGGGGGGCGAACCGCGTACCGGGCGTGAGCAGCAGCGTTGCGATTCCGAACCGCACCGTGAGAAACGCCAACGGCGTGGCAAACGCCAGAGCGCTCTTGACCGCGACGAACGTGGTGCCCCACAGGAACGTCGCCAGCAGCAGCGTCAGGTCGGCCTGGCGGCGGGTCACGCCGTCAGCGGGGCTCGTCCAGCACGCCGCGCACCTTTTTCGCCAGCCCCTCCGGCGTGAACGGCTTCTGCAGGAACGCGGTCCCGGGATCGAGCACGCCGTGCTGGGCGACCGCCTCGTCGGCGTAGCCGGACATGTACAGCACACGCAGGCCGGGGCGCAGCGCCGCCAGGCGGCGCGCCAGCTCGCGGCCGTTCATCTCCGGCATCACGACGTCGGTGAGGAGCAGATGAATCGGACCAGCGTGGCGCTCGGCCAGCGCCAGCGCGTCCGCCCCTCCGACGGCCACCACCACGCGGTAGCCCGCCCGCTCGAGCACCTTCTGCGCCAGCACCCGAACCAGCCGTTCATCTTCGGCGACCAAGATCGTCTCGTTGCCTGCGGCGGGCGCGGCCACGGGACTGGGGCCGCGCGCGGCGTCGAGCGGCGCCTCGACGCGCGGCAGGTAGATGCGGAACGTGGCGCCCTGTCCTAACGCGCTCTCGACGGTGATGTGGCCACCGCTCTGCCGCACGATGCCGTACACCGTGGCGAGTCCCAGTCCGGTTCCCTTGCCGCGCGGTTTGGTCGTGAAGAACGGCTCGAACACATGCGCCTGGACTAGGGCGTCCATGCCGACCCCGGTGTCCGATACCTGGAGCAGCACGTAGCGCCCGGCGGGGACGGTCGCAGCGGGCGACGCCCGCGTCCCGTCCAGCTCGACATTGCCCGTCGCAATCGCCAACCGCCCGCCCTGGGGCATCGCGTCCCGGGCGTTGACGGCGAGGTTGACGAGCACCTGCTCGATCTGCCCCGCGTCGACCCGTACGGCGCCCAGCCCGGGCGCGAGCGTGGTCTCGAGCGGAACGTCCTCTCCGATCAAGCGGCGCAGCATCTTGGCGACGTCTTTGACCAGGTGATTCAGGTCGATCACCATCGGTTGCAGAACCTGTCGCGCGCTGAAGGCGAGCAGCTGGCGGATCAGATCCTTGGCGCGGGTCGCCGCGTCGCGGATGATGTCGAGCTCCTCGCGATGCGGGCGGTCCGGCGGCGCGTCGAGCAACAGCAGCTCGATCGAGCCCAGCACCGCCGTGAGCACGTTGTTGAAATCGTGGGCGATCCCACCGGCCAGCCGGCCGACGGCTTCCATGCGCTGCGAGTGCTGCAGCTGCTCCTCCAGCTGGCGGCGCTCCCGCCGCACGGCGGCCCCTTCGACGGCGTGGGTGACGGCGGGGGCGAGGCGCTGCAGCCGGTCCTTCATGACGTAGTCGGCGGCCCCCGCCTGCATGACCGCGACGGCCGTGTCCTCGCCGACGCTCCCGGAGACCACGATGAACGGGACGTCGGGCGCCGTGGCGCGCACCACGGCGAGCGCCGCTGGCGCGTCGAAGTGGGGCAGCGAGTAGTCGCTCAACACGACGTCCCACGATTGCCGGGCCAGCGCCGCGCGCATCGCCTCGGCCGTTTGGACGCGCTCCTGCACGATCTCGCAGCCGCCCTGGCGCAGGGCGCGCACCATCAGCTCCGCGTCGCTGGCGGAGTCTTCGACGATGAGGACGCGGAGGACGCTGCCCGCCATTACGTGAGGTCCCGCAGGTATTGGCCGGTCACGGACGCGGCGACGCGGGCGACGCTCTCGGGAGTGCCCTGGGCCACGACGCGTCCGCCGGCCTCGCCCGC